>JRYG01002887.1_pt1 | contig 9892 bp, 7 predicted proteins | sample 235341 | NCBI WGS metagenome assembly JRYG01 (sample SAMN03074218, study PRJNA261478) | activated sludge metagenome | biome: Wastewater Treatment Plant; feature: Wastewater; material: Activated sludge; isolation source: activated biomass of a wastewater treatment plant treating hydrocarbon... ... | reverse complement strand
GCCCGCCATTTCTCACCTTCCAGCCTGACGCCATCGGCGGCATGGGGATCGCCCATGCGGACGATGGTGGCGGCGATGGCGGTGGCGGTGGCGATGGTGGCGGTGGCGACTGGCGCGGCTGGGATGACGATGACGATGACCGCCGGCCAATCCCGCCGGTTCTGCGTCGCATGTTCCAGGATTTCCGGCCCACGGCACCCAAGATGCAGGCGCCGCCCAGACAGCGGGCCAAGGCGCCGCCTCCCGAATCCCGAAAGCCGTCTTCCCCGCGTCAGCAGCCTGCGCGTACCGTGGCGAAGATCGAAAATTTCGAGCCACGGGAAATCCTGGCCATCGACGCTACGCCAGCGGTGCTGAATCGAGCCCGGTCGCTGGGGTTCACGGTCGGGCGCACCGAAACGCTAAGGCAACTGGATTTGCGGATAACCCGCCTGCGCACGCCCGCGAACCAAAGTCCCCCGCAATCTTTACGACGGTTGCAGCGCCGGATTCCAGACGGCGATTTCGTGCTCAACCACGTCTATCGAATCGCCGCCGAGCCATGCCCGGAAAACCGCTGCTATGGTTCCAAGCTGATCGGCTGGGACCGGACGAGCGGGAGTTGCGGGCGCGGCGTCACGCTGGGGATGGTCGATACCGCCGTAAACGGCCAAGCGCCGGCGCTGGCCGGGCAGCGAGTCGCGAACCGGTCGTTCGCCGATGACGGTCGGTCCTCATCCCCGACCCACGGCACCGCCGTGGCGGCGCTGCTGGTCGGGTCGGCGGCGAGCGAGTTTCCGGGTCTGTTGCCGGAGGCCGAGCTGTACGCCGCCGATACCTTCATCGGGACCGGCGCCAACTTGCGCACCAACGTCCTGCTGCTCGCGCGAGGGTTGGACTGGTTGCTGGAACGGCAGGTATCGGTCGTCAATGTCAGCCTGACCGGCCCGGCCAACCGCTTGCTGCACGTCGCGGTCAACCGCCTGCACCAGCGCAAGGTCGCCGTCATCGCCGCTGCCGGCAACGGCGGACCCGGTGCGCCGCCGGCGTTTCCGGCGGCCTATCCCGAAACCATCTCCGTGACCGCCGTCGATCAGTTGTTGCGCCCCTATCGCCTGGCCAACCGGGGCGAATACCTGACCGTGGCCGCGCCGGGCGTGCGCATCTGGACGCCGGGGCCACGCGGTGGTCAATACAGCGACGGGACCTCGTTCGCCACGCCTTACGTCACTGCCGTGGCCGCGCTGCTGCGCCGCCGCCAACCCGACCTCGACGCCGCCGGGCTGGTCGCCGAATTGCGGACCAGCGCCCGCGATCTGGGCGCGTCCGGCAAGGATCCGGTGTTCGGCTGGGGGCTGGTGCAAAGTCCGGTGCGTTGCGACTAACCGGCATGGCCGGGCTCAGCAGGAACGGACCATGGCCAACGCTACTCGGGCGCGGGTCCGGTTTCCCGGCGAGAACCGGAGCGGGCTGCGAGCCGGCCTGGAGCGCTGGCCGAGCGGCTTCGCGCCGCGCCGGGTCCGCCGGGGCGCCAGCAGCGCGCCGACCCGGACCAGGCGAATGACTTCCTCGGTGGCCTTGACCAACAGCCGTCCGGCCTTGGCGATGGCCTCCTCCAACGAGCAGGGGCGCTGCATGATGCTGGCGTAGGCGTCGATGCCGTGCTGGAGATTGAGCGCCGCGCCCTTGCCGAGGGTACCGGCCAGGGCGATCACCGGCAGGCCGTGCCGCTTGGCGCGCCGCGCCACCTCGGCGGGAATCTTGCCATAGGGTGTTTGCTCGTCCAGGCTGCCTTCCGCCGTCAGCACCAGATCGGCCCGGGCCATCAACTCGTCGAGGTTCAGGTACTGCATCACGATGTCGTAGCGGGGATGCAGCCGGGCGCCGAGCAGGGCGTGCAGGCCCGCGCCCAGCCCGCCGGAAGCGCCGCTGCCGGCCTGTTCGGCGACAGCGATGCCCAGATCCCGCTGGATCACGGCGGCGTAGTTTTCCAGCGCGGCTTCCAGTAGCGCCACCTGTTCCGGCGTGGCGCCCTTCTGCGGGGCGAACACTCGCGCCACGCCGCGCGGACCGAGCAGCGCGTTGTGCCAGTTGACAGCGGCGTCGATGCGCACCCGAGCCAGCCGGGGATCGAGACCGCCGAGGGCGATGCGGCGCAGCCGGGCCAGTTCGGCGCCGCCCGCGCCGATTTCTCGACCGTCCGCGTCCAGCAGGCGCGCGCCCAGCGCCTGGGTCATGCCGGCGCCGCCGTCGTTGATCCCGGAATCGCCGCAGCCCAACAGGATGCGCTCGGCGCCGGCGTCCAGAGCGGCCAGGATCAGCTCGCCCACGCCCCGGCTGGTGGTCAGGCAGGGATCGCGCCGGTCGCGCGGCACCAGGCGCAGGCCAGCGGCGGCGGCCATTTCCAATACGGCGGTGCGCACCGGCGCGCCGCCCAGAAAGCCGATATGCGCCGTAACCGGCTGGCCGACCGGTCCGGTTACCGTGACGGGGTGCAAGGTCCCGCCGGTCGCCTGGACCAACGCCTCGGTGAAGCCTTCGCCACCGTCCACCAGCGGGGCCTTGAGAATCCGGGCATCGGGCAGCACCGCCCGGACGCCTTCGGCGATAGCCTCGGTCACGTCCAGCACGCTCAGGCTTTCCTTGAATCCGGAAGGAGCGATCAGGATATTCAGCGACATGGGAGTTCTCCAACGGGTTAAGGGCCTTGGGAAGCGAGCCCGGCCAGTGGTGGCGCGGCGTCGTTCGCTTCCTCTTGCCGATAACAACGATGGGCAGCACGGTTTATTCCCGAGTTTTTCGCGTGCTTCGATTTTCGGATCGCTCACGCCAAAACCCCCGGTGGACCGGGGGTTCGGGGAACACCATGTTCAAGGCGGCTGCTATGGCGCCACGGTCAACTCCAGCCCCAGCGCCGGCCAGATCAGCCAGGAGAACAGCAGCAACAACAGCAAGTGCAGGGGCAACAGCACGCCGCTCAGCCGCAGCAGGTCGGCGGGACCGTAAGTCGCGGTCGGCAACTGCGCGAACAGCGCCACCGGCTTGGCGCTGACGGTGAAGGTCAGGCAATACCCGCTGGCGATGGCGGCGCTGAAGGCCAGCGCGGTGGGATCGTAACCGAGCGACAGCGCGAACAGGATCACGGCGGGAATCAGGATGGCGGCGCGCGCGCTGCGCGAGGTGATGACCAGGTGCGACAGCAGACCGATGGCCGCCACGCCACCGGCCAGCGGCAGGGCGCTGCCCGACAGCCAGGTCTCCAGGCCGGCGAACATCCGGCCCACCAGCCACTCCGCGGCGCCGGTCCGCACCAGACTCTCGCCCAACTCCAGGCTGGCCGCCATGAACACCAACAGATTCCACTCGACCGCCTTGAAGCCTTTTTTCAGGGAAATCGGCCCCAGGCCGGGCCAGGTCACGGCCAGGGCGCCCAGCACCGCCACCAGAGTGTTGTCCAGACCGTGCAGGCCGGAGGTCGCCCACAGCCCGAGCATGGCCATAATCACGCCAAGGACGTAGTATCGGCTCCCCTTCGGCGCGCTGGAGATGGCTTCGCTGCCGTCCCCCCAGTCCGATTCTAGCACCAGGGCTTGCCGCCGTTCCGGTCCGGTCAGGAACAGGCGCAGAATCACCCAGGTCGAGCCGAAGCTGCTCACCAGCGCGAAGGGCAGGCCCAGCACCAGCCAGCGCAGGAAATCCAGCCGTTCGCCGCCCAGTTGCGCGACCAGATCGGCGGTCAGCAGGTGCGCCCCGGCGCCGGTCAGCGAGGCGGCGGCGGACAGCAGGATCGCGGTGGGAAACACCAGGGCCAGGACCTTACCCACGCGCGGCTGGTTCAGCCGCTGGTTCAGGGCCAGAAACACCGGAGCCATCAGCGCGGCCCGCGCCGAGGTGGCCGGAATGAACAACGCCGTGATCAGATTGGCGGCGGTCAACCAATAACAGAGTTGCTCGACCGACCGGGCGCGTTGCGCGACCGCCGTCACCAGCCACTGGCTTAGACCGGCGGCGTTGGCGGCGGCGGCGACGATGAACGAGGCCAGCAGCAGACCGATCATGCCGTGCCCTAGGGCATCGAACATCGCCGCCGGCTGGATCACGCCGCTCAGAGCCAGGGCCAGCAGCGCGGCCAGGGCGATCAGGGTCTCCTCGACGCGGCTCAGCACCCAGGCGCCGACCGTGACGCCGAAAACGATCAGGGCCCCGCGCGCCGGGGCATCCAGTTGCGGAATACCGTACCAGACACCGGCCGCGAAGGCCGCCGTCGCCAGCAGACCCGACAGCCAGCGTCCGTGGGATTGCAACGACCGCCGGGCGTTGGTGATTTCGACGTGCGGCGGGCAGGAGGTGGAAACATTCATGGTGGACATTCGGGTGATCCTCGCGCTCGTGTGGATTTGGTTCAATCCGTTACATCGGCCTTGGTCGGATAACGAGCGACGGGGGGTTTTATTCCACCACTGATCGACATGGGGGTGGCTGCTGTTCGCGCTCGCGGCGGTTTACGACCGCTCCTGGCGAACCGGGCGGCGCGCGCCGGGGACGACGCGGTGCGCATCGGTTACGTGCAGCACGCGCTGAGCGCCCTGCCGCGCTACCAGGCGCTGCCGGCGCGACAGGGCCGGTCACGAAACCGTGTAGTGCCTGCGGATGGGGGTCTCGACCCGCCACGTGCAGCGCAATTCAATCGGTTCGATAGCCATCGCGCCGCATGTCGTCCAGACCACCCCGATTTTCGAGCCGGGTATAGCCCAGTTGGCGCAAAGCTTGTTCGGCGATGCCGGAGCGGCGGCCACTGCGGCAATAGAGCACGATCCGGGCGTCGCGATCCGGCGCGACGGCAGCGATGCGGGCGGCGATCTCGTCGTAGGGAATGTTGACCGACTTTCGGACATGCGCCTGCCGATATTCGTCCGCGGTCCGCACGTCGATCACCAGCGGTTCCCCGGGGCCGGGCGGTCCGCCGTGATGGGCCAGCGCCGGCGCGGCCAGCAGCAGCGCCGCGAGAAATCCCGCCTGTTTGATCATCATGCCTGCCTCTCCGAAGTTGAATCCATCTCGTCCAGGCGCCGAACCGGCAAGTCCGGCGCGGCCTTGATTTGAACATCGAGCTGCTGAATCTGTTCGATGATCTCGATCAGCCGGCGGCCCGCGTCCGTCAGCGAATACTCGGTGCGCGGCGGCAGTTCCGGGAATGCCGTCTTCTTCAACAGACCGTAGCCGGTCAATTTCCGCAGCCGCTCCGAAAGCACCTTGGTCGAGATGCCGGGGATTCGCCGTTCGAGCGCGCCGGGCCGATTGACGCCTTCGCCAATCGCGTGCAGCACCGACACCGACCATTTGCAGCCGATGACATCTTCCAGTTTCGCGAACGTCGTGGGAGGTCGCGGTGAAATTTTTTTCATGCGCCAAATCGCCAATTTTCACCAAAAGGTATCCGGGTTACCGAAAAGTGCCCGCTGGCCAAATCGTCCCGCTGGTTGCATGGTGAGCCTGCCGGAAGCGGCGGTCACCCTGGCCGAAGCGCGCCTGCGCGTTCGGTCGAATCCAACTCTAGCGAGGAGCAACCGCGATGAACAAGAGCAAAGCTATCTTTTATCACGCCGGCTGCCCGGTCTGCGTGGAAGCCGAACAGAAAGTCGCCCGGGCGCTCGATCCGGCAAGGTTCGATCTGGAGATCGTCCATCTGGGGCAAGACCGGGGACGGGTCGCGGAAGCCGAAGCCAAAGGGGTCAAATCGGTTCCCGCTCTCATTCTGGACGACATCCCGTTCCACATCAATTTCGGGGCCGGCATCGAGGCCTTGCGGTAAACGGGCATCCCCCGCCGCGCCGGGCTGACCAGGGGGGATGGAAGCTCAAGCGTTGCCGCCGGCAACCGAACGCGCCAATCCGTCCCCGGTCGGCGTCGGCGGCTCGACCGGCGGTTCTCCCAGGCCGCTCTCCCGCGATTCGGCAACCCGGGTGCGCGGCAGGCAGTGCGGATACCGTTCCTGCAGGAAGGCGACGAAGCGTTCCCGCACCAGACAGCGCAAATCCCAGGCGGTCGGAGCGTCCGGCGCGCTCATCAGCGCGCGCAGTTCGACGGTGCGATCCGTGGTGTTGGACACCTGCAAGGCCCAGGCGCGGCCATCCCACAGCCCCGATTCGTCGAGAATGCGCTTCAACTCCGCCCGACCGACCTCGACCGGAAAGGTGTAGTCGACGTAGAAAAACGCGGTGCCCAGCAACTCGGAACCGGCCCAGGTCCAGTTCTGGAACGGCTTGGTGTTGAAATAGTTGAGCGGCACGATCAGCCGGCGGTCGTCCCAGATGCGCACCACGACGTGGGTGGCGTTGATCTCGGCGATTCGCCCCCACTCGCCTTCCACGATCACCACATCGTCGATGCGGATCGGCTGCGTGAGGCCGATCTGCACGCCGGCGATCAGATTCTCCAGGAACGGCCGCGCCGCCACGCCGATCACCAGACCGGCGACGCCCGCCGAGGCCAGCAGGCCGGTGCCCAGTTCGCGGATTTTGGGAAAGGTCATCATCATCACCGACAGCGCCAGTACCTGCACCGTGATCACGACGATCCGCCGCAGCATCTGGAACTGGGTCTGGATCCGCCGCGCGCCCAGACTGTCCTTGAAGTCGACCAGATAGTGCTGATGCATCATGTCCTCGGCCACCGAGGTCAGGCGCACCAGCAACCAGCCGATGGCGGCGATATTGACCAGCACCAGGCCGTGGTGGAAACGGTCGGCCCACGCCTGGGGCAATTCCAGGCCCGGCAGCAACAACTGGGCGGCGATCACGGGAACCAGCAAACCGACCGGCTGCCGCAAATGGCGGATCAGCGCGCCGCCGAAGGCGCTCTGGGTTTGCTCGACCAGATACCCCGCCAGGATCAACGATCCTTCGTAGCTCAGCAACGCCAGCACCACGGCCATCAGCACCGGCCTCCAGGCAATCGAACTCCAGAACGTGAACAGAATGCCCTGTTCGCTATAGATTTCGAGCAGCACGACGCCGCCGGCCAACAGCAGCAGACCCTGCAAGGTACGGTTCAGCGGCGCCAGGATTTCCTGGGTCCAGAGCAGCCCGTAGCTGCTGTGGGCGATGGCCTGGTTTTTCAGGAACACGATCAGATCGTCGATCAGGCCGCGAAGCAGCAGCCAGATCAACAGCACGCCGGCCAGAATCAGCAAGCGCCGGACCACCAGCCAGGCCAGATTGAGATAGCCCGCCAGACTCAGCAGGGCCGCGCCCGCCAGCGCCAACGGCAGCAACAGGGTGAGCAGGCGCATGGCGCCGAGCCAGGGCCGGCCAGCGTAGCGTTCCGCCAGCGCCTCCAGCAACAGCCGCCGCAACCGCAGCACGGGATAGCAGACCACCAGCCAGTACAGCATCAGCAGTTGGTCGAGCAGCCAGGTCGCCGGGCGCGGCAGCTCGCTGAGATGCGCCAGGATGACCAGCGCGCCGAGCGCGCCGCCGCTCAGCAGGATCCAGAAAACGGTCGCGTAAAGACGGGGGTTGCGCTGCGCGGCGGGCAGGTCGGGCGCGGCCAGCAGCAGCCAGGCCAGGTTGAGCGGCGTCTTGATGCCGACCCAGAGCAGCACCAACGTCAACAGAATGGTCAGTCCCGGCTCCGGCACCCGCAGCAGCCACAGCGCCAACGCCAGCGCGCCGGCCAGGGCGATGCCCCACAGATTCTTGCGCAGCAGGCGCGCCAGGGTCAGCGCGAACTTGCCGGCGAAGCTGTCGTCCTGACTGGCCGCCAGCGCTTTCGAAATCCGCGCGAGACGGCGCCGGCTCAACGCCGCCAGGACGGCGAGTACCAGAGTCAGGCCCGCCAGCGCGCCCCACTGCCCGCCGTCGGCCTGCGTCGCGGCCTCGAGCGCCGATTCGACGCTCAGCCAGAGCTGGTGCGCCAGAATGCGGGGGGTCTTGCCCAATTCCTCCAGGAGGACCGGCCATTGCTCGGTGGCCAACCGGATAAACGGCTCGCGCGCCAGTAAATTTTGGCGGGCACGCTGCTCGTAAGCCAATTCGAGGCGTTCCCGCACGCGCTCCAGCCGGTCGCGTTGTTCCCGTAGCGTATCCTGGCGCTGGCGCAACGTCTGCTCCAGTTCCGCGAGTACCTGATTTCTCTGTTCGCGCAACCGGATATCGCTCGCGGCGCCCGGCTCCTGATCGACGGTCAATGACCGTTGCTGACCCAGCAGTTCGAGGCGCCGCTCGAGCAAATCGCCGGTTTCGCGCAGTTCGCCGCGCAGCGCGAGCAGCTGGCGCAGCCCTTCCTGAATGCGGCGGGAATCGGCATCCCTGGAATCCGCCAGTCCTTCCCAGTTGGCCAGTTCGTCGTCGATGGCGGCCAGCCGGATGTCCCAGCGCAGCAGCTTGGCCCGCTCCTCGGCGGCCTGGATTTCGGATTCCAGCAGCGCGCGCTGCGCGGTGGACAGTTTTTCACCTTGCTGTTGCAGACGGGCGCGCAGTTCTCCGGCCTGGTTCAGTTGCGCCTGCTGCTCCCGCTCCAGGCGGGCGGCGCGATCCTGCTGGGCCTCCTGGCGCCCTTGCGCCTGCTGTCGCAGATACAGTTCCTCCAGACGGGCACGCCACTGCGTGGCCAGAGCCTGGCGTTGTCCGGTCAGCGCCAGCCACTCTTCGAGGTTCTTCAAATTGGCCTGTTCAAGATCGAGATCGACGCGACGCTGTTCCAGCGCTTCGCCGATCCGGGCGAGCTGTTCCAGGCGGTTACTGGGTTCGGCGCTGTCCTTGGCAGGGTTTTTCAGCAGTTGTTCCTGCGCCTCCAACGCCAGGATGGCCTGCTCGAGCAACCCGATCTGGCGTTTGGCGCTGGCGATGTTGGTTTGCAGGTCTTCCTGTTTGAGCCGGATGGCCTCGGTGTCGAGGCGGGCTTGTTCCACCATGGCCGGAGTGACGGCATCGCCTTGCAGGTTCTGCAATCTGCCGGGCTGCTCGGCGTTGAGGGTGGCGATTTCCTGGCGCAGTTGCTCGATGGCGGCCTGGTGCTCGGCGAGGGTCTGGCGCATGACCTGCTGGCGCTCCGCCGCCTTGAACGGATCGGCGGGGAACGCGGGCAGATTCAAGGCGTCTTGCGCCGGCGCCGCGCCCGGCCTGAGCGCGCACGCCAGCAAAACCAGCAGGAGCAGCCACCGGCATGGGTGACCGTGGAAGGAAGCGGATGAGAACATGATCGTCTGGCGTATCGGGCGCCGTTCGCTGGCGGGCGCTTCACGTCCCTTCAATCGCCATCCTCGGTGGTGACGATGAACACCTCGTCCACCTCGTTGATGTGGTAGCGTCGCGGCTTGGCGGCGACCGCGAGATCGTCCTCGCTCAACCCTGACTGACCGAGCACGTAGGCGCGGATGGCGGGATCGTTCGGGTCGGCCTGCTCATTCTCCAGCCACCGCCGGACCTGCGGGTCCCGCGGCTGAAAGACGTGAACCTCCCGGTGACCGCGTTCCAGCATCGCGTAGACCGGCGGATCACCCAGTTCGATCAGCTTGGTATAGCCCATGCCCTCGTACATCCGCGCCGTTTGCCGGACGCTGGCCAGCACCTTGCCGTTACCTTTGTAATCCGGGCCAAACTCGAAACGGTTGCCTTTTTCCAGCAGGTGACGGCGCAACGCCGTGACCGCGGCATCGCGGCTATCAAACTGTCTGACGTCATCACTCATCGGTAAACTCCCCTCTCAAGCAGGACGCAATGAGACAACACTCTCCGCTGGGCTTGCAATCGGTTACGATCCCACACAGGGCCAGAAAAAACCGTCGTCCCGGTAAATTTCCACATCGCCTGGACGTTTGACCTAAAATCAGCGTGCCTTGACTCCGCCCAAGCGCCGTTCCAGCCCGATCCGCAATCATTCCAGACGGCCAGCGCCGAAGTCGCCGGCGAAC
>JRYG01008958.1_pt1 | contig 9902 bp, 5 predicted proteins | sample 235341 | NCBI WGS metagenome assembly JRYG01 (sample SAMN03074218, study PRJNA261478) | activated sludge metagenome | biome: Wastewater Treatment Plant; feature: Wastewater; material: Activated sludge; isolation source: activated biomass of a wastewater treatment plant treating hydrocarbon... ... | reverse complement strand
CTGCCCTGCTTGGTTATTTAAAAGGCAGCGTAAAAAAAGGGCGACAGCGATTGCGCAGGAGGGTGAAAATGAGTATTGAAGACGATCTGGCGCAGTTTGTTCAGTCGTTTTGAGCCTCAAAATCAGTTTTAGAAGAAAACAGGCAGCCGGGACAAATACCCGACTGCCTGAAAGGTTGCAAAGAGATGCGAGTATCCCTCCGGGCCATGGCAGCATGCCTCTATTATCAACATGCCGGCCGTTTGAGTTCAACTCAAACTAAATCCAAATGGCCAGGGTCCAGTTTAATTTCTGCGCGCTTCCATTTTCATAATATTGCTGCGGGTAGACAGGTAGTTTTCCTGAACTTTCCGGATAATTTCTTTTCTGTAAGCCTCATCATGGAATAATTTGTTCAAACCCGGATGGTTATCCACATCTATTCCTTTTGAGCGATAGGTATCCTCCAGAAAAAGAATCGCCTCCTCCACCGCTGCGGCATCAAAACCCACTGGTACGCTTGCCTCCATGAATTCCAATTTTGTTTCTACAATCGCAGGTTCGGCGGTTATTAGCGGCGTATAAGGCTTGCCAGATTCCAAAGCGGCCAGGCGTTGCTCCATTGCGGCAAAATTGCTTTCCAATTTAGCAATTTTAGCTTCCTGTTCGTCAATTTTAGCTTGTTGTTGCTCTACCAGCCGGGCCACATCGTTGGTATTGAGGCCGATTGCCAAATTGACCGTAGACAAAGCGCTGCCTTCCGGGGAAGCCGACCACGCGATACCTACAATTTCGCGATATTGCTGAGGCGAAATCAGTTTCGGCGAAATCCCGATACCTGTACCATCATTCAAGCCTGAAGGCAGGATATAATCGCCGACATTGACCCGGCCACGCACGATTACAGGCACCTGTCCCATAAATGCTACTTTTTCAAAGCGGTTTTCCTGGCCTTCCTTCGGCATATTGCCCAATACGGCCGGGTTGGTAGAAATCACCAAGTACTGTGAAACATTGCCGGTTTGTTTGCTAATTTTTCCACCGGTTACGCCTACTATTTCACCTGGGCGCATTTTTTCTTCTACGTTAGCGCGTTCCAGCCACTCGGCATAATCTGCGGAGCCTGATTCGTAAGTTACGCCCAGATCTGCGAAAGCAAATGCTTCATATGCAGCCAGGTTAGCAGTAGCCAGTACTTCTTCTGCAATGGTAATGGCAATCACGGAAGGTTCTGGTGGGCAGGCTACTGCGCCAAGGCCTGCACAGGCATTCGGGATAAAAGCCAGGCCAATATTGACGCCGGCTGCAACCACTTCTGCCGTATAAATACCCGTCTGAAAAATATATTCGGCTGATGATGCTTTATCTCCTGCCGTTTGACCTTCAATACGGCCTACCGGGCTATTTCCGCTGTTGAAAAAGGTAATAAAGTTGTTGTTGCCACTTGGCGTTCCTGCACTTACTTTGACGGCAATGCCATGGTTGCTGCCTTGAACGCGTAGGGGGTAAGCGTTATAACTGCTTTCACTACCAGCCATATTTGCATTAATAGTAACCTGGCCGTAAGCATCCAGCGTGTTATTCATGAAGGCTGGCCCGTCAACAGAAAGAGAACTATTCAGGTCTGTCACGCCATCAACATTCAAGGCGCCCATTACCGAACTGTTGCCTGCCACAGTACTATTTCCGGTTACGGCGCTGCTGCCGCCAATGTTGATATTTCTTTCGATACCCACGCCGCCGTCAACAACCAGGGCGCCATTATCTCTGTTCGTAGATTGTGTAGTATTGTTGAATGTTGCAATTCCGGTAACGCCCAACGAGCCGTTAACAGCGCTGCTTCCGGTAACGCTGCTATTGCCGCCGATATTGAGATTTTTTTCAATGCCTACGCCGCCTTCAACAACCAGGGCGCCGTTATCCTTGGATGTTGACTGGGTTGTATTGGTTACGTTGAGAATGCCGTTTGAGGCCAAAGTGCCTGCGAAGGAGGCATTTCCGCCCACATTGAGACTTTTTTCAATGCCTACACCGCCTTCAACGACCATTGCGCCATCGTCTTTGCTATTGGACTCAAAAGTATTATTCAGGGTGGTCAGGCCGTCTATTTCCAGTTCGCCATGCACATCGGCACTGCCTCCTACGTTCAGGTTTTTCTCAATACCCACGCCACCTTCGACCACTACTGCACCATTGTCTTTTGTAGTAGATTCGGCGGTATTATTAAATGTTGCAATGCCGGTGACGCCCATCGTTCCGCCAACCGTATTGTTGCCGGTTACGGCGCTATTACCTCCCACATTCAGGTTCTTTTCAATACCTACGCCGCCTTCCACTACAAGCGCGCCAAAGTCTTTGGTAAAGGATTCGGCGGTACTGTTCAACAGCACCAATCCGTCAACTCCGAGTGAGCCGCCCAGGTCCGTATTGCCTCCAACGTTGAGATTGGATTCGATGCCAACCCCGCCTTCTACCACCAAAGCGCCATCGTCTTTGCTGTTGGAAGGAGTTGGGTTTTTCAGATTAGTAATACCTTCCACATCAAGTGTGCCGTCTATTTTTGTTTTGCCGCCTACATTCAGGTTCTTTTCAATGCCTACACCGCCTTCTGTCACAATGGCGCCGTTATCTTTACTTGTAGACTGAGTTGCATCGAGGAAAGCAGCCATACCGGTTACGCCAAGAGCGCCTCCGACATTGCTGTTGCCTGCGACGCTGCTGTTGCCCCCAACGTTGAGGTTTTTCTCAATACCGGCGCCGCCTTCTACCACCAGGGCGCCATCATCTTTCGTTGTAGACTGGGCGCCGTTGGCGATCGTAAATACGCCTCCTACATTTACTGCGCCGCCGAGGGAAGCATCACCGCCTACGTTAAGATTTTTTTCAATGCCGGCGCCGCCTTCTACCACCAGGGCGCCAACATCTTTGGTTGTGGACTGGGCGGTGTTCTTAAGCGTCGTGACGCCGTCCACTCCAAGCGTTCCATCTACTTCTACGTTTCCACCAACATTCAGGTTTCGCTCAATTCCAACGCCGCCTTCAATGACCAAAGCGCCGTCGTCTTTGGTTACAGACTGGGTAATATTTTTCAGATTGGTAAGGCCGTCTACGCCCAGTGTTCCATCCAATTCCGTATTACCGCCGATGTTGAGGTTTTTTTCGATACCCACTCCGCCTTCCAAAATCATTGCGCCATCGTCTTTGGTGAATGATTGCGTGCTGTTACGGAAGAAAGTAACGCCATCTACGCCCAAGATTCCGTCCAGTTCTGTGTTGCCTGCAACGTTCAAATTTTTCTTGACGCCCAGACCGCCATCAACAACGAGTGCTCCATCGTTAGGGTTAAAAGACTGCGTAGTATTTTTCAGGTTAGTGACGCCATCTACGCCGAGTGTGCCGTCAATTTCCGTATTGCCGCCAATATTGACGCCTTTTTCAATGCCTACGCCTCCTTCTACGACAAGCGCGCCATTGTCTTTGCTACCCGAGTGGCTTGTATTTTTTACTGTTGTAATTCCATCTACGCCAAGCGTGCCGTCTATTTCCGTATTACCGCCAATGTTGACATTTTTTTCGATCCCTACGCCGCCTTCAATTATGACGGCGCCATTGTCTTTTGTAGTTGATTCCGTTGTATTGTTGAACCTGGCAATTCCACCCACATTTAAATCGCGATCAATATTGGCATCCCGGCCTACATTGAGGTCTACCCCAACATTGAGGTTATTGTTGATATTGATATCGCCCGTTGCAGTAATGCGCAGTCGCTCAATACTGGTGGTTTTCATGACGAAATCTTTTGCTTCAATTGTGCCAATGAAATGTGCCCCTGGAACGGTCAGATCATTGCCGTTGACTTTCCAGAAAGCAGCCGTTTTTTCAGAACCGTCGTCATTGTGGCCATTTGCGATGTCGCCTGCTGTTGCTGCGTGAAAAGCATAAGGTACTGCCATGAGCTGACTGGCATTGATGGGGATAAAGTTATCGCCTCCCGTTTCGTCCATTGCTAATTCCATCCATACGTTCATGGTATTCCAGGGCACATGCTGGAAGTCACCGCTCAAAACATCGCCTTTCCCCACCACCAGATTAAAGAGGCCAAGTTCGTTGGTAATAATGCGATGGATTTCCTTATAATCGGCTTTGCCGCCTACTTCGCCAGCGAAAAGACTGATTTGCAGGCTAATATTTTTATCGGCCAATACCTGTCCTTTCGCATCACGCGCAATCGCCTGGTAATTGATGCCGGCAGGCGCATTTTGAGCAAAGATTGCTGCGGAAAATAAAAGTAAAAGAGCTGTTAATAGAGGTCTGAAATTCATAACAAAAGGGTTTAACAATTATTGAATTTTAATAATTTTAAAAGTTTGCGAGGCGCCGGAAACATCGGCTACAATACGCAGCCAATAAGCTCCTGCGGGGTGTGCGCCGAGGAATAGTTCCGAAGTAGCTTGCCCGGGAGGAAGGCGGGCGCTCCAGGTTAGCCGTCCGTTGTCGTCAAACAAGGTTAAAGTGGAAGCGTTTTGACTCCAGTCGTCATCAATTTGAATGGTGAGCACTGTACTCACCGGGTTGGGCGCAATGGTAATCTCTGCTTTAGCCGGTTTACCGGGTATAACAGGCGAAACCAATGCTGCGCACAAAATATCAGGCTGTTGAAAGCCTTCGGTCAGTAATTCCCCATTGGTGCATTGCAAGGTAGCGACGGAGGTTTCGCCAAGCGTCCAACTCAAGTGAACATTTGGGGTTTGACCATCGCCGCCAGCAGCGGCCACCACGGATCGAATTTGTGCTGTTGCGCTCATAGCTATGCATACTATAGCCATCAACAGACAGGAAGCAGGTTTCATATTACTCCTTATTTGGTGAAAAAATATAATGAAGCTGCCGCCTTCGCTTTGAAAGCGGAAAGCAATTCAATTTGCGTCAATAAAAAATGGACTATTTTGGTATGGATAGCTTGAAAACAAGGGGGGGAGGTGGAATCAATGCCAGCAAAACAACAGGCGGGCATTGCACGTATAAAAAGTAGCTTTCAGGCAGACACAAATCTATATGGCAGGCATGGCGAGGTCGTTAATTTATAGCTCAAATGCTTTAAATTATGTTGCAACGCGGCAGTTTTCCTGCGAGAAACTGTGTTTATTTTCGGGATTGCCGCCATTCCGTCGGCGTTTTGCCGAACGCTTCAAAAAAAGTCTTGGAGAAATAAGTAGGCGCGGAAAAGCCGACTTCATAGGCGACTTCGGCTATACTTTTGCCGTTGTCCAGTAGCAATTCTTTGGCCTTGTGCAAGCGAATAGAGCGAATAAATACACTGGGCGAAGCGCCGGTTAATGCCTTGACTTTTCTAAAAACCTGACTGCGGCTCATGCCGAGTGCCTGCTCTAATTGGAGGATTTCAAAATCGGAGTCCGACAGGTGGAGCTCAACTATTTCGCGTATTTTCAAGAGGAAGGCATCTTCCATAGCAAAAGCCGGATCGCGGCTCGGCGCCGGCATTTGGTGAATGGCGGCATAGCGTTGTTGCAAACGGAGGCGCAACTGGATGAGGTTGGCTAAACGGGTTTCTAATTCAGCAGGTTCAAACGGTTTGGCCAAGTAATCGTCAGCGCCGCGTTTCAAACCGGCGATCCGGGATTCGACATCTGCGCGTGCGGTGAGTAAAACAATGGGAATATGGCTGGTCAATTCATCGCTTTTGAGCGTTTCGCAGAGTTCAAACCCGTCTTTTTCCGGCATCATTACGTCGCTGATGATGATGTCGGGTATTTGTTCAATTGCTTTTCGGATACCTTCGGCGCCGTTTTCGGCAAAAGTTATGCGGTATTCGTTGCGTACGCATTCTGCGATGTAAAACCGCACGTCGGGGTTGTCCTCCACGATGAGCAACATCGGTAATTGATCGTCTGACGAATAGTATTCCGAGGAGGCGGGTATTGACGGTTCTTCTGTATGAGAACCTGTTATCGTTTGAAAATGTGGCATCGGGGGTGTATACGGCAGGGTAATTTGGAAGGTAGTTCCTTTGCCTGGCGTGCTTTGTACTGCGATCTTGCCTTCCATTAGTTTTACAAATTCCTGTACTAAAGCCAGGCCGATACCGGTACCCGCAACATGTTCAGCGGCGCCCCCTTTTTGGAAAGGCGTTGCCGATGCCGGCGCTGCTTGATAAAACCGGTCGAATATTAAGCCTAACTGATTCTCCGGAATGCCAATTCCTGTATCGCTGACGATCAGCAAGATCTGCCTGGGGGCCTGGTTATCGTTCGGAGTATCAGTTTGGAGCCGCAGTTCAACCTGGCCTTCTTCCGGCGTGAATTTCAGGGCATTGGAAAGGAGGTTAACGAGGATCGCCTGGGTTTTTTCATGGTCGAAAGCCATTTCCAGATGGGGAGTTTCGCACCTGTAAAGCAGTTGGATGCGGCGAGATTGGGCATAAGACTGAAAGGCTTCCACCTGGTATTGCAAAAAGGCTGCAAGATCGCCGTTGGAAGGCGACAGTTGTAATTTGCCGGCTTCCAGGCGTGCAAGGTCCAATAATTGGTTCACTAAATCCAGTAACTGCCGGCTGTTTCTGCGAATTATTTCAGTAGTCTGTTCCACTTTCGGTTGCTGCCCCTGCAACGCATATTTTTTCAAGGGATCCAACATGCCGAGAATAACGGTGAGCGGTGTTCGGAACTCATGGCTGATATTGGTAAAAAAACGGGTTTTGAAGGCATCAAGTTCTTGAAGCCGTTGGGTTTCTTTTTCTGCCATGCTCCGACGCAACTGAAACCTGTAAAAATAAAAACTGCCTGACAGAACCGCGCCTGCAACGAGCAACAAGAACCACCACCGCAAATACAAAGGGCGCAACACTGTCAGCCTGAAATCGAGTTCGTTTTCTGCCCAGCTCCCCCTGACAGATTGCGCCTGTATTTTCAAACGATGCTTCCCATAAGGCAAACTCGACATCCGCAACAATGGCTCGGCGAGAATATTCCAATCTTCGTCCACACCCTCAATTTTGTATGCATATGTCACTTTTTGGGGTGAGAAATAATCGAGCAGGGCGAATTCGAGTTGAAAATAACGGTCAGAAGGATGCATGGTGATTTCACCGGAAGCGAGCAAATCGACGGTATGATTTTCCAATTTTTCGGTTGCGCCGGAGAACAAAAAGAAATCGGAAACGACTAATTTTTTGTCTGTCTCCTGAAAAGAAATTTCCGGGGACATTTGGCGACTGTCATAAAAATCCTTTGGATGAAAAGCCGTCACACCGTTTAGCCCGCCAAAATAGAGCGTGCCATCATCACCCTGGAAGTGCGAAGTACGGTTGAACTCGTTTTGCGCCACCCCGTCGGCAGGCAGCCAGGTGCGACGAACGGAGAAGCTCTTTTTGTCAAATTGAGCAATGCCTAAATCGGTCGGCAGCCAAAAATGCCCAAAATCGTCTTCGTAGACGGCGTAAACGAAGCCGTTCAACAGGCCGTTTTTTCTAAAAAACAGTCGTTTTTCACCCGTTTTTGGATCCCACCGCAGTAAGCCCGCGCCTGCAGTGCCCAGCCAAAAAACGCCTTCCTTGTCTTCAAAAAAATGGTAAAAATCATCGTAGGGCAACCAGTTTTTGCCCTTGCCCCCACTCCAGTATCGCTCAGCGATTTGGCCCCCTGCAGTCATTTTATAAAACCCGGCGCTGCTGCAAAGCCAAACCGCATGGGAATGGTCTCGCCCAATATGGACGATAGCTGCTTTTTCAAGTTCCGGAAAACGGCGGGTATCCGGTTTAGACACCTGCCTCGTCTTGGGGTTAAAAAAAAACAGGCCTTGCCCGGTCCCCACCCACAATTGATCCGGTGTTGCTGGAAAGATAGTCCAAAGCACATTGTTTTGGAACGGAAAAGTATCCAAAGTCTTTCCAGAAGCCGGATCAACCCGCGCAAGCAAGCCCCGATTAACTATGCTTGGGAGTTGCCCACACCACATTTCCCCGGTCGCATCGAAAGCCACACCATAGGCGGATCCATCCTTTTGTTCAAAAAACAAACGCCCTGTTGCAAGATCAATGCCGCACAAGCTTTGGTCAGGGCCTTCGGTATTTATCCACAATTTTTTATCCTTTTGGAAAATCCCCCGGCAAGAGATGCCGCGCCCGTCGTGTGCGTTTTTATCAAAAAGAAAGCGGCGAAAATGGTCTTTCCGGACCTCTATTAGTTCGAGACCAAAAGCGGTACCCAGCCAGACACCGCCGTTGCTGATGCGAAGATAATTCTCAATATATCTGTTATTAAAAGCCGGAAATTGAGTAAGCAGGTCAAGTAGCCTTTCCCCTTTGTTGTTAAAAATTTCGGTTTCGGTGAGCCACAAATTTCCGTTTTCGAGTTCCAAAAGCACCGTTTGGTCCCACCAATGGCGTGAAGAGGGGGGAATTGGCACGGTCAGCCTGTTTTTTTCGGCGCCCGGTTTTATTTGCCAATAAATGGTTTGATTGGCCGCGTTGTCATATTCCATTGCAAAGAACCTATCCGGGTTTTCGGCGCCCCCGAGCATTTTGGCAAACTTGTTTCCGGGCGCCGCCTTAAAATTGCGCAGCACGTTTCCTTCGGCATCTGTTTCGACCAAAACATGATGGTGTTTACTCCTGGAGGAAAGCCCCAAAACGCCATTTTGGCGGGTTAAAGTCAATACCGTTAAATCGGAAATCGAAGGCGCGACCACCTGCCTCCACCCCGTATCAGGATGCCAACTGATCCAGCCGCCGGGATTGCGCGTGCCAAAAAAAAGCATACCTGGCAGGGTTGAATTGACGCCGGGACTGTTTGAGCTGATCGAGATGCCCCGGTAAGTGATGTTTTCGAGCGGAACAGGTGGTTTTTCTTTAACGTATTCCCGAAAAGGAGTGATCTGCCCGGAAATCGGGTCAAGGATATCTACGGAGGCAATGCCCGAAACCGAAGTTGAGTTAGCTCTCGAAACAAGCCACAATTGACCGGCTGCATCTTCCAATATCCAGTGGATGTGATCCGTACTAAGCCTATTGTCGACTTTATTAAAGATTTTGAACCGCAGGCCGTCAAACCGCGCTACTCCGCCATTGGTGGCCACCCAAATGAAACCCCGTCGATCCTCCAGTATACAGTTGACCTGCCGGTGCGGCAAGCCATCCTCAATGCTATACCGATGGATAACCGGCAGGTAGTTCTGCGCCGGAACCATTATCCGAAAGCAGCATAAAAGCAAGAGAAGAAAAAAGTATTTATTGTTTAATATATTCATTCGGGGAAAAAAAATTCCAACCCAAAGTTATCTTTTTTGACGAATCGAATCATTTTTTTGTCATACATCATACCCCACCGCCCAAACGCTGCCTTACACATACCGAGAAAGCCGTTCCTGGTACTTGCGCTGTCAAACAAATGTTGCAGCCGATTGTATTAAAAACCACCCATCTCCTGGCGCAACCGATTACGGGAAAATGACTTATACAAAACTTCCTGACCGGTATATAAATGTTGCGATATCTCGTGAATAGCCGGTAATATGCCGCACTTTTTATCAAGGTCTCCTTTCCTGCTTTTTTTTCGACATCGCCTCCTGGTTGTGGAGTAAAAAAATGGCAGCCCGTGTTGTCACAGGCTGCCATTCACTATTTTATTTGTTTCCGATTTTTTTTATTGTTTATTCAACACAAGGCGTTTCGTTACATCCGGCAGGCCCTCCGATTTCACCTTCACCAGGTACATACCGCTGGGGTATGCCGACAAGTCGAGGCGCTCCATGGTTTGGACTTCCGGTATTTCTACGAAGTGCAGCAGCCGGCCTTGCAGGCTGTATACTTCCAGGCGCACGGCGCGGCCGGCATAGGTGGTCAGGTCGATATTGACCTCGCCGGTGGTGGGGTTGGGGTATACCTGTAGAGAAAATTCATGAATTTT
>JRYG01002799.1_pt1 | contig 9908 bp, 9 predicted proteins | sample 235341 | NCBI WGS metagenome assembly JRYG01 (sample SAMN03074218, study PRJNA261478) | activated sludge metagenome | biome: Wastewater Treatment Plant; feature: Wastewater; material: Activated sludge; isolation source: activated biomass of a wastewater treatment plant treating hydrocarbon... ... | reverse complement strand
CATAAACCCCTACAATCTGCGCCAAACAACCATGCCAGGAAGATTTGTATCCTTTGTATTACTCAGCATAACAATCGGCGCGTGCCAGTGGATTGCCCCGAAACCCGAAGACGACAAAGTACTGGCAAAAGTGCACAACAAAACCCTGTACTTGTCGGAACTGGAGGGCATGTTCCCGGAAGGCACCACCGGCCCCGATAGCTCGCTGATTATTAATGCCTACGTGTCGCGTTGGGTACGTGAGGCATTGCTGCTCAACGAGGCGGAGCGCAATATCCCTACCGATCTGAATATAGACAAACTGGTGCGGGATTACCGGGCTTCGCTTATCAAGCACAACTATGAACAGGTGTTGGTACAGCAACTCATGGATTCAATAGTAACACAGCAAGAAATTCAAACGTTTTTTGATTCCCATCGCGATCAATTCCGATTGGAATCGCCCATCATGCGGTGTTATTTGATCAAAACTCCGCTCGATGCGCCCAACTTGCAGCAGCTCGAAAAATGGTGGAAGAGCAATACTCCTCGCGATTTTGCCGAGATGGTACAATATTGCAACAGGTACGCTACGGCACATTTGTTGGAGGACAGTATCTGGCACGATTTCGATAAAATTGCGCTGCGACTGCCCAGGGAAGCCCTGAATGCCGATCAAATCAGTGCGGGCAAAACGCTGGAACTACGCGACGGCAAGTTTTATTATCTGTTCAAGCTGTTGGAATACCGATCGAAAAACGAGACGCCCCCGCTAGCTTATATTGAGGACCAGGCCCGAAAAATGATACTGTACCGGCGAAAATTGAAATTGCTGGAAGACACCAAGGAAGAACTTTTTGAGCGCGAAATGCGCAGCAATAATATTGAAATTTTTACACAATGATCCGAATGTTCAATCGCTTGTCTGGCCGAATAGCCCAGGCTGCCGCGGCTTTTGTCGCTTTTTTTGCCTTGTTGTTTGCGCCGGTAATACTTCCTGCCCAACCTGAAATCATTGACAAAGTAATTGCCACGGTTGGCGGCGAACTGGTGCTTTTGTCGGAACTTGAAGAACAATACGCCCTTATGGAAGCCCAAAATGGCGTGATGCCGCCCGACGCGCGTTGCAACCTGATGGAAAATATTCTCATCACAAAATTATTGCTCAACCAGGCCAAACTTGACAGTATTGAGGTGGCCGATAGCGAGGTGGAAGACCAACTCAACGCGCGTATTGAACGCATCCTCGGTTTCATGAACAACGATATCAGCCAGTTTGAAGACTACTACGGCCAAAGTATCGACGAAGTAAAAGCCCAATACCGGGAAGACCTCAAAAATCAGCTATTGGTGGAACGCATGCGCGGTAAAGTCATGGAGGGTATTACCGTAACTCCCGCCGAGGTGAAACGCTTTTTTGAACAAATACCGCGCGATAGCCTGCCCTATTTTAACTCCGAAGTCGAAATTGGAGAAATTGTTTACAAACCGGTCATCAACCCCACCGAACGCCAACGCGCCATTAGCAAACTGGAAGACCTGCGCAATCGAATCGTGAATGGCGGTGAAAAATTTGAAGACCTGGCCAAGAAGTTTTCGGAAGACGGCTCGGCGCGCGCCGGCGGCGATCTGGGTTGGACCCGCCGCGGCAAATTCGTACCCGAATTTGAAGCCGCCGCCTATAAACTCGAACCCAACGAAATTTCACCGGTTATTGAAACGCAATTCGGCTTCCACATCGTCCAGATGATCGAAAGACGCGGCAATGCCATCCACGTCAGGCATATCCTCATCAAACCAGATATAACCGAGGCCGACCTCGAAAAAGCATACAACCACCTCGACTCAGTGCGCCAACTCATTATTTCCGACTCTATTTCGTTTTCTAAAGCCGTGAAACTGTTTTCCAACAAGGATGTACAGAGCTATAACAACGACGGGCGCATGGTGAACCCCGCCAGCGGCAATACGTTTTTTGAAATCGGCGACCTCGATCCCGATATCTATTTTGCTGTAGATACGATGAAAACAATAGGTCGTATTTCCAAACCTTTCGAATTTGCCGATCCGCTGGGCGAACCCTATTTCCGTATCGTGCAACTTCAATCGAGAACGGTTCCTCACCGCGCCAACCTAAAACAAGATTACGCAAAAATACAACAAGCCGCTATCCAGTCAAAACAAAGCGACGCTGTAGCCAAATGGGTGAAAAACACCATCGGCTCTACCTTTATCGCTTTTGATGAAAGGTACGATAAATGCCAGGAACTCGAAAAGTGGAAAAAACGCCCCGACAGGCCTTAGGTATCCAGGGATTTCAGGGCGGCAGCTTCTTGCGGACTCAAGGCATAATCGCGAATAAATCCGCCGGTTGAAGGCCTGAGTAGCAGGAAGACAAAAAATCCAACGGCAAAATACAAGAGGTAGCTCATGTCGCCGGCCATCCAGGCAAATACGATGGCCATCATATTAACGATTTCGACAAGCGCCACCCGAAAGTTGACCGTTTGGCGATAATGGTCGAGCTTGGCCTGTAAGCCTTCGATCATAGCGCCTTCCTGGGCGCGCTTGCGGCTCAGCAACCAGGCAGCGCCGACCAACGGCAATCCCAATAACAATAGCCATTTCTCATAAGTATCCGGCCCTTCATGGTACGAGGCCAGGACTACTCTCGTTTCGGGTTCGCCTACCTGAAGAAACACAACGGTAAGACAAAAAAATGCCTGCCCTATTAATAACAGCAAGTAAGTATTATTGAGTCGCTTGAAAATCGTTTGCATGCTTACTGGTTTTATCAACGTAAAAAAAACGCCGGATGCCGGGCATAAGTTGCCCGGCATCCGGCAAAATTACTATTTTTTCTGTTGCCGGTTTTCAGTTAATCATGAGAACGGAACAACCGACAAACCGGAAACAGCCATCAATGAATGCCGTGCATCCAGCGCTTCAGCATCGGAGACAACAGGAGCAACAGCGCTGCGGCGCTCAAAACGATATAAACGCCCCAGTTCATGTATACATTGGCAAATGAAGTCAATTCTGCCGCCCGGTCTACCGTTTTGCCAGTGGGTTGCGCGATCAATTGGCCCAGATAACCGCCGATTTTGTGTGCAAAAGCGATGGAAAGGAACCAGGCGCCCATAACGAATCCAACGGTCTTGGCCGGCGATAACTTGGTTACTACCGACAAGCCTACTGGAGAGAGGCTCAATTCGCCTGTCGTATGGAACATATACATCAACATCAGGAAAACCAACGGAATAGCTTCGCCCGAAACAACGGAAGCCTTCACCGCAAATACGATAATCGCATAACCTATGGCCATTTGTACCAGGGCTAGCATAAACTTTATCGGCGTACGCGGCTCTTTCCCCGATTTGCCAAGCCTGGTCCATATCCAGGTGAATAAAGGCGCAAAGATGATGATGTAGAAGGGGTTGACCGCCTGGAATTGCGATGTTTCAAAACCCATCGTATTCACGTAACGGTCTGTCAGGATATTCAGCGAACCGCCCGCTTGTTCAAACAACACCCAGAATATCATATGGAAGAAAAACAAAAAGATAAATACAAGCAATCGCTGGCCTTCGGTTTTGTCTTCGGCGCCCAACGCCGTTATGACCAGATAGCCGATACAACTAAGGCCTACCACGATCAACACCCAGTTGGTGATACCTTCGTTATTGATCAGGAACGAAAACAGCGGTACCGATACCAAGGCGCCAAGTATGACAAGCCATTCGCGGCTGAGACCCAGAAGATAGGGCTGCTTGAGCAACTCCTGATTGGGAGCGTTGCCTTTATCTTCGTACATGCGCATGTTGTACCAGAAGACAATAAGCCCGAATACCATGCCGGCTCCTGCGGTGAAGAAGCCCCACGACCAGTCAACTTCCCTGGCGAGATAACCGCAGGTAAGCGGCGCCAATAATGCGCCGATATTGATACCCATGTAGAAAATTGTAAAGGCCCCGTCTTTGCGATTGTCATTGCGATCGTAGAAAGTACCCAGAAAACTGGAGATATTGGGCTTGAAAAAGCCGTTGCCCACTGCCAATAATGACAAACCGATAAAGAACAGCTTTTGATCGCCGATGGTGGCGCCAAGGGTGAATTGACCCAAAGCCATAAAAATCCCCCCCATTAAAATGGCCTTCCGGAACCCCACCAGTTTATCGGCGAGCATACCGCCGAGGATAGGCGCGGCATACAACAGTGCGTTGTAAGCGCCGTATATACCGTAAGCGCGCGAATCGGCTTCACCGCGCTCCATTAATTTGAACAACTCATCAGTCATGTACAAAATGAGAAAAGCGCGCATCCCGTAAAAAGAAAAGCGCTCCCACATTTCCGTAAAGAAGAGTACGAATAATGCCTTGGGGTGCATCTTGCGTTGCGAAAGCACCACCAGGGGAACCCATACAAGGACGAATATCCATCCTACAATCAACAGTACTAGTCCAGCATCCATTTTATGCCTTTGTTAAGTGGAAAAAATGATCTCCAAAAACGATGGCTAAAAATAGAAGATTTAATTATAAACAAACAATGTACTGCTGTTTAATTTTGACAACAGGCAGGTATAAGGCAGGATTTTTTGATAAAGCGATATTACTCAAATTGTTGCCTGGTATCTGTATTTTCAAAATCGCCCTCCAGCACTACGCTCCACCCTACCGACTCTGCCATATACCTGATCACGTCAATCATCTGATTACCTTGCAGGCGAGCTTCGTCGAGCAGTCGGCTTTCTTCCGCTTTTTTCCGGAGCGTCGATTTGGCGTTTTCGTTCAATTTGGTGTAGTCTTCCGGCGTAAAAGAGTTAAAGTAGCTCTCTTCAATATTTTTATAGCTGATATCGTGGTCGATAGCCAGAATTTCCGGCTCGGGAAGATTGCTGATCGTGAGGGTGCGCGTAGCGCTGTCGGCGTCAATGCGAACCTTCTCCATATCGTACCCCACCAAAACCCGGCCATTGACCTGAATAATAGCCTGTTTTGAAAAATTCCAGGTGGTAGGCAAAGGCAGATAAAAAGTCATCTGCCTGATACGGGTTTCATCGTACAATTCGCTGAATTGCCCCTCAACGGTAACTAATTTGCACACCTGCTGAACCTTTTCAAGCAGCACGGTAGATTGAGAGCGGCTCTCCTGCTCCTGCCGCTCGGCATAAATGCGATTGGCTATCCAGAAACCCAGTCCGAATACGACCAAAAACAGGGCGCCGTAGGCTATTTTTTGCAACATACAACTTATTCTTTATCGGTGTCGGTTTCCGTATCTTCGGCAACCTTCGCCAACATGGGGTGTCTCAACCCTTTGTAATTTTTGATAATTGCTTTGACGGATCCTACCCTCACAGGCGATTCAATCATCAGCGGAATTTTGTTTTTATCATCAGACGCCCAAATAGTCATGGGGTTGTCTGCGTTGAAGACATAACCTTTTATTACTTCCGGGCTGAATTTCAGGGTTTTAAATTTGCCGATACCTTTGATTCGCTTGTGATCGTTTTTGCCAAGGTATTTCACTTGAAGGGGCCATTTCTTTTTATCGATAAATATTTTGATGGGTACGTTATCCCCCTTTTTCATGGAGTCGTAATCGACATTGCGGATGTAATACAGGATTGACAAAATGTCGTGCAGGCAGCTTTCCACCTCGTATTCCGTCAGTTCTGCCTTTTCTTTGGTTTTCCCCCTCAGCGATGTGATTTTGCCGCGCTTGTGGTCAAAGGTCATTTTGTCATACATTGAATAGCCGCCCTCCTGCACTTCTCGGATTGACATATCGGGCAACAGGGTTTCTTTATCGATCCACACTTCGTATTTATCTCGCACTTTGAAAAACCAGTCGTACGATTTATAAGTCTGGCCAATGGCTGAAATATAGTATTTGCCCCCCATGTCTTTTACCCGGAAAGTGATTTCACCTGCCGAGAGCCACACGAAATTCCAGTTGTAGTACAATTTATAAGTCAGTTCTTCTCCATCAATAAATACGTTATTAGGCATGCTGCACTGTTCGCCGACCAGGGGGTTCTGGCCTGCAGCTGAGTCAACAAGGCGGTTGTGCGCAGGGAAGGTAAAGGCCATCAAAAAAAGCAGCGCCATGGATGCCAAGCCTTTTTTAATCATGCTTTCTCTCTTCATTTTCTATTGATTTAAAAACTTTGGTTCTGACGATTACTGCCGCTCCAAGTAACGCGGGTACGCCAAGGTTTATTATAAATAACGCAAAACTGGCCGTAAGGATGCTCAAAGTATGCACATTATATTCACTCCATATCCATTGCGCCAATTCGCCGCGAGTGAGTACTGCGGCTAGCGGGGGCAACGGAATACCCGTTTGAAAAAGAAAGGTGGCCGCGATTCCAGAAACGGCTATGTCGCCGGGAATATCGGGTTGAAAAGCGTTAATTAATAATGCATATTGAATGACGTACACGATATAACGGGCAAATGCAAGGGCTAAGGCCCGCCACAATACATCGCGGCGGCAGGCCTGCAATGCGACAAAACGCGCAAGAACCCGCAGCGGTAAAGCAGCAGCCAGCCGGGCGCCTGCGAAATATATTGCGGCGAGTACAGGAAGGGCAATCGNNCATTGTAATGGAATGCCACAAGGCTGTCGGCTTGTCAAAATATAACATACCTGCCAACCCACCTGAAAAAAGGGCAAGCCATTGCGCCAGGCTGCCCACCAGTGAGGCCGCCACCCCGGCGCCATATTGTCCGCTTTTCAACACTGCCAGTCGACCGCCGTATTCGCCGATTCTGTTGGGAGTAAGCTGAGAAAAAGATATGCCTGCCAGCACGCCGCCCCATGCTTGACGGCGGTTCAAAGGCGCATCGACCCGCATCAAACACCGCCACTTCTGCGCCTCCAGCCACCAATTCAATGGCATCAGCGCAGCTGCAACCGATAACCAGGGCCATACCCGAGGCCACATACCGGCCAGATGGCGCCATACGCCCGTTGACGAGGCATCAGCCACTACCTGCCGGTATAACACGCACCCCAGCCAACTGATCAACAGCGCCTTTATAAGGGCAATCCACCAGCTGCGCCGGCGGTAAAAAACCTCCTGAATCGTTATAGTTTTCTCAATACCCACAATTGTGGCGGCATTTTTTTCAAAAATACAAGTACTTTCGGGTTATAAATACATTAGATGAGCGATTCAACACGTCGAATATTGGGTATCGACCCGGGCACTAACATTCTGGGCTTTGCGGTCATTGAAATCATACAGCGCCAGGTCAAAGTGCTGTCATTCGACGTATTGCGGCTCGGCGCTGCCGAATCGCCCTATCACAAACTCAAACGGATCTACGAATGCGTACAGGAGGTGATCGATGCCCATCGCCCGGGGGAAATGGCCATTGAGGCGCCTTTCTACGGCCCCAACGTGCAATCCATGCTCAAATTGGGGCGCGCCCAGGGCGTAGCTATTGCCGCTGCGATCTCAAAAGGCCTGGAAGTAACGGAATACTCTCCCAAAAAAGTCAAACAGTCGGTCACCGGCAACGGCAATGCATCAAAAGAACAAGTAGCAGCCATGCTGGCCAACCAGTTCAAACTGGATTTCAGCGATCACTACTTCGACGCCACTGATGCCCTCGCCGTGGCTATGTGCCATTATTACCAACATCAACTCACAGGTACCGGGAAAAAGCGCTATAGCGGATGGGAGGATTTTGTAAAAAACAACCCTGACAAGCGCGGTTAAACCAGCTTCGCTGCAATTTCGGCAGCAAGCGCAGCCATAGTATCCTCATCAATCTCCAGCGGGGGCCGGCCAAAGGTCATATCCGATATTTGATGAATGGGCACCAGATGAACATGCGTATGGGGCACTTCGAGGCCGATCACGGCCACGCCGATGCGCTTGCAGGGTACCACGGCTTCTACTGCCTTTGCCACGCGTTTGGCAAACAACATGAGCCCGGCAAGCTGCTCGTCGTCTATGTCAAAAATATAATCCACTTCTCGTTTGGGTATCACCAGGGTGTGCCCTTTTGCCAAGGGGCGAATATCGAGAAAAGCCAGGTAATCGGCTGTTTCCGCCACTTTGTAGCAGGGAATTTCACCATTGACGATACGCGTGAAAATAGTAGCCATAGATTAGTCAATGCTAATATTCACGATTTTGAATTCCATAGCGCCGTTGGGCGTATTCACCTGGGCAATCTCGCCAACGGTTTTACCCAGTAATCCCTGGCCCATCGGTGAATTGACGGATATCTTCATTGCCTTCAAATCGGCTTCCGATTCCGACACCAGCTTGTAGGTGAGTTCTCTTCCCGTTTTTTGATTTTTTATAGTAACATTGGACAAAACAGTGACTTTAGAGGCATCCAACTGGCTCTGGTCGAGAATTCGGGCATTAGACAACACCTTCTCCAACTCATTGATGCGCAATTCGAGCATGCCTTGCGCTTCTTTTGCGGCATCGTATTCCGCATTTTCAGATAAGTCGCCTTTCTCGCGGGCCTCTGCAATGGCGCGAGCCGCTTCATCGCGGCCAACCGATTTCATCTCGTCCAATTCTGCCTTTAGCTTGTTGAAGCCCTCTTGCGTCAAATAATTAATACCAGACATAATAAAAAGTTTTTCAAAACACAATTCGCTTACGGTATAAAGGCGTGTCGAAAATAAGTTGCTGATTTTGGCGAGCCTGTTTTTGTCGTTGCCAAGGAGACGAAGGGCGCGCATACTGGAATATGTATGCCGTTCGGCAATGCAGGCAGCGGAAAAAACAGGCCGCACAAAATGGAAAATTATTTTCAACACGTCCCAAGTATAAAAGGCAAGAACGCTTTCACTGTGGCGAGTGAAAACGTTCTTGCCTTTAAACAACGCCCCAATATAGGGATTGTTTTTTACTTAGTCAAGTATATCAGATGCTGAAACGCACGCCAAAGTTGTGAGTTCCGTTCCAAACGCGGGTTTGACGATAAGCGTACTCAATACCAAAACGCGAATTTTTGTTCTGCTTGCTGAACGGTACCTGTACGGCTACGCCTGCGCTCAGACCGGTTTCGATCGGCGCCGTAATTTCCTCTTCGCTGCCGAATTCGTGGCGATAAGCCGCGCGCAGCATAAACAGGTCTTTGAGCGAGTATTCAATACCGCCGCCCACCTGGTCTTGCGAGAAAGAGTGCGCTGTAAAGTGGCCCAATACAGTAAGCCTGTGAGCAGCGCCGAAATAGATATCGTACGACATACCCAGGTTTAGCAACGAAGGCAATTCAAAGCCCTCAGGGCGCGTCTCGTATGTCAGCGGATATTCGCCGCGGCCAGGGCGCGGGCGCTGTACCGACAACCCCTCGCCGCCAAAGCGCATGCGAGAACCGATATTGCGCAACGAGATGCCAAACTTGAAGTTTTCTTTCGGCCCCGTTACATACTGCACGCCGGCATCAATGCCAAAGCCAAACGCCGATACGTTGGAGATCGATTCTGAAATACCGCGGAATAATACGCCTACCGATACCTTGTTTTCAAAAGTATGGCTATAACCAAAAGCCAGGTTGAAAAAGCTGGGCGAATAGTCGGCGCCGGTACCCTCGGGTTGCTCGGTGGTCGTTACAGGTATATCGCCAAAATCGAGGGCCATCAAGCTGAAGCCGAAGGCGCCGCTTTTGCCCACCCGCTGGCCAAGACCAAAAGCATTGGTGTTGATGCCGGTACCGCGCAGGTATATAGAATTGCCAATCAGCACTTCTGTCTTGTTAATGCGCGACAAGCCCGCCACGTTGACGTGCATCGCCTCAACCCCCGTGATCAAAGAAGAGGTCATCGCACTTAAACCCGCCGACCTGGCATAGGGCATCATCAGCAGTTCATAAGCGCCCGCTTCGCCCTGCCGGTCGGGGTTGCCCGCCTGCATCGCGATGGGAAACGCGCAAAGGCCGATGAGTATA
>JRYG01000344.1_pt1 | contig 9945 bp, 7 predicted proteins | sample 235341 | NCBI WGS metagenome assembly JRYG01 (sample SAMN03074218, study PRJNA261478) | activated sludge metagenome | biome: Wastewater Treatment Plant; feature: Wastewater; material: Activated sludge; isolation source: activated biomass of a wastewater treatment plant treating hydrocarbon... ... | reverse complement strand
CCTGCGGGAAGTGCTCAAGCACCCGGGCGTGGAAAGCGTGACCCAGGTGGACATCGACCAGGAAGTGACGCGAGCCGCCGAGCTGTATTTCCCGGAGCTGTGCGCGGCGAACGGCGATCCGCGGGCGCGGCTGCGCTTCGCCGACGGCGCTGCCTGGGTCAAAAACGCCGAACCGGCCAGCTACGACGCGATCATCGTGGACAGCACCGATCCCATCGGGCCGGCCGAGGGCTTGTTCGCCGAACCGTTCCTGCGCGATTGCCATCGCGTGCTCGGTCCCGACGGCCTGCTGGTGCAGCAAAGCGAATCGCCGCTGTTCCATCTCGACAGCATTCTGCTGCCGTTGCACCGGGCGCTGCGCGCCGCCGGCTTCGCCGACACGCACACCTTGCATTTCCCGCAATGTGTCTATCCCTCCGGCTGGTGGAGCGCGACGCTTGCCCGCAAGCGCGGCCGGGTCGCCGATTTTCGGGAGGCGGACGCTGCCGCCAAGCCGTTCGCCACCGACTACTACAACGCCGAAATCCATCGCGCCGCCCTGGCCACCCCGGAATTCATGCGCCGGGCGCTGGCGGCTGCGGGCTGACGGCCGCTCCGGAAACGACAAAGGGCGAAGCCGTCGCGGGCTCCGCCCTGTCCGCCGCGCCTCACGGCGTGGTTACAGCGCGCTGGGTCCGATTTCGCCCGTGCGAATCCGGATCGCGCGCTCCAGGTCGTAGATGAAGATCTTGCCGTCGCCGATCTTGCCGGTGTTGGCGGTGGCGCGGATCGCCTCCACCACCTTGTCCACCAGATTGTCATCCACGGCGATTTCCAGCTTGACCTTCGGCAGAAAGTCCACCACGTATTCAGCGCCGCGGTACAGCTCGGTGTGTCCCTTCTGACGACCGAAGCCCTTGACCTCGGTCACGGTGATGCCCTGTACGCCGATACCCGACAGCGCCTCCCGCACGTCGTCCAGCTTGAACGGTTTGATGATTGCAGTGACCAGTTTCATGGATGCCCTCTAGCGTTCGCTTTAGCCCAAAAACAGGCGGGAATATAACCGAAATCCATGGCTGCGCGCGATTGGGCGGACAGGGGATCCCGCGACCGCCCACCGTCCGCCGCCAGTCGTTACAGGTTGTAGCCGCGCTCGTCGTGCAGGGCGATGTCCAGGCCCTCGGTTTCCTGCTCGTCGGTCACCCGCAGCCCGACCACGACATCCACGATCTTGAGAATCACGTAGCTGAGAATGGCCGTGTAGACCAGGGTGAACAGCACACCCTTGGTCTGAATCCACAACTGGGCCCCGACGGTCACGCCCTCGGCCAGACCCTTGCCCCCCAGACTGGCATCGGCGCACAGACCGGTCAGAATCGCGCCGATGATGCCGCCGACCGCGTGAACGCCGAACACGTCGAGCGAGTCGTCGTAACCCAGCGCCCGCTTCAGCTTGGTGGAGGCCAGGAAGCAGATCACGCCGGCGGCCAGGCCGATCAGCAACGCGCCCATCGGCCCCGCCGTGCCCGAGGCCGGCGTGATGGCCACCAGGCCCGCCACCGCGCCGGACGCGATGCCCAGCGCGCTGGGTTTGCCGTGGGTCAGCCATTCGGCGAACATCCAGCTCAGCGCCGCCATCGCCGTGGCGATCTGGGTCACCAGCATGGCCATGCCCGCGCTCCCGTCCGCCGCCACCGCGCTGCCGGCGTTGAACCCGAACCAGCCGACCCACAGCATCGACGCGCCCATGAGGGTGAAATTCAGGTTGTGCGGCGGCATCGCCACGCTCGGGTAACCGCGGCGCCTGCCCAGCACCAGACAGGCCACCAGGCCGGCGATACCGGCATTGATATGCACCACCGTGCCGCCGGCGAAGTCGAGCACGCCCCAATCCCACATCAGGGCGCCGTCGCCGCTCCAGACCATGTGGGCGATGGGCGCGTACACGAAGCTGAACCAGAGCGCCATGAAAATCAACAGCGCGGAGAACTTCATCCGCTCGGCGAAGGCGCCGACGATCAGCGCCGGGGTGATGATGGCGAAGGTCATCTGGAAGGTCGCGAACACCGTCTCCGGGATGGCCAGGGTCAAGCTGTCGCGATTCACCCCGGCGAGGAACGCCTTGCCGAACCCGCCGACGAAGGTGGCCAGGTTGACGGCTTCCTTGGTCATGCCACCGGTATCGAACGCCAGGCTGTAACCATAGATCGCCCACAGCACGGTGATCAGCGCGGTGATGGCGAAGCACTGCATCATCACCGACAACACGTTCTTGGCGCGCACCATGCCGGCGTAGAACAGCGACAGGCCGGGGATGGTCATGAACAGTACCAGAGCGGTCGAGGTCAGCATCCAGGCGGTGTCGCCGGAATTCAGGGTCGGCGGCGCGGCTTCCTGGGCCAGCGCCAGCGCCGGGGCCACGATCAGCGCCACCAGCGACAACGGCAGGCCACCGCTTTTTATCGCTCGCATCGATCTCGTCATCAGTGAGGTTCTCCTGGGGTTGAAAATACGGACAACAAACCAAAGTCGGGGACAAATCATCTTCACAGCGCTTCTGGCCCGGACTCGCCGGTGCGGATCCGGACCGCGCCCTCCAGGTCGTACACGAAAATCTTGCCGTCGCCGACCTTGCTGGTATTGGCGGCCCGGGCGATGGCCTCGATCACCCGCTCGACCAGATCGTCGGTTACGCCGACCTCGATCTTGATCTTGGGCAGGAAGTCCACCACGTACTCCGCGCCCCGATACAATTCGGTATGGCCCTTCTGCCGGCCAAAGCCCTTGACTTCGGTTACCGTGATGCCCTGCGCGCCCACTTCCGAAAGCGCTTCCCGGACATCGTCCAGCTTGAACGGCTTGATCACCGCGGCAATCAACTTCATCTCGAATTCTCCTGTGTGGCTTGGAACACCCCGAGGGGCGCTACGTGTTATTCCGGCGTTCCGAATCCTTTTCGCGCGTCAACGCCGATCGTGTCGCCAGCGAAAGGCATATCGTGTGCCATCGTAAATTTTATTTTTAAAAACAATAATATATTAAAAAATCATTGGCATTGTTCCGCGCTGGCCGGTCCGTGCCCGCGCGAATCATCGAACTCATGCACCGCTTTAGTGCGACAGTATCCACACACACAAACCCGAAAATCCCGTTAAACTAAAAACGACGACAACCCGTATTCCGGAGGAATGGCGATGATCGACCCCAAATCGTTCGATGACCTGGCCAAGCGCTTCGCGGAAGCTTTGCCACCCAGCTTCCGACAGTTCCAGGCGGAAATGGAAAAGAATTTTCATGCCGCCCTGCAAGCCACTTTCGCCAAGCTGGAATTGGTGACGCGCGAGGAATTCGAAGTGCAGCAGGGCGTCTTGGCCCGTACCCGCGCCAAACTGGAAGAACTGGAAAAGCAGCTTGCGGAACTGGAAGCCAGGACCGCCGGCGGCAAGCGGCGCAAGAGCACGGACAAGCCGGCTGAAACGGAAAGTGGCGACAGCTGAATCGGCGGGTCGAGGCGTCCGTTCGCGCCGCCGCGACCGGCGCGACCCGAAATACCGGCCAACCGGTTCGAGAGTCCGCAATGCACGGAAATAGTGCAAAACCGATTTGCCGGCGCGCGCCGAAATCGGGAAACCGTAGGTACTGAGCCACGCGGCCGGCCCCCAGGATTGCCATGTCGCTCGCCCTCGTCTACACCCGCGCCCAGATGGGCATCGACGCCCCGCTGGTCAGCGTGGAAGTTCACCTGTCCGGTGGCCTGCCGGGACTGTTCATCGTCGGTCTGCCGGAAGCGGCGGTGAAGGAAAGCAAGGATCGGGTGCGCGGCGCGATTCTGAACAGCCAGTTCGAATTTCCCAGCCGCCGCATCACCATCAATCTGGCCCCCGCCGATCTGCCCAAGGAAGGCGGCCGCTTCGATCTGCCGATTGCGCTGGGCATCCTGGCCGCCTCGGGACAGATCAACCGCGAACGGCTGAAACAATACGAGTTTCTCGGCGAACTCGCCCTGGGCGGGGAAGTGCGGGGTATCCGCGGCGTGCTGCCCGCCGCGCTCGCCTGCCGCGACGCCGGGCGCATCCTGCTGGTGCCCCGCGACAACGCCGGCGAGGCGTTGCTGGTGAACGGCGTCACCGTGCTAGGGGCGGCGCATCTGCTGGACGTCTGCCGGCAGCTGGCCACCGGCACCGCGCTGCAGCCGCCCACGCTCCAACCACCGCCGCCGGAATCCCGCTTGGAGCGGGATTTAAGCGACGTGCGCGGCCAGCGGCACGCCAAGCGCGCGCTGGAAATCGCCGCCGCCGGCGGTCACAACCTGCTGCTGATCGGTCCGCCCGGTACCGGCAAGACCATGCTGGCCAGTCGGCTGCCGGGCATCCTGCCGCCGCTGAGCGAAGCGGAAGCGCTGGAAACCGCCGCCATCGCCTCGGTCAGCGCGCAAGGGCTGGATTTGAAGCAATGGGGCGTCCGGCCGTTCCGGGCGCCGCATCACACCGCCTCGGCGGTGGCGCTGGTCGGCGGCGGCGGCCAGCCGCGACCCGGCGAGATTTCGCTGGCCCATCACGGCGTGTTGTTCCTGGACGAGTTGCCGGAATACGACCGGCGCGTGCTGGAAGTCTTGCGCGAGCCGCTGGAATCGGGACGGATCACCATTTCCCGCGCCGCCCGGCAGGCCGATTTTCCCGCGCGATTTCAGCTGGTGGCCGCCATGAATCCTTGTCCCTGCGGCTATCTGGGCGACGCCGAGCGGCGCTGCGCCTGCGGGCCGGAACAAATCCGCCGTTACCGGGCGCGGGTGTCAGGGCCGCTGGTGGACCGGATCGACCTGCATATCGAAGTGCCCCGCCTGGCTCACCGGGTACTGCGCGGCGAGACCCCGGAAGAGAGCAGCGCCACGGTGCGCGCCCGGGTTTGCGCCGCCCGCGACCGGCAATTGCAACGCGCCGGCAAACCCAACAGCGCGCTGCACACCCGCGAGATCGAACGCTACTGCGCCTTGGGCGAGGCCGACCATCGCCTGCTGGAACAGGCGTTGGAAAAACTCGGGCTGTCGCCGCGCGCCTATCACCGGATTTTGAAGGTCGCCCGCACCATCGCCGATCTGGCCGGCAGCGACGGCATCAAAACGCCGCACCTGACCGAAGCCCTCAGCTACCGCGCGCTGGATCGAACCCTGATTCGCTGAGGCAATCCATACCGTTATCCAGTCGTTCCGTCGCCAGCGAGGGCGTCATGCCGCACAGTGACCGCAATCTCAAACCTGTTTCGCCAGCCCGCTCCCGGCATCGCCCGTCTTGGTTGAGCGGTTTGTTGTTGCTGCTGTGGATCGCGGCGCCGCCCGCCCACGCGCAAATCTCCGACGCCAAGGTGGACGCGCTGGTGGAAGCCTTGCGGCTGTCGGCGCCGGCTGCCGGAGTCGATTCCGGCCTCTACAGCGACTGGAAAATCAAGCCGGACAACATCGGGCGCTGGTCCAGGCGCTGCCTCGATCAGGACGTGACGCCGGACCGGTTCGCCGCCGACGAGGCGCTGGCCCGACAGGTGGTGGCCTGCGTGATGGGAAAGGTGTTGCGCGACGAATTCGCCGCCAGCAATCAAAACGAGATCGTCGCCGTGCAGCGCGCCGCCGCCTGGTGGATGAGCGGCGACCCGACTCAGTACCGCAGCGGCGCGACCGGCGCTTATACCCTCAAGGTGCTGGAGGCGTATTTGCGCTTTTTCTGAGGGCGGTCATCGCGCGTGGCGGCTGATGCCGCGTGGAAAAAAGGTTTGCCGGTCGTAGTCCCATTCAAAGCGGCATGCTGGCCGAACCTGAAGACCAATCCCCCGCGACGGCGAACAGTTGAGTGACGAAACGTGCCGGGTCTATAGTGCCGTCCACGGACAACGCCAACTTCACCCGGGTTGGACTTTGACCATGGATCTCACCGACTACCACGCCAAATACTTCGCTTACGAACTGACCCGCCGCTGCCCTCCTGATAGCGCGGAAAAGCTCGCCGGGGCGGTGGTCAGCGCACAAGTCGACCTGAATCCTCATCAGGTCGACGCCGCCCTTTTCGCCTTCAAATCGCCGCTTTCCAAGGGCGCCCTCCTGGCCGATGAAGTCGGTCTCGGCAAGACGATTGAGGCCGGGCTGGTGCTGTCGCAGAAATGGGCCGAACGCAAGCGACGCATCCTCGTCATCACGCCCTCCAACTTGCGCAAGCAGTGGTTCCAGGAGCTGACCGAAAAGTTCTTCCTGCCTTGCCGCATTCTCGAAGCCAGGTCCTACAACGCCGCCATCAAGCAGGATCAAAGCCGACCGTTTGAGGCGCCGGAGATCGTCATCTGTTCCTACCAGTTCGCGAAGAGCAAGGCGGACGATGTCCGCACCATCCCGTGGGACCTCGTGGTGATCGACGAAGCGCACCGCCTACGCAATGTCTACAAGCCGGCCAACGTCATCGCCAACACGTTGAAGAGAGCTCTGGCCGGCAAGCACAAGCTGCTGCTCACGGCGACGCCCTTGCAAAACTCGCTGCTGGAGCTTTTCGGCCTGGTCAGCTTCATCGACGAGCACGCGTTTGGTGACTTGAAGAGCTTCCGCGAGCAGTTCGCCAATCTGAATCAGGAACAGGTGTTCCAGACGCTCAAGGCGCGGCTCAAGCCGATTTGCCATCGCACGCTGCGCCGGCAGGTCACCGCTTATATCCCCTTCACGCGGCGTCTGCCGCTGGTGGAAGAATTCACGCCGGAGGAAAGCGAAGACCGCCTCTACGCCCTCGTCTCCGAATATCTGCAACGGGACAATCTGCAAGCCCTGCCAGCCGGCCAGCGTTCGCTCATGACGCTGGTGCTGCGCAAGCTGCTTGCGTCATCGACGTTCGCCATCGCTGGCGCGCTCACGTCGATTTCCAACCGGCTGAAGGCCAAGCTCGGCAAACGAGAGGCAGCCGAATCGTTGGAAGAAGAACTGTACCAGGACTACGAAGCACTGGACGAAACCGCCGAGGAGTGGGCCGATGATGAGTCGGCGGAGGTATTGACCCGAGCCGACCGTGCCGCCATCGAACGGGAGATTGCCGACCTCGACGCCTTTGCAAAGCTTGCCGCTTCCATCGAGCACAACGCCAAGGGCAAGGCGCTGCTGAAGGCGCTGGACGTTGCCTTTGCCAAGGCCAAGGAACTGGGCGCCGAACGGAAAGCCATCATCTTCACGGAATCGCGCCGCACGCAGAGTTACTTGCTGCGGGTGTTGGCCAACAGCCCTTATGCCGATGGCATCGTCCTCTTCAATGGTTCCAACACGGATGAACACTCCAAGCTGATCTACACCGCATGGCTCGAACGCCATCAAGGCTCGGATCGCGTCACGGGCTCGCGCAGCGCCGATATGCGCTCGGCGCTGGTGGACTACTTCCGCGAGCAGGGCCGCATCATGATCGCCACCGAGGCCGGGGCCGAGGGCATCAACCTTCAGTTTTGCTCGCTGGTGGTGAACTACGATCTCCCTTGGAATCCGCAGCGCATCGAACAGCGTATCGGCCGTTGCCACCGTTACGGCCAGCAGCACGACGTGGTGGTCGTGAACTTCCTCAATCGCAAGAATGCAGCCGACCAGCGCGTCTTCGAACTGCTGTCCGAGAAATTCCACCTGTTTGAAGGCGTGTTCGGCGCGAGTGACGAAGTGCTCGGCGCCATTGAGTCCGGCGTGGATTTTGAAAAGCGCATCGTCGCCATCTACCAGCGTTGTCGCAAGCCGGAGGACATTCAAACGGCCTTTGACCAGCTCCAGCTCGAACTGAGCCTGGAGATCAACGAATCCATGACGCGTACCCGCCAGAAGCTGCTGGAGCACTTCGACGACGAAGTGCGGGAAAAACTCAGGGTGCGGGATGAAGCCTCGAAGGCGTATCTCAATCGCTATGAGCGCCTGCTGATGCAACTCACCCGCCACGAACTCAATGGATACGCGGAATTTCTGAGCGACGCATCGTTTCGCTTGAAGAACCTTCCGTTCTCGGAGCAGGCCGCTGATATACCGCTCGGTTTGTATGAACTGCCGCGCCGTTCCGGCGACGCGCACCTGTACCGGCTCAATCACCCGCTGGCTGAGACTCTGGTGGCGCGGGCCAAGGAGCGCGAACTGCCGCCCGCTGAAATTCACTTCGATTACGGGCGATACGAGGGCAAGGTCAGCCTGCTGGAGCCGCTTATCGGCAAGTCCGGCTGGCTTTCCGTCTCGCTGTTCAGCGTCGAATCGCTCGACCAAGCCGAGGATCACTTGATCCTGGTGGCAACGACGGATGACGGCGAGCCGTTGGACGAAGAAGCGGCGGCTCGCCTGATCATGCTTCCTGGTCGTCTGAACGGCGGTGTTCGGTCCATGCCAGTGCCGAGGGTGGAGCATCATACCCAGCAGCGGCAGGCTGCGATTCAGTGTGAAATCTCCGAGCGCAACGCCCGCTTCTTCGAAGCCGAGGCAGAGAAACTCGACGGCTGGGCAGATGACCTTAAGGTCGCGCTGGAGCGCGAAATCAAGGAACTCGACCGCCAGATCAAGGAGGCGCGTCGAGCCGCAACGGCGGCGCTCACTCTTGATGAAAAGTTGGTGGGGCAAAAGCAGGTAAGGGCGCTTGAGGCGCAGCGCAACCAGAAACGCCGATCACTCTTCGATGCACAGGATCAGGTAGATAGACAGCGAGACGAATTGATCTCCGCCATTGAAGGCAAGTTGGCACAATTCACCAGGGCGGAATCCCTTTTCATGATCCGATGGACTTTGGCGTAGTGGAGGTCATATGGCAGCGACCAATTTCAAGACGGAAAACAACACCTTCCGCAAACTCATCGGCAACGGCCTGACCTATAGCATTCCGCGTTTCCAGCGCGACTACAGTTGGACCGATGACGAATGGGAAGACCTGTGGATGGACTTGCAGGGCACCCTGCAACCCGGCGGCGAACCCGCCCACTACATGGGCTATCTCGTCCTGCAATCCGCCGACGACAGGACATTCGAGGTCATCGACGGACAGCAGAGACTGACGACCGTCAGTNNCGACGCCGGGAACGATGCCGGCGCCAACCGGCGGCGCATGGAGCAGATACGCCAGACCTATATCGGCTATCTCGACCCTGTCACATTGGTTGCGCGCCCCAAGCTGACCCTGAACCGCAACAACAACAGCTACTACCAGGATTACCTGGTGCCCCTGGGACACCTGCCGCAACGCGGATTCCGTGCTTCCGAACATCTTCTGCGCAAGGCCTTCGACTGGTTCGACAGGCGGGTCGCCGACTTCCTCAAGAAGAGCAGCGGCAATGAGGGTATGCGCTTGGCGCAGTTCGTCGAAGACCTGAGCGACCGATTGTTCTTCACGGTCATCACGGTCACCGACGAGTTGAATGCCTACAAAGTGTTCGAGACCCTGAATGCGCGGGGGGTGCGGCTGTCCGCGACCGATCTGCTCAAGAACTACCTGTTTTCCGTGCTCGATCGGGGCAGCAATCATGACGACCATGAGTTGCGCAATCTCGAAGACCGTTGGGAGGCCATGGTGGGCCGCCTGGGCGCGGAAAGCTTCCCGGATTTTCTGCGTGTTCATTGGAACAGCCGCCGCAGCTTTGCCCGTCAGGCGGAACTGTTCAAGACCATACGGAGCAAAGTGAAAACGCGTGAAGCGGTGTTCCAGTTACTGCGCGACATGGAACAGGATCTGGATGCCTATCTTGCCCTGTCCTCGCCGGAAGCTTCCGATTGGCCTCAGGAAGCCAAGAGTCACGCGGCAACACTGAAGACCTTCAACGTCCGTCAGCCCTATCCCTTGCTCCTAGCGGCGAAGCGAAGCTTCGATGCCCCCGATTTCGCCGGGTTGATGCGGGCATGCGTCGTGATTTCGCTGCGTTTCAACGTCATTTGCAGCTACAGCACCGCCGAGCAGGAGCGCACCTACAATGCCGTCGCCGAGCGCATCGCCAAGGGGG
>JRYG01000359.1_pt1 | contig 9950 bp, 5 predicted proteins | sample 235341 | NCBI WGS metagenome assembly JRYG01 (sample SAMN03074218, study PRJNA261478) | activated sludge metagenome | biome: Wastewater Treatment Plant; feature: Wastewater; material: Activated sludge; isolation source: activated biomass of a wastewater treatment plant treating hydrocarbon... ... | reverse complement strand
ATAAACCTATAAACTATTAAACTTATAAACAACCCACAACCTACAACCCACAACCTAAATCCCCCCCCCCTCAATCTCCTCCAGCACCGTCTTCACGAGCGTATCGACCTCTTTGGAAGGGTCTTCGCTAAACGTGCCTTTCGTTCTATTGGCTAATAACACATTGCATGACAGCGCTTTGTGGCCCAACAGAGCGCTCAGGCCAAACAAAGCGGAAGTTTCCATTTCGAAATTGGAGATAAAATAGTCCTTGAACTTAAAGCGCTGCATATTAAGTACCGCGTCGTTGCCCATTACCAGCGGGCCCCGAAGTTGGCGACCCTGGGGGCCGTAAAAACCCGGGCAGGTCAGCGTAATACCGCGGGGTAGGGAAGGGGCAAAAGACTGCAGCAAGCCGCGGTCGGCGGCAAAGACATAAGGATTAACCGGCAGCGGCCCCGTTTCGCTGAAAAAAGCCATCAGGCTATCGTACAACTCCAGTTCTTCAAGGTTATTTTGATAATCATAAAACTGCATCAGGTTGTCGAGCCCTACTCCAAAAGCCGAGATCAACACCGTGCCGGGTTCGAGATCGGGTTGCAGCCCGCCCGAAGTGCCGACCCTGAGGAAGGTAAGTTGTTTTTTGTGTTCGCGGGGCAGCCGCGTCTCGGGGTCGATATTGCACAGGGCATCGAGTTCGTTGACCACAATATCGATATTATCGGTGCCGATGCCCGTTGAGATCACCGTGATACGTCGATTGCCAATGCGGCCGGTATGCGTCACAAACTCGCGTTTGGAAGTTTGCGTGTCGATTTCGTCAAAATAGCGCGAAATGAGCCCCACGCGCTGGGGGTCGCCCACGGTCAGCACCAGGTCGGCCAGGCCCTCGGGGCGCAAATGCAGGTGATAAATACTGCCGTCTTCGTTGAGGATGTATTCTGCGGAAGAAATAGGTTTCATAACGTTTTTGACCTTGAGATGAATATTGGGCGTAACATGCGCCATACCTTTGCAGGCGTAAATTAACGCATTTCAAACGCTACTGTCAACAATAATCGAATGTCTGATTTGTCAAAAGATGCGATAGCCGCCTGGATGGAGTCGCTGCAAGATGATATTTGCCGCCGGTTGAGCGAAGCCGACGGCGAGGGTAGCTTTCGCGAAGACCGCTGGCAGCGCAGCGCCGGCGGCGGCGGGCGCACCCGGGTCATCGAAGGCCGTCATATCGAAAAAGGGGGCGTCAATTTTTCTGCAGTATGGGGGCCCATGCCCGAAAAAATAGCCCAGGCGCTGCAAGTGGGCAATGGCGAGTTTTTTGCCACCGGGGTTTCTATCGTGCTGCACCCCGCCAATCCGCATACGCCCATTATTCACATGAATGTGCGTTATTTCGAAATGAGCGACGGCCGATGGTGGTTCGGCGGTGGTATCGACCTGACACCCCATTATATCAGCGAAGCCGAAGCCCGCTTTTTTCATCTAACGCTTAAAGATACATGCGACCGGCACGACGCGTCGTATTACCCCGGGTTCAAACAGTGGGCCGACGATTATTTCTACCTCCCGCATCGCAAGGAAACCCGGGGTGTCGGCGGTATTTTTTTCGACAGGCTGGGGCCGGAAACGCCGTTCTCAAAAGCTTCGCGCTGGGCTTTTGTGCAGGATGTAGGCCAAACTTTCTGCCCGGTTTATCTGCCTCTGCTGGCCAACAACAAAGACAAGGCCTTTTCAAACGATGAACGGCGCTGGCAATACCTCCGCCGGGGGCGCTACGTGGAATTCAATTTGCTTTGGGATAAGGGCACAAAATTCGGCCTCGATACCGACGGCCGCACCGCTTCTATCCTGATGAGCCTGCCGCCAACAGCCCAATGGCCCTACGAATTTGAGCCCCAACCCGGTAGTCCCGAAGCATTCACACAATCGATGCTGGTGAAAGGCGTAAATTGGGTTTGAATTTAAAAATGTTAAATACTTTTCAAATTTAAAAAAAACGCTTATATTGCATTCACAACGGTTGAAGAACCGTTCGCAGTTAAGCCACGCAAGTACCATTAGTTTTGCCTCAACATTTTAACAATAAAGGTTGGACTTCGAGTGACTATGGCGGGCCTCAGCCTCTTTCACAAGGGGTTCCCGAAAGGGACAAGGGGATTACAGAACCACAATAGCCGCCTTAATCCTGTTTTCTTGGGGGCCAAAATCTCCCTGTTACTTGTGTGGCTTTCTTCTTTACCCTCCAATTGCCTTTCTGTTTTTTTCAAAAGATTGTTTATTATCAGAACAATAAATTCACTACCTTCGGCGTCAGTGCTGTGGTAACTGCGTGTTGCGTTTTCTCGCACCATAACGTCCTGCCGTACGACTATTTCGAACCCTGTGTAAATCAACATCCCCATGCGATTTGTTCACTTCAACCTGCTCAGCAAAGCGGCTTTTAGCGCCCTGTTGCTCACTTTCATTGCATTTGGCGTTTTTTCCTGTAAAAGCGACGTGCGCGCCCGAAAAATGCCCGATAGCGTAAGCGCCTATGTGTACGCCCACACCTCGGGTATCGTCTCCAAAGCATCGCCGGTGCGGATACGGTTCGTTTCGCCCGTAATATCCGCCGATAAAGTCGGTGAAGCCGCTGAAACCTCCCTGCTATCGCTGTCGCCTTCTGCGCAAGGCGTACTTACCTGGGAAGACGCCCAGACACTGCGTTTCGACCCCCAAACGCCGCTCTCCTCCAGTACAACGTACGTAGGAAGTGTGAAGCTCAGTACCCTGTTTGACAACGTGCCGGCAGAGGCCGCTGTGTTTGAATTCGACTTTCGCACCAGGGATCAGCATTTTGAGGTAAATATCGACGGCCTTTTTGCCGCCAACCCGAAGGAGTTGTCGAAGCAAGAACTCAAAGGCGCTTTGTTTACCGCCGATGTCGCTACGGCCCAGGAAGTCGAACAACTGCTTAAAGCCGACCAGCAGGGCAGAAACCTGTCGATCGACTGGACGCATAGCGCCGACGGCCTTCAACACGATTTTTATGTGCGCGGCGTCGCCCGTACCGATAAAGACGGCGAGATGTCGCTGAGTTGGAATGGCTCGCCGATCGGACTCGATCTGAAAGACGCCAAAACGATCGAGGTGCCTTCGCTTGGCAATTTTAAGGTGACCGACGCCCGCGTTGTTCAGGGCGACGACCAGTATATCCTGCTCCATTTCTCCGATCCGCTCAAGGAATCGCAAACCCTCGACGGGTTGGTTACCCTGTCGAATTATATGGGCGACCTGCGTTTCCTGATCGACGGGCAGCAACTGCGTATTTACCCGGGCGAAAAACTCAGCGGCCAGCAACGCGTGTTTGTAAACGCAGGCGTGCGCAACTCCGCCGACCGCTCGATGAAACAAGCCGGCGAGTGGACTATCACCTTTGAGGATGTCAAACCACAGGTACGGCTCGTAGGCCGCGGCGTGATTATGCCCAATTCCAACGGACTTATCTTTCCTTTTGAAGCAGTTGGGCTCAATGCCGTGGATGTTGAGGTGTTTAAAATTTTTAATAATAATATCCTCCAATTTCTTCAAACCAACGAACTTGACCAGAGCGGCTACGACCTGTACCGCGTGGGCCGGGTAGTCCTCCAGCGCAAAGTGTCGCTGTTGTCGCTCAACCCCAATGCCCGTACGGCAGAATGGACGCGCTACGCGCTCGACCTGAGCAAGATGATCGCGCAAGACCCCGAAGCCATCTACCAGATCAGAATCGGTTTCAGGCCCGCGTATTCGATGTATGCCTGTGCACAGGGCAATGTTGGAGCTCAGCAGGAAGGAGACGGCTTGACCGCTACCGATGACTTTCCAAAGGACGATGAAGGAGAACCGCTTACCATCATGGATTATTGGTACGGGCCCGACGGCTGGTACGAGGATTATCAGTGGGAACAACGCGAAGATCCTTGCTATTCCGCATATTACAACTCCGAACGCTTCGTTCAGCGCAACGTGGTGGCCTCCAACCTGGGTATTATTGCAAAAGGCGGCAACGACAACAGCCTGATGCTGGTGGTAGCTGATTTGCGCACAGCTAAACCCATCTCGGGCGCTGATCTGCAGTTTTACGATTACCAGCAGCAATTACTCACCACGGCCAAAACGGATGCCAACGGTATCGCCACGGTCACTACCCAGCGCAAGCCTTTTGTGGTCATTGCCAAACAAGGCTCGGAAAAGGGGTACCTGCGCCTGGGCGACGGTAACTCGCTGTCGCTGAGCCGCTTTGATGTTGACGGACAGGTAACCCAGAAAGGCCTCAAGGGCTTCCTCTATGGCGAACGCGGCGTATGGCGCCCCGGCGATTCGGTATTCCTGAATTTTATTCTCGAAGACCGAAGCCAACGCCTGCCTGCCAATTATCCCATCGCCTTTGAATTGTACGATCCCCGAGGTCAATTGCAGGAAAAACGTACGGTGTTGCAGCAGGTGAACAATGTTTATCCTCTGCACTTCGCCACGCGCAGCGACGCCCCCACCGGCAACTGGATGGCCAAGGTGAAGGCCGGCGGCGCTAATTTTGAGCGCATTGTTAAAGTCGAGACCATTAAACCCAATCGCATCAATATTCAACTGGATTTTGGCAAAGAATATCTCAGCGCTGCCGACCAGCCTATCAAAACTCAATTGAAAGCCAACTGGCTGCACGGCGCTCCCGCAGCCAACCTGCGCGCTAAAGTGGAGGTGCAGCTCAAACCAACAAAAACGACTTTCCCAAAATACGGCGGTTTTGTTTTTGACGATCCCGCGCGCCGCATGGATGAAACAGAAGCTCGAACGGTTTTTGACAGCCAGCTCGACGGCAACGGCACAGCGCCGCTTAAACTGGAATTGCTCAATAATGAACAAGCTCCGGGGAAAATTATGGCGAGCTTTAAAACCCGCGTATTTGAACGCGGAGGCGATTTTAGCTCCGATAATTTTACCGTTCCGTATCACCCTTATACCGTTTATGCAGGGGTGGATGTGCCGCAGAACCGTTACGGCGAAAAACGGGTGGATTTGAATAAAAATGCCGACCTGGGCTTTGTGGCACTCGATGTAAGCGGCAAACCTATGTCGGGCCGCTCGCTGAAAGTCGGCCTCTACCGCGTAGAATGGCGCTGGTGGTGGGATGCCGGCTACGATGATGTGACGCGCTATAATACCAGCAACCACTACGACGCACTCGAAACCAAAGACGTAGTAACCAATGCCCAGGGAGAGGCCAAGTGGAATATCAATATCAAGGAATGGGGCCGCTACCTCGTGCGCGTTTGCGATACCGAAAGCGGGCACTGCACCGGCGATTACTTCTACTCCGGCTATCCCTGGTATGAAGACAACGAGCAAAACCGCGAAGCGGCTGCGATGATCAACTTTGCAGCCGACAAGAAGAAATATAACGTGGGCGAAACCGTCACGCTTACGGTGCCCAGCGGCGAAGCCGGCCGCGTTTTGCTCACCCTCGAAAACGGCACTAAAGTATTGCAGTCATTCTGGAAAGACGCCAAATCGGGCGATAATACCATTACTTTTACCGCTACCGCCGATATGGCGCCTACGATATACGCCCATGTGTCGCTGATACAACCCCACGCCCAGGTCAAAAACGACCTGCCAATCCGCCTGTACGGCGTTATTCCGGTACATGTCGAAGACCCGGCCACCCGCCTCTCGCCCAAAATTTCGATGCCCGACGTGCTGCAACCTGAGCAGACCGTCACCGTGGAGGTATCGGAAGACAAAGGCCAGGCTATGGCTTATACGGTGGCTATCGTCGACGAAGGACTGCTGGGCCTCACGCGTTTTAAAACGCCCAACCCCTGGGATGTCTTTTACGCCCGCGAAGCCCTCGGCGTGCGCACCTGGGACGTTTACGACCAGGTGCTGGGCGCTTATGGCGCCGAATTGGAGCGCATCCTGAGCATCGGCGGCGACGCCGAGCTGGTGCGGGGCGCCGCCAAAGACAAAGTCAACCGTTTTAAACCGGTGGTGATTCATCTTGGCCCGTTTATGCTGCAAAAAGGCCAGAAAGCCCGTCATACCGTGAAGCTGCCCAACTATGTCGGCGCCGTGCGCACTATGGTTGTTGCCGCCAACAAAGGCGCATACGGCAGCGCGGAAAAAACCACGCCGGTGCGCAAACCGCTGATGGTACTGGCCACTTTACCGCGCGTATTGAGCCCCGGTGAAAGTCTGAAATTGCCCGTCTCTGTTTTTGCAATGGAAAACAAGGTAAAAAGCGCGACGGTGTCGGTAAAAGAAAACAGCGGTCTCGTCAAGATCAATGGTCAAAGTTTGCAGACGCTTAATTTCTCCGCTCCCGGCGATAAAATGGCTTATTTCGACCTACAGGTTGCAGAAAAAGTCGGCATTGCCAAATTTACCGTAGTTGCCGAAGGCGCCGGTGAAAAAGCTTCGCAGGAAATTGCACTGGAAGTGCGAAATCCTAATCCTTACGTCACAGAAGTGGTTTCCAAAGTGCTGGCTTCCGGCGAAACCTGGCAGCCCACTATCAAACCGCTGGGTATGCCGGGCACCAATAAAGTGACGCTTGAGGTTTCGGGGATTCCGCCTATAAACCTCGGCGAACGCCTCGACTACCTGCTGCAATATCCCTATGGCTGTTTGGAACAAACCCTTTCGGGCGGCTTCCCGCAGTTGTATGTGAGTAAACTGCTCGAACTCAGCGATGACCAGAAGCAGCGCGTGCCGCGGCATATTAAAGCCACTATTGACAGGCTCAAGCAATTCCAGACCTCAGCCGGAGGTTTTGCCTACTGGCCCGGCCAAAGCGGCCCCGATCAGTGGACTACCGCTTATGCCGGCCACTTCTTGCTCGAAGCCAAAGCGCTGGGATACACCGTACCGCCCGCCATGCTGGAACGCTGGATAGATTTCCAGAAAAAAGCTTCCAGGCTCTGGGATCCGCAATTGCGCGAATACGGTTATTATCCCGAAGATAGCTACGAATTGCTGCAAGCCTACAGGTTGTATACGCTGGCATTGGCCAAAGAAGCCGATATGGCAGGCATGAACCGCCTGCGCGAACACAAAGGCCTGAGCAATGCCGCTAAATGGAGGCTGGCCGCCGCTTATGCCGTTGCCGGCAAGCCGGAAGTCGCCAAAAGCATCATTGCCAATGCCAGTCGCGAGCCGAAGCCCTATACGGAGTTATCTTACACCTACGGATCCGATCTGCGCGACAGGGCGATGATGCTGGAAACGCTGTTGCTGTTGGGCGATAAAACCAACGCGGCGGAAATGGTGAAATACGTTTCCGAACAACTGAGCGCCGACCGCTGGCATAGCACCCAAACGATCTCGTTCTGTCTGCTGTCTATCGGCAAGTTTGTCGGCGATGGCGAGGTGAGCAAAAAAGTGCAGTTCGTTTATCAAATCAATGGCGGACAAAGCATTAACGCCGGTTCCAATACGCCAGTGATGCAAATTAATGTGCCTGTCAACGGCGGCGAGAAAAAAGTCATGGTAAAAAACAGCAACGGCGGCGTATTGTACGCTCGAATTATCCAGCAGGGGCAACCTGTGGCCGGACAGGATAAAAGCGGCGCCAACCAGCTCGATATTGCTGTGAGTTACTTCGATATGAAGGGCCAAGCCATTAATCCGGCCACTATTGCCCAGGGTACTGATTTTGTCGCCGAGGTAAAAGTGACGCACCCGGGTGTGCGGGGTATTCCTTACCGCGAACTGGCCCTGAGCCAGATTTTCCCCTCGGGCTGGGAGATCATTAATTCGCGTATGGATCAACTGGAAGCTTTCCAGAGCGGCGACCGCCCCGAGTACCGCGATTTCCGCGACGACCGCGTCAATACGTTTTTTGATCTGAATGAAAAACAAACGGTGGTGTACCGCGTGCAACTTAACGCAGCTTACCAGGGCCGGTATTACCTGCCCGCAGTTACCTGCGAAGCGATGTACGATAATTCAATCTACGCCCGAAAGCAGGGCATGTGGGTGGAAGTCGGAGCGCCTTCTGAAATATAGTGAGCATGGGGGCGTGGGAACACAAGCTCTCACGCTCCCACCCGCTCATTCTACATACAGTACCAGCCCTTTGAGGTAAGCGCCTTCGGGGTGGTAGCAATTCACCGGATGGTCGGGAGGTTGCGACAGGCGGTGCATCACGCGGGCCTGTCTGCCCGATTCCAGTGCTGCCGCCACGATGGTATTATAAAATAAAGGCTCGTCAACCACTTGCGAGCAGGAAAACGTAAATAAAATTCCGCCTGATTTTATCTTTTGCATTGCCATGGCGTTCAGTCGTTTGTAGCCCTGCACGGCATTGTGTCGTTTATCGAGGTGTTTGGCGAAGGCTGGCGGATCTACGACCATCAGATCGTATTCTTCTTGAATATTTTTCAAAAAAGGCAAAACATCGGCGGCATAGGCACGGTGGCGCTCCTCGTGGGCGCCGTTGAGGGCCACATTTTGCTCGGTGAGTTCAATCGCTTTTTTTGAAATATCGACAGAATCGACATGAACGGCGCCGGCTTGCAGGGCGTATACCGAAAACCCGCCCGAATAGCAGAAAGCGTTGAGCACTCTTTTGCCCTTGGCATACCGGGCCAGCAGGCTGCGATTTTCGCGTTGGTCGAGGAAAAAACCCGTTTTTTGGCCGCCCTCCCAATCTACCAGAAACGAATGTCCGTTTTCGAGTGCAATCCGTTGGGTAGACATTCCGTACAAATAGCCATTGCTTACCGTAGCGGCATAACGCTCGGGCAGGGTTTCGGCGCTTTTATCGTAGATAGCCTCCAGGTGGTTGCCATAAACTTCCAACAGCGCCTGGGTTATTAGTGGAGCGGCTTTGTGCATGCCGATAGAATGGCACTGGACAACGGCGGTGCGGTTATAAACATCGATAATCAAACCGGGCAGGCCGTCGCCTTCGGCGTGAACCAGGCGGTAGCAGTTGGTCATTTCGGGTTGGTTAAAGCCCAGTTGCTGCCTGAAGTGAAAAGCCCGTTGAATTTTTTGTATCCAAAAGGCGATATCTGTTTCAACGGGTTCGTACGCCAGCAAACGCACCGTAATACTGCCTGTTTGGTAGTGCCCGACGGCCAGGAATCGCCCCCGGCTGTCGAGGACTTGCACCTCATCGCCATCAATAGGTTCGCCTTCGATACGTTGGATAGCCCCTGAAAACACCCAGGGGTGAAAGCGCTGCACGGCAGCTTCTTTATTAGGCTTGAGCCAAATTTTTTTCATCTTGAATAATAAAAAAATGGGGGTAAAAGCATGCTGCTTGCATCGTATTAAATGAAAAGCAAACCTAACAATTTTTTAACCGCCAAATAAAAATAGAAACCATGAAGTTCACCCGATTAATGTTATTCGCCATAGCTATATTGGCAGCAGGAGTATTACAGGCGCAGCGCGATGAATCGCTTTTTGGCCCGCGCCATGCGGCGTTGACCGGCATTTGGGGTGGCGCCAACCACAACTACAGCGCTTATGACGAAGAGTGGTCTTATTTGCGGGGCGGTCATTTTGCCCTTGAATTCGGCAACAGCATTTTGCTGGGCTGGTCGGGCGCCCGCACGCGCGATGAAGTGACGCTCAAAGATGGCGACGGTACTTTTAATTTCAGATACAATGCTTTTATGGCGGGGTTCACGCCCATGGCCAATAAAGTGGTACACCCACGACTCGTGTTGCTCACTGGTCGCGGCCGCCTCAACGTTAATGGCAATGACGACGACCGCGTTTTTGTATTACAGCCCTCGGTAGGCGTTGAGGTCAATGTTTTCCGGTGGTTCCGCATGGGCCTCGAAGGCGGCTACCGCTTCGTCGACGGCATTGATTATCCTTCCGTGAGCAATGAAGATATCGCCGGCCCCTTCGCGCAACTGGACTTGCGCTTCGGCATTTCGTGGGGGGATTGATGGTTAATTTGCTGATTTGCTGATTTGCTAATTTGCTGATTTGCT
>JRYG01002947.1_pt1 | contig 9967 bp, 5 predicted proteins | sample 235341 | NCBI WGS metagenome assembly JRYG01 (sample SAMN03074218, study PRJNA261478) | activated sludge metagenome | biome: Wastewater Treatment Plant; feature: Wastewater; material: Activated sludge; isolation source: activated biomass of a wastewater treatment plant treating hydrocarbon... ... | reverse complement strand
ACTTCGTCACCGACAACGCACCCTGGTTCATCATCGGGATCATCGTGCTGGCGGCAATCATCGCCGGCATCCTGATCATGAGGGGCCGGCCCCGAAGCTCGGATGGCACTCCGAAAGCATCGAAGTCGAACAAGGCGATGCGCGACGCCGGCGGACTGCCCGGCGACAGGTCGAAGGATCAGCCGGCCCAGGTACCCAGCGCCTCGGAGCTTCGACGCCGCAAGCGGGCCGCGATCCAGCGATCCCGCGAGGAGGAGCGCCTCCGCCGCAAGGCCGAGATCGAGAACCGCAAGGCCGCCCGCCGTGGTGAGGTGCCGGTCGCGCCGGTGGTCGCAAGTTCCGCCGGGGCGGCAGCAGTGACCGCGACCGGGGCGGCGGCCACGGATCTCGACCCGGTAGAGGCCGAAAAGCAGGGCGCCCGCGACCAGCAGGTCGCCGCCGGCGCGATGGCGAGATTCGATTCGGCTGCAGCCCCGCCTCCGGCTCCGGTCCAGGTCGTGTCCGGCCAGGCGATTCCCGCACCCGTGTCTCCCAGTCAGACGGCACCGGCGGCCGGCGTGATCACGCCAGACTCTCCGGAGGTCTCTGAAAACTATGCGGAGCCGGCGCCCGCTCCGGCCGAGATGGAGCCGGTGGACACCTATCAGCCGCTGGAGGAGGCAATGCCCGCTCCGGCCGAGCCGTCGGACCAGCCGGCCACTGCCGAGGCCGAGACCTCGGTGATCCACGAGCCGTCGCTGGAAAGCCCCGGTGCGGATGCGACCGTTGGCAACGCCGCCCAGGACTTCCTCGCGGGCGGGGCGGCTGGTGCTGCCGCCGGTGCCGCCGGAGGAATCGCTGCGGCCCGTGCGAGCCGACCTGACGACACGGCGGTCGAGGCACCGGATCCGCTCGAACCGGTCATCGCCCCCGAACCCGGAATGGCCCCGGAACATGCTCTCGCGGAGCCCCGGCCTTTCGTGCCCGATGAGCCGGCACCACAGGCCCCCGAGGCACCTTTGGCCGACGCCGGAGCGAGCGAGCCCGGCGACGCGGACGCTGCCGCCGCCGAGGAGCGCCTTCGTGCCAAGGTCGCGGAGATCAAGGCCACCCAGGCACCGGCCGCCGCCGGGCCTGAAGCCGAACCATCCGTGGCACCGTCCGAGCCGGCGCCCCTTGGTCCCGAGGCCGAACTCTCACCGGGCCTCGCTGCGGTGGAACGGAAGCTGAGCGAGAACAGCGAGGAGCGCGATCGTGCCTTGCGCGAGGCCGAGGAACGCCTGCGGAGGGTTGAACAGAGGGCAGAGGATGCCGAGCGGCGAGCGGCCTTCGCCGAGCGCCTGGCACAACTGAAGGTCGAGGAATCCGAGCGCGAGAAGCGCTTGAACGACGTCGTCAGCGGGATCGACCGGGCCGAACAGCGTGCCCGCGAGGCGGAAGCCAGGGCGGAAGCCGCCGAGAGGGCCGCTGCCGCCGCCCTCGAACAGAGCGACCTGAAGGTTCCCGCCCGTCCCGAACCTGCTTCCGGGCGTCCCGATTCAGCTCCGGAACCACACCAGGTCCATTCTCCGGAGCCCGGCGAGGAAGTGCCCGCGCCGGAGCCGCCCAGAGCCCCGGAACCTGCAGCCGAGGAAGAGGCTGCCCCGCCCGCGCCGGAGCGCAAGGGACTGTTCGGGGGCGGCAGTCAGTCAGCAACACCGGCTTCCTCTGACTCGGTGAACCTGAACAGCGCCACCTTCGAGGAACTCCGGGAGGCCGGCCTTTCGGTCACCCAGGCGACCAGGATCCTCGCCTACCGCGAGCGGTTCGGCGGTTACGACTCCGTCGAGGATCTCGAGAAGGTCCCGGGCTTCCCCTCGGACCTGATCACCAGCCTGCGCGGGCGAATCAGCGTCTGACCGGGGCGTTCCGGCAATCAGAGGTCGAACCAGGTTCCGCCCGGTCCGAGGTTCGCGACCCGGGTCGCACCCACCTGTGAGGTCTGGCCCCAGGCTTCGTGGATGTGTCCGCAGACGGCGAGCGTCGGCTGACTGTCCTCGATTGCCTTGAGAATCGCGCCGGAGCCAAGGCTCATGCCGTTCCCGGCCTGGTCGCAGTGACCCTTCGGCGGTGAGTGGACCACCAGCACCGCGCCCTCGGGTACGCCGGCCAGCATCGACTCCGCCTGCGCCTCATCGAGGTCAAAGCTCCAGTCCCAGGGTGTCACCGGGATCCCGCCTCCGAGGCCGAAAAAGGTCTGGCCTTCGATCTCCAGCGATTCCCCGTGCAGGACGGTTGCGGCATCCCAGTCGGCGGTGGCCCGACGAAGGTCATCAAGGGTCTCGTTGTTGCCGGGGACGAGGATCGTCGGCTTGTCGATCCCCGAGAGGGCATCGATCGTCTCCTCGAGACCCTGGTGGATGGAGGCGAAGTCGCCTGCGCCGATCACAACGTCGGCTTCTTCTGACATCCCGGTCAGCCGGGCGGCCTGGTCGAGGTCCCGGTGCAGATCGCTGAAAGCAAGGATTCTCATGGGTCGGGAGCCTACTCGTCAACCGATCCGGATTCCCACTTCTCGCTGAGCCTCAGCCAGATCTCGCTGCGGGTGGGGAAGGGGGCGACGGCATGTCTGAGCCCATCGATCGGCACTTTCCCGATGATCGCGATCGTCGCGGCCTGGATCCACTCGGCGACCTCGAAACCGGTGAAGGTTGCGCCGACGATCTGCCCGTTCGACCGGTCGACCACCAGTCGGCACCTGCCACCCACTCCCTTGCCCGTGAAGGAAGCCCCTGCTGTCGATTCGGTCTCCACGTCCACTGCCACCGCGTCGATCCCGTCCTGTTTGGCGCTCTCGAGCGTCAGGCCGGTCGCCGCGACCTGCGGGTTGGTGAACACGGCCCGGGGCGAGCCGATCCTTTCGGCCCGGTTTCCCGGTTCTTTGCCGAGCAGCGTCTGGACCGCTACCCAGGACTGGTACTTGCCCATGTGCGTAAGGGGCGCCCGGCCGTTCACGTCACCGACCGCGAACAGCCACTCGTGGCCGTTCACCCGGTAGCTGTCGTCGGTCTCGAGGGGGCCGCCGCTGGCCACGCCGATCGATTCGAGGCCGATCCTGTCGGTTCGGGGGCGTCTCCCGGTGGCAACAAGCAGTTCCGTCGCCGAGAATTCGCCGTCTCCCGCCCGGGCAGTAACCAGGGTCCCCGAGCTGCTGACCGAGTCGACGCCGGTGCCGGTAAGCACTTTGACGCCGTGCCGGTCCCGGAGGGCCTCCTCGACCTGTTCGCCCACGAAGGGCTCCTCGTGGACCAGGAGCCGGGCCTCGGCTTCGAACAGCGTTACCTCCGAGCCGAGAGAGGCCCAGGCCTGGGCCAGCTCACATCCGACCGGTCCACCGCCGAGGATGATCATCGAATCGGGCACGTGATCGACTGTAGTGCCCTGGCGGTTGTTCCAGATCGGAACCTCGCCGAGTCCCGGGATGGGAGGGATGGAGGCGGAGGAGCCGGTCGCTACGGCCACCGCCCGCTCGGCGACGAGCACGTCTCCATCGACCCTTACCTCGCGTTCGCCACAGATCACTCCGGTTCCCCTGAAGAGGCTGATCCCCTTGCTTTCCACCCATCCGAGCTGAGCGGAGTCATCAAGGTTGTGAATGACCTCGTCGCGGCGGGCGAGGACTGCCCCGGCATCGAGCCCTCCCGTGACCGCCTCCCTTACTCCGGCCATCCGGCGTGCCTCATCAAGCACCTCGGCCGGTCTCAGGAGAGCCTTCGAGGGCATGCAGGCGTAGTAGGAGCATTCACCGGCGACCAGGTGCTGCTCGACCATCGCGGTCCTGAAACCGGCATCAGCGGCGTATCCGGCGAATACTTCTCCGGCCGGCCCGGCGCCAAGAACGACGACGTCGAATTCGTGAATGCTCAATCTGCCTCCAGTGGTCGGTCGCGCATGATGCGGGCCCGGGCCGCCTTTGACCCGCCCTCGTTCACACCGTACAATGGTGGGGCACCATCCAAGGGGACGACAGGCTTCGACGCAGTCGGTCCGTGCGGAGGGTTGCAGGTCGAGGACGCCGATGGCCTCGTAAAAAATCGGCAAAAACCAATACGTGCGGACCACGAGTTCGCCCTCGCCGCCTAGCTGATACCTAGGTAACGAGAGTCGGCCCACCCTCGGCCCGTGGGGAGGGGTTCCGGCTTCAGAAACGGGCTAGCCCCAAAGGATCGCCTCGGCTGGAGGGGGACATTTCAGAGGCTTGGCCACCCGTAGTGCCCGCTGGCGCGGACCCCGGGTGGCGAGAACAAAGCGCCGGCTAAGCCTGTAGACGCCTTTCGACACGCTACTGCGGACGCGGGTTCAATTCCCGCCGTCTCCACTGAGAACCCACCGACAGGTGGGTTTTCTGTTGGAGACCTTGCACCTTGATTACCACTGAGAACCCACCGACAGGTGGGTTTTCTGTTGGAGACCTTGCACCAGGCGGGTTCAACCACCAAAGGGGTAGCTATCCGCGCCGACTCAGGCCAGGTACCAGGCGGAGAGGGAAACCGAGATCAGGACGATCACATTCACCGGTATTCCGGCCCGCAGGTAATCGCTGAACTTGTAGCCCCCGGGTCCGTAGACCATCGTGTTCGTCTGGTAGCCGAGCGGCGTCAGGAAGGATGACGAGGCGATGACTGCAACGGTCATCGCGATGATTCTGGGATCCAGGCCGGCTCCGGCGGCGATCGCCATGGCTATCGGGAATATGACCACCACCGCCGCATTGTTGGTGATCACCTCCGTGAGCAGGGTGGTCGCCAGGGCGAGGCCGAAAATAATGCCCAGGTCACCCATTCCATCGAAGAGGTCGAGCAGGGTCGTCGCGATGTCCTCGGCAAGCCCTGAACTCTGCATCGCTTCGCCGACGCCGAAAGCGGCGGCGATCAGCAGAACGACGCCAAAGTCGATTGCCTCGCCCGCCTCGGAGAAGCTGATCGTCCTGGTGGCGATCAGGATGCCCGCGGCGATAAGGGCTGCCTGGAGAATCGACATCACCTCGAAGGCGGCGAGGCTGATCACCGCCAGCGCGATGACGCCGACCAGAGGCGCACGCCTGGTTGCGGCGGGAGGTGGTCCGCCGATCCTCGAGACCAGGAGGAAGTCCCGTCCCCGCCTCGAGCGGGCCCTGAAGTCGGGGCCGGCGAGCAGGAGCAGCGTGTCGCCCGGTTCAAGTTCAACCTGGCCGAGGCTGCGGTCTATCCGGTGGCCGGACCTGTGGATCGCCACGACCGCTGCCTGATAGCGGCCACGGAACTCGATGTCGGCGAGGCTGCGCCCGACCAGCCTTGATTCCGGGCCGACCACCGCTTCGAAGAAGGTGTGCTCGGAACTGCCGATGCTGAGCATGTGCTGGTCCTCGGCGGACCGCAGGCCACTGGTTCTCTGGAAACGCACGATCGAATCCGAATCACCGACGAAGGTAAGGCGATCGCCACCGCTGAGTCGCCGGGTCGGGGACACGGCCGGAAGCACTGTGTCCCCCCGCTCGATCTCGACCAGGTACACACCCTTCAGGTTCCGGAGACCGGCGTCGGCAATCGAAGACCCGTCCAGCGGCCCGTCCTTGATGACTTCCATCTGGACGGTGAACTCCCTCATCTCGTCGGTGAACTCCTCCAGCGCAGCGCGACGGACGGGGATCAGCTTGGGGAGCAGGGCGATCATCACCAGTAGTCCGCCGATCACGGAGATCACGGAAAGCTGGGTGATTTCGAACATGCCGATCGGGGCCTCGCCCGTTTCCTGGAGCAGGCCCGAGGCGACGAGGTTGGTCGAGGTTCCGATGACCGTGAGCGTCCCGCCCAGGATCGCCGCGTAGGAGACCGGCAGGAGCAGCAGCGAGGGTGACACTCCACGCTGGCTGCACCAGTTGCTGACCTGTCCGATCAGCATCGCGACCAGGGGAGTGTTGTTGATGAAGGCGGAGATTCCGGCGGTGGGAAGCGAAAGCCGCGCCAGCGAAGCCCGGTTCACGTAGTCGCGCTTGCCGAGCATCCGGTTCACCATCGGCCCAAGCAGGCCGGTTTTGTCCGCGGCATAGGCAAGAACGTAGAGCGCCGCTACAGAAAGGGGCGCCGAGTTGGAGAAGCCGGAAAGGGCCTGCTCTTCGCTGATAACGCCCACTACCAGGAGGGTGACCGTGGCAGCCAGCACGCTGGCGGCGGGAGGCATCAGGTCAAGCGCCAGCGAGACCAGCATGAGCAGGACTACTGCGGCAGTTATCCAGGCGTCGAGACCGATGGCAGGGGGGAAGGCTTGGGGGCTGGTGGCGGCCGCGAAGGCCTGACCGGCCGAAGGATAGTGCTATTCGCCGGATGGCTCCGTCAAGCAGACGGGCCCGGCGCAAGCCGGGCCCGTGCGCTCGAAGTGGCGTTGTTCTTACGCGTTGACCGGCGGCATCTGCTCGATGTAGCCGAAGCCGCGCTGGGCAACGGTTCCGACCAGTTCCTTCTGGGCGTTTCGCCTGGTCTTGGCGGCCTGGACCTGCGTGCGGAAGGTCCGGCGCCAGGCATTGCGCGCCTGCTGGATCTGCTGCTGCGCGTTCGCCTTGACGTTCGCGATCCGCGAGTTGTAGAGGTTGGTGATGCTGGTCTGACGGGCCGCGTAACGGCTGTTGATGTTGTTCACATCGGTGTTGCGGTCACTGACCAGGGCGTTGATCTGGGTCTGCAGGTTGTCGATCTTGCGGATCAGCTGGGCCCGCCTGGTCGGATTCACCGTCCGCCGCAGCTGGCGCTTGAAGCGATCTCGCTTGTCCGCTCGAATGTTGATCTTCGGCTGGTACTGGTTGTAGACGCGCTGGATCGCGGCGTTCTGATTGGCCTGGAGCTCGGCGAGTCGCTCGGCGAGGTCCTGCCTGAGGTCCTGAACCTGGTTCTTCTGGTTGATCCGGATCTGCTTGATCTGGCGGCGCTGCTGGTTGTCATCCTGCTTCGAGAGCCGGTTCAGCTTCTGCCTGTAGAGAGCCACGACCTTGACGTTCGCGTTGTTGCGACGGGTCGTGAGGGTGTTGCGGTAGATCGTCTTCCGCGCTGCCGGCGTGGCAGTGTTGCGCTTCGAATAGAGGAACTGGACGTAGTTCTTCATCTTCTTGAAGGCGACGGTCTGCTTGATCCCCGGGATCGGACGCTGGGCCGATGCGGGAGAGGCCGTCAGAGCGAAGCCTGTGGCGATCAGGGCAATGATTGTGACGAGGCGAAGTTTCATGGTGTCGAAACTAACACCGACAGCCGGACCCAGTTGCGATCTTCCGGTGACCGGAGGAGAACTTCCGTAGTTGCCCGAACCTCAGCGCCCGGCCCGCGGGGAGGTCGTCTTGTCCCGTGGCGTGCTGTGTTCCTGCTCGGCCCGGATCACGTGCATGACCGCATTGATCAGGGCCAGGTGGGTGAATGCCTGAGGGAAGTTGCCTAGGTGACGACCGGAACGGGGGTCGATCTCTTCCGCATAGAGCTGCAGCGAACTGGCGAAGCCGAGCAGCCGCTCGCAGAGCTCGCGGGCCCGCCTCAATTCCCCGATCTCGACCAGGGCGCTGACCAGCCAGAACGAGCAGATGGTGAAGCTTCCCTCTTCACCGCTGAGACCGTCGTCGGTTTCGCCGGTCCGGTAGCGAAGGACGAGGCCGTCCTCGGTCAGCTCGTCGGCGATCGCCAGCACCGTGTTGCGAACCCGCGGATCGGTGGGCGGCAGGAAACGAACCAGCGGCAGGAGGAGGCATGACGCATCGAGTGCATCCGTCTCGTAATGCTGGGTGAAGACGCCCCGTTCGTCGACCGCGTTCTCGCAGATGTCGTCGTGTATCTCGTCAGCAGCAACCTGCCAGGCATCGGCCAGTTCATGCTCCTCGCGAAGCCGGGCCAGTCTCGCTCCCCGGTCGACCGCAACCCAGCACATGACCTTCGACGAAGTGAAGTGCTGCGGCTTGCCGCGTACCTCCCAGATTCCGTGATCTGTCTCGCGCCAGTGTTCGAGGGCTGCGTTCACCTGCCGTTTCAGGATCGGCCAGATCTCCTCCGGCATTCCGTCTCTGGACTTGGTGTGCAGATAGAAGGAGTCGAGCACGGCTCCCCAGACGTCGTGCTGGCGCTGGTTGTAGGCCCCGTTGCCGATCCGGACCGGACTGGCGCCCTCGTAGCCGTGCAGGTAGTCGAGGATCCTTTCGTCCAGTTTCTTTTCCCCGGCGACGCCGTACATGATCTGAAGGTCATCCTCGCCGGCCGCCACGTCGGCGATGAAGTAGAAGAAGTCGTTCGCTTCCCAGTCGAAACCGAGTGTGTAAAGGCCCCAGAGCGTGAAGGTTGAATCCCGTATCCAGGAGAAACGGTAGTCCCAGTTGCGCTCTCCGCCTGGCGTCTCGGGCAGCGAGGTCGTGGCTGCCGCGATCAGGGCGCCGGTGGGCGCGTAGGTCAAGCCCTTGAGCGTGAGGGCCGACCGTTCCAGGTAGCCGCGCCAGGGGTGATCGGGAAAGGTGCCGCGGGCCAGCCAGTTCTGCCAGTGATGGGCGGTCCAGACCAGCCGGTCGTAGGCTTCGTCGTAGTGCTGGGGTGCCGGATGCTCGCTCCAGGAAAGGGCGACGAAGCGAACGTCCCCTTCCTTGAGCATCGTGCGGGCGGTGGTTCGCGGACCCTCGAAGCCGAGGTTCATGTCCGTCGTCAGTCGCAACTCGAGGTCGATGCCGGGGGCGGTGGCCATGCCCTCGTGGTAGGCGTCGCCCGTGTACTCCCACCGGGCCGGCACCCGGCCGTAGTCGAAGACCGGCTTGCAGTCCAGAGTGAGCTGGACCTCGCCATGGACGCAGCGGACCATGCGCAGCAGCACGTGATCGGCGTCGTAGTCGGTGGGAGCCCGGCGATGGGTGCCAGACCGGTCCTTGTCGTGGTGCCACGGTCCGATCAGAAGCACGTCTCGGACGATGATCCAGCCGTCCCCGGTGCCCCAACTGGTCTCAAGCACGTTCGTGCCGGGCAGGTAGCGCCGGTGGCTGGGCACGTTCACGTCGGCCGGACCGAGCCGGAAGTTGCCGGCACTCCGGTCGAGGATCGAGCCGAAGATGCTCGGTGAATCGAAACGAGGCAGGCAGAGCCACTCGATGTTCCCGCTGGGCGCAACGAGGGCAGATACCTCACCGTCCGAAAGGAAGCCGTAGTCGGCGATCGGCGGGTACGGCGACACACCGTGAACCGACTCCGGAGAGGGAATCTGGGCCTCCCAGGTCTGCCCGTACTGGGGCCCTGTGTGTGGGTGAGGGTCGAAGCCGCCGTTGCTCATGGAGTGAAAATGCTGTCACAACGCCTGTCGTCGAGTCCAATCCGGGGCGGGGCCTTGCAGGGCGGTCTGCATCCGGAGGCATGGGACCCGCTCCCGGCAGGGCGGGTAGCCTGCCTCGCTGGATGGCAGTCGTGACCGCAACATCGATCGGGATCCACGTTGGCGGGGAGCCTCTCTTCTCCGACGTTTCATTCAAGCTCATGCGGGGCGACCGGATGACCCTTTCCGGACGGAACGGAGCCGGCAAGTCGACCCTGCTCAGGATCCTCGCCGGGGAAGCCGACAACGATTCCGGGTCGCTGAGCTACGCCAGGGGTTCACGGGTCGCACTGCACGACCAGCGGCCTCCACGGGACCGCGACCTCACCCTGCAGGACTACGTTTTTTCGGGCCGCGCCGACGTGATCGAGACCGAGCGCTCGCTCGAGCGGCTCGAGCAGGCGATGTCAGCCGGAGAGATGGACGAGGAGACGATGCGGAAGTACGCTGCCGCCCAGCAGCAGCTGGAGATCGCAGGCGGCTACCGGTGGAGGGACGAAGTGCTGGTGGTCCTGCGGGGCCTCGGCTTCGGTGAGGAAGAGTTCGAGAGGCCACTTTCGTCGTTCTCGGGCGGGGAGCTGACCCGGGCTTCGCTGGCCAGGGCTCTCGGAGCCAGGGCAGACCTGCTGCTGCTCGACGAGCCGACCAACCACCT
>JRYG01000755.1_pt1 | contig 9967 bp, 9 predicted proteins | sample 235341 | NCBI WGS metagenome assembly JRYG01 (sample SAMN03074218, study PRJNA261478) | activated sludge metagenome | biome: Wastewater Treatment Plant; feature: Wastewater; material: Activated sludge; isolation source: activated biomass of a wastewater treatment plant treating hydrocarbon... ... | reverse complement strand
GATTTCCTGTTGCTGTTCAACGCCCATGACGAGGAAATCTCGTTCGTGCTGCCGGCGTTGCGGAACGATGCCCTGTTCGAGGTGCTGGTGGACACCACGCTGCCGCACGGCCAGCCGACCGAGGGCAACCAGCATCCGGCGGAAGAGCCTTATCCGACACAGGGGCGCTCGCTGGTGCTGCTGCGGCATCGCCGACGGCGGTTATCCTGAATTCGTCCCGTCTGAAATTGCGCCGCTTTCGTCCGATGGCGGTGGCGGTTTTGGTTCCATCGAACCGTGCAATTTGGCATTTGAAACGCAAACTTGCACGATCTCATCGAAGTCAAGCCCGCAGCGGTGCCGAGGCCCGTCACGGCTGCCGGCATTCAGCGACATGACCCCGAACCACATGGCGCGGCCGAGTGTTCCGATAAGCTCCGCATCGAGGTCGAAAATGGCACCTTCAAAAATTCCCGACACCGTTGCGCATTACGATGTCCGACGAGGCGATTCTCTGTGGAAGATTTCCATCCATCAGTTGGGCGATGCGCTCCTCTTCAATGAGTTAGCCAAGTTGAACGGGTTATCGCCCAACGCCTTACTTCAGATCGACCAGCGGCTGATCGTCCCCGACTACCGGCGGTATGATCTGACTGTCGCTTACATGCGGTCCGAAATGGTGAATAACGCCAACGGACCCGAGGCCCGAGCGATCGCGGATGTGATCACCCGGAGCAAGCAACTTCAGGCCGAGAGCGACAAGGCGCTCGAAGACATGAAGAAAGCCAAGTGGTACGAGCTGTTCCGCGTGTACGGGGATCAGCAAATGTTCAATGCAACGGTGCAGCAATCCGGTATCGCGGTGGCCGAAGCGAAAGCCCGCTGGTTCGTGCAGGTCCGCCAGGACGGTCCGTGGGATCACAAGCCGATTTTGCAGAAGATGTACGAATCGATGCCGGCCCCGCCACGGCCGTTCGGGACGCTCGGACGAGCGTTTCACTTCCCGATTCGCGGCGACCTTTTCCACGAGTTTTTTTACGACATTTGGTCGAATATCCATTATGGATACGTCGGGACGAGGTGCGGCTTCGACGAGCAAACGCTTCAGGAAGGCGCCGCGTCCGGGTTGCCTGGCGCGGGCGGCAACGACCAGGGAGACATCATCAGCGTGAAAATCGGCGTCGACCTCTGGCGAGGTTTTGGCGCGACCCTGTCGGCTGACCAACTCCGGCGAGCGATCCTGGCGCAAACCGCGAACTCCCAAGCCGCGCGGGCTCGGGAGATCGGTCAAGGAATCAAAGAGGCCGACGCGACGAACGTGGTCATCACGAACAATGATTACAAATAGAGCGATGGGCGGTGATCGCTCACAATGCGCTGAACGGACCGGCGTCGATCTGAAACTCGACGCTATGGAGCGGGTATTAAACGTTCGTCATAAAGGCTATCGTGATGAATGAAAGAAAGGAAAGCTATCCGTTGCTTTTATCGATAAGTATAGTGCTTTACTTTCTGTTTCCATTCTTTGTGGCCTGGCTGTCGCTAAGCCTTACAAGTATGTATATGGCGTACTATGACATCGGTATTAACGCTAGCGCCAACACGGGCTTTCTTATTTGGATCGTAGCGCCAGTACTATTGATCGCGCTTTTCATTACGGCTACAGTTTCCTTGTATTTAGCGCGTCGTTTTCAAAGATCGACATGGTTTGGAATTGTGTTAGGGATAGGATTGGTTTTTATTGTAGGGATTGGCGTATTTCTAATTCAAGCTTGGGCTTGTTTCGACTACCCAACCGAGAAACCGCAACATATACCTACGTTTTTGAATTATTACGTCGAGGAAATGGGAAGGAGAATTCTAAGTAGGCCGTAGATCGTTACTGCGCTTTGTTCTGCTGGAGTTCGACCAATCAGCTATGGACAATTTTCGCAGCGTTACAGTGCAAGCGCCTCATCTGCCCTGCCAATAACGGAAATCCCCTTCATGCCCTTGTTGAGCATTGACAATCTCTCCATCGCCTTCGGCGCCGAAAAGCTGCTCGACGGTGCCAGTTTCCAGTTGGACGCCGGCGAGCGAGTCTGCCTGATCGGCCGCAACGGTGCGGGCAAAACCACCTTGCTTCGTCTGCTGGCCGGCGAAATCCAGCCCGACAGCGGCGACATCTGGCGTCAGCCCGGCTTGCGCGTCGCCACGCTGGCGCAGGAGTTGCCCGCGGACACCACGGCCACTGCGTTCGAGATCGTCGCCGGCGGGCTGGAAGGACTGGGAACGCTGCTGGCCGAGTATCACGAAGCCGCCATCCAACTCGCCCACAAATCCACGCCCGAAGGGATGCGCAAGATGGAACGGCTGCAACACGAGTTGGAGGCGCGCGACGGCTGGCGCTGGCAGCAGCGGGTTGAAACCGTCATCAGCCGCCTGCGACTGCCAGCCGACACGCCGCTGGCGGAACTGTCGGGCGGCTGGCGGCGGCGGGTGTCGCTGGGCCGGGCGCTGGTCCGCGAGCCGGACGTGCTGTTGCTGGACGAGCCGACCAACCATCTCGACCTGGAAACCATTCAGTGGTTGGAGGATGAACTGCTGGAATTTCGCGGCGGGCTGCTGTTCGTCACCCACGACCGCGCCCTGCTGCAACGGCTGGCGACCCGCTTGCTGGAACTGGATCGCGGCGTGCTGACCTCCTGGCCGGGCGACTACGCCGCGTTTCTGGAGAAAAAAGTCGCCCTGCTGGAAGTCGAAGCCCGACACAACGCCAGGTTCGACAAGAATCTGGCCCAGGAGGAAGCGTGGATTCGTCAGGGCATCAAGGCCCGCCGCACCCGCAACGAGGGCCGGGTGCGAGCGCTGCTGGCCCTGCGCGAGGAACGCCGTCGGCGGCGCGATCAACCCGGCAAGGCCAGTTTCGCGCTGGAACAGGCGGAAGCCTCCGGCAGGCTGGTGATCGAGGCGCGAAACCTCGGCTACAGCTGGCAGGACGAGCCGCTGATCCGCGATTTCTCGGTGCGAATCCTGCGCGGCGACCGCATCGGCCTGATCGGCCCCAACGGTTCCGGCAAGACCACGCTGTTGAACCTGCTGCTCGGACGCCTGCGACCGGACGCCGGTCAGGTGCGGCACGGGACGAAGCTGGAAATCGCCTATTTCGATCAACTGCGAGCGCATCTGGACCCGGAACAAACCGTGCTGGACAGCGTCGCCGAGGGCCGGGAATACCTGGAAATCGACGGCCAGCGCCGCCATGTCGTCGGTTATCTGGGCGATTTTCTGTTCACCGCCCAGCGGGCGCGGTCGCCGGTCAAATCCTTGTCCGGCGGCGAGCGCAACCGGCTGTTGCTGGCGCGACTGTTCAGCCAGCCGGCCAACCTGCTGGTCATGGACGAGCCGACCAACGATCTCGACCTGGAAACGCTGGAACTGCTGGAGGAACTGCTGCTGGATTACCGCGGCACCCTGCTGCTGGTCAGCCACGACCGGGCGTTTCTGGACAATGTGGTCACCAGTTGTCTGGTGTTCGAGGGCGACGGGCGCATCCGCGAATACATCGGCGGTTACAGCGATTGGCTGCGACAGCGGCCCGCGCCGGAGCCCGCTCCCGCCGTCAGGTCCAAACCCGCGCCAACTCCCGCGCCGAAGCCGTTACAGCCGGCCATGCCGGGCAAGCTGAGCTACAACGAACGGCGCGAGCTGGAGCGGTTGCCCGCGCGCATCGAGGAACTGGAGCGGCACCAGCAGGCGTTGCACGCACTGACCGTCGATCCCGCGTTTTACAAGCAGGAAGCGGCGATGATCTCGCGTCGTCTGGAGGAACTCCGGGCGCTGGAGGCGGAACTGGAAGCCGCTTACAGGCGTTGGGAGGCATTGGAGGGGCGGGTCGAGCGGGGTTGAGGAGCGCGCGGCGAGGGGACCGTATTCGCTCGCCGCGCGTTCCCGGCTCCACGTTAAAATCCGGTTCGAGACCGATCCGGCAAGCCGCGCTCAAACGCTGAAGCTTTCCCCGCAGCCGCAGGTGTCCTTGACGTTGGGGTTATTGAAGCGGAAACCCTCGTTGAGTCCCTGTTTGGCGTAATCCAGCTCGATGCCATCCAGGTAGGGCAGGTTCTTGGCGCTGACCACGACCTTGACGCCCTGCGATTCGAACACCTGGTCGTCGGCGTCGATCCGGTCGGCCAGTTCGACGACGTACATGTAGCCGGAACAGCCGGTGTTGCGCACGCCCAGCCGCAGCCCCTGGGCCTGTTCCTTCCTGGCGAGATAGTCGCGGGCGCGGACGGCGGCTTTTTCGGTCAGGGTAATCGCCATGGTGTGTTCCTCGTTAAGCGGTTAGGGAATTGGGTTGGGGGTTGCCGGAGCCGGTTTCGCCGCAAGGCCGCGCAGCGCGGCCTTGAGCGCGGTTTCGGCCAACACGGCGCAGTGCAGTTTCGCCGGCGGTATTTCCAACTTTTCGACCAGTTCATGATGCCGAAAGTGCCCGGCTTCGGCCAGCGTTCGGCCCGCGACACGCTCGGTCAGCAGGGAGCCGCACGCGATGATCCAGCCGCAGCCGTAAGCCTTGAACCGAACCGTGGTAATGATGCCTTGGGCGTTTACTTGCAAGGTGAGTTGCAGGATGTTGCCGCTGACGGGTTCGCCCACCAGGGCCACGGCCATGTTCGATTCGGCTGGAGCCAGTTCGCCAACATTGCGCGGCTGCTCGAAATACTCCCGCGCCGGATCGCTCAGTTCCAGCATGTCAGACCGAAGCCTGGGTTTTGCGGTCGGCGCTGGCCGCGTTCTGGCTCGCGCCGTCTGGCGCGGACCAGTCCTGCGGGCAGGCGGCCGAATGCAACTCACAGCCGTTCAAATCGGGCAGGCGCAGCTCGCCGGGCTCGATCCCGGCCTCCCGCAGCGTCTGACAGAGTTGGCGGACGGTGCGGTCGAGGGCGTGAATGTGATCCAGCATCTGGTTGATGGCGTGCGCCTCGGGATCGGGCATGTCGGGCGTGGCGCCATAGGCGTTGAAACCCAGTTTGCGAGCGATTTCCCGACGGACATCGTTGCCGCCGCCGGCCTCGACCACCCGGCCCGGCACACCGACCACGGTGGCGTTGGCCGGCACTTCCTTGACCACCACCGAGTTCGAGCCGATGCGGGCATTGTCGCCGACCTTGAACGGTCCCAGCACCTTGGCGCCGGCGCCGATCACCACGTTGTTGCCGAGCGTCGGATGGCGCTTGCCCTTGTTCCAACTGGTGCCGCCCAAGGTCACGCCCTGATACAGCGTGCAATCGTCGCCGATTTCGGCGGTTTCGCCGATCACCACGCCCATGCCGTGATCGATGAAGAAGCGCCGGCCAATTCTCGCGCCCGGATGGATTTCGATCCCGGTCAGCCAGCGGACGATAGCCGACAGGAATCGCGCCGGCCATTTCAGTCCCAGGTTCCACAACCGATGGTTGACGCGGTGAAACAGTACGGCATGGATGCCGGGGTAAGCCGTGAGAATCTCGAACACGGTGCGCGCGGCCGGATCGCGGTCGAATACGCAGGTGATGTCTTCGCGCAGACGCTGCCAGAACGCCATAGCCAATGTTTGTCCAAAAAAAGTGGGGTTAGGGAATCGCTCGCGTCAAGCGGCGGCCAAGGTGGAAAATTATAGCAATCCCCGCGAACGGACAGGGCCTCCTTCAGGGGCGGCCAACCGAAAATGGGGATGCGGCGGGCCGGAAGGAGCCACTGAACCAACGGAATTGGCTTTGGCCGGCGCGCGGCCCTAAGATTGCCTTGGTAGCGCTTGCCGCGGCCCGGAACGCGGGTTCGGGGTTGGCGGCTGAATGAGTGGATTGAGCGTGGAGGATGCGAGAGTGAAGCCGTGGATCAATGAGACTATCTTCAAAACCTGGACCGATGCCCAGAAACGCCTTTGGGACAGCCTGTGCTCGGCGGTGCCGTTTCAGCCCCCGGCTGGAGTCGAAGCCTGGCGGGAGACCTATCTCAAGAATCTGGCGACCTGGGAAGCGGCGGTCAGACAGACGCTGGCGCAGGAAGCATCCTGGGTGCAGCAGTGGGTGCAGCGAGTCGCCGAGGAAAAGGGCGCGCCGGAATTGATGACCACCTGGGTGCGGCAGATGGAGGAGGTGTTGCAGCGCTGGGTGCAAACGCAAAACCAGTGGTGGGATGAGTATTTCGCCGTGCTGCGCCGTGGCGGGTTCGCTTATCCCGAACGGGCCGGAGCCGAACCGGTCCGGGCGGTGGAGCCTGGCGCGACGGTGAAACCGGCTCCGGCGGCGGAACCCGTCGCGGCGGCGGAATCCGCCGCCCCCTCGGAACCCGTGATCGAGACGACGGAACCGGCGCCTGCCGTCGCGCCCGCTCCAGACCAGCCAGACGACCTCAAGCTGATCGTGGGCATCGGACCGGCCCTGGAAAAGAAGCTGCATGCCCACGGTATCCTGAGTTACCGGCAGCTGGCCGCCCTCGGCGACGAAGACATCGACCGGCTCGAAACCGCCATCAAGGCGGCTGGTCGCATTCGCCGCGACGACTGGATCGGTCAAGCCAAAGCACAACATTTGCAGAAATATGGGGAGCGAATTTAGTCACTTTGCGTCTTTGGGCGTTGTCAAAAGTCTGTACGTTTGGCCCGACATTGCGCGCCGGGAATGCCAACGCCAGTCGCCATCTGGCCGAATTCTGGATGGCGGAGCCGGAAACCGCCTTCGCCGACCTGCCCGCCAACGCCGATTGGCCGCGCGGTGGGAGGCCATGGACGCGCTGGCGCCGGGTATCGGCGAGATCGTCGACGGCGCCAGCGCGAGAAGATGAATTGGGTATGAACAAAACGGTATCTAACTGGTATTGTGATCCGCGTCGTTACGGTAGCGTATCGCACGCGGGCTTCGGGTTAGGATTCGAGCGCACGGTCAGCTATATGGCTGGCATGAATGATGTATGAGACATGATCCGGTTCCCGCCCCCGCCCCGCGGCGCGGATGATCAGCAATCCGTCATGGGTTCGTCCCGATGACCACGACCACCCATTCGACCACCTCTGCCAGCAGCCGGACCCACCGCGCCAATACGTTGTGGCCGGGCTGCATGTTGGGCGAGTATCGCATCGACTCCATTCTGGGAGCCGGCGGTTTCGGCGTGACCTACAAGGCGTGGGATACCCATCTGGAGACCTGGGTCGCCATCAAGGAATATTTCCCGGTCGAATGGTCGTTCCGCGACCCCGACGGGGTGACGGTCCATCCGAACACCCAGGGAGGCGCCCATAACACCGAGAGGCAGATATCGGATTATCTCTGGGGACTGGAGCGGTTTCTCGACGAAGCCCGGGCCTTGGCGCGAATTCAGCATCCCTACGTGGTGCGGGTAAAACGGTATTTTCAGGCGCACGGCACCGCCTGCATCGTCATGGACTACGAAGAAGGCGAACCGCTGAGCGCGATCCTGCGCAGCGACGAAACGCTCAACGAGGACGAGGTGCGCGGGCTGTTGGAGGATGTGCTGCCGGCGCTGCAGGCGGTCCACGAGCAGGGGTATCTGCATCGCGATATCAAGCCGGCCAATCTGTACGTGCGGGCGAGCGACCACCGGGTTATCCTCATCGACTTCGGCGCGGCCCGGACGGCGGTTGGCCGCCACAGCAACAGCGTGACCAGTCTGGTCACGCCGGGCTATTCGCCGCCGGAACAATACACCACCCGCAACGACCGCTACGGCGCCTGGACCGACATCTACGCCCTCGGCGCCGTGCTGTATCGTTGCGTGACCGGCCAGTCGCCGGTGGAAGCGGCCGAACGGTTGCTGGAGGACAATCTGGAACCGGCGGTCCGGGCGGGCGCCGGCTGCTACAGCGCGAATCTGCTGCGGGTGATCGACCGGGCGCTGGCGGTGCGGCCGGAACGGCGGTTTCAGACCGTGGCCGATATGCGGACTGCGTTGAGCGGTTCATGGGATGAAGATGGCGACGAGGCGGCCATGCCCGTATCGCCGGTAAAATCCGGCGGCAAACCAGTCCGGGAGCCGGATATGCTGCATCGGAACGAACTATCCAAAAGACTGCTGACGGAACCGGTAACCGAGGGCGGCCAGTCGCCGGAGATCGCGCCGTCGCCTGGCGCGAATCGCCAGCCGGCTGACCGGCGGCTGAATGATGCGGTGTGGTCGTCGTCGAATGCCGAATTGTCCCGCCGGTGGCCATCGGGAGCCTTGGTCGGCGGTGGTCTGGGGTTGACGGCGCTGACCGCGGCGGCGGTGGTTTGGCTCTGGCCGGTCACGCCCGCGCCGGAAGAGAGACCGCCACCCCGCTACAGCCTGGACCAGCGGGCGCAATCGACCGCGACGATTATTACGCGGCGGGCTGGGCCAAGCGTCTGGCCCTACAGCCCGGACCAGCGGGCGCAGCCGACCGCGCCAGCGGACGCGAGCTCGCCGATTCCCGCCGGGCCACCGGTTCCGGTTGCGACGCCACCCGCGGTCCCGACGCCGGATTCGCCAGCCGGAGCGCCGCCGGTGGCGATGGAGCCAGCCGCGGCGCTGTCGGTTTCCATAACCGAACCACCGGCGCCCAACGAATCGCTGGTCGCGGAAGCGATGACGAGGGGGTCGCTGCCGGCGACGGAGTCCGGCATGCCGGCGCAATCCGCCGAGGCGGACCTGGAACCGCGGTCGCCGCCGGAATCCGGGGCGTTGACTGTACAGCTCATCCCGCCGCGGACGCCCGCCGCCGGGAGTTCGCCGGAACCCGCCGTTGGCGCTGCCGGCATCCTCGCGCCGGATTCCGCCGCCACCGCCAACGCGCAAGCCGGTTCGGCGGCCAGACCCGCCACTACGGAGCCCGTCGTGGACAAGAATCGCCCCCAGCAACGCGATGTCGCGCCGGCCCGAACCAGGAATTCCGGGCAGCAAGCCGGTCGGGCCTCGTCCCAGTCCCGCGCCGCCAATCCCCGGCGCGCCGTCAGGTTCTGGCGAGGCTGGAAAAGGGTCGTTCGCAACCCCTGGGAGCCCCCCGCTTCGACAGGTTTCAATCAGAAATGAAATTCACGCTGTGGCCCTTCTGGCGCCGGCGGCGCCGGCAACCGGAACCCGTGTTCGCGCAGGCGCGGTTTATCCGAACCGACGCACCGGGCCAGGGCGAACTCCGGTTGCGCGCGCCCGTGTGCCGGCTGGGCCGCGCGCCCGGCAACGACCTCCGGTTCGACAACGATTCGGTTTCGGGCCATCACGCCGAGATTTATCAGTTGCCCGACGGCACGTTCCAGATTTGCGACCTCGATTCCACGAACGGCACCTGGGTCAACGGGCAACGGGTTCGCGCCCGGGTTCTGAACAGCGGCGACGTGGTGGAGTTGGGCGAGGTGCGCCTGCATTTTCGAACGGGCGGCGACTGACGGGCGCCGGCGGATCGCCTCTTGACTGGAGAATGAGTCATGCCCCTGTATCGTAGCCTGAACAAGGGCTCGCCCACCCCACCCGCGGTCGAGCCCACTCGTCGCGTCGTCCGGCCCGAACCGGGGGCCAAGTCGCGGTCGCGGGCGGCGAGTCCGGCCAAACCGGCGCCGGCGATACCGGCCGCCCACGAACCTCCGTTCGGCCCGGTCGTCGGCTGGCTGGCGGTCATCGCGGGGCCCGGCCGGGGCGAGGCGTTGCCGCTGACTTACGGGGTCAACGACATCGGTCGTGAGGCGAAGGCTCGGGTCCGGCTGGATTTCGGCGACGCGACCATCGCGCCTGACCAGCAGGCGGCCATCATCTACACCGCCCGCTCCCGTCGCTTTTACCTGCAATCGGTCGCGGCGGAAACCTGGCTGAATGGCCGGCTGGTGCAGACAGTCGAGGAATTGACCGGGGGCGAAACGCTGCGATTGGGGCAGACCCGCTTGCGGTTCGTGCCGCTGTGTGGTCCGGATTTCGATTGGCGCGACGGCGAGTGATACGGAGAGAGTGACATGGCGGCGTGGATTCACGACGAAGGCATGGCACAAGGCAGCCGCTCCCGGCA
>JRYG01006446.1_pt1 | contig 9971 bp, 7 predicted proteins | sample 235341 | NCBI WGS metagenome assembly JRYG01 (sample SAMN03074218, study PRJNA261478) | activated sludge metagenome | biome: Wastewater Treatment Plant; feature: Wastewater; material: Activated sludge; isolation source: activated biomass of a wastewater treatment plant treating hydrocarbon... ... | reverse complement strand
ATCATAATCTTTTTGATGGAAATTATCCATGGACCATAAATGTTGGTGTAAATACACACGGAGTTATTGATAACAATACCTTCAAAGGCTCTGCGTTTGGAATCAAGACCTATGGAAATGGTGCGTCTGACTGGTCATCAACACTGACACTTGGAAATGCAGACTTTTTTTTCGTTGAAGATAACAATTTTGACTGGGATGATTGGTACGGAGCAACTGGTACACCATGCGTGGATATGTTCTCCGGTGGGCGAGTAGTTTTCAGAAACAACACCATCAGAAATGGTTATTTTGGTACACATGACAAAGCACGTAGTACCTTAGTAAGTGCAAACGCATATGAGATTTACAATAACAATATTTCTGGTTCAGATAAATGGAAAGCACTTGATATAACTGCTGGGACCGGTGTTATATGGGGCAATAAAATCACAGGCAATTATAGCATCCCAATTGGTGCAATGGACTACAAATCTTTTGATCCTAGAGGCATTCCTTTATGTAATGGATCAGACCCAGCTGATAAAAATACTCTGGGTGAAGCGGGTTGGCTTTGCCAATATCAAATTGGTTCAATGGGTTCTGGATCGACTGCTTATCAATATCCTCTTTATCTCTGGAACAACACGTATAATGGCAATATAACTAATATGGAATGTACTGATGGATGTTTGGTGAATGGTAGGCCACATCTTTTAGCAGGTCGTGATTTTATTAATAATGGTACAATGCCAAAATCAGGATATACTCCTTATGCATATCCTCATCCTCTAACTCAAACAGGGTCGACCATCATCTTAGCAGCACCAGTAGTTCAAATTGTGCAATAAAATGCAACAGATTGAACACTCAAATTGACCTTGATAGATTGGAGAAATAATCATGCATAAGCCATTATTGGTGTTCTTAACTTTAACCCATATCCGAACAGAAAATCCTGCTGCTATATTTCAAATCAAGCGATTACTAAGTCATGTATTTCTACTTGCGTTCATACTCGGTGTATTACATCCGCTACAGAGTCAAGCCCAAATATGGGCTGGCATCGTTGATCCCAGTCGCGCTGTTGATTGGAGCAGTACCGGAGTGACTGGCAATATACCAAACCGGCCTACAATTTGTGCGACTCTGAATCCTGGCACAACGATTTCACAAATAAACAGCGCCATCTCCAATTGTCCAGCGGGGCTAGCCGTGTTCTTAAGTGCCGGTATCTATAATTTAGGATCGGGTATGTTACAGATTGCTAAAAACAACGTCACTGTGCGCGGAGCAGGAGCAAACCAGACGAAGCTTTATTTTACTGGGCGAGGCAATTGTGGCGGCATTCCGAGTGTTCTTTGTCTAAGTGGTTCATGGATACAAGGGGGATACAATTCAACGCCTCAATATTTGGCTAACTGGAGTGCTGGTTACGCGAAAGGTAGCAAGGTGCTCACTTTTAGCAATACTTCTGGATTATCTGTTGGAACAAGAGTAATTCTTGAGCAACTTAATGATAGTGTGGATAGCAATGGTGTCTATGTCTGCGGCACAGGGCAGAAATGCGCATACACAAGTCATAGTGGGGACAATCGAGATGATCGCTTCCAAAGACAGATCGTCACTGTTGCCAGTGTTAATGGAAATCAGGTTATTATAGATCAACCCCTGCACATGCCTAATTGGCGCTCCAGTCAGAATCCTACTGCCCGTTGGGCATCTGGGACTATTTCTGGCTCTGGTTACGAAAACTTGTCAATCGATTTATTAGGAGCAAATAATACTGGAGGCACACAAAGCAATATTGGGATTATTGGAGCAAAGGATTCATGGATCAAGGGTATTAGATCGATCATGGGTGATCGTAGCCATATCCAAGTTTATCAATCGGTACGTATCACTATACGTGATAACTATTTTTATGGTAGCTATAACGGTGTTCAGACAAGCTATGGAATCGAATCGTTCGGTGCCTCTAGCGATCTGCTGGTCGAAAACAATATATTTCAGCATAACACCAATCCACTTATTATAAACGATGGTGGTTCTGGTTCTGTTTATAGCTACAACTTTTCTATTGATAACTATCGTTCTTCTCCAGAGAATTTAATGGTCGCTACATTCCAGATTCATTCTCCTGGGACTGGCATGATTCTCGTTGAGGGAAATGATGGATTAGCGGCAGCAGCTGATAACTGGTATGGTACCGTACATTTCTTGACTTACTTCCGTAATCACTTTTATGGAGATATTTATAGCAACCCACCAAAAAGTACTCAAACCCAAATCATGCAGACTGCTGCGTATTCGCGATTCTTCAATTTTATCGGTAATGTTCTTGGAAGAAGTGGATATTACAAGACATATGAATCCGCTGACGCTATTGGTTGTGGTGCCGATTATATTTGGTGCTGGGGATACTCTCACGCTGCTGGCGGGGTAACGGACGTACAGACTAAGCCAACAACATTCCGTTGGGGCAACTTCGATACAGTAACAGGCGCCTCACGCTTCCTCGCAAGCGAGGTACCTTTTTCTTTGCCGCAATTTGCCAACCCTGTTCCGGCAAGCCAAGCACTTCCCGCGTCTTTTTACCTAACCAGCAAACCCTCGTTCTTTGGAAATGTACCCTGGCCGGCCATCGGCCCCGACGTAACCAGTGGTAACATCTCTGGGTATGCTGGCCATGCCAACAAAATACCTGCTCGACTTTGTTGGGAAAATTCTGCTATCGATAGTTTTTACGGAAACAATAACATACGTGAGTTCGAACCGGATAGTTGTTACGCTAATACGCCAACTCCAACTTTGTTACCACCCACGATCTCGAATATTCTCATTATGTAAGGCTATCCTCAAGTATTATTCCTGCTAGATATCAATGACAGCGATTGTATTAGCATAAGCTATTTGCAATACTACGCTGATGTACACAGCAACGAGTAACTTATATTTGATCAATCTCGACAACTATAGGAGGATTTCTACTTCTTTCTGCTCACCAAGCAGGTAATCGGTGTATGCCAGCATAGTAGATTTATCGGGCTGTCGGTGCGATGAACACTTATAGTGAGAATAAATTCGTAGGACCATGCCATCAATGGGGCTCATATCTAGTCTTGTCAACTTGATCCTAATGGGAGAACTGTTACTGTCAACTTGATCGAAGACAACATCTCGCCGTTTTCTAAACCATTCTATCACCGCTCCGGCTGTTAAGAATCGCGCTCCTTGGACCTTTAGCTCATGCAATACGCAGCGGTAGACCCCGTCCCAAAGTCGCTCTGGAGCGACGCTCCGATCATGCCAGTTAAATGTTAGAACTCCTCCAAACCGTACAGCCCTCTCGACAAAAGATTTGATTTCGTTTATACCTTCTGAAAAATTCAGTCTCATGCGATCAGGATAAAACAGGGCTGTATCCATAATATGCATCGGCAGCTCAAGTAGATGTTTTGCTCCTATTGGTCTGTATATTTGTGCTGTCCCGGCTCTATAACCGATTTTGTCGTTGTATCCGCAAGTTGAATCAAAAGTATACCCAGCTTTCTCAAGCTTTTCAGGTGAGTCAGCCCTAAAGTATAGCCAGTGCATTCGCACTCCTAGCATCGATTGACCAGTTAAATATCGAATTTTATCGATTTCCTTTTTACCATTCTCAATATCAATCCAACTATCTATACCGTGAACACCAATTTCACAACCTTGATTTATTAAATATAAAATATCTTGCTTGAGGTTTGCTACATCATATTTTACAGCACGAATGAGTGGGGCATGCCCATTTTCGAGCTTACCAGCTTTATCCTGAAATGGGACAAAAAAGAAAGTTGATTGTGCATCTGCTTCTATTTCCCGATATTGCTTGAAAGTGGTCCAAAAATCTCTCAGCACCCCTAAATAAATAAAAGGTAATTTAACAACAGCCATCCAATTCCGAGCTAGCATTTTCAGTGAGTATTGGCCTTGGAAATATTGGGATACCGACTTGAAAAGTGCCCGATAAACAAAACCGAACATGGTATGATCAAATTTGTGGTTTCTAATGCCAGAAAAATCTACATCGTGAGTCAGGCAGGCGAAAAATTTGCTTCCATTGGCTATGGGCGGAATCTCAATTAAAAGCGCTCCAGCTTCTAATATCCAGTTTCGGAGGTTATTGATATGAATATCGAGAGTCGGAAAATAAGCATATTCAGGAGGTTGGCCATTAGTTATTAAATAGCCAGCTTCCTCAAAGAAATCATAGCCAATATGTAAAATAGTCTTGTTGCTGTTGCAACAAGACCCTCCAATGCATTCTCCTGTTTTCTCAACGAGAATTAGCGGCGAGCTACCTACAATTTTTTTAATGACCGTATAGATTGGAAAAGTAATCTCCTCGTAACGTACTAGAATTGGCTGACCATAGAGTTTATTTTGGTTTCTTTCAAGAATAGAGCCTGATTCTCGATGGATAGCGATAACCAGTTTGGCTTCAAATTGATCCAATTGCGTTTCATCCGTAATAATCACTTCATAAATCCGGTCGGGTTTAAAAAATTCCCAAGGAGTTTTGAAGAGTTCAAAAAACTCTGTGATAACTAAAACATTGTATAATTTTAGCGCAATCCCTATCACTATTATATCCTTAAATTTACAAGTATTATTGATGTCATCACAAGTATTCAAGTATTATTGATGTCATTACTTGACAAAAAATTAATTTACGTGCATCTTTCGTAATAAATATTTATTGTAGAAACTTAACTTTTTGAATTAAGTATATTTATGCCACCCTCTATTGCAACTTTACTTACTATCGTATTCATTTTATTTCTTTTCATACGGGATTCGCGAGAACAGGGTAAAATCAGTAGAGCGTTGTGGCTACCGGTGTTATGGATGGTGATTACCGGCTCACGGTTTATCTCCCAGTGGATCAATCTANNACAGATGAAGGGAGTGTGATCGACGTCGCCTATTTTCTCATGCTGATTGTGTTTGGAATATGGATTCTCTCCCGTAGGCAGGTTGCCATAGGCGAGATATTTCAAAATAATCGGTGGTTGGCTATATTTTTTATCTACTGCTTCCTTTCAATCGCGTGGTCGGATTTCCCGTTCACCGCCTTTAAACGATATATCAAAATCCTCGGTCATCCCCTAATGGCTTTAATTATCCTTACTGATCCAGATCCAGAAAAGGCGCTGAGAACAGTAATGAAGCGATGCGCCTATATCATGATGCCTTTGTCAGTTCTATTTATCAAATACTTCCCCCAATACGGCAGGGGATTTGATTGGTGGACTGGCCAAGCTTATAATAATGGGATTATGATTACCAAAAATGAACTCGGTGCTGCATGTATGTTATTTGGACTGTTTTTTTTCTGGAATTTAATTACAACAAGGCATATTAGAAATCGTCGCTTTAGAATAGAAGAAATTTTATTAAGTATCGGGTTTCTCTACATGATCGGTTGGTTATTATCCATGGCACAAAGCTCGACCTCTCTTGCTACTTTCGTAATAGGCTTAGCCACAATTTATGTGCTCGGCCTGCGTTTTGTGAGCAAACGTTTCATTGGAACCTATACTATCGTTGCTATTCTCATTGTCGTCATAGCAGAATTTAACTTTGACATTTATGCATTTATAGTGGAGGAGCTTCTTGGACGCGACCCAACACTAACTGACAGAACTGAAGTTTGGGTTGATGCCATTGCCTTGGTTAAAAATCCAATCTTAGGTGCGGGTTTCGAGAGCTTCTGGTTGGGGCAGCGACTCGAAATACTTTGGGCAAAGTGGTGGTGGCGACCAAATCAAGCGCACAACGGTTATATTGAAACTTACTTGAATCTCGGGATCGTTGGGGTATTTTTATTAGTTAGTTTAATTATCTCAACTTTTCGTAGAATAAGTAAGCAGCTTTTAAACAATTTCGACTTTGCCCGTATGAGATTTGGATTTCTATTTGCCATTCTCTTCTATAACTATACTGAGGCCGCCTTTAAAGCGGTTTCTCTCGTTTGGACTGTTTTCTACATCATCGCTATAAATCACCCAAAGCACAGGCATTCTTGCAAGTTGAGCAATTCTTTGATCAAAAACTCTTTTAGAAAAAAGCCGCAGGCAACCCCGTCGAACTTTCAAGCAACATTCCCAGCACCTTCCGAAGCTTCCGAAGAGCCACGGATGAGCAGGCGCTCGACCGCTTCTAATGTCAGCACAGCGTGGATTTCTCGGATGTAGTTTTTCCGTCCACGAATATGATCGTTAACAATCGACGACAGAAAAAGAGAATTCCAATAAGGCACTCGCTGAGTGTGCTCGTCATTCAGTATGTCGTTAATATAAGCAGCCAAGTCACGCCGAAACCAGATTCTGTATGCCAAGAATTTGTGTGAGTCGAACAATCCAAACTTCAAAAAAGAGCTGATGATTGAATCAAATGGCGAGAGCCAATGCGATAATCCCTCCTTATGGAGGTAATCGAGCTTGAAAGTAAATTCGGAAAATAGTCGCCTCATCCTGTATGAAGGACCACTTCCTTGCCATACTAATCCTCGGTCAGTTGGGATACTGCCAAGGTTCGGATTGCTCTGATTCGTCAAGCGCAGAGCAGACCGAGGAGATTGGCGAGAGCTTACAGGAGCTCGATACGCCAGTGCAACAATTTCATTATCAAGGTAAGGAGTTCGAAAGATCAATTGAGATCTTCCAGCAGCCAGAGTACCAAAAAGATTCCAAGGTATCTCCTCGAAAGCAGCAAAAGTGACTGGGTGTGCTTTATTGCCGAAAACATTTAGTATTAACGAATTAAGCATCCCTTTGAAGTCTGTGTTAATCAACTTGCTTGAAAGACTAAGCGGTTTAAAAGTCGAAACATTTCTAAGTATCTCGCTGCCAAAATTTCCAGTAAGCCGAATCTGGGATAGCATTCGGGCCTGTGCATTAAAGTAAATTTCGTGGGCGCCTAATGCACCAGCACAGCCATCTGTTATAAACACTGTTCGATCAACGTAATGCCCATAATTTTTAAGAAAATCCATGCCAATGCGTAGAACATGATGCTCAAGTCCACAGATTTCCGCTACGCGAGCTGCCAGTCGAGCATCCAAAGTTCTTCCCGTTAGCCCCGAAAAAGTGTAACAGACTGGCTGGACCGCACTCTGGGGAAGACAAGCCATAATCATTCGAGTGTCGAGCCCACCAGTTAGCGATATGCCGATGGAAGAGTCCGAGGAGACATATCGAGGCAGTATTCGCCGGAATGTCTCTATAAACTCCAATTCAAAAGCTTCCTCGCTCAATATTGGTTGCGATTCCCACTCCTCGGGGCGGAAATACCGCTCTTTCCGACCGAGCACATTACCATCAAAGATCCAAAGGGAACCACCTGGTAGAGATCGCATGTTGCGAAACAATGTCCGTCCATTCAAAGTGCACCCAAACGCTAGGAACTGTGCCACCCCTTCATCGTCGAACGACCTCAACTCGGGTATAACTCGCAACAATGCTTTAGCCTCACTGGCAAAAAAAATCGTTCCGCCCTTTTCATAATAGTAGATTCGCTCAAGACCGTAGCGATCATTGAACAACAATGCGCGTTTCCGCTGCCTGTCAATCAAAAACACACTGAAAAATCCATTCAGTTGTGTGACAAAGGAATCACTCTCTTTCTCATACAGGCGTGCCAATTGATCTGAGTTAAGATCACTGTTGCCCTGTTGCTCGGTTGAAGCTGACTGTCCAGAAGAATGGAAAGATCGAAAGCACTCACCCGAAAACAGTAGCGTCACATCGTTGTGCGCGCTGCTAGCGGACTGACGCACCGCGAAGGAACCTTCGTGCGCTACCCAACCACCATATACGCCGATCTCCGGAACGAAGCAGGTTCCGGAGGCGTAGAAAGTCTCATACTGCATACAGTCTATCATCGCCCTTACGAGTCGCTGACACTCGTCGGTGGATTGACGGCTAATGATTCCCACTATTCCTGGCATTGGACTTCCAGTGTTGATTTTTTGAGAGCCTATATGAAAAATAAATCTATTTAAAACAACAGCAGCTTAATTGAAGATGTCGTGGCTTTTTTGCACTTGATAGGTACTCCATTCATCAGAAAACTCAATATTTACGTAGCGAATTTCGAATGCGGCTCCAAAGCAAGTGAGCGGTGGCGTTATCGCGCGGCCCCAGGGCGTAGGCGACGATCTGCCAGGTGCGCCGGTACAAGGCCAACCACAACCAGATCACCCCGTGCCGGCGATGGCCGACAAAAGTCCACATCTCGTCCGGTTCCAAAGGCTCCTCCGGGTTCGGCTGGCGCCAAGGTCTGTTCCAAGGGAGGCAAGCTCAGGGCTTTTTTTAAGCCAGGCGCTGACCGTGTGTTGGGGGTCACCCCAAAGGTCCGGCTCAACCCGCGCCAGCTGCTCCGTTCCTGGTAAGCGTAAGCGCGCAAGATGAGTTCCCGTTCGGCTGCCGAATAGGCGTTGGAATCCGGATGTTCCCGGTGTTGCCGCCCGCAGGCCCCGCACTGGTAGCGCTGCTTGCCGTTCGGCGTCACCCCGTACTTGATTAACCGGACGCTGGCGCAGTAGGGGCAGATTAGGGTGATCGTCACCATAGCGTCGCCTCGACAATACAGCTTTGCTGGTCTAGTAAAGCTATAGATCCACGTATCAAGGCGAACCGGTTTCGTGAAATTATTGATCGAGACGGACGAAAACAACCAACTCTCCCCCGATACCTATAGTGTGACTGAGGCGACTAGCAATATACGAAATGCTAGGTGAAAATGTAAATCTTCCTAATAACCACGTTTCAAAGCGCAGTGAGAAATAAATTTCTGTACTGCGGTATTTTTTAAAATGTTTTTTCACGTGTGCCACTGAATGGTAAATCCAATTTTCAGCAAAAGCATTTTCAGATAGACGTGTGTAATAGTCAAAAATTAATAATCCTCCAGGTCGCACGTAGCGGATCAATTTGTCGGTAACAGCAGTATTGCTGGAAAAGTCCATAGTATTATATAGTGAACATGATCTGGTAAAAACACAGTCAAATTTCTCCTCAAAAGGTAACTGCAAGATATCACCAACCTGGAATCTAACCGGTAATAGTTTGTATGTTCTCTTGGCTAATTGGATTCCAATACTGCTAAGATCGACTCCTAGTGTATCGATGCCATATTCTGCGAATAATGCGCTGAAAAAGCCTTGGCCACAACCTGCGTCTAAAAGACGTGCACCCGATCCGAGCCTGGCTTTACGGACGAGTGCTTTAACAAATGGGCGATAGAGCCAACGTCTATCCCTGAAATAATTAGGGGTCTTATATTTTTGATCGTAGGCTATCTCTATTTCATTCATCACGAACAAACCAAGCTAGAATATTAATTAAATTAGGTAAACCCTCGGCTTAGCCGGGGGACTCCCCAGGGTTTGACCGTTCCGGCGGTCAGTTGGATTCTCCACGATCCTTTCAACGACCGAGGTGAATCCACCATGGCAGAGTATCGGAGTTTGAGTCATACGAAATGGGATTGCAAGTATCATATTGTTTTTATTCCGAAATGGCGGAAGAAGGTGATTTATGGTCAAATCAGGAGGATGCTTGGAGAGATGTTTAACGAATTAGCCAGCCATAAAGACGTGGAAATTATCGAAGGGCATCTGCGACCGGATCATGTTCACATGTGCCTGAGGATAGCGCCGAAGTACGCGGTATCAAATGTGGTTGGGTATTTGAAAGGGAAAAGCGCCATTATGATCGCTCGATTTTTTGTAGGAAAGGAGAAGAATTTCACGGGCGAGAACTTTTGGGCCAGAGGTTACTTTGTATCCACGGTGGGATTGGATGAAGCGACCATCATTGAGTACATTCGGAATCAGGAGGTCGAAGAGGAGCGCCACGAACAGTTGAAGCTGCGAATGCCGCTTTGAGCGGCCCTGAGCCTTCACAACCCCTTTGAGGGGTTCACCTAATAAGCCCCCGGCTTTGCCG
>JRYG01007043.1_pt1 | contig 9977 bp, 11 predicted proteins | sample 235341 | NCBI WGS metagenome assembly JRYG01 (sample SAMN03074218, study PRJNA261478) | activated sludge metagenome | biome: Wastewater Treatment Plant; feature: Wastewater; material: Activated sludge; isolation source: activated biomass of a wastewater treatment plant treating hydrocarbon... ... | reverse complement strand
CGAATTATCTAAATGTTACTTTATTTTGAAGTTCTGTATGATCTGCATGCAGTAGTTAGCTTTGCCCCATGCCTAAAAAACTCACTGCCTTTCTTTTTTTGTTACTGGTTATTTCTCTTTCGGGCTACAGCCAGGAGCGTCAGTATAAAATTGCGTCTATCGGATTTTACAATCTCGAAAATTTGTTTGATACCATTGATGGCCCGAATAACGATGCCGAGTTTCTGCCGACTGGCGCCAATCAATACACCGGAGCGGTGTATCTCGATAAACTTGGAAAGCTTTCGGAAGTGCTTTCACAAATTGCAGTTGACAAAACTCCGGATGGATTAGCCGTTATCGGAGTAGCAGAAGTAGAAAACCGCTTTGTCCTCGAAGATTTGGTAAAACAACCTAAACTGGCCAAAAGGAACTACGGAATTGTGCACTATGATTCGCCTGATGAGCGTGGAGTAGATGTAGCCATGATTTACAATCCAAAGTATTTTAAGCCTGAGTTCAGCGAGCCGTTATTTGTGGAATTGTATGATGATAACAAAAAACCTCGCTACACCCGCGATATTCTTTATGTGAAAGGAATGTTTGACGGTGAACCTCTGCATATCATGGTAGGCCACTGGCCATCAAGGCGGGGCGGAGAAGAAGCCAGCGCACCGGGGAGGGCTAAAGCCGCTTCCGTCTGCAAACACAAAGCCGATTCGATTTTCAAAACGGACCCCGCTGCTAAAGTCATCATCATGGGCGATTTGAATGATGATCCCGTTAGTCCAAGTGTGGCTGTAGTGCTTGGAGCTAAATGTGAAATAAAAAGAGTTAAACCCAAACAATTTTTTAATCCCTGGTGCGAGTATTACCGTAAGGGAATAGGCACACTGGCATACAACGATGCCTGGAATCTTTTCGACCAGATTATCATTTCCCAGGCCTGGCTTGATAAAAGACAAAAAGGATATTTTCTGAAAGAGGCTTTGATTTTCCGTAAGCCCTGGATGGAGCAGAAAAGCGGGCGATATAAAGGATATCCGTTGCGCACGTATGATTTCAATAAATACATTGGCGGTTACAGCGACCATTTTCCAACCTATATTGTTTTGCTTAAAAAAATAGAAACAGTTAAAAAAGGTTTTTGAATTACCCTTTTATTACCAATGGTTTAAATAAAATTCTCATGATTCTTACCGGCCAGGAATTTCTTCAATAAATACCTCATTTTCTGACTACAACTCCCTATCTTTGCCGCCCCAAATCCTGCCGGTAGCAGGATTCTTTCCCGAATGTAAAAATCGGGGATGTCCAATGGGATAATTTTTTAACCTTCCCCGATAGCTATCGGGGTAAAAAACACTCAGAATGAACAACTACGAACTAATGGTGATCTTCACCCCTGTTCTTAGCGATGATGAGTTCAAAGCCGAGCAAAAGAAATATGCCAAGATGGTGACGGATGCCGGCGGAACCGTAGTAGCTGAAAACCCCTGGGGACTGAAATCTCTCGCCTACCCTATCCAGAAAAAAACAACTGGTTTGTATTGGGTACTGGAGTACACCGCTGCTCCTGATTTCAATGAAAAATTGAAAATTCAAATGTTGCGTGACGAAAACGTACTTCGTCACCTGTGCACTAAACTGGATAAATACGCCGTCCAGTACAATGCAAAAAAAAGAAGTGGTGTAGCAACCGGAACTGAAAAAGCAGTGGAGGCTTAATATCATGGCAAAAAACGAAATCAAATACCTGACCGCTATTAAAAGCGATAAAAGGGTTAAAAAATTCTGCCGCTTCAAAAAGTATGGCATCCGCTACATTGATTACAAGGATGTGGAGTTTCTTAAAAAGTTTTTGAATGAGCAGGGTAAACTTTTGCCCCGCCGTCTCACTGGTAACAGCCTGAAATACCAGCGCAAAGTTTCTGATGCAGTGAAAAAGGCCCGTCAGATGGCTCTATTGCCTTACGTAACAGACTTATTGAAATAGGCATTTCCCTAATCCAGAGTTTAACAACTTTGGTGACAATGAAGCCTGTAATTCATTGGGATAAAAACAAAGAGTATATGGAAATCATTTTAATCCAGGATGTAGATAATCTTGGCGCCAAAAACGAAGTAGTAAAAGTTAGAAACGGCTATGCCCGTAATTTTCTTTTCCCCCGCCAGCTTGCAGTCGAAAACAGCCCGGCCAACAGGGCCCAGTTGGAAGAAAGGCTGAAGCAGGTTCGCAAAAAAGAAGAAAAAATGCTGGCCGAAATAAACAGTGTAATCGAAAAATTAAAAGAAGCACCCCTGAAGATTGGTGCCAAAACCGGTACCAGCGGCAAGATTTTCGGAAGCGTTACTTCCCTCCAGATCAGCAGGGCCATCAGGGAACAAAGAGGATATGATATTGACCGCAAAAAAATTCATATCGTGGATGAAGTGAAAGAACTGGGCTGTTATAAAGCCAGCATTGAATTCGGCAACGGACACAATACTGAAGTTGAATTTGAAGTTATAGCTGAATAGACTGATTAAATTAATGAATTTTAAAACCTCCGTAGCCGGAGGTTTTTTTATACGAAGCACTCAATATCAACTTGTTACATCAATAACATGCTAATTGGTTTTGCACTAATTAATAATTTGGCATTGCTACCAAAAAAATGCTTTATTTTGTTCCGTTATTGGTGTTCTTTACAGTTTCAAGTCCTGAACGTTTCTGAAAAATCCTGTGAATGTTCATTGGTTACTGTTTACTGTTGGCACTTTTATTTTTTCAAAATTTCTCAAAATGAACATTTACGTAGGAAACATCAGCTGGAACCTGAAAGACCAGGATCTGGCAAACTTGTTCGCCTCTTACGGCGAAGTAACTTCAGCAAAAATTGTAACGGACAAATTCACTAACCGCAGTAAAGGTTTTGGATTTGTGGAAATGGCCAACGATGACCAGGCACAGGCTGCTATTGCAGCTTTAAATGGCTCAGAAGTTGATGGCCGTAACATTGTTGTCAACGAAAGCCGTCCAAAACCTGAAGGTGGCGGCGGCGGAGGCTTCAAGAAGAGAAGCTTCGGCGGCGGTGGCGGTTATAAAAAAGGTGGCGGCGGTTTTAACCGTGACCGTGGCGGCTACAACAACGATTACTAATCAGTACCGGTTTAACCGGTCTCAAATCGCTTTAAAAAGCCGGGTTCTTTTGAGCCTGGCTTTTTTTATTTATACAACAGTGGAAACCTGCTGATAGACACCAGATGGTTCTTACCTTTTTCCCAGCCATAGCAGCTGTTGCCATTGGTAATAAGCAGATAACGTGCAGGTATGCTGATGTGGTAACGAAGCAATTGTTGCAGGGTTTCATCATTCAACTGCACATTCATTGATTTGCATTCAATCATCATCCATGGCTGATGATGTTCATCGTATAACAAGATATCAAAACGTTTTTTTCGCTCTGCCAGCATCAGTTCTTTTTCTACGGCTATTAATGCAGCCGGATAGTTCTCTGACTTAATGAGGTAGTTGATGAAATTCTGCCGTACCCATTCTTCCGGTGTTAGCACTACCCATCTTTTGCGAATTGAATCAAATATGAATTCTCTTTCATTCTCTTTCTTCAGGCGAAAATCAGGTTTGGGATAGTTAATGACAATCATTCATCAAAAGTAATTGATTAAATTCGCAGGCATGAAGACCAAAGAAGAGATTGTACAGAACTGGTTACCCCGCTACACCGGCGCCTCACTGAATAGTTTTGGTGAATATATTCTGCTCACCAATTTTAGCAACTACGTAAAGATGTTTGCAGAGTGGAACAATACAGAAGTAACCGGTACCGAGAGACCTATGCAATGCGCTACGGCCGGCAATATCAGCATCATCAATTTCGGCATGGGCAGCCCTACAGCCGCCACCATTATGGACCTGCTCACCGCCATCATGCCCAAAGCTGTACTTTTCCTTGGTAAATGCGGCGGACTTAAAAAAAGAAACAAAATTGGCGACCTTATTTTACCAATTGCTGCCATTAAAGGTGAGGGGACTTCCAACGATTACTTTCCTCCTGAAGTGCCTGCCCTTCCTGCCTTTGCCCTGCAAAAAGCAGTTTCTACCACCATTCGTGACTTTGGTATTGATTACTGGACGGGCACGGTATATACTACCAACCGCAGGGTATGGGAGCATGATGAACCATTTAAACAATACCTGCAAAAAGTAAGAGCATATGCCATAGATATGGAAACGGCCACCATATTCACAGTAGGCTTTTACAATAAAATACCCACCGGAGCACTTTTACTGGTAAGCGACCAGCCCATGATACCTGAAGGAGTGAAAACAGAAGAAAGCGATAAAGAGGTTACAGCCAGGTTTGTAGAAAATCATCTCAAAATTGGCATAGAGTCACTTAAGCAATTAATGAACGATGGCCTCACTGTACGGCATTTGAAATTCTAAACTCAAACAAATGAAAAATTTTTTGCTGGCATCAGTTTTTACAACAGTTTTACTTTCAAACAGCGAGTGCGGAAATAAAAGAACAGGCGCTACACTAAAGGGCAGGCTGGAAATAGCCGGTATTTGTATGAACTACACCATCAGTGTCATTGAGGGCAACCCGGGCAAAGATGCGGTGGAGCCCAGCTGGACAGATGAAACTACCAATAATTCCTACACCAATGCATTCAGGCTTGGCAATCCATGTGATTTTCCGGCAACCATTAAACAGGGCGATGAATTTTATTTCAGTATTGATACAGCAAAAGGGAAGGAATGTGCAGTTTGCATGGCGTATTATCCTACCCCTTCCAAATCCCTTTCAATCAAAGTGATTGAAAAGTGATACACCCTTTGCTGAATATAAAAAATCTTTCCATTGACTTTATTACTAATGGCGATGCAACACCTGCATTGAAAAACATTTCACTTAGTGTTAACCATAACGAAGTGCTTGCACTTGTAGGTGAATCCGGTTCGGGCAAATCGGTTACAGCCCTTTCTGTTCTACAGTTATTGCCAGCACCTCCTGCCATGTACAGCAGCGGTGTAATAAATTTTTCTGCAGACGGAAAAACATTCATCAACCTGCTGAAATGTACACCATCTGAAATGCAGCAAATTCGTGGCAACCAGATTGCCATGATTTTCCAGGAACCTATGACATCGCTGAACCCCGTACTCACCTGTGGAGACCAGATAATGGAATCTATTTTACAGCACAAAAAGCTGTCAAAAAGCGAAGCAAAAAAAATTGCCTTGCAATGGTTTGAAAAAGTAAAACTACCGGACCCTGCAACAATCTTCAGCCGTTACCCGCATCAACTAAGCGGCGGGCAAAAACAAAGGGTGATGATTGCTATTGCCATGTGCTGTGAACCAAAATTGCTGATTTGTGATGAGCCTACCACNNGATTAAAGAACTGCAGCAGCAAACCGGAATGGGTGTCATCTTTATTACCCACGACCTTGGTGTAGTGGCTGAAATTGCCGACCGGGCCGTGGTGATGTATAAAGGAGAAATTGTTGAAGAGAATAGCGTAAAAGAAATTTTTACAAATCCCCGGTATCCCTATACAAAAGCATTACTGGCCTGCAGACCTGTTAATCATCAAAGAGGGAAAAGACTTCCTGTAGTGAGTGATTTTCTGAAAGGTGAAAAAACCGTAGAGGAAGAAAGTAAAAAGGAAAGTATTTCTTATGCCTCATTTCTCCAAACTCAGTCTTCTGTTCTTTTATCAGTAAAAAACTTGTCTGTATGGTTCCCGCTTAAAAAAACATTTTTGGGCAAACCAGCTGCATACATTAAAGCAGTGGATGATGTAAGCTTTGACGTATATAAAGGTGAAACATTAGGACTAGTAGGAGAGAGCGGCTGTGGAAAAACAACACTAGGCAGAACACTTCTGCGGCTAACCGAACCCACATCGGGAAAAATATTATACAACGGCGTTGACCTTACATCGCAAAAAAGTTCAGCATTGCTTTCTTTGCGGAAGGAAATCCAGATTGTTTTCCAGGACCCTTACTCTTCACTGAATCCAAGGATGACAATAGGTTATGCTATTGAAGAACCCATGAAAGTGCATGGCTTATATGCTACAGGNNATGGAACTGCTGGAAAAGGTTGACCTGAAAACTGAACATTTCAACCGGTACCCTCATGAATTCAGCGGGGGCCAGCGGCAACGAATTGTGATTGCCAGGGCGCTTGCTCTTAATCCTTCCTTTATCGTTTGCGACGAATCAGTATCGGCACTTGATGTGAGTGTGCAGGCCCAGATACTGAACCTGCTTAACGACCTGAAACGGGAATTTGGTTTTACTGTGATTTTTATTTCTCACGACCTTTCTGTTGTACGCTACATCAGCGACAGAATCATGGTAATGAATAAAGGGAAAATTATCGAAAGCGGACCCGCCGATGACATTTACTATCATCCTTCTGAAGAATACACACAAAAACTTATTGCATCCATCCCTGGCAGAATACCTGCATGATGAACAGTTTAATCATCATCCGTAACAGTTTTGTCTTCATCATCCTTATAAAAATCTTTTGCACTATGCCTGCGGGCATACATTAATTTCTTCAACGCTTTTCCTAGCTGTATCTCAAGTGGTTCATTATCCCTGAGTTTTATATCTGTAAACCGTGTAAAATTATACAGCCTTTCCCCTGATAAATTATCAAAACGTAATTTATCAAACCGGGTTTTAATTTCCTTTTCAAATTCAAACTTTGTGCTGTCTTCCGGTAACAACCCGGCACAGGAAAGTTTCCAGGTCAGGTCATCCTTTTTCTCTTTGAACTTGAAGAAATAAACAAATCCCTTCTTCCCGAGATGCGAAGCATGCACCCGTTGCAAAAAAACCAATGTATCGGGTTTGGTGTAAGGACTAGTATAAAGAATCGCACTATGCCCCAGGGCTGTATGATTATTATACTTAGCAGGAAAAAGCTGAAGTTTATTCATTTCACATAAATCAGTATATAATTCAAACCGGTAATCGTTCAGGCCGGCAAAATAATTAAGCATTGTGTCAGGGTATGGCATGTTCTTTCTCAACAAAAGAATAAGTGTATTGTATTTTAGCCGTTTATCACCGGATTGAAGCATTTGTTGTATAACCGGCGCCACTTCTTTACGCCAGCCGTCAAAAGGTAACAGCAGCCGGGCATACAGTTCAAGCCCTGAATTGCCGTAGTCAGTTTCATCTTCACGCAGGTAAGAAGGTTTCTTTTTATCTGTTTTACTCTCTTCAGCCAGGGAAATGGATTTATTTTTCTCAGCCACAGATTGTTTTTTCAATTCCTGTTTGGCTTCCAGCAGAAACTTACTGAAATAGTATTCATAATCTTTCGGATACACAAGATTGCTGTCGTCCATATCAGCCAGCAACTCCATTATCGTTTTCTTATAATCATCCAGGTTCAGCAGGGGCAGCAGGTCTGGCAGTATGGTACGGGTGAGTTTCAGGGAATCAAAAAGTTCATCCCTGAAATTCCCGTTTTTAACTTTATATGAATCATAATACCGGCCAGTGAAAAAATCTCCACCATCACTTCCCTTAAAATCAGCCACAGGGGGTTCAGTACTGATAATATCCCGGAACAGACTAAATGCATATTCGTTCTTGTGCTGCAACAGGTTCTCAAGAACGGTATACTGAAGCTGAACTGTATCATCCAGTGCATAGTATTGCATTTTTAAAAAATCGGCTGATTCTCTGGTACGGATATCACCCAGTTTGTTCAGCAGCGCTTTTTTTATATCCATGTATTTCTTTTCCTGCCAGCTCAGCGCAGCAATTGCCTTTTTCAGCGGAATGAAATCAGCGGAGTCAAGCTGAATATGCCTGATATACTTTATTGCCAGGTTTCTCAATGCACTGTCATTGCTGCCAAGGTCTTCAAAAAACAGCGCTGACTTTTTTACAAAGGGGTTCATTCCTTTTAATGTGTCGGCAGGCGTAAAAGTTTCAAAGAAATTTTTTATAAACGGACCGGGTATTGTAACAGTGTCTGATTGAGTGGCCAATGAATACCCTGAACCGTCCTTATATATAAGCTTTGTCCATAAGGTACGGCTGCTGCCTGTATCGGTGATAACAGTTTCCCATACTCTTGAACTGTCTGGCAAAAAATATTTTTTATGCATTTTGTAAACAAAACTGGTATCCTTAAAGATGGAGGCACGGCTTCTTCTTTCAAAAGTTGCACTGTCAGGAATATATTGATACCGTGATGGCCGGAAAAAGGAAACATAAATCTTTTCGCCGGTACTGTCATTATAAATCACTTTATTGCGAAATAAACCGGCTTCGGGCAAGTCGTTGTCTGATTCATCCTCCTCATCCGTTGATGCAAGCCAGCTGTAACGGGGTATATCCAGCTTTATCTTTTTCTCCACCGGATAATACGGTGTGGTAACATTAAAATACAAAGAAGTGTCTTTAACCGATGCCGGCTCACCATAAGTAAAAGGCACTAAATCAAAAGAGTTAATAAAGCGGTGAGCAGTTTCATTTTCTTCCATACTCCGGGCCAGCAGTGTATAATAATGCGGTCCCTGGATAATGAACCTGGCGTTATAAATGTACCCCCATTTATCTCTGTATTTTCCATCCAGCACCGGGTAACCCTTCCAGCTACCCTGTCGTCTTTCAACACAGCTGCTGATAAACTCCGAAGCCATGAAACTTTCTTCCATTAAACTGAGATCAAAACTGTCTTCCTCAGCAAAATGATAGTTGTGTACATCTGTCTTAATAATACGAAACTGCCTGTTGCCTGTTTTGTCAAGTGCATCAAAAATCCAGCTCCCGTCGTTACCCACATAAGGTGTATGCGGAAGTTCAGCGGTAAATCCACCCCATGGCGGTGAATATTTTTTCCAGGATGTACCATTCCCGTTACTATATTCCCTGAATGTAATACTGCTGAAGAACCGGCTGGCTTCCGGCCCGTTTTTAATATAATCACCATTACCGCTCATTTTAAAAAAAATGACTTCAAATGGGGTTATGTAGATCTGGTAGCGTTGCAAATCACCACGACGGGTTCGGTTCACTACATCAAAACCTTTATATCCGTTTTTAGTAACCGGCGTTTTAGAAATAATCTTTCCTGGAATATTTTCATACAACAAACTGTCAACCACCCGGTACACATCCGTTACATTGTGGTTCCACATCCAGGCATTGGTCATGATACGGGTAACCATATAGTAGCTGCCGTTGGCCATATCAGCATACTGCCACTGGTCCAGCGCTGCATCATCGCCAAACTGGTAAAACTTTCCAGGTATATCCACTTTGAACAAACCATCGGCTGCTGTATCGGTTCTGAATGTTACCGGGACCCTTATTTTATCAACCAGTTCTTTTTCACGGCTGGCCCTTTCACCCATTTTTACCGGACGAAGTTTGTACCCTTTACTGCGGAGTATTTCTATCACTCCCCGGTCACCCGGCAGGTGAGCAGCGCCTACCCCAACAAAGAGGCGGGTACCACTGCGCAAAATGGAATCAATGGACAAAGCCTGTATTTCATTACGGCGATAAAGAAATTTTTCATCAAACGCAGCCGAGAAACTATTATACTTGTTAATGGTATCCAGCAGGTCCAGATTGCCCCGGCGATAAGCTTCCTGCAGTTTTTCAGTGGAATAATCCTTATCCCAATCGCCGTAGCTTCTTTCCTTTTTGTTTTTATCCTTTGCTGCATCCCGGTAGGCTTCAGCCATCAACTGCATGCTTTCACCATAGTTCTCCACACCGGTTATCCGTTTGCCCCATTTGCGTCCGCACTGAAAAATATACATATCCAGGTAAGTGTCTTCTTCAAAATCACTCGACTCATTTCCATAGCTCCTGTACAAAAGGTTATTGATAGCAGACGGATTGCTGTACAGTGCCCTTTCAATCTTCTTATTGTAACGGTAAAACTTCAGTGTATTAATGCTGAGGTACTCATCCGGTATATCAGCATATTTTCCATATAAAC
>JRYG01005302.1_pt1 | contig 9978 bp, 8 predicted proteins | sample 235341 | NCBI WGS metagenome assembly JRYG01 (sample SAMN03074218, study PRJNA261478) | activated sludge metagenome | biome: Wastewater Treatment Plant; feature: Wastewater; material: Activated sludge; isolation source: activated biomass of a wastewater treatment plant treating hydrocarbon... ... | reverse complement strand
CTTTCAGTCGCATAACCCCTCATAAACTCACAAAAAATAGTATCTTTGCGCCTTCAAACTTTTGACACCTCGACATGAACATCGTTTCGTTATTACAGGAAAAAGTAGCTGCGGGCATTTTGGCGCTTTACGGCGAATCGCCGGTTATCGACCAAATCGCCATTAGCAAGACGCGCAAGGAATTTGAGGGTGATTATACCGTCGTTACTTTCCCTTTTACCCGTGTTGCCGGCAAAAAACCGGAGGAAGTGGGCGCCGAACTAGGACAGTACCTGCAACGCGAGTTTCAATATGTGACGGGGTTTAATGTAGTGAAAGGCTTCCTGAACCTGGTCATTAGCGATGCCTTCTGGCTTGATTTCCTGGTAAAAGACGCCATCGCCCCCGATTACGGCCAACACCCTGCCAACGGCCGCAAGGTGATGGTAGAATTTTCCTCACCCAATACCAACAAACCCCTGCACCTGGGCCATATCCGCAATATCCTGCTCGGCTGGTCCACTTCTCGTTTACTCGAAGCCGCCGGTTACGAAGTGGTGCGCGTGCAAATCGTCAACGACCGCGGCATCGCTATCTGCAAAAGTATGCTGGGCTGGCAGCGCTTCGCCAACGGCAATACCCCCGAATCTACCGGCATCAAAGGCGATCATTTTGTCGGCAATTTTTATGTGGCTTTTGAAAAAGCTTTCCAGGAAGAATACAAGACCTGGCAGCTAAGCGCCCAGGGCCGCGAGGTTTTTAATAACCGGCAAGACCAATCGCAGGACGAAACGGCCTTCTTCAAAGCTTATAAAGACGCTTATTTCAATGTTTACAGCCAACTCGGCGCCGACGCCCGTGATATGCTGCGCCGCTGGGAAGCGGGCGACCCCGATACGGTAGCCCTCTGGCGCCGGCTCAACCAATGGGTCTACGACGGCTTCGACGCTACTTACCGCAGCCTGGGCGTGTCTTTTGATAAAATTTATTACGAATCTGATACCTACCTGCTGGGCAAAGACCTCATCCAGCAGGGCCTCGACAACGACGTCTTCTACAAAAAGGCCGACGGCTCGGTGTGGATAGACCTCACCGACGCCAAACTCGACCATAAGGTGGTGCTGCGTAGCGACGGCACTTCGGTATACATCACCCAGGATATCGGCACCGCCCGCCTTCGCTATAACGATTTTGGCGTCGAAAAAATGGTGTACGTGGTAGGCGATGAGCAAAACTACCACTTCCAGGTGCTCTTCGAAATCATGAAACGCCTCGGAGAACCTTACGCCCAGGGCCTCTACCACCTCTCCTACGGCATGGTCGACCTGCCCACAGGCCGTATGAAATCACGCGAAGGTACGGTTGTTGACGCCGACGACCTCGTCGCCGAAGTAATTGAAGAAGCTCGCCTCGGCTCACAGGAACGCGACGCAACCGCCGACCTGCCCCAGGAGGAAAAAGACAGGATCATCCGCCAAATCGGTCTGGCCGCGCTGAAGTATTTTATCGTTAAAGTCCACCCCCAAAAACGCATGATCTTCGACCCCAAAGAGTCGGTCGACCTGCAAGGCCAAACAGGCCCCTATATCCAGAATGCCTACGTGCGCGTGCAGTCCGTGCTGCGAAAAGCCCAGGACGAAGGTTATACCCTGACAAACGCCGGCGATGTGTCCAAATATGCTCTGCATACAGACGAAAAAGACTTGATAGCGTTGCTCTACGATTTTCCCGCGCAAATCGACGAGGCCGCCAATAACTACGACCCCTCGGTTATCGCCGCCTATTGCTATACTTTGGCCAAATCATTTCACAAGTTTTACCACGATTTTTCGATATTGCGCGCTGATAATGAAACAGCTAAACAATTTCGCATTATGCTGAGCTCCGCTATCGCCAACGCCCTTAAAAAAGGTATGGACCTGCTCGGCATCGAAATGCCGGAACGTATGTAAATCCGTTGTCAACCGACAACTCACAACTGACAACAACCATGACTACATCCACAGAAACAAAAGAACCCCTCAATTTTATCGAAGAAATTATCGAAGAAGACATCCGCAACGGCAAACACGCGGGGCGCGTACATACGCGTTTCCCGCCCGAACCCAACGGATATTTGCACATCGGTCATGCCAAGGCGCTGGTTGTCAATTTTGAAATCGCCCAAAAGTACGGCGGCAAAACCAACCTCCGCCTCGACGATACCAACCCTTCAACAGAAAATACCGACTATGTCGAGAATATCAAAAACGATATCCGCTGGCTGGGTTTTGAATGGGAAGGCGAGGAGTTGTACGCTTCCGATTATTTCGAGCAATTGTATGAATACGCCGTAACGCTTATCAAAAAAGGACTGGCGTATGTAGACGATTCTACCCCCGAAGAAATTGCCGCCCAAAAGGGTACGCCCATCGTACCCGGCACAGAAAGCCCCTACCGCTCGCGTTCGGTGGAGGAAAATCTCGACCTCTTTGCCCGTATGCGCAACGGTGAATTCCCCGACGGCAGCCGCGTGCTCAGAGCCAAGGTGGATATGACCTCTCCCAATATGCACATGCGCGACCCGGTCATCTACCGCATCAAACACGAACACCACCACCGCACGGGCGATGATTGGTGTATTTATCCTATGTACGACTTCGCGCACGGGCAAAGCGATTCGATAGAACGCATCACGCATTCGCTCTGCTCGCTGGAGTTTCGCCATCACCGCCCGCTGTACGACTGGTTTATCGAAAAACTGGAGATTTTTCCCTCCCGCCAAATCGAGTTCGCGCGCATGAACGTGGCCTACATGATCACCAGTAAGCGCCGATTGATGAAATTGGTCACTGAAAATTATGTCAGCGGCTGGGACGATCCCCGCATGCCCACCATCGCCGGCATGCGCCGCCGAGGCTACCCCGCGCCCGCTATCCGCGAGTTCTGCCGCCGCGCCGGCATCGCCCGCCGCGATAATGTGATCGAATACGAGCTCCTCGAATTTTGCGTACGCGAAGAACTCAACCGCAGCGCCTTGCGCGCTATGGTGGTCCTCGAACCGCTGAAGGTGGTAATCACCAACTACCCCGAAGGCCAGGTCGAGGAAATGAGCATCGAAAACAACCCGGAAGATCCCAACGCAGGCCACCGTACGATGCCTTTCTCTCGCGAACTCTATATCGAGCGCGACGATTATATGGAGGATCCGCCCAAAAATTACCACCGACTGGCGCCCGGCAAGGATGTTCGACTGAAAAGCGCTTATATCATCCATTGCGATGAAGCCGTCAAAGATGCCAACGGCGAAGTCATCGAATTGCGTTGCAGCTATTACCCCGATAGCCGCAGCGGTAGCGATACTTCAGGAATCAAGGCTAAGGGGGTTATTCATTGGGTGTCGGCGCCCCACGCTATTCAAGCTGAAGCACGGCTCTACGACCGCCTTTTCACCGATCCCGAACCCACCAACCACGAAGACCGCGATTACCTCGAGTTTTACAACCCAAACTCGCTCAATATCGTCAAGGCATTTGCCGAACCCAGCCTGAAAAATGCGCAACCGGGTCAATCGTTCCAGTTCCTGCGCAAAGGCTATTTTTGCGTCGATTCCGATTCCAGCTCCGACAAACCGGTGTTTAATCTCACCGTTAATCTGAAGGATAGCTGGTCGAAATAAAAAATGTCCCGCAAACTAGCCTTGAATAGTTTGCGGGACATCCCCCCCTCTCACCCTCTCACACTCTCACACTCCCCTACGGGCGCCACCAGGCCCTCACATGAATCGGCCTTGTATTTCCATTTTCCAGGGTAAGCATGGCATAGGGATCGCACGTGCCGTTGCCATAATTGATCAGGCGGGTAATGTTGCCCACCGTCATTTCGAGCGTACCGCTTTCTACCCAGCGGCACAGCCGGCGCTTGATCAACGGGTCTTCATCGTCTATGACAAAGCTGTAGGCTACGCCATTGCGGTTAACGCCGTTGGAGCCGCCTGTAATTTGTACTACATCGTCGAATAAAGCCGGCGTTGCAGCGCCTTCGATCAGCGTTATGGTGTGGTTAGCTTCCCAGGTAGTCTGCGAGCCGTCAGGGAAGGTGATGCTGCCGCCAGTTACCGTACGCGTCAACACCGGGTTGCCATTGTTGTCAAAGCCCTGGTTGGTCCAGGTTTTGGTACCCTCTACATGGGCGTCATCTACATAAAAATCGACCAGCGTAGCGGTGCGCACAGCGCCGGCATTGCGCATACTGTCGCTTTGCGTAACTACGATCTGTCCGCGGCGAATGCGCCCGTCGGGGCCTTCGCAGCCGTCAGTGCCGTAATCGATGGTTACTGTGCGCGGAAAACTGCCGTCGGCAGGCGAAAATGTCACAGTCGGGCAAGTATTGGGGCCGTTAGGGCCGCGGGATTCCAATTCGGTTTCGATTTCGTCCTCAGTGCTTTGGAATACGTCCATGGATGTCGTCAGGTCTTCACTCGTCATCACAGCATCGGCGGGGGCCTCATTGTCGGCTTTGTTGCAGGCAGTAAATACCAATCCAAGGGCAAAAACGGTTGCCCACAAAAGCAAGTGCTTTTTCATAGCAATAGATGTTTTTTTATTAAAATAAATGATGAGAAATTCAACAATCAGCGATGCGCGCATCTATTCGGCTATCCGCTGCGTTTGCAGGCGCTTGTTGGCCGAATACGCTTTTAAGACTTACGCGGTTAAAAAAGGTTTAAACGGATTTTCAGTTTTTTTTTAAAAAATCAAATCGCCCATTATCGGGCGCATCGCCTATCTTTGCAATTATGAACAAGGGACGCGTCATACTCGATCAGGAAAGGTTTTCATTAACCATCGACAGGTTGTGCCATCAACTGATCGAAGCTTATGACAACTTTGATGATACCTGCCTGGTGGGCATTCAGCCCAGGGGCGTTTGGCTGGCCGACCGCATCTACGCCCGGCTTCAACATTTTCTTGGAAAAACCAATTTTCCCTACGGCAAATTGGATATCACGTTTTATCGCGACGACTTTCGCATGCGCGCCAAACCCCTGAAAGCCAGCGTAACGGAAATGGAGTTTCTCGTTGATGACAAAAACGTCATATTGGTAGACGACGTATTGTACAGCGGCCGCACCGTTCAGGCGGCGCTCACCGCGCTCAACCACTATGGAAGAGCCCGCCAGGTGAAGCTGCTGGCTTTGGTCGATCGCCGGTTTAACCGCCACCTGCCTATTCAGGCTGATTACAAGGGCATCACGATTGACGCTTTGGACGAAGCCTACGTGCGGGTGGAATGGGCCGAAAGTAACGGCGCCGACAGGGTGCTTTTGTTCGCGAATAAACAGGAAGCAGAACAAGGATAAGGCATGAGCAGTATTCAACAATTGAGCGTAAATCACTTATTGGGCATCAAACCGCTCACGGCAGAAGATATTCAACTCATCTTCGAAACCGCCGACGAATTCAAAGAGGTGATCAACCGGCCTATCAAAAAAGTGCCTTCCCTGCGCGATCTCACTATTGCCAATCTGTTTTTTGAAAATTCTACGCGAACCCGCATTTCGTTTGAGCTGGCAGAAAAACGCCTGTCTGCCGATGTGCTCAACTTTTCTTCTTCGTCTTCCTCCGTCACTAAAGGCGAAACTTTGCTGGATACGGTCAATAATATCCTTTCCATGAAAGTGGATATGGTCGTGATGCGGCATCCGGCGCCGGGAGCGCCCCATTTTTTATCGCACCACATTAATGCCAATATTATCAACGCCGGCGACGGCACCCACGAGCACCCTACCCAGGCTTTGCTCGACGCCTACTCTATTCGCGAACAACTCGGCGATCCGGCCGGCAAAAAGGTGGCTATTTTCGGCGATATCCTGCATTCGCGCGTCGCTTTGAGCAATATATACTGCCTCAACAAACTGGGCGCCGAAGTCACCGTTTGCGGCCCCCCCACACTGATGCCCAAGTATATCCAGTCGCTGGGAGTAAGGGTGTCGCACCAGGTCAGAGAAACGCTGGAATGGTGCGATGTGGCCAACGTGCTGCGCATTCAACTAGAACGACAGGATCTCAAGTATTTCCCCTCGCTGCGCGAATACGCCCAATATTACGGCATCAACCGCCAGCTACTCGACAGCCTGGGCAAACCGATCGTCATTATGCACCCCGGCCCCATTAATCGCGGGGTGGAGATCACCAGCGACCTGGCCGATAGCTCCCATTCTATCATTCTCCAGCAAGTAGAAAACGGCGTGGCTATTCGCATGGCCGTGTTGTACCTGCTGGCAGCCAAGCGCTAATAATCAATACCTGTTTTTTTATAAATAAAATGAAGTAGCCACGCCGGGCCGATGAGCAGGAATTGAAGGTCTTCAAAAAACGAGGGTTTTTTGCCTTCAATTTTGTGGCCGATGAATTGCCCTATCCATGCCGCTACAAAAATGACCACAGAAATCAACGCCAACTGCCCCGCATTACGGCCTGTGGCTTCATAAATGGCGTTGTTGCCCCACAGCATGAGTCCCCCAATTACAACAAATCCGAGAAACATCGGCGTTGAGAGGCGCAGGTAGTACCCCAGTGCCAGTACCAGCGCTACTGCCGCCCAATTGGCGTACAAATGGCGCTCGGCCAAAAAAGGTATGCTGTACAATAAGCCGAATAAGCTGAACATGATACTGGGCACACATACCCAGTGTATGAGTTTATTGGTCGCATTTTGGTGGCTCTCGCCGTATTTGTCGAGAAACCATTGCATCGTTTTGGCCATAGACGTCCGTTTTTGTTTTGCTTTTCAACCCAAAATACGAACAAACCTCGATTTTTTACGCTAGTATGCGGTAAAAAGGCGCTCAGCCATTACAACAGACTTGCCGAATTGCTCCAGGTCAATGCCCATCGGCGCTTGCCGCTCCAGAAAAAAATATACCATGTTTTCGGTGGGCATGTTGCCGGTGAGGTCGTCTTTGGCCATGGGGCAGCCCCCGTAACCCTTGATGGCCCCGTCAAAACGCCGACAACCATTTTCGTAAGCCGTCTCTATTTTTTCCCGCCAGGTAGTCGGCGTAGTGTGAAAATGAGCGCCGATCTCCAATTGTGGATATGCCGGTATCAGGTTGCGGAATAAATAGGCAATGCTGTCCGGACTAGCCACGCCTATGGTGTCTGATAATTGGAAGATATGAATACCCAGCCCCGCCAATTCGTCTACCCACCGATGTACTGTTTCTACATTCCAGGGATCACCATAGGGATTGCCGAAACCCATCGATATATAAATCACAAGCGCTTTTCCATTGGCTACGCACAACTCCTGGATTTCTTTTACGCGCTCTACGGATTCGGCGATAGAGGCGTTGGTATTGCGCAATTGGAACGTTTCAGATATGGAAAAAGGATAACCCAGATAGGCGATTTCTTCGAAAGCGCAGGCATCCTCGGCGCCGCGACGATTGGCAACAATGGCGAGCAATTTGGTTTTGGCGCCGCCCAGGTCGAGCCCGGCCAATACCTCCGCCGTATCGCGCATTTGCGGAATGGCTTTGGGCGATACAAAACTGCCGAAATCGAGCGTATCAAAGCCGATTTTTAACAACTGGTTGATATACTCGGTTTTTATTTGCGTAGGTATGAATGTTTTGATGCCTTGCATCGCATCGCGAGGGCATTCTATTATTTTTATCATCACAATATACAGATTTGAGTGAGGTTAAGGCGCTAAACCCTCCTAAACAGTCACATTTTAAGCATATCTTTGGTTAATAGCAAATCGCTATCAGCCTTTGCCCGCTGAACAAAGTTAGGCACTTTTGCTGTTTAACAACAGCCTTAACCTAATAACGTCTGTAAAAGTATTTTGTATGAAAAAAAATAAAGGGCTTTACGCCATTTTGGGTTTTCTTATCGCAAGTATCGGCCTGCTCTCCGTCATTCTCAACCTGATAGGGGCCCAATTCATTTTTATGAAATGGATATCCGCCCTGCCAGGCGCCCTGGGGTTCCTGATACAGGTGATCATGCTGGTGACAGGCCTGGTGATTATGTACCTGGCGCTGACCAACCCCGATCGGGAGGAGTTTATGGAGTAGCCGACTTAATTACCGCCCAATATTACCATTTTTCTGGCCAACCGGTATCCCGGAGTTTCCAGGGTGTAAATCAATACGCCGCCGGCCGGTATGTCTTCCCTTTGCAATAGCAACTGGTGAACCCCAGCCTCATATTGACCATCCCAACGCGCAATCACCTGTCCGGTAAGCGTTTGTACCGTTACAACGGCACTTGCCGGTTCGGGCAGGTAAAACGATATCGTTGTTGATTCCCGCGTAGGGTTAGGGCTGTTTTGAAATAGTTGCGGCTGATCCTTGGCTGTGAGAAATTCGAGGCGCAAAGGTCCAGATGTGTTGTCATAAGCAACGAATTCGGCTTTGAATTGCGATTCATCAACCGATAGCCAATTGCTGAGCAATCCGTCTTCGTTTGCCCTGAACGATATTTCAAGCAATTGCCCATGAGCTATTTCACGCAGCGTCATCCAACTTAATGCCAACTTGTTGTTAGCTACCGCCACAGCGTTCAAATCGATGCCGCTCTCTCCCTTCACTTGTACCGAAGAGATGACGCCCGCCGGCCATTGCAAAGCTATTTGCCCGCCTTGTATGGGCAGGCCTTCCGGCAAGGCTACAACGGCAGTATATTCGCCACCCCCGGAGCAATACTTGTCTTGAATGATGAGTTGGTAACCCAATACCGCCCTGTCTTCAATATCCTGGCTCTGCAACGATGAATGGGCAGGCAACAGACTACAATTGATGTCGCCAATTTTTATTGCGATAAACGCCAGACTATCAACCGCTTCCATCAACGAATCCAGCGCTATCATCTCAGGAAAAGGGGAGCTCCAGGGATTCGCCGGATCAGGAAATTCGTATGCAGCATCCACAAATCGCCAACTGCTGTTGTTGGCTATCACAGTATCAATATGCAGTACAAGCGCCAGGAGTATATCGTGGTCGGACTGGTCAATAACACCGGAATTATCAAGGTCGGCGGCAATCAGCGCATATGGGGAATCAATTGTATCGAGCCCCATCAAATGTCTTTTTAATAAAATCAGGTCCGCAGTAGATATCCCCTCCAAATCGTCGCCGTCTTTAAACGGCGTGATGGTATAATCGTAAGCCATGGGGAGCGACTGAAAATCGAATTGCCCAACATTACTCGACCAGGTAGTATCAGCCATGCCGCCGCTGAGCTGTACCATCGCCCCTGCAACGGCGCTGTCTACCGGCGTGTGAATAAAACCCGATGCTGCAAGGGGCGGCGGCGTACCGCATATTTCCTCCCAGTTTTTCAGCAATACGTATGTCACACAATGGGCATAATTGGGGCCTCCCAGCGTACCGTCGGGCTGAACGGCGTAGGGATTATAGGCGCTATCCCAGGTATATATGGCAATAGCCACCGAGTCGCCATCGGCGCAGGTCAACTGAATACCGCTTTGATTTGAATCAGGCGTATCGCCAACTTTATTGATCGAATATTTGAGCGGAGGCGTACAATCTGAACTAAAACTACTAATAAAATCAATTGCCCAAAGCTCGATCATGCCGTCATCGGCGCCTATTACAGGCATTAAATGGGTGGAAATGCCGTGAATGCAAATGGGCGTCGGCGCCTTGCAGTCGATAACCGAAAATGGAATTTGCACCGATTCAACATTGCCGCAGCCGTCTTTTACATGCAGTTCAAAGGTATGCTGCCCTATGGGGAAATTGCCGCTAATGGTGTAATTGGGATAGGTCCCTGTAATAAATTCCACTGCCCGGTTATTGGCAGGCGTAAGTGCAACCGGCTGGTTGAAAGCAAACAAAAATAATTTGATTTCTAACTCGTCACTGCAAGTTTCATTTATCGCAAAGGGAATCTGAACCGGTCCGGGACAACCTGCCTGTATATTGCTGCTGTAACTGCAGAAAGGTTGCGGCGGCGTAAAAGTAATTTGCGGCTTTACATCGTCGTA
>JRYG01005265.1_pt1 | contig 9978 bp, 2 predicted proteins | sample 235341 | NCBI WGS metagenome assembly JRYG01 (sample SAMN03074218, study PRJNA261478) | activated sludge metagenome | biome: Wastewater Treatment Plant; feature: Wastewater; material: Activated sludge; isolation source: activated biomass of a wastewater treatment plant treating hydrocarbon... ... | reverse complement strand
AACCTACAACCCACAACCCACAACCCACAACCGCCCTAACGCACCAGGCTTACGTCGCCTTTGTAAAGCACGATTTCGCCATCAACAAATTCGATTTCGGCAAAATACACATACACGCCAGTATTCATGGGGCGGTTGCGATGTCTGCCATCCCAGCCGCGGGAGGGGTCATTGGGTTGGAAATTGTGCAATTCCATCATGGTTTCGCCCCAGCGGTTAAAAATCAGGAATGATTTGATTTCCCTGACCTGATTGTCCCGGCTGTGGATATACAGGATATCATTGATCCCGTCTTCGTTGGGCGAAAAGGCATTGGGAATATAAATCGGCCTGCGTTTGCGGACAATAATGGTCGTGTTATCGCTATCGCTGCAGCCGTTTACATCAACGATGGTCACGGTATACTGCGTTGTAGTGCCGGGCGATACCCAGATCGTTGCCGAATTGCCCATAGCGATGCTATCCGGTTCCCATATCACTGTGTCGAGCTCAATATCGGGATTGTAAAGCGCTTCGAGCCTCACGCTATCGCCCAGTTCGATCGTTCGGTTGCTGCCCTCGAGATTTGTGGCGAGCGTAACGACGAGCTCCTCGGGTTCGGTGAGATCGATGTTGAGGGTTGACTCGCAGCCGTTTTGATCCTGGATGGCCAGGGTATAGCTGTCGGGGCCGAGGAAGGTAAACTGCGATACTGTGCCGAAGGGGCCGCCGTTGAGCGAAAAGCTATAGGGGCCGGTACCGCCGCTCACATTCTGAATAGTAATGACACCGTCGTCGGCCTGGAAGCAGGTAATAGGCGACACTGATACGTCGGCAACCGGCACTTCGAGATTGGCGTTTACCGTTGCGTCGTCGCTGTCGGTACAACCGAGGGCATTGGAGACGGTCAGGGTGTAGACGCCGCTTTGGGTTGCATTAATAACGGGATTATTGCCGCCGGAGATAATGATATTGGGATCGTTGGCCGTCCAGTTATAGGTAATACCGGGGCCGGTAGTCGTTCCCGTACCGCCCAGTGTTACGCTGTTTGTATTGCAGGTGATCGTCTGATCGGCGCCGGCGTCGGCTACCGGGGCTGCTTCGATGATGACTTGAACTTCAACCTGTGCATCGGGGCAGGGATCCGTACCGTCTAAGCGGTAGGTGAACCGGTAAGTGCCGGGCTGTTGTGTGGCCGGATTAAAAGTGCCTGCAGCGGCATTAAAGGCGCCGCTGGTAGAGGGGGGTATCGTTACTTCTTGCCAGGTTCCGCCGGGCGTTGCGCCGATAATCAGGTTGGCCAGGTTGACAGCCGTTGTTGTGCCGGCGCAGAGTCGGGCCGGCGCCAGTGCGGTACCGGCGTTGACGGGCTGGTTAACGGTGACCGTCCAGGAGGCATTGCCTGGGTAAGTGCAATCGGGCAGGTTTTGATTGGTATATTCGACAACCTGAACAGTAGTGGTTGCGCTCAGCGCGCCGAGGTTAATGCCTGCGCCGTCGTTGATATTGGCGGTAACAGGGGCGCCGTTATTGATCGTATAAACCACCGAATAGACGCCGCCGCTACCCGAGAAATCAAAATTGACGGAAGCCGTTTGCCCCGAGCAGATGGCACTTGTGCCGTTAAGCGTGAGCACATTGGGGGGGCAATCCTGGGCGATGCAAGTCCCTGAGCCGGTGCTATTGCCGCAGGGGCCGTTGCCCTGGGCGATGACATTGATTGTCACCGACTGGTTGGGAGTAAGGCCCGTGACCGTGTAGGTCGTGCCGCTTAAAACGCCTGCGGGGCCGTCTACATCTACCACCTGATAGCCCGTAGCGCCGCTTACCGGCGTCCAGCTGAATACAATTGATGTGCTGGAGGTTTGCTGGCAAGTGATTACGGGGGCCGCCAAGGGCGCTTCTACCTGTATGTTGGCGGAAAAGCCGGCGGTACAGCCATTGTCATTAATCGTCAGGCTCACCGTTTTGTCGCCGGGAGTTGACCAATTCACGTCATGTGGGCCTGCGCCCATACCCGGCGCAGCCGAGCCTCCGCTGAAGTTCCAATTATAAGCGGCTGTAGCCGAAGCGGAACCTGTAAAAACAATTTGCGAATTGCTGCCGGTACATACAGGTGATATTGCCGTAAATGTTGCGGTGGGGACTGCGTTGACCGTAACCGTTATGGTATTCGAATAATCGCAGACGCCTTCATTATAATTAACCGTAAGCGTATGTTGGCCGGCGCCTGCTGTTGCCGGGTTAAACACAAAATTGGCGCCTTGTTGTGATACGCCGGGGCCGCTCCAGCTAAATACTCCGCCTCCTGCGCCTCCGTTAGCGGTAGCTTGCAGGGTGACAGGCATTGCATCGTTGCACAATGGAGCTACCGGTGCGATATTGATGGTAACGGGCGGGCAGGCTGTAGCCGTACAAGTGATCTGGGCTGTCGACGGCGGGCAGGGACCGCCGGAAAGCGCCGTCACATCTACCGGGATCATATCACCCGGGGTCAGGTCGGTGATTTGGAACGATGTATTGCTAACCGTCACAAACGTGCCCAGCGGGCTATTGACCACCACCGAATAATCAATTGCGCCGGCTACCGGCGGCCAGCTAAACGTGATACTGGTATTGGTTGACGTGCAGGAGATGACGGGCGGCAGCAAAGGCTGTTGAACCTCCACCGAAGCAGAAAACGGTACAGACGCGCAATTGTTCTCCGTTACAGTCAGGCTTATCGTTGGGTTTCCAGCATTGGCCCAGCTCGCCTGATGAGGCCCCAGACCTGTGCCTGGTGTGGCTGTGCCACTGCCAAAGTTCCAGTTATAGGTAGCGCCGGCGCCGGCGCTGCCCGTAAAGGAAATAGTTGCCTGTTCGCCGGCGCAAACCGGGGATGTAGCAGTAAAGCCGGCCACGGGCTGGGCATTTACAACAATAGTTGCGCTACTGTTGTAATTGCAATTACCTTCCTGGTAGGCGAGAAGAATAGTGTGGGTACCAGGCCCGGCGACAGCGGGATCAAAGACGCCTGTGGCAGCATTGGTGATGCCTGGTCCGCTCCAGGTGCGGGTTCCGCCGCCTGATCCGCCGGTAATAACAACGCTCAACGTAATTGGCGCTGCTGAAGCGTCGAGGCATATTGGGGCAACGGCAGCGATCGCCAGCGTCACCGCTGCGCAGTCTTCGGCGATACATGTTTGCTGCGCTACCGTGTTGGGGCAGGCATTGCCGCTGACCGCTTCAACTTCAAAGGTGACGGCGTCGCCGGGGTTAAGCCCGGTGATGGTGAATGTATTGCCGTTTTGGATACCCGGCTGACCTGTTAGTACAGTGGTATTGTAACCCGTTGCGCCATTAACGTTTTGCCAGGAGAAAACGATTTCGGAAGTTGTAGTGGCGCAGTTGATCAACGGCGGCAGCAGCGGTTCGTCAACTTGTACAGTCTGTGAAAAAGCTTGGGATGGGCAGCCGTTTTCGGTGACCACCAGATTAATCACCCTGGTACCGCTGCCGGGCCAGCTCACCAATTGCGGGCCGGGGCCTGTGCCTGGGTTGGCAATGCCGCCGTTAAAGCTCCAGTTGAATGTAGCGTTGGCGGTATTTGCATTGCCCGTATAGGTAGCTGTTACTGTTTCGTTTTCGCAAACCGTATTTTGATCTATTGAAAAATCAGCTGTGGGCGTATCAAAAACATTGACGGTTAAACTTGCACTTTCGCTACAGGGGCCTTCTGCGTACGTCAGGGTCAGCGTATGTGCGCCCGCGCCGGCGGCTGTGGGGTCAAAAACGCCGTTGGCAGCGTCGATAATACCGGGGCCGCTCCAGGTGCGCGTGCCGTTGCCCTGGCCGCCGTTTACTGTGGCATTAAGCGTAAGCGGCACATTAGCTCCATTCAGGCAGATATCATTAACGGAAGGAATATTTATCGTAAAAGCTGGACAATCGGCGGCATTGCAGGTAGCTTGTGCGCTTACCGGCCCGCAGGGGTTATCGGTTTCCGCAGTAACCTGGATAGTAACAGCTTCACCCGGCGAGAGATTATTAACGACAAAGCTATTGCCAGATTGGGAACCCGTTTGACCGCTGATTACCAAAACGGTATACCCTGTTGCGCCAGGCACATTGCTCCAATCGAATGTCGTGGAAGTCGTCGTTGCGCTTGCGCAGTTGATCACAGGCGCGGGTAAAGGGCTTTCCACCGTGACCGTCAACGCTGACGTATCGGAAATACAGCCATTGGCTTCGACTACCAGCGTTACCGTTTGAATACCCGAGGCGCTCCACAAAACGTTTTGTGGGCCCTGACCTGTACCTGGAGCGGCGCTGCCGCCGTCGAAATTCCAATTGTAGGTTGCGGTCGTATCCGCATCGCCGGTATAAGTAAACACTACGGGTTGATCAATACATACCAGATTGGTATCCTGTGTGAAATCTGCTGTAGGTATTGGATATACGTTAATCAGCAGGGTATCGGTATAGGTACATTGGCCTTCAACATAAGCCGCAACGATGGCATGCGTGCCTGTGTCGGCCGCTATCGGATCAAAAACGCCCAATTGCGCATTAATAATGCCGGGGCCGCTCCAGGTGGTAACGCCGTTGCTTGTCGCTCCTGTAATAGTAACGACCAGGGTATCGGGTTCAAGCGCGGGTGAAAGGCAGAAATCGGGCGCAGCCGCTATATTGACATTCACGGGCGGACAATTCTGGGAGCTACAACTAAAGGTTGAGGAGCTACCCGGGCAGGGTCCGGCGCTTTGGGCGGTTACCGTTATCGTTACCGTTTCTCCGGGTGACAAGTTGTTTACCGTAAATGTTGTTCCTGATAGCGTGCCGATTTGACCGGTGTTAACCGTGACATCATACACCGATGCGCCGGCTACGGCAGGCCAGGTAAACTGCACGGAGTTGGGGGTAATAGCGCCGCAGGATATGGCGGGCGCCGGCAGTGGGGGAGTAACATTCACAACAGTGGATGTCGTACTTGAACAGCCGTCGTCATTAGTCACTGTGACGATATAATTGGTAGTAGAAGTCGGCGAAACCGTAATAGGGTTAATATTATTCTGACCGGTACTCCAGTTGTAGGTAATGCCGCCCGTACCGGTTAGCGTAACGGAAGAACCGCTGCAAATAGTGGGATTGGAAGGCGTAATGCCGGGTGTAACGGCAGGGGCAACGAGAAAAGAAACGGACCCGGGCGCGGAACAACCGGTAGCGGTAATGACGCCGGTTACATTATAAGTATAGCTGCCGGCCGGCAGCGTGACCGTTCGGGGGTTGGGCGCACCGGGGTTATCGGCCCATACATAGGTAGTCGCTCCGGTGGCGATAAGCACGATGGGTTCGCCGGCGCACAGACTACCAGAGGTCGTCACATTAATCACCGGCGGCGGATTCACCGTTACGCTCACATCATCGGTTCCGGAACATCCATTGGCGTCGACACCGGTGACTGTAAACACGCTGGATTGCTGCATAGTGACCGGCAGTGAAGCGCCTGTACCAACAGTTTGCCCGGTAGTGGTATTCACCCAGGTGTACGATTGTGCGCCGGTCGCTGTGAGTGTCACTGTACCTCCCTGGCATACAGTATTGGGATTGACAGTCGCATTAATATTTACAGAAATAAAATTAACAGTAAGAGAAGCCGGAGCGGAGGGGCAGCCGTTGGTGGTCACAATCAGGTTGTAAGTACCCGCTTGTGTCGCATTTGTGGGGTTTTGCTGGTTCGACGAAAAACCGCCTGGGCCGGTCCAGGCATATGTAGTGCCCGGTCCGCCGGGAGATGCGGAACCTTGTAGTTGGATATTTTCTCCGGGGCAGGGTTGTTCAGTAAGCGTAATAGATGCCGTAGGCGGCGTACCCGGACTAATGATTGCTGGAGTAGAGCGGCTGCAGTTAGCCTGAATGTTGGTTGCCAAAACGGAATAAGTACCTGCCGGCAAATTATTCACCGAAATAGGCCCCGGGCAAGCATCACAGGAATAGATGATGGCGCCGCTGCTNNTTGTACAAGGTGCCGGGCGTGCTGCCGCCTGCTGCGGTAATACTGCCATTGCTGGAGCCTGGGCAACTCGTATTGGTCGTTGACACTACCGGCGGGTTATCTGTGCAGCATACTGCGGTGGCGAAGAAATCGAAAGTAGTGCCGGAATTACAGCCCGTCTGCGTCCAGGAGCCGGAGTCGCCGTCTGACCATACTTGAACAGACATATTGAGGTTATTACCGGTTGAATTGGGGGGGCAATCGGCCACCGTGATAGTCCAGCAAAACGTTACAGGCGGGGCAGAAGATCCGATATTGGCGCAGGAGCCGCCGCCGTCGCCCCAGTTGTTGCCGGGGTTGCCGTCGAGGGGGCCGCCGAGGCTGGAGTCGTAGGCAAAACCCGGGCCGAATACCATGCCGGTATTACTGCCCACCCATGAATTAAAATAGCCCCAGGAGCCGTTGCCGTCACAGGAAGGCGGCGGGTTGGGAGTCAGGGAAGTGAGGTCCCAACCAGGGCCAATGTTAAGTTCAATAGCGTGCAGCCATTCGATGGTTGAAGTGACGTCCCATTGATCGATGGTAAAGCAGAAAGTGACATCCTGACCTGAGTTGTAGGTGCCGTTTAGGGGGGGAGGGGAGGCCGTAAAAACATTACCTAAAAGGCAGGGGTTGCAATCGCGCCGGCTGGTGATGGCCATCGTAAAGTTGCCGGTGTCGTCAACCGTACCTCCCGAGACAAACAGGTAATAGGTTTGCCCTTGTAATACCTCTATACTCACCGCCAGTGAACCTGCATTAGGGTTGGCGCTGGCGCAATAAACCGGGGTGAGAAATGAGCAGTTATTACCCGTAAATAATACGAGATTAGGCGTATTGAGCTGGCCGGTAATCGATATGTCAATAATATTGGAGGTTGCCGTAAAACGGTACCACACTTCCGAAGCAGGCGCATCGGTAGGGCCGCCCACATCGCAACCCGTAAACTCAGGATAAGGAGAGGTAGGCGTTGCGTTGTTATTATTTAAATTAAAAGTATTGGTCACACCGGCCGTTGAAGGACAACTGGGCGGCGTGCTCAGCGTAAGCGCCTGAGCGCCGCCGCATTCATCATTGGGCGGCTGCGACCAGCCCTTTACTATGGCAAGTAGTAAAAGCAGAACGGTGAAGCGCAGTTTCATAGTAGTGAGTCCGTTATCGGTTATTGTATTATAAAGTCCAGATAATACGTTTTTGAATTAACTTCAATGACCAGATAATACACGCCGGCAGGAAGTTCGACCCATTCATAGCGCTCCATAATGCGGTGTTGCACGGGTACGCTGATGCGTTGATCAATTTTCCGGCCCACTGCGTCATAGATAGTCAACAACGCCGGTTCCTCGCCTTGTAATTCCCCTTCGAGCGTAAATTGTCCTTTGTTGGGGTTGGGGTATAAACGCAGGCGATTGGCGGGTTTAGCCTCTTCACCTGTCGAATTGACGACGATCTGTATTTCCTGTATTGCCACGTTAGTGCCGCAATCATTGGTTGCGGTTAAGACTATCTGATACCATCCCTCTTCGAGGTATTCGTGCATTACCTGCAGTCCTTCTCCCGAATTACCGTCGCCGAAATCCCACTCATACGTGACACCCGCCTGTGCATTCGTCACTTCGAAGTATACTTGTAAGAGACTGATCTGGTAGCTAAACGCTGCCTGCGGCAGCTCATCAATAAAAATTAAGTCGCTTTGTTCCAGATTCTGTGATCCAAAGGCATTGGAGACCGTCAGGGCGACATCATATGAACCCGGCATATTGTACGTTACGACAGGGTTTTGTTCGTCGGACGTTGCGGGAGTTCCACCAGGGAATGACCAGGCCCAGGAAGTAGGATTACCCTGCGACAGATCGGTGAATTGTACAGTTAACGGCGCGCATCCGTTATCCATGTCTACTGAAAAATCGGGCATGGGCGCCTGCCCTTCAATCGTTATTGTCAGCTCGCTGGTGTCGGCCCCGCATGCCGTTGTAGCGATGAGTTGTACCGTATAGACTCCGGCGCCTGGGTAGGTGTGCGCTGGCGACGCCTCATTGCTCGTACTGCCGTCGCCAAACGACCAACTGTAAGTATCAGCGTTAGTGGAATTATTGGTAAACTGTACGGTTGTTTGGTTGAGAATTGCTTCGAAGCCTGCTTCCGGAGCAGGTGAAACAACCACCCATGCCGTTCTGGTCAGCGAAGCGCTTCCCGCACTGTTGAAGGCTATAAGGGTTACGTTGTATGCTCCCGGCGTATCGTATACTACGATTGGATTGCTTTCGCTCGAGCCGGCGGGGTTTCCACCCGGGAATTGCCACCACAGGCTGTCGGCATTGATCGCCAGGGAGTTGAACTGGACGGTCAATGGCGCGCAGCCCTCGTGCTGGTCAGCGTCAAAATTGGAGATAGGCATTGATTCGTCTATCACAACTGTATCAACGGCAATGCTTTGACCACAAGCATTTTCAGCCGTCAAAGTCACGATGTAAGTCCCTGATTCCGCGTAGGTATGCAGCGGGGTCAACTCGGTAGACGATTCGCCGTCGCCGAAATTCCAATTACTCGAAGCGGCATTGATTGAAGTATTGATAAACTGGACGTCAAAACCGTTCACCGTACTGGAAAAACCTGCGGTGGGAATGCTTGTTACCGTCACATAATCATTTTGCGTAAGCGTATCTGCGCCTGCTGCATTTGAAACGATAAGCGTTACATCGTAAACCCCCGGTGTGGAGTATGATACCACTGGATTGGGGTCAGCCGAGCTGTCTGGCGAGCCGCCTTCGAAAATCCATTGATAGCTCAAGCCGGGGCCTTGCGGTGAAGCGCTGAATATTACTTCCAATGCCGCACAACCCGTTGCAGGCCCGTTGTTGATGCCCGCTACCGGCGGACGCAGGATCGCGACCGTTTGTTGCGCCGTGTCGCTGCCGCAGGCGTTGGTTGCGATTAGCGTTACAGTGTATTCGCCGTCGGCTTCGTAGCTGTGTGTAGGAGAACCGGCTGCGCTGCCGCTACCGTCGCCGAAATCCCAGCAGTAAGTTTCGGCGCCCGCAGAAGTATTATTAAAAGTAACAGCAGTAATTCCAAGTGATGTATTTATATTAAAATCTGCTGTCGGACTTCCCGTTACGGTCACTGCGCCAGAGGTCGTGGCCGTATCGGATCCGGCGGCGTTGCTAAGGATTAGCGTAGCGTTGTAAAGTCCTGGTTCAGCATATGTTACTGTTGGATTGGCTTCCGTAGAAGTAGCCGGCGACCCGCCTTCAAACGTCCACGCATATGTTAGGCCAGGGCCTTGCGGCGAAGCGAAATAATTCACCGTCAAAGGCGCGCAGCCGGCTGCCGGCGTGCTTTCGAAGCTCGCAACAGGCGGCAATAGAATGTTGATTGTCTGCGTTGCCGTATCGCTGCCGCAGGCATTGGTCGCAATTAGCGTTGCGGCATACGCCCCGTCGACACTGTAGTTGTGAACAGGGGATACTTCCGTGCTGCCTGTTCCGTCGCCAAAATCCCAGACATAGGTATCGGCGCCCGTAGAGGTATTGTTAAAAGCAACATTACTAACGCCCAATGGGTTATCTGCGGAAAAACCGGCGGCAGGCCCGCCGTTAACCATAATGGCATCCAGGGAGGTAATAGTATCTGCTCCTGCTGCATTGCTCACTATGAGTGTTACGCCGTAAATTCCGGCAGTTGAATAGGTCACTACCGGATTGGCTTCTGAGGAAACGGCCGGATCGCCGCCTTCAAAGGTCCAGGCGTAGTTTAAACCAGGCCCCTGCGGCGAAGCGGTAAAACTGACTGTCAGAGGCGCGCAACCGCTAGAAAGATCGGATTCCCAGCCGGCAGTGGGGGGCGTGAGAATAGTGATAGTTTGGGTGGCCGTATCCCTGCCGCAGACATTGGTTGCGATTAGCGTCACCATGTATTCGCCATCAGCGTTGTAAATGTGGGAAGGGGAGGCTTCGGTACTGCCCTCGCCGTCGCCAAAATCCCAG
>JRYG01000866.1_pt1 | contig 9981 bp, 9 predicted proteins | sample 235341 | NCBI WGS metagenome assembly JRYG01 (sample SAMN03074218, study PRJNA261478) | activated sludge metagenome | biome: Wastewater Treatment Plant; feature: Wastewater; material: Activated sludge; isolation source: activated biomass of a wastewater treatment plant treating hydrocarbon... ... | reverse complement strand
CCGAGGCATACGAGATCACCAAGATCCTGCACGGCAACATCACCGGTGGCACCGGCACCGGTGCCTATACCGGCTGTCTGGGCCAGGCCGGCAAGACCGGGACCACCGACAACCAGGTCGATGCCTGGTTCGTCGGGTACCAGCCGAACCTGACCGCCGCGACCTGGATCGGCTACCCCGAGTCGAACGACATCAGCACCGGGTCCGACGGTGGTGGCACCCCGGCCAGCATCTGGAACAGCTTCTTCACCAACGCGGGTGTGCCCTGCGAGGACACCCCGATCCCGGACGAAACGATGGACTGGGGCGACTTCAGCGGTGGCTACACCGTGTCCCCCGGGACCGAAAGCGAGTACGGACCCCAGACCGATGACACGACGGGAACCGACACCGGTACCGACGCAACCACTGACACCGACACCGGTACCGTCGGACCGGATGATGCCTACGCCCCCGGCGTGGGCCAGGAACCGGCCGGCATCGGCGGTACAGGTGGAAGCACGGGCGGCAGTACGGGTGGCAGCACCGGTGGAGGGGCCACCGGCGGCGTCAGTCCCGGCTAGGGGCTCTCATCTGGCGCGTTCGAGTCGCGCCGCTTCTTCGGCGGCTTCCTCGGCCAGCTCTATCTCGTCCTCGTCACCTTCGCGGCGGGTCAGTGCCGTGATCCCGCCCACGTAGATCAGTTCGACCACCGTCTGGGTCGCTCTCACCGCGATCGCGATCACGGCGCCGACGCCGAAGCTGTCGGATGGCAGGGCCGCCTTCACTGCCCAGGCGAAGGCGGCGTCCCGCACCCCCAGGCCGGCCGGGGTCACGGCCGAGACGACGGCCGCGAGGAAGCCGATCATCTGTGAGGCGGCCACGATCGCCAGGTCGTCCAGGTTCAGGTGGTGGACCGCCCGGGCGGCGAAGAAGACGCCGATTCCCATGATCGCCCAGACCACAACGTACGAGAGGTAGATGGTCACGACCCCCCGGAACGGCATCAGCTGGGGCAGCGACTCGCGGCCGAGCGCGTGGAGCAGTCGCTTCGAGACCGGGCCGAAGATCCGCGGGTGGAGCAGCACCACCATCACCGGCAAGACCAGCAGCGGCAGCCACCTCGCGGGCTGGTCCTGCAGGTCGGGGTGATCGATCAGGAACCAGGTTGCGATGGTCAGGGCGCCGGCGATCGAGACCGCCTGCTCGTAGACGATCCCGGCGGTCGTCACCCGCCTCTGGACGCCGGCCTTTTCGGCCATGAGAATCCTGGCGAGCAGGAATAGGACGGTGCCCGGGATGTAGCGCACCAGAAGAGGTTGGGCCCAGATCTTCTGGGTCTCCATCGCCGGAACCGGACTGCCGAGGAAGCGCAGGATCAGCCCCCACACTGCGGCCCCGCCGATGTAATAGAGCAGCATCATCAGCATTGCCGGAACCAGCCACACGAAGTCGAACTCGACGCCTTTTTGCTTGAGCTCCGACCATTGCGAAACAACGGTGAAGACGAGAAAGCCGAAGATCAGGAAGGCGATCGACCCCTGCAGGATGATCTTGGTCGACTTCTTCTTCGGCCCGGTCTTGCCGACCGTGGCGGCGAGGTGCCCGAGCCTGTGGAGCAGGCTCGGTCGTTCGGGTTCCCTCGATTCCTCGCTCATCTGACGGGCAATAGTGTCAGAGGCATGGACCTTGGCGAGTTCGAACTGATCGAGGCGATTGCCGGAAGGACCGGAGCCGTCGGCCGCTTCGAGATCGGAATCGGTGACGACGCGGCGGTTGTCCGGGGGCGGGACCGGATCGTCACTTCCGTCGACACGGCGGTTTCCGGGGTGCATTTCGGGGCCGACCGGCCGGCCGCCGAAAGCGCCCGCAAGGCGGTCGCCGGAGCAGTCTCGGACCTGGCGGCGATGGGTCTCGGTTCCGGTGAAGCTGAGATGCTGGTCGCTCTCGGTGCTCCTCCCGAGACCCCGGATGCCTACATGCAGGGTCTGGTCGACGGGGTGGTCGAGGCTGCCGGCGATTTCGGGGTCGACCTCGCCGGCGGTGACGTGGTCTCCTCCCCGGTCGTCTTCCTCAGCGTCACCGTGATCGCCCATGTCGATGCCGACACGCCAGTCGTCGGCCGGAACGGCGCCCGACCTGGTGACGTCGTGGCGGTCACGGGACCGGTCGGCGGTGCTGCCGCCGGCCTCCGGCTCGCGGACGGGCTCGAGGTGCCTTCCCTGAGCGACCTCGCGCGTGATCTGCTGATCACCTGCCAGGTGAGCCCGCAGCCCCAGCTGAGCGCGGCTCCGGTGCTGGCCCGGGCGGGCGCCACCTCGATGATCGACATCAGTGACGGACTGGCCGCCGACCTCGGTCACGTCGCCCGCGGGTCAGGGGTATTGATCCGGCTGCGGGCCGGTGAGATTCCGATAGTCGCGGGTGTGGAGGAGGTCGCCGGGGCGGTCGGAGCGGACCCGCTCTCCTTCGCAGTCGCCGGAGGCGAGGATTACGTTCTCGCACTGACCATCCCCCAGGACCGTTTCGAGAAGGCGGATTCAGCCCTCATCGAGGCGACCGGATTCGAGCTACTTGCGATCGGCGCCGTGGAGGAAGTAACCGGGGGCAGCGGGGGCTTGATCATGGAAGACGAGGACGGCAACCCGGTCCCGGTGCCGTCTGGCCACGACCACTTCCGGTAGCCGACGAGTCGCTCCCGGTAGGCTCCGGCGCCCATGCCGAAGCGTCTCACAGCACTGTTCCTGATCGCAATGCTCGGGCTGGCCGGCCTCGCCGGTTGCGGTTCAGACTCCGGTTCCGGGTCCGATTCAGGGGCGGCCGCCGAATCGAACGACGCCCCGGTGACCTCCCAGGTCAGCACTTCGGACGCCGAGCCGGTGATCCTTGACGCCAACGGCAGCCAGTTCAACCCGGCCCAGGTCTACAAGGAAACGATCGATGGCGTGGTCTCGATCCGCTCGATTTTCGGTGATGCCGAGAACGCGCCGGCAACCGCTGCGGCGGCCGGCGGTTCGGGCTTCGTCCTGACCGGTGACGGTGAGATCGTCACCAACGCGCACGTGATCAGCGACGGGCAGGGCGAGAACCGTCGGGCGGCCGACAGCGTCTTCGTCGAATTCTCGAGCGGTGACGTGCTTGACGCCGAGATCGTCGGCTTCGATCCCTTCGCCGACGTGGGCCTGCTCAAGGTCGATCCCGGCGACGTCGAGATGAAACCCCTGACCCTCGCCGACAGCGACAAGGTGACCGTGGGCCAGCCGATCGCCGTGATCGGCAGCCCCTTCGGCGAGGACCAGACGCTCACGACCGGGGTTGTCTCGCAGACCGGACGGTCAGTGATGAGCCTCACCGACTTCCAGATCGAGGACGCGATCCAGACCGACGCCTCGATCAATCCCGGCAATTCGGGCGGGCCGATGCTGGATGGCAACGGCAACGTGATCGGGATCAGCCAGCAGATGAAGAGCGGCTCGGGGTCGAGCGACGGAGTCGGCTTCGGGGTTCCCGCCAACTCGATCCAGCGGTCGGTCGAGATGCTCCAGGACGGTGGCGAACCGGTTTACGCCTACATCGGCGTGAGTACCCAGCCGCTCTACCCGCAGCTCGCAGAGAAACTGGGGATCGATGCCCGCCAGGGGGCGATCGTGGCCGAGGTGGTTGAGGGCGGCCCGGCAGCATCTGCCGGAATCAAGGGGAGCAGCGAAACGATCGTCTTCCAGGGCGCCCGCTACGACGTTGGCGGTGACGTGATCGTCGCGGTCAACGGAGTCCCGATCGAGCGGGCCGAGGATCTCGGCCGGCTGATCGGTGACCTCAAGCCGGGTGACACGGCCGAGATCGAGGTGGTCCGCGACGGCGAGCGCAAGACCGTCGAGGTCGAACTCGGCAACCGGCCGACCGCCATCAGCCAGTCCTGAGCCCGGTGCCAATCGCTCGTTTCCGCGCCTTTCGAGCCGCGCCGGCGGGTGGACGGCGCTCCGCGTTCTAAACTCAGGTTGTGGATCGGGACGACCACCCACTGATCATCGTTTCCAATCGCGGGCCCGCCCAGTTCGACCGGGACGCTGAAGGGGAGCGGGTTATGTCGCGCGGCGGAGGTGGTTTGGTGACGGCCCTCTCCGGCCTGGTCAAGGACCGCAACGCCCTCTGGATCGCTTCCGCGATGACTTCGGAGGACGTCGCAGTCACCGAGGAGAACGACTTCCAGCCGATCGACGTGAACCTGAACGGCGTCGACTACCGGGTCCTGATGGTCGAAAGCGACCAGGAGGCATACGACCGGTTCTACAACGTGATCGCCAACCCGGTGCTCTGGTTCATCCAGCACTACCTATGGGATCTCTCCAACGCGCCAGACATCCGCAGGGAGGAGATCGACGCCTGGTACCAGGGCTACGAGGTGGTCAACGAGGACATCGCCAACTGCGTCATCAGGCAGATCGAGGGTCGCGACGAACCTCTCGTGATGCTCCACGACTACCACCTGTACACCGCTCCGGCCAAGATCCGTGCCGCCCGGCCGGATGCCCTGCTCCATCACTTCGTTCACATCCCATGGACCCAGCCCGACGCGTGGCGCGTCCTGCCCACCGCGATCCGGGAGGCGATATTCCGGGGCCTGCTGGCAAATGACATCCTCGGCTTCCACACCAACTCCTACTGCACCAACTTCCTGGCCTGCTGCCAGCGCCTGATGGGTTACGAAGTCGACTTCGAATCGCTGACCGTGACCCACCCCGGGGGTCGCACGATGGTCCGGGCCTATCCACTTTCGATCGATGCCGAAAGACTCGAGCGGGCCGTCAACTCCGAGCGGGTCGCGGAGATCGAGAAGGAGATCCTCGCCCGTCGTCGCCGCGAACATCTGATCCTCCGCGTCGACCGGGCGGACCTCTCCAAGAATGTACTGCGGGGATTCACCGCTTTCGACACATTCCTTTCCGATCATCCAGAGTTCAGGGAGAAGGTCACCTTCGTCGCCCACCTCCAGCCTTCGCGCCAGGACGTCCCCGAGTACCGCGAGTACCTCGAGCGGATCGAGGCCCTTGTGGCGGTGGTCAACCACCGGCATGGCACGACCGACTGGATGCCGATCGACCTGAGGATCTACGACGACTTCGACGAGGCGGTCGCCCGTTACAAGCATTGCGACCTGCTGATGGTGAACGCGATCTTCGACGGCATGAACCTGGTCGCCAAGGAGGCTCCGGTGGTCAACGTGCGGGACGGGGTGCTGATGCTCTCCGAGAACACCGGCTCCCACGAGGAGCTGAAGGATTACGCCCTGAGCGTGAACCCGTTCGACATCCAGGAACAGGCCGACGTGATCTACCGGGCCCTGACCATGCCCCCGGAAGAGCGCCGGGAGCGGGCCGACGGGCTGAAGCGGATCATCCACTCGCGGACCCCGGCCGACTGGATCAACGACCAGGTGGCCGACATCACGCTGGCCCGCCAGGCCCGGGAGCAGGTCTGATGCGTGCCCTTCCGGGCATCCTGCTGCTCGCGGTTTTGACCCTTGTCCTGGCGACCCCCTCCCCGGCCGAGGCGCGACCGAACCTGAAGAAGTGCGACATCGGAGCCAACCGGCCGCTTCTCTGCGGCCACATCATGGTTCCGGCGGTCCGCGGCAAGCCGTCGGCCGGTCAGCAGAAGATCGGGTTTGCGATCCGCCGCCGCGGGGACACGACCCGCCCCTCGAAGGGAGCGATCGTCTTCATCGAGGGTGGCCCCGGCTACGCGGCAACCAACTCGGACTCCTTCAAGCCGCTGGCCGCAGTGATGGCGCCATTCCTCCGGCACCGCGAACTGATCGCAATCGACCAGCGGGGCACCGGCCTCTCCAAACCGCTTTTCTGTCGCGGACTTCAACGCGGCACGGTCAGCTACCAGCGGGGACTGAAGCAGTGCGCCAGGCAGCTCGGCGTCCGGCGTGAGGGTTTCACCACCGCGGAGTCGGCGGCCGACATAGAGGCGGTCCGGAAGTCGCTGGGACTGGAGAAGCGCCGGATGATCCTCTACGGCGACTCCTACGGCACGTATCTGGGCCAGTCCTACGCGGCGCGATATGGCCGCGGGATGAAGGGTCTCATCCTCTCCTCCGCCTATCCGGGCAATGATCCGTTCTGGCGGACCCTGTATCCGGCAGCGGAACGTGCCGTGAAGCGTGCCTGCAACCGGGCCCGGAACTGTTCGGGTGATGCCCTCGCCAGGCTCCACCGGATGCTCCGGAAAGCAGGCACGAAGTCAAGGCTTTCCTCGAACGTCCTCAGCTACCTGATGGGGGATGCCGCGAGCTACGCCCCGGGTGGCTTCAACCATCTCAATCGGGTGATCGGCGAGTACCTGAGGGGTAACGGGCGGGAACTGCGTGAACTGGTCAAGCCGTACGGTCCTGACCAGGGTCCGGCCGGATACTTCTCGGTCGGCATGTACGCGGCGGTGGTCTGCAACGACTATCCGGTCCCGTGGAAGCGGTCCTCCTCGATCAGCCAGCGTCGCCGGGAGCTCAACCGGAGCATCGCTGCCTTCCGTCCGTCCAACTGGTGGGCGCCGATCGGCAAGCGGACCTGGGCGTACAACTCGGCCAGCGACATCAGCGCCTGCCTCTCATGGCCTGCCCGCCCGGGCAGCTATGAGCCACCGATTCCGCCCGGCCGCAAGATGCCGGGACGTCTCGACACCCTTGTCCTCGCCGGCGAGTTCGACTCGATCACTTCCGTTCGCGAAGCAAGAAGGGTCAAGTGGCGCTTCCCCCGGGGCCGACTTTTCGTCGTGCCGAACCATGGCCACGTCTCGGAGCTCTACTTCCCGTTCACTTCCCCGGCCACACCGAGGATCAGGCACTTCATCCGCGCGATCGACCGCTGAGCGGTCCGCTCATAGCGGCGCTCGTGCCGGCTGTCACCGGGGTGCGAACTCCTGTGATCCGTCGCTGGGGGGCGGTGGAGGGGAAGGCGACGGGGCGGGCGGCGCCGAAAGGGCCGGCGGTGCAGGGCTGGCGGGCGCGGGAGGTGGCGCCGGAACCGGCGCAGTCGTCGGCGGTGTCGGCGCAGGCGCCTGTGGGGCTCGGGCGGGAGGTTTCGGCGGCCGGGTTGGCCGGGCACCGCGTCCTTTGCCCCGTTTCCTGGCCGGTTTCCTGCCCGACTGCCGATTCACGCTCTTGCGGCCCCGGTCAGTCCCGGCGTTCCGTTGCTTCCGTTCCGCCTTCTCGCCGCTCCTGTCTCGGGGATCGGGTCGCCCAGGCGCCGGCAGCGGGGGGCTGGCAACGCGTTCGAGCTCGGCCGGGCGGAAACCGACGTTCGGGGGCACCGGCGGCGGTTCCGGGGTCCTGAGCAGCCCGGGGAGGACCGAGATTCCGACCAGGAGGAGCCCGATCAGGGCGGCCAGCCTGATCGCCTGATCGCGGTCGATCCGCAGGCTCCGGAGATCACCTCGCATGCCCTTCTGAGTCCCGGCGCCATGGTTCTCGCCCCCTTGCGCGGCACACAATCGGGATGGCACCGCGAAACTCGACCGATGAAGGTATAGTCCCCCGTCGATTTTGACTGACTCAATCCGCCAATACGAACTTGTCCTGATGCTCGACCCCCAAGTCGAGGAAGCCGAACGCGAAAAGCTGGTCTCCGAGACCAAGTCGGCGATCGAAGCCAAGGGTTCGCTCAAGCATGAAGACAACTGGGGCATCCGCGAGATGGCCTACGAGATCGATCACAAGAGCGAAGCCGATTACCGCTGGTTCCGCTTCGACGCGGAGCGCGAGCTGCTCGGCACTCTCGATCACAACCTGAAGATCGCTGACGGTGTCATGCGCTTCCGCGTCTTCAAGGTCGACCCTGACGCCCCGGTCCTGCCGGCACCGCCGGCCACCGCCGTGGTCATGGCACCGACCGGTGACGACGACGAGCGCCGCGGCCGCGGCCGCTACCGCGACGAATAACGCATCAAAGTCGTTTCGCTCACTGAGCAAAACGACGGTCCCGCTGTACGACCTTGATGGTGGTGCCGTCAAGCAAATGGCGGAATTTGCGTAGTTGGGGGGCGAGAATTCGCCCCCTTCGCCCTTAAGCGTCCACCGGCATCGCTAGGTTCCTGATCCGACCTGTGGGTCCGAGCGGGATCCACGATGTACGAACAACGCGATAAGGAGCAAACACACGATGGCTGAGAACATCAACAGGGTCACGATCACCGGCAACCTGACGAGGGATCCGGAACTGCGGCACACCCCTTCCGGCACCGCGGTCTGCACGCTTGGCGTGGCGGTGAACGGCCGCCGCAAGGACGAGTCCGGCAACTGGGTGGACAAGCCCAACTACTTCAACGTCGTGGTCTGGGGCGCGCAGGGCCAGAACTGCGCCAACTACCTCTCGAAGGGTCGTCCGGTTGCGGTTGACGGTCGGCTGGACTGGCGCTCCTGGGAGGCCAAGGACGGTTCCGGCAAGCGTTCGACGATCGAGATCGTCGCCGACACGGTCCAGTTCCTCGGCTCACGCGACGGCTCGGGTCCCGGCAACGGTGGCTTCAACGGTGATCAGGGCGGCCAGCAGGGAGGCGGCTTCACGCCAGCCTCCGACGTTCCCGCCGACACCGGGGATTTTGCTCCGACCGGCGGCGGCGGAGCCGCAGACGACGACATCCCCTTCTAGGGCTTGACTGCAGTCGCGCCGGTCTTCGCCGGCGCTCCGGACGAAACCCGCCCCTCCCACTAGACGCAACTGACGGTTGGGAGGGCGGGTGTATCTGGGAGGCGGGGCGAAGCGCGCCGACTCCTGATGCCCCTTTTCCGCTACGATTCTTGGTCCTGAATGCCCGGGCTTTCTCCCGGGCCGTAACCATGTAAGGCACCGGAAGAGCATTGGCTAAGACACGAGAAGCATCATCGCGACGCGGGCGCCGCTTCAACGAGCGCGTACGCCCCCGCAAGTACACCAAGATTTCAGCCGAGAACATCGACTACAAGGACCTCAACCTCCTTCGCCGCTTCATCTCGGACAAGGGCAAGACCCGCTCCCGTCGGGTCACCGGCCTTTCCCGCAAGCATCAGGCCCAGCTGTCGGTCGCGGTCAAGCGCGCCCGCGAAGTGGCACTGCTGCCGTACGTGGGTGAGAAGTAATGGCGCAGGCCATCCTGCTCGCTGACGTCGAGGGCCTGGGAGAGAACGGCACTGCCGTAGAAGTCTCGCCCGGCTACCTGCGCAACTTCCTTCAGCCCCGTGGCCTCGCCCAGCCGGCGACCCCGGGCGCTCTCGAAGAGGCGATCCGCCGCAAGGAGGCCGCCGAGAAGGCCGAGCGCGAGGCCATCGCCCGCGCCAAGGAGAACGCATCGCTGCTCTCCAAGACCGTGCTCACGATCCATCATCGTGCCGGTGAAGACGGCAAGCTCTACGGCTCCGTCACGACCAAGGAGATCGCCGAGGCGATCCGTGATGCCCGCGGCATCAAGGTCGATCGCAAGAAGATCCGTCTCGACGTGCCGATCCACCAGGTCGGCACCTACATGATTGACGTTGAAGTGGCCGGCGGCGCAATCGCCTCGGTCAAGACGATCGTCGCGGAAGAGAAATAGCCCAGGTACCACCCAACAACATCGAGGCCGAGGAGGCAGTCCTCGGCTCGATGCTGGTCTACGAGCCCGCCGTCAACTGGGCCGTCGATGAAGTCAAGCTGAAGCCGGGGGATTTCTACCTCGATCGTCACCAGGCGATCTACACGGCGATGGTCGATCTGTATGCGACCGACAAGGCCTGCGATTCGCTTACCGTGACCGAGGCCCTGGTCACCGCCGGCACCCTCGAGGAGGCTGGAGGCGCCAACTACGTGGCGGAACTGGCCGAGAAGGTCGCCGCCCCGGGCAATGCCCGCCATCACGCGGAGATCGTCCGCGAAACATCCCACCTCCGGCGCCTGCTCAGGGCCGGCCAGGACATCGAACGCTGGGTCGGCGAGCGCGAAGCCAGCGCCAGGGAACTCTCCGACCGGGCCGAGAACATGCTGTTCA
>JRYG01004661.1_pt1 | contig 9984 bp, 8 predicted proteins | sample 235341 | NCBI WGS metagenome assembly JRYG01 (sample SAMN03074218, study PRJNA261478) | activated sludge metagenome | biome: Wastewater Treatment Plant; feature: Wastewater; material: Activated sludge; isolation source: activated biomass of a wastewater treatment plant treating hydrocarbon... ... | reverse complement strand
ATCAAGCTGGACTGGGTGGTGCTGGAAGAGAACGTGCTGCGCCAGCGCCTGACCACCGACATCGCCACCAAGAGCGGCCAGTTCGACGTGGCGACCATCGGCAGCTACGAGGTGCCGATCTGGGCCAGGCAGGGCTGGTTGAAGCCGTTCGAGAACCTGCCGGCGGATTATGACGTGGACGACATCCTGAAGTCGGTGCGCGACGGCCTGTCCCACGAAGGCAAGCTCTACGCCGCGCCGTTCTACGCCGAAAGCACGATGCTGTTCTACCGGACCGACCTGTTCCAGAAAGCGGGGCTGACCGTGCCGGAGCAGCCGACCTGGGATGATGTCAAGCAATGGGCGGAGAAGCTCACCGACAAGAACGCCGGAGTTTATGGCGTCTGTCTGCGGGGTAAGCCCGGCTGGGGTGAGAACATCGCCTTTCTGTCCACCATGATCCACACCTACGGCGGCCAATGGTTCGACATGAACTGGCAGCCCACCATCGACACTCCGGAGTGGAAGGCGGCGATCACCGACTACGTCAACCTGCTGAACAAGTACGGTCCGCCGGGGGCCGCATCCAACGGTTTCAACGAAAACCTGTCGTTGTTCGCCAGCGGCAAGTGCGCCATGTGGGTCGACGCCACGGTGGCGGCGGGCCTGCTCTTCAACCCGGCCGAGTCCAAGGTGACGGACAAGGTGGGCTTCGCCCAGGCGCCCATCGGCAAGACGGAAAAGGGCTCCCACTGGCTGTGGGCGTGGTCGCTGGCCATTCCCAATTCGTCCGACGCCCCGGACGCCGCGCGGAAATTCGTCCTCTGGGCCACCTCCAAGCCCTATGTCGAACTGGTGGGCGAGCAGGTGGGCTGGGCCAGCGCGCCGCCGGGCACCCGCGTTTCCACCTATGAAAATCCCAAGTACCTCGCAGCCGCGCCCTTCGCCAAACCGGTGCTGGCGGCCATCCAGAGCGCCGATCCCACCAGTCCGAGCGCCAAGCCGGCGCCGTATACCGGTATCCAGTACGTGGGCATTCCCGAGTTCCAGGCCATCGGCACCCAGGTGGGACAAACCATGGCCGCCGTGCTGACCGGCAAGATGCCCCTGGATCAGGCGCTCAAGAGCGCCCAGGCCGCCACCGCCCGGACCATGCAGCAGGCCGGTTACGGAAAAGAGAAGAAATAGAGTAACCATTCACTCCCCTCGCCCGCTTGCGGGAGAGGGGTTGGGGGTGAGGGCAGTGGTTTCAAAGAGTTACCCCCTCACCCTCACCCTCACCCTCACCCCCATCAATGGGGAAGAGGGGACTGAACGGTTACAAATAGAATACCGGTTGCTCTCGGTCATCCCCGCCCGGTCCGAGGCGGGTAAAGATGTCTTCCGGACCCTTTCTTTGCTGCGGGGAGAGAGGAGTCCGGGAGGGAGGAGTTCCACCTGGGAGGGTTTTTTCATGACGACCCTGGCGCAAACACAAATTGCCGCCAAGCTGCGAAAGAAGACCCGGGAAGTCGATACCCGGCCCCTGCTGTGGCCATCGGTCATCGTCCTGTTCCTGTGGATGATCGTACCTCTGGCCATGACCCTGTATTTCTCGGCCATCCGCTACAACCTGCTCAATCCGACGCTGACCGGCTTCGCCGGCTTCGAAAACTACGCCTTTCTGTTCGAGGACCCGGGGTTCTGGACCTCGCTGTGGAACACCCTGGTGCTGGTGGGCTCGGTGCTGATCGTTACCGTGGTGCTGGGCACGCTGTTCGCGGTGCTTTACAACCAGGAGTTCTTCGGCCGTGGCGTGGCCCGGCTGCTGGTGATCGCGCCCTTCTTCGTCATGCCCACGGTCAGCGCCCTGGTGTGGAAGAACATGATGATGCACCCGGTCTACGGGCTGATCGCCTCGTTGCAGACTCTGGTGGGCCTCCAGCCCACCGACTGGTTTACCGACTACCCGATGCTGTCCGTCATCGTCATCGTGGCCTGGCAGTGGGTGCCCTTCGCCTTTCTGATCCTGCTGACCGCCATCCAGTCCCTGGATGTCGAGCAAAAGGAGGCGGCGCGCATCGACGGGGCCGGACCGGTAGCCATGTTCTTCTACATCATCCTGCCCCACCTGAGCCGGTCCATCTCCGTGGTCATCATGATCGAGACCATCTTTCTGCTGACGATCTTCGCGGAGATCTACGTGACCACCGCGGGCGGGCCGGGAACGGCCACCACCAATCTGGCCTGGCTGATCTACTCCGTCGGCCTGCTCCAGTTCGACGTGGGCTACGCCTCGGCCGGCGGCGTCATCGCCGTGATCCTGGCCAACGTCGTGGCGTTTTTCCTGGTGCGAACCGTCTCTCGCAACCTGCAGCAGACCTGAGGTGACCGTCGCCATGCAGAACTCCCGACAGAAACTCTGGACCACCGTCCTGGCCTGGTTCATCGCCCTGCTGATTTTCTTTCCGATCTTCTGGATGGCGCTGACCGCCTTCAAGACCGAGACCGAGGCGATCACCACCCCGCCGTCGCTGTTCTTCGTCCCGACCCTGGAGAACTTCGCGGAAGTGTTCGAGCGCAGCAACTACGCGCGCTTCGTCTGGAACTCCATCGCGGTGTCCTTCGGCTCCACGCTGCTCGCCCTGGCCTTCGCGATTCCCGCGGCCTACGCCATGGCGTTCTTCCCCACCAAGCGCACGCCGTCGACCCTGCTGTGGATGCTCTCCACCAAGATGATGCCGCCGGTCGGGGTGCTGATCCCCATGTACCTGCTGTTCAAGAACCTGGGTTTGCTGGATACCGTCACGGGGCTCCTCATCATCTATACCCTGATCAATCTGCCCATCGTCATCTGGATGCTGTACACCTACTTCAAGGATGTGCCGGGCGAGATTCTCGAAGCCGGACGGGTGGATGGCGCCAAACCGATGCAGGAGTTGTTTCTGCTGTTGATTCCGCTCGCCGTGCCGGGCATCGCCAGCACCGGCCTGCTGTCCGTCATCCTGTCCTGGAACGAGGCGTTCTGGAGCCTCAACCTGACCAGTTCCCAGGGCGCGCCCCTGACCGCCTTCATCGCCTCGTTCTCCAGCCCCCAGGGTCTGTTCTGGGCCAAGCTGTCGGCGGCTTCCCTGATGGCCATCGCTCCCATCCTGGTGATGGGCTGGATGAGCCAGCGGCAACTGGTCTCGGGGCTGACTTTCGGCGCGGTGAAGTAATCCATCACTCCTCACTTATCCGCAAGGACATCGGCCATGGCTGAAGTGGTATTGAAAAACATCAAGAAAGCCTTCGGGGACGTCGAGGTGATCAAGGGCGTCGACCTGAACATCGAGGACCGGGAATTCGTGGTCTTCGTCGGTCCTTCCGGCTGCGGCAAGTCCACTTTGCTGCGAATGATCGCTGGCCTGGAAAGCATCACCGACGGCGACCTGAGCATCGACGGGCGGCGGGTCAACGATCTGTCGCCCGCCGAGCGGGGCATCGCCATGGTGTTCCAGACCTATGCCCTCTATCCGCACATGACGGTGCGCGACAACATGGGTTTCAGCCTCAGGCTGGCCAAGGCGCCCAAGGGCGAAATCGACCGCAAGGTGACCGAGGCCGCCCGCATCCTCAAGCTCGATCATCTGCTGGATCGCAAGCCCAAAGCCCTGTCCGGCGGTCAGCGCCAGCGGGTCGCCATCGGCCGCGCCATCGTCCGCAATCCCAAGGTGTTCCTGTTCGACGAACCGCTGTCGAACCTGGACGCGGCGCTGCGGGTGCAGATGCGCATCGAAATCGCCCGCATGCACCACGACTTCAACGCCACCATGATCTACGTGACCCACGACCAGGTGGAAGCCATGACCATGGCCGACAAGATCGTGGTGTTGCAGGGCGGGGTGGTCGAGCAGGTGGGCTCGCCGCTGGAACTGTACCACCATCCCCGCAACCGGTTCGTCGCCGGCTTCATCGGTTCGCCCACCATGAATTTCCTCCCCGTCCAGGTCAGGACCGTCGCCGCTCAGGGGGTGACCGTCGAATTGCCGGGCGGCGACGCGCTCCAGGTTCCGGTCAAGCCGGGCACCTGCCGGGCGGGCGACCAACTGACCTTCGGGGTGCGCCCCGAGCACCTGCTGGAAGGGGGTGGCGGCGATGGCGGACTGAACGGCAAGGCGCTGGTGGTCGAACGCCTGGGCGGCGCCACCTACGCCTACGTCCGTCTCGATGACGGAACGATGATCACCGCCGAAGTGAGCGGCGGCAGTCCGATCCGGGTCGGCGATCCGATTCAATTGGGGGTGCGCAGCGGGACCTGCCATCTGTTTACCGCCGACGGCCTGGCTTTGGAGCAAACCGAACGCCATCCCCTGGCCGATGTGGGCCGGGGGCGGCCGGGGACGCATTGACTTCACATCAGCCGCAAGAGATGAACGCGGCACCTTGCGCCAGGGGACCTTTGCGAAAGAGGAGAGACGAGATGGCAAGAGAATTAGAGGGTAAAGTCGCTGCGGTCACCGGAGCCGCATCGGGCATTGGACTGGCGAGTGCCGAGGCGATGCTGGCGGCTGGGGCGCGGGTGGTGCTCGTCGACCGCGATGAGGCTGCGCTCACGACCGTCTGTAAAAAGCTCGGCGATGCGGCGATCCCGCTCAAGCTCGACCTGCTCGATCCAAAAAGCTGCGCGACGCTGCTGCCGCGGGTTCTGGAAAAAGCGGGCCAGCTCGACATCCTGCACGCCAACGCCGGTACCTATATCGGCGGCGACCTGGTCGATGCCGACACGGACGCCATCGACCGGATGCTGAATCTGAACGTCAACGTGGTGATGAAAAATGTCCATGACGTGCTGCCGCATATGATCGAGCGGCGCACGGGCGACATCATCGTCACCAGTTCCTTAGCCGCCCACTTTCCCACACCCTGGGAGCCGGTCTACGCCTCGTCCAAATGGGCGATCAACGCCTTCGTCCAAATCGTGCGCCGCCAGGTTTTCAAGCACGGCATCCGCGTGGGCTCGATCTCGCCCGGCCCCGTCATCACCGCGCTGCTCGCCGACTGGCCGGAGGAGAAACTGAAGGCGGCCAAGGAATCCGGCAGCCTGATCGAGGCCAGCGAAATAGCCAATGTGGTGCTATTCATGCTGACCCGGCCACGCGGCATGACCATTCGCGACGTGGTCATATTGCCCACCAATTTTGATCTCTAGGGAGTGGCGTGCCCTGCGGTCGGATGGACCGGCGCTCGAGCATGGGTTCGGCCGGTGATGCGGCACTTGCACAGGAGTTCCTCTCATGAGCGACACCACGAACCGACGTCTGAACCAGGCGCTGCTTGGCCAGCTGCCTTCCCAAGTCGCCGTCCCCCGTTACGACCGGGCAAAGCTGGGTCAAGCCATCGTGCACCTCGGCCTGGGCAATTTCCACCGCGCCCACCAGGCCCTCTACCTGGACGATCTGTTTCACGCCCAGGGTCCCGGTCCCTGGGGCGTGTGCGGGGTGGGACTGCTACCCCAGGATCGGACCATGGCCGAGGCGCTGCGCCCCCAGGATTTGCTCTACACTCTGGTGGAGCGGGATGAAGGCGTGGAGACCGTCCGGGTGATCGGCGCGCAGCGCGGCTACCTGCACGCGCCCAGCGAGCCGGAAGCCGTACTGTCGAAGATGGCGGACCCGGCCACCCGCATCGTGTCGCTGACCGTCACCGAGGGCGGCTATTACCTGGATCACGGCAGCGGCGAACTGGAACAAAACCATCCCAACCTGCGCCACGATCTGGAGAAGCGGGGTGAAGCGCCGGTCTCGGTCTACGGCTATCTGGCCGAGGCGCTGGACCGGCGCCGGAAAGCCGGGATCGCACCGTTCACGGTGCTGTCCTGCGACAACCTGCAAAGCAATGGCGAGATCGCCCGGCGGATGCTGACCAGCTTCGCCCGGCTGCGCGATGCCGAACTGGGAACCTGGATCGAAGCCAACGTCGCCTTCCCCAACTGCATGGTGGACCGCATCACCCCGGCCACCACCGACCTCCACCGCGAACAGGTCAAAACTCTGCTGGGCGGCGTGGTGGACGCCTGGCCGGTGGTGGCCGAGCCGTTTCGCCAGTGGGTGGTCGAGGACAGTTTCTGTAACGGTCGCCCGGATTTGGCGGCGGTGGGCGTGCAGATGACCTCCGACGTTCACCCCTACGAGCTGATGAAAATCCACCTGCTCAACGCCAGCCACCAGGCGCTCTGCCATCACGGCGTGCTGCTGGGCTACGTCACCGCCGACGAAGCCATGCGGGACCCCGATCTCCGCGCCCTGCTCGACCGCTACATGGACACGGTGCGCCCGCTGATTCACGAGCCGCCGGGGGTGAACCTGAAGGAGTACCAGCAAACGCTCATTTCCCGCTTCGCCAACCCCTCGGTCAAGGACCAGTTGGCGCGGATTGCCTTCTACGCTTCCTCGGGCATCCCCAAGTTCGTGCTGCCCATCGCTCGCGAGCAACTGCGACGGGGCGGACCGATGGATGTATTCGCCCTGGTGGTGGCCGGCTGGATTCGCTATCTGGGCGGGAAGGATGATGCCGGCCAGCTCATCACGCCGACCGACCCGATGAAGGAACTCCTGCAAAGTCGGGTGCGCTTCGGCGATACCGATCCCGCGCCGTTCCTGGGCCTGCGCCAGATCTTCGGCACCGATCTGCCCCAGTCCGAAACCTTCGTGACGGCGGTGCGCAAGGCGCTGGAGAGCCTCTACGCCAGGGGCGCCCGTGCCACGCTGAAAGACTACCTCAAGGCTTGATCCGGCCCATCGAGAAAGCGAACCCGCAACCGCATCCTCTGCGACGACGGGCGCAGCCATGTCGGATGCGTCGAATCTGAAATCCCGTGACGACACTGCGACGACATTGGCCGAATCTCAGCCCTCTCCCAGCACCCGTCGTCGCAACAGCCGCTCGTCGATGGGTATGAGGATCAAGATCATCAGCAAAAACAGGCCGCAGGCCGCCGCCAAGTGGCGGTTCGGCTCACCGGCCAGCAGCAGGAGACGAATCCCTTCCGCCAAGTGGTGCAAGGGATTCAGGACCAGCCAGGCCTGGGTCCAGGGAGAGTCGCCCTCCAGCGGGAAGTAGGTGCTGCTGGCGAAGCCGAGCGGCATGATGACCAGGAAGAAGGGAATATTCATATGGTCGATGCTGGGGACGAGGGCCGTGAACAACAACCCCAGCGCAGCGAAGGCCAGGGCGGCGAGGAACAACAGGGGAAGCACCGGCAACGCGCTGGCCCAGTGCAAGTGCAGCCAGCCGCTCGCGGAAAAACCCGCGAGCACCAGAATCACGATCAGGGCGTAGATCGTGCCCAGGGTGGCGGCCCACAGCACCTCGCCCCAGACGACGTGTTCCAGGCGCACCTGCGTGATGAGTTGCCCTTCCCAGGTCTTCTGGTAGTGCATACGGATGTAGGCCGCGAACAAGGCTTGAAAGAAGGCGGTCATGAACGCGGTATAAGCCAGCATGCCGGGCGCCAGGTAAGCCAGATAGGACACCGGCTGCCCACGCCAGGCGAATTCCGGGATGAAACCGCCCAGCCCCACCCCGAACGCCAGCAGGAGGATGATCGGTTCCAGCAGGGGCGGCAGCGCGGCCGTATGCCAGTTGCGCCGGTACACGGTCAGGTGCCGGGCCAGGACGGCGCGGCTCTGCCACTGCAAGGCGGCGCGGTAATGGAACGTCATGGCTTCTCGGCCAGTTTCAGAAACAGATCGTCCAGGGTCGGGGGACGGACCTCGAACCGCAGATCGCCGAATCGGGCGCTGAACCGGGCCAGACCCGGCCCGTCCAGGGCGAGGTGCAAGCTGGAGAGTACCCGGCTGGGTTCCGGCAGGCCGGCCTGCCGCGCCCACTCGCGGACCGCCGGCGCCGCCGGATCGTGGGCCTCCAGCACCAGCATGTGTTCGCCGACCAGATCCCCCAGCACCGCTCGGGGTGGCCCCGCCGCCACCATCCGGCCTTCGCGCAAGACCAGCAACTCGTCGGACAGGCGCTCGGCCTCGTCCATGTAGTGGGTGGTCAGGACGATGCCCAACCCGTCGCGCCGGAGGGTGTCGACCAATTCCCAGACCTCCAGACGCGCCTGCGGGTCCAGTCCCGTCGTGGGTTCGTCCAGGAACAACAACCGAGGTTCGTGGACCAGGGCGCGGGCGAGCATCAGCCGGCGCCGGTAGCCGCCGGAGAGGATGTCGGGTTTGGCGTTCGCGTAGCGGTCCAGCCCGAAGCGTTCGAGCAATGCGGTCACCCGCGCTTTCAACGCGGGCGGGCGCGGGCGAAAATAGCGGCTCATCTGCTCCAGGTTGCCGCGCACCGTAAAATCGTTGTCGAACGTGTCGTCCTGGGTGCAGACGCCCACTCGCCGGGCGGCCGCCTCGGGGTCGGCGCGCCGGTCGATCCCCGCCACGCGAATCGTGCCGGCGTCGGGTCGCAGGAAACCGTAGCACAGCCGCAGGGTCGTGGTCTTGCCCGCCCCGTTGGCGCCCAGCAGGCCCAGCACCTGACCGGCCCGACAGCGCAAATCGACCCCGTCGACGACGCGGCGGCCAGCGAACTGCTTGACGAGGCCGGTGGCCAGCAGGACCGGCTCGTCCGGGATGTTCGGATCAGAAGCGCGCATCGGCAAGATGATGATCCATCTGAATAAAGTCTCTCCGGGAAGCACCTTGCGCGGGATACCCCTCATTCCAGCCGCCCGCTCCGGCGCAGCCGACGGTCGACCCTCCGATGATAGAGCCGCGCCAGCCACGGCCGGATCAGGGGTCGACCGATGAGCCAGGCCAGCGGTTTCAACCAGGGTATCTTCTCCAGCAGCAGAATGTAGGCATCCAACTCGGACCGGATACGGCGATGTTCGTCCAGAATGTGAAGCTCGGTCAACGCCCGGCGCGGATCGATCCCGAGTTCGCGGAGTCGCTTCTCCTGGCCGGTGATATCGAACCAACAGACCTGCTCACCGGCCTTACCCGCCCACCGTTCGTAATGCCGCCGGTCGCGAACGCAACTCGGGCAAGCGCCGTCGTAAAACACGGTGATCTCGTGCTCGGTTTCGCTCATTATTCCTACCCTCGAAGCGCTGGTGGGTTCATCCGGGACCGCTGACGCGGCGGGACGAAGGCATTCCGTCGGTCCAGACCCCGGAACGAGCGATGGAAGGCAACAGCCCCATTCAAGGATTAGAGGCCGACTTCATATAAAGAGTCCGAGTAAAGAGTCCGAGCCTCAACGCCTCCCATGGTGGAACGAGTGACGACGAAGGCGCGGACATTACGCTGGCCGGTCCATCGACCAGAATCGCCCCTCCTATCTGCTGGGCGAGACAGGGATTGCTGATGGCCAGGAGCTTGGATAATTCCTGACTATTTCACTTGCTTTATTCCCACAAGGTTCCGCTGCGTGACCAGAACCTACGAGACTTGCGCATCCAGGGATTAACCGAGGGAGGTTCTTTAAATGTGAGCATTCTGGAGGATGATTCGGATCTGGATCAGCGCCGTTGGCTTATGGCGAGACATAGAACCGCGGAACAACTCCGCGGATTCATCGAGAGATTGACACCCGATAAAAAAGGAACGTTAAGCAGCATGTAGCTGTCGCGTGTCCCGAGAGACCATGCTGGCGCCCGGAGCTGTCGTCTGCTTAATTATCCGGGACCCGGCAGTCTCGGAGTCGATTGATGATCGATGGTTTGGTTTTGATGGAGCGTGGTGCCGGCCACGGGTACGCGGCGCCTGGCCGTTCTGCCGGAATATCCTCTCATTCCGAACCCCGAAATCCGGACATGTGGAGACGACATCATGACAGCAGCCATTCCGATTGTTCTGATTCTGAAGAAATCGTGCCGTGTCCCGGAAGTACGCGCCCAGGTCCAGGGCATTATCGCGCGGCTCGGCCTGGAGCCGACTGGAACGGGAGCCAGTACGCTCAGTTGCCGCGTCACTCCCTCCAGGTTCGCGGCTCTGTTCGAGCGACAGGCGAAACCGCTGGCCGCCCGCCCGCCGGCGGAGGCCG
>JRYG01000272.1_pt1 | contig 9986 bp, 7 predicted proteins | sample 235341 | NCBI WGS metagenome assembly JRYG01 (sample SAMN03074218, study PRJNA261478) | activated sludge metagenome | biome: Wastewater Treatment Plant; feature: Wastewater; material: Activated sludge; isolation source: activated biomass of a wastewater treatment plant treating hydrocarbon... ... | reverse complement strand
AGAATCTGCCGGGCCGAGGCGAGCAACCCGGCGCCCTCGGGCGTGCTGTCGTCGATGGCGGCCAGCGGCAGCGCGGCGGCGCCCTTGGTCAAATCGTCCGGGTTCTTGAGCACGGACGTCGTCCACTTGACCGCCGCGACGATTTCAGGCACCCGGATATGGCCGTCCCCGTCGCTATCGATGAGTTCGAGCGTCTTGCTGTCGATTTCCAGACCACTGGTCGGGCAACTGAGCGCGGCCCAGAGCTTGGGATCGAGTTGCTCCAGCGCCTTCAGATCGGCCGCGGTTTCCAGGCGAACCTGATCGAAGCCGCCCGAACGGAAAAAACGCCATCTGTGTAGTCCGTCAGCGTTTTCTTTCTTGTTATCCGTCATCGGAAATACCTCAACTTTTGTGCATAATGGTAGCTGTTACGAGATTGAAGCGCCTGGGGTCGAACATACCCTCGTTGAGCGCGGGTCCTGTAATAAACCTTTAACCCAATCCGATCAAGTGAGGAGGAATTGCAACATGCCGCTTGCGAATCGTCTCGCCGCTGAGTTCATCGGTACGCTCTGGCTGGTGCTGGGCGGCTGTGGCAGCGCCGTACTGGCCGCCGTGTTCGTAGGTCCCAACAATTATCCTCTCGGCATCGCCTTGGTGGGCGTGTCGCTGGCCTTCGGTCTGACCGTCCTGACCATGGCCTATGCTATCGGTCACATCTCCGGCTGCCATCTGAATCCGGCCGTCTCGGTGGGACTGTGGGCGGGCGGCCGTTTCCCGGCTTCCGACCTGATCCCCTACATCATTGCCCAGGTGCTCGGCGGCATCGCCGGCGCGGCGATCATTTATCTGATCTTCACCGGCAAGGGCGACTTTTCGACGCTCGGCAACTTCGCCGCCAATGGTTTCGGTGAACACTCACCCGGTGGTTATGGGATGAACGCGGCGCTCATTTGTGAAGTGGTGATGACCTTCATGTTCCTGATCGTCATCCTGGGTTCGACCCACAAGAACACCCCCGGCGGCTTCGCGCCCATCGCCATCGGCCTGTGCCTGACGCTGATCCACCTGATCAGCATTCCGGTCACCAACACCTCGGTCAACCCGGCGCGCAGCACCAGCCAGGCGATCTTCGTCGGCGGCTGGGCCTTGCAGCAGTTGTGGCTGTTCTGGGTCGCGCCCATCGTCGGCGCGGCGCTGGCCGGCTTCTTCCATCGCTGGATGGCGGACGACAATCCGTAACGCCCTGGCAACCAAAAAAGGGCGCGTTCCGATGCGCCCTTTTTCATTCTCGCCGCCGCGGCAGAGTTAAACGCCAACCCGCCCTTCCCGCCACGCCCGCAGCATCTCTTCATAATCCATCGTGACGCCCCGGCCTTCCTCATCGGCCAATTTGGATTTTGGCGCGCCTGGCCGGTCGAACCAGTATTGTGGATCACGCGGTTCCGCAAGGCGGGGTTCGCAACGCTTCATCAAGCCCATCCCTTGCAGGCGGGCCAACGTCTGGTCCTGCACGGCCGCCAGGTTGTCCATGACCTGCTGGGGAGTCGCCTTGCCCCTCACGGCCTCGCCGATACGAGTCCACCACAGTTGCGCCAGCCGTGGGTAGTCGGGCACGTTGACGCCGGTGGGCGTCCAGGCCACCCGCGCCGGACTGCGATAGAACTCCACCAGCCCACCCAGACGGGGCGCGGCGGCGGTCATCGCCGCCGCGCGAATGTCGCTGTCGCGGATCGGCGTCAGACCGACCAGGGTTTTCTTGAGCGAAACGGTCTTGCAGGTGGTGAACTGGGCGTAGAGCCAGGCCGCTTGCCGCCGCTTGACCGGGGTCGCGTTCGGCAAGGTCCAGGAACCGCAGTCCTGATAGCCCAGTTTCATGCCCTTTTCCCAATACGCCCCATGCGGCGACGGCGCCACCCGCCATTTCGGCGTGCCATCGGCGTTGACGACCGGCAGGCCATCCTTCAGCAGATCGGCGGTAAAGGCCGTGTACCAAAAAATCTGCTGGGCGATGTCGCCCCGGCCCGGCGCCGGCCCCGCCGTGGAAAAATCCATGTTCAGGGCTTCCGGCGGCGCGTATCGCCGCAGCCACTCCAGATACTTGCGCAGCGCGTACACCGCCGCCGGGCCGTTCAGGTCGCCACCCCGACTCACGCTCGATCCGACAGCGTGACAATCCTCGACCCGCAGGCCCCACTCATCGACCGGGTTGCCATTGGGAAGCCCTTTATCGCCCACGCCGGCCATCGACAGCCAGGCGTCGGTGAACCGCCAGCCCAGCGATGGATCGACCTTCGCATAATCCAGGTGGCCGTAGACTCGTCGCCCATCCAGTTCCCTCACCTCGTTGGTGAAGAAATCGGCGATGTCCTCGTAAGCCCTCCAGTTGACCGGAACGCCGAGTTCGTAACCGTGACGCTCGCGAAAGGCCGCCTTGAGATCGGGACGCTGGAACCAGTCGTAGCGGAACCAGTAAAGATTGGCGAATTGCTGGTCGGGCAACTGATACACCTTGCCATCGGGGCCGGTGGTGAAACCCAGGCCGATGAAGTCGGCGAGATCGAGAGTCGGCAAGGTGAACGCGGCGCCATCCCCGGCGATCCAGTCCGTCAGCGGGGTCGCGGTTTCGTAGCGGTAATGGGCGCCGATGAAATCCGAATCATTGACATAGGCATCGTAGAGATTGCGCCCGGTTCGCGCTTGCTGCTGAATCCGTTCCACCAGCTCGCCTTCGTGCACCAGATCGTGGATCACGCTGATGTCGGTGATCTCCCGGAAGGCGCGGGCGAGGAAACGGGACTCGTAGGCATGAGTCGGGAGGGTTTCGGACACGACGTAAATCCGCTGGCCGCGAAACGGTTCGGCGGCGCGGATGAAGAATTTCATTTCCCGCATTTGTTCTTCGTAGGACAGGGTGGACGGCGTGAATTCTCCGAGCAGCCAGCGTCTGGCGGCGGCGAGGCGCATCGCGTCGCCCGCCTCCGGCGCCCCCGGAGCAACGGTGGGCAACGCCGAAGCCAAACCCAGGACGACGGCGGTTTTCAGGAAAGCCCGCCGCTGGCTGTCGCAGCGTTCGGGTTGTTGGGATGGGATCGGCATCGTTTTTTCCTCGCGGTTGGTGCGCTTGCGGCTGTCACCGGAAAACGGGGAAGCAGGCGCTACTCTCCCGTTTCCCTTGCCGATCAACGGAAGTTGACGTTACCCGGGTCCTGCAGGGCCAGATACAGCAACCCCGCCAGCACCGCGCCGACGATGGGGCCGACCACCGGAATCCAGGCGTATCCCCAGTCGCTGTCGCGCTTGCCGCCGGGGATGGGCAGCAGGGCGTGCATGATTCTTGGGCCGAGATCGCGCGCCGGGTTGATGGCGTAGCCGGTGGTGCCGCCCAGAGACAAGCCAACCGCCAGCACCAGCAGACCGACCGGCAGCGCATCCAGCGCGCCCAGGCCGAACACCGACACCGCCAGGAACAGCACGGCGAACACCAGCACGAAGGTTCCGAGCGCCTCCGAAATCAGATTGGCGGCGGTATCCCGAATGGCCGGTCCGGTGCAGAACACGGCCAGCTTGTGGTCCTGATCCTCGGTCGCGGCGAAATGTGGCCGGTAGAGCAGCCAGACCAGAAAGGAGCCGATGAAGGCGCCAAGGAACTGGGCGATGACATAGGCGGGAACGCGCGCCCATTCAAACTTGCCGGCGACCGCCAGTCCCACGGAAACCGCCGGATTGAGATGAGCGCCGCTGAACGCCGCCACGGTGAACACCGCCACGAATACCGCCATGGCCCAACCCCAGGCGATGACGATCCAGCCGGAATCCTGACCCTTGGTATCCTTGAGGACCACGTTCGCCACCACGCCATTGCCCAGCAGAATCAGCAGGGCCGTACCAATGACTTCGCCAAGAAACGGATTCATCACATTTTTCCTCTTGTGGTTCTCTCACCATCGATTCACGCCGCGCCGGCCACGGCCTGGCCGGATTCCACCTCGCGCGCGCTGGCCTGCCGCGTCGCCGACGGCTCCCGAAAGTACTCGTCGAATTTTTCCCGGGCCTGATCGCCGAACAGGATTTCGCAAGCCTCCAGCAGGCCCTCGGCGTTACGAATATCCTCTCGACGCACCACCAGGGCGATCTTGGAGCGCCGGCGCAGGAAATCCTCCAGCTTGACGATCATTTCCTGGTGCTTGGCGAGCCGGATTTCGCAGCGGATGTAGTCGGTGCCCTTGATCAGCACTTCCGCCTGGCGGGGGTCTTCGCGGATGTCGGCCAGCAACTCCAGCGCCTGCCGGTCGTAGCGCCGCCACAGCCGGCTGGTGAGGGTCTCGATGGATTCGGGCGAGGTGTAGCCGTCGAGATTCATCAATCGGGCTTGATGAACATACTCCTCGCGCACCGAGGGATGCGGCTCGCCGTACCACTTGTAGTTCCGATGCGGCAGCTCGATCCCCAATTCGGCGACGATGCCGGCCACCTCGTTCCCCACGTTGACGCAGTCGGTCAGCTTGCCGCCGAAGATGCTGAGATGCGCTTTCGCGCGATCCACATCGATCTCGTGCTTGCGGGACAACTGCATCCAGTCCCGGACGCTGCCATCGGCCTTGGCCTTTACCACCAGCGGGCGGACCCCGCAACGCTCGGCGATGATGTCCGCGCGGGTCAACGGCCGCTGGAGATTCAGCCGTTTGTTGATGTTGTCGAGCACGAACTGGCGGTCCTCTTCCGTCACCTCGGTGAAGGGACTCTCGACCCGGGTGTCGGTGGTGCCGATGCAGGTGCGCGCACCCATGGGAATGACGAAGAACAGGCGGCCATCGTCGGCGAAGAAGGCCAGTATCCGTTGATTGGGCGTGATCCGGGGAACGATCAGGTGGATGCCCTTGGAAAACAGGTGACGATGTTCGGTTTGCTCGCCGGTGCGCCGGTTATGTTCGTCCACGAACGGACCGGTGGCGTTGATCAGCACCTTGGAACGGATCTCGAAGGTCTTGCCGTCGATGACATCCCGCGCCTGGGTGATCCAGAGGTCGCCGTCCCGGCGGGCGCCGAGCGATTCGACGTAGTTGGCGGCGATGCCGCCGCGATCCATCGCCGACCGCACGAACTGAAACACGAAGCGCGAATCGTTGTCGTGCAGGTAGGCATCGGAATACTCGAAGCCGCCGGCGGCGTTTTGGGTGTTGATGACCGGTTCTTCCCGACTGATCGCCCGTTTGAACAACAGGCGCGGGATTTTGGTAAAGCCGTTCCCAAACAGCCAGTACACCCAGGCGCCCGCCCAGAGAAACAGCGGAGACCAACGGAAACCTTTGTCGATGGTGGCCAGAAAGCGGATTTCCCGCACCCGGGAGGGATAGCTGTCGATCAGATGATTGCGGCTCAGGCACAGCTTTCTGACCAGCGCGTAATCGTGGCTCTCCAGGTATTTGATGCCGCCCCAGGCCAGGTTCGACGACTGCTGGCTGGTGAAGCCGGCGAAATCGCGCTGGTCGATCAGCGCCACGCGCGCGCCCTTGCCGGACAGGGCGGCGGCGGCCACGGCGCCATTGATGCCGCCGCCGATGATCAGGACGTCGTAAACCCCCCGATCCAGTTTCTGGATATTGCTTTCACGCAGTTTCATGACATTCTCCGTCGCCGTAACCCTTCACCCCTCTGCCCGCCATCGGAAAGCGGCTGGGGGCGAGGGTTGCGATTTCAAAGACTTACCCCTCACACCCTGGCCCCGTTCACTCGTCGTCCAGCGCCCAGCCCCTGGCCCGCTCGACGGCCTTGCGCCAGCGCCGGAACAGCTTCTCGCGCTCGACCTCGCCGATGCGCGGCGTATAGCGGTTATCGAGTTGCCATTTCTTGCCCAGCTCCGCGCGGCTTTCCCAGAAACCGGTGGCGAGACCGGCCAGATAGGCGGCGCCCAGCGCCGTGGTATCGACGATCCGGGGCACCTCCACCGGTACGCCCAGAATGTCGGCCTGAAACTGCATCAACACGCTGTTGACCGAGGCACCGCCATCGCAGCGCAGTTCTTGCAGGGTGATCCCGGAATCCCGCTGCATGGCTTCGATGACGTCGCGGGTCTGATAGGCCATGCTTTCCAGGACCGCCCGGGCCACGTGCCCCTGAGTAGTGCCGCGGGTGATGCCGATCAGCAGACCCCGCGCGTAGGGGTCCCAGTGCGGCGCGCCCAGACCCACCAGCGCCGGCACGAAGTAGACGCCTTCGTTATGGGGTACCGACCGCGCCAAATCCTTGGTCTCCGCCGCCGACTGGATCATCTTCAAGCCATCCCGCAGCCATTGCACGGCGGCGCCGGTGATGAAGATGGCGCCTTCCAGGGCGTATTCGACCGGCTCGTCGCCGATGCCCCAGGCGATGGTGGTCAGCAGCTTTTCATTACTGAACACCAGCTTGTTGCCTGTGTTCATTAGAACGAAGGAGCCGGTGCCATAGGTGTTCTTGGCAAGGCCCGGACGGTGGCAGGCTTGCCCGAACAGGGCCGCCTGCTGGTCGCCGGCGATACCCGCCACCGGAATGCGATGGGTGCCGAAAAACATCTCCGGGTCGGTTTCGCCGTAAACACAGGAGGATGGCTTGACCTCGGGCAGGATCGCTCTGGGAATCTCCAGCAGTTCGAGAATTTCCTCGTCCCAGCGCAACTCCCGAATGTTGTAGAGCAGCGTGCGGGAGGCGTTGGAATAGTCGGTGACATGGGCCTTGCCGCCGGTCAACCGCCAGACCAGCCAGCAGTCGATGGTGCCGAAGGCGATCTCGCCCCGCTCGGCGCGGGTGCGCAGTCCTGCCACGTTGTCCAGCAGCCACTTGACCTTGGTGCCGGAAAAATAGGGATCGATCACCAGCCCGGTCTTGCGGCGAACCGTTTCCTCGAGTCCCCGCTCCTTCAGTTCGTCGCAGAATCGCGCCGTCCGCCGATCCTGCCAGACGATGGCGTTGGCGACCGGCTTGCCCGTCGCCCGGTCCCACAGCACCGTCGTTTCGCGCTGATTGGTGATGCCGATGGCGCGCAGTTCGCTGGCGCGAATGTTGGCCGCGCTCAAAGCCTCGGCGATGACCTTGATCGTCACCAGCCAGATTTCCTCGGCGTCGTGCTCCACCCAGCCCGGTTTTGGGTAGTGCTGGGTGAATTCCGAGTAGGCCCGGCTCTTGACCTGGCCCTCGTGATCGAAGATCAGCACCGTGGAACCCGTGGTGCCCTGGTCGATGGATAGTACGTACCCTTCGTTCATGGTCGATTTCCTCCTCCGGCTGCTTCGCCAGCATGATTTTCGCTATTAACTATTTAAGGTTCTGATGTTTTTCAAAAGAAAAATTACTTGAACCAGAATATTGGTCATCTCGACCGGTTTGCCACTTGAAGACCTATCGAAGTTGCTCGACAGACTCAACCACACTCTTGATCCCGATTATAAAGAAAATAAAAGAATGTTCAAGTGAATAATAAGAAAAAAATTTTGGCCAGAACGAACAGTATCGAAAATTAAACGGCCTTGGGGCAGGAAAGGAAATCGGTTCGGCAATGGAACGGGCCGTGGCGTGCGAAGTCTGGCCGAAAATCGAGGGAAATCAGGCGTCGCGCGCCGGCGCGTCGCCCTCGGGGCCGGCCACGAACACCTGAACCTCGGCCTGGGCCAGCAGTTCGGTCATGGCCGCCGGTGGGGGCTGATCGGTGAACAGCATGTCCACCTCGGAAATAGGGCCGAGCCGAACCATGGCGTTGCGGCCAAACTTGCTGTGATCGGTGACCAGCAGCACCTTGCGGGAATTGGCGATGATGGCCTGGGAAACCCGCACCTCGCGGTAATCGAAATCCAGCAGCGTGCCGTCCAGGTCGATGCCGGAAATGCCGATGATGCCGAAATCGACCTTGAACTGCTTGATGAAATCGATGGTCGCTTCGCCGATCACGCCCCGGTCCCGGCGGCGCACCACCCCGCCCGCGACGATCACCTCGAAACTCGGATTGTCGGACAGTAAAACGGCGACGTTGAGGTTGTTGGTGATCACCCGCATATCGGCATGATCCGCCAGGGCCTTGGCCACCTCCTCGGTGGTGGTTCCAATATTGATGAGCAGCGAGCACTGATCGGGGATTTGCCGCGCCACCAGCCGGGCGATGCGGCGCTTCTCGTCGTGATGCAGAATCTGCCGGGCGGGGTAGGCGATGTTTTCGACGCTGGACGGTATGCCGGCGCCACCGTGGAAACGTCGCAACAAATCCAGATCACACAAGGCGTTGATGTCTCGCCGGATGGTTTGCGGGGTGACGTTGAAGTGCACCGCCAAGTCCTCGATGGCAACAGAGCCCGCTTGCCGCACCCGTTGCAAGATTTCCTGCTGTCTCTGATTCAGGTTCATGGCATGGAATCCATGTCGATGCACTCTTCGGCCATCAATGCTCCGCGACGCCCGGCTCCGTCCCGCGCAGTCGCGCCTCCAATTCGGCCAGACGGGCCTCGGCGGCCAACCGGGCTTGCTCGGTTTCCCGATAACTCAGTAACTTCCGGCCGGTGCGGGGATCATGGAAACGAAATACGCCTTGTTCGAGCCGCAGGTCCAAATCCAGCACTTCGCTGTGCAAGCTGAAACCGCCAGGCACGGGCGTGGCGGCGCGCAGGGGCCAGTAATTCCGCTCGATCAGTTGCAACCCTTGCAGCGGAGGATCCAGATAGTCGCCGGTCGGGTCGTATTGCCAATATTCGCGAACACCCAGGTAGGCGTAGATGCCGCGCTTGGCCCCCTGATCCTCGCCACGAGTGCTTTTGGACGTGATTTCGAGCACGAAATCCGGGCCTTTGGGCTCGTTCCAGAGCTTGTAGGAAGGGCGGTCATGATTGGATGCGCCGATCACCACGAACACGTCCGGCGCCACGACAGCCTTGGGATTGCCCTCTTCGTAGTAAATGAACAGGTTGCCGGAAACGTAGACGTCATCGCGATCCCGGAAATGGCCGCGCAAGGCTTCCACGGCATAGATCAGAACCTCGCGCTGAAAATCGCTTTCCGCCATGGGAAGTCCATCGCTGTCGGGATACTCGATCTCGGTAAAGGGAAAGGCATAAGCGGACATGGAGCGCGCCCTCCGAGGTCGTGAGGTTAAGGGAACGGGTGATTGACCTTGGAATGGATAGACTAATCGCAATCGGTGATGAATTGGAATCCAGCTTGTACAATGGTGAAAATGTCGCCACCATCCTCCTCCCGATGACTCAAAACCTGCAATCTCCGCCCGCCGTGCTGCTGATCGGCCACGGCACCCGGCTCGCCGCCGGCGTCGCCGAATTCCGCGCCCTCGCCGACGAGTTACAGCAGGCGCTACCCGACCGGACCTGTCTGGCGGGCTTTCTGGAACTGGTCGAACCCAGCCTGCCCGAAGCTTTGGAAACGCTGTGGCGGCAGGGCTTCCGCCGCGTCATCGCCCTGCCGGCGCTGCTGATGGCCGCCGGCCACGTCAAGAACGACATCCCGCTCATTCTCAACGCCTTTCAGGCCGAACATCCCGGGATGAGCATCGCCTTCGGCGCGGATCTGGGGATTCATCCCAACCTGCTCCAGGTCGCCCGCGAGCGGATCGAGAGCGTTGAATCCGCGTTCGGGCCGGATTACGACCGGCGGGATACCCTGCTCGTGGTGATCGGGCGCGGCAGTTCCGATCCCGACGCCAATTCCAACATCAGCAAGATCACCCGGATGTTGTGGGAAGGGATGGGCTTCGGTTGGGCGGAAACCGCCTATACCGCCGTCGCCGCGCCGCTGATGGCCGATGCCCTGAAGCGGACGCACCGGCTGGGCTTCCAGCGGGTGATCGTGTTCCCCTATCTGCTGTTCACCGGCCGGCTGGTCGAGCAGGTGCGCGCCACGGTCGCCGCCTATCAGGAATGTCATCCCGAGGCGCAAGCGCTGGTCGCGCCTTATCTGAATGCTCATCCGCTGGTGACCGCCACTTTCCTGGAGCGGCTGACCGAAGTCGAACACGGTGATGCTCATATGAA
>JRYG01001793.1_pt2 | contig 10005 bp, 10 predicted proteins | sample 235341 | NCBI WGS metagenome assembly JRYG01 (sample SAMN03074218, study PRJNA261478) | activated sludge metagenome | biome: Wastewater Treatment Plant; feature: Wastewater; material: Activated sludge; isolation source: activated biomass of a wastewater treatment plant treating hydrocarbon... ... | reverse complement strand
ACCGCCTCCGGCAACATCTCCAACCACTACGGCGGCCGCGCGATGGACATCGCCGCGGTCAATGGCGTGCCCTGCACCGACCAGTCGGAGGGCAGCCCCTGCACCGAGGTGATCCAGATCCTCGCGACGCTGCCCGACGGCGTGAAGCCAACCGAGCTGATCTACGGCTGGGACGTCGACGGCTCCGGCCCGGCTTTCGCCATGAGTGATCACACCGATCACATCCACGCCGGCTTCGGCCTCTAGCGGGCACACTCCGGAACCACCAGACCAACGCTGGCGGCGTCCTTGAATCGGCCAGACCAGCTCACGTACCCACGTACTATCGCGGGCCCGTCCGGCCCAACCCCTTGCCAGCCTTGCCCTGGAGGCCCCGGAGAAGCACCCGCGTGTACCTAGCTTCGGAGGGCCTTCTCCTGGAGCTTGCGGCAGGCCTCGAGCGCGTCCCAGCCCTCGGCTCCGGCAGTCAGCTTCGAAGGATCACCGAAGACGGCGCCGGACTCGACTTCGCGGCGCAGGTTCCGTCCGGTCAGGGCACTGGCGGACTCGACACCGCCGACCATCGCGCCAACGATCCCGTGACCGCGACGGCTTGAGACACCCCCCAGGATCAGTCCCTCGATCGGGGTCCGGTACTCGAGTCTGAGGGGACCGAACTGGTCGGTCGCGAGTTCGATCCCGTAGGAGGAGCCACCGGTCGAAAGCGTGTACCGCGTCTGGGTCATCGGCGTTGCCGCCTCCTTCCAGAGGATGTGCGACCTGATCTCACCCAGCTTCTCCTCGGCCCGGTCGATCAGCTGCTCGGTGACCCGCTCCTTGATCTTTCTGTATTCCGCCTGCCGGCTGTACTTTGGCGCTCCATCCGAATCGTCGACGCCCCAGGCAGCGGGGTCGGGAGTGGCCCAGGTCATCAGCTCTACCGTGGAGCAGCCGGGAGGGGCGTGGCCTTCATGGCCCGGATCCTTGGCGCTGGCTGAGGAAATGTAGACGGGCGGGTCGGTGTCGAACTCGCCGGCGGCGACCGGCTCGTAGTAGGCCTCCTGGTCGAAACGCGAGTGCAGCCAGTAGTTGGTGGCCGGCATGCGCTCGGAGATATCAAAGTCGAGGCCGAGGTACACGGTGAAGAGCGGGGTGGCCATCCGGTACCCCTCGACCTGATTGCGGGTCTCTTCCGGCACAGCTGCTTCATCCAGCAGGTCGAGGAAGAGGTGCTTGATGTCGCCCGTGGCAATCACCGAGCCGGTCGGGATGATCTCGCCACCGGCCAGCTCAACCCCGGTGACCCGATGCCCGCCCTCGCCGTCCTCCGCGGTCAGGATTCGCTCCACCTCGGCATGGGTCCGCACCCGTCCTCCATAGGTGTGGATCAGATCGACGAGCTGCCCGGCAAGTTCCTGGCCGCCGCCCCGCACGTAGAAGGCACCTTCCTGGAGGTAGTGGTCGAGAAGCCCGGCGTGCAGCGTGACCGGCGTGCGGGAAGGCGGCGTTGCGTAGTCACCGGCGAGGCCGAGGATCACCGCCCGCGATCGCTCGCTCAGGTAGTGCTCGTCGAAGAGTTCGGTCACCGGCCGCATGCCCCAGCTGACCACGGTCGGCGCCTTCTCCAGGTAGCTGGTCAGGTCGGTGTCCCGATCGGGGATTCCCACCTCCCGCAGCTCCTCCATGATGTTCCGCATCACGTCGGTCACCCCGCGAAGGCCCTCTTCCTCCTCCGGGAAGGTCTCGACGAGCCTCCCGACGTAGTTGTCCCAGCCCTTCGGCGTGCGGAACTCGAGATCAGGGAAGATGAAGGTGTCGAAGCCATCCGGGTCCAGCTCGGGAAACTCGATGCGGTCCAGCAGCCCCAGGCCCCGGAGCACCCTCGCAATCTCTCCGGTCCGGACGCCGCCGATGTAGTGGAGGCCGACGTCGAACTGCCACTCGTTCTTGCGGCGAAAGGTCTGACTGCAGCCGCCGGCGACGTCGTACTGCTCGAGGACGAGGACCTTCTGGCCGAGCGCCGCAAGGTATGCGGCAGCGGTCAGGCCGGAGAGACCGGATCCGATGACCACCACTTCCGGCTCGGCCGGCATGGCGGGTACTACCCGTTCCCATCTCGCCTCGCTCATCGCGTCGCCAGCCTAGCGTGGAATCGCCCCGGCGATGCAGAAACGGCCGGTCGCGCGCTGACATATGCTGGAGCCAGACCGGCTCCCGGTCGACGAAACGTCGCAAATCAAGGAGAGGAAAGAGATGCCGACTTACGTGATGCTGACCAACCTGACGGCCGAGGGCGTCAAGACTCTGAAGAACCATCCGGGCCGGGTGGCCGAGGTGAATCGCGAAGTCGAGGCGCTGGGCGCGACCGTGGTTGCCCAGTACACCACCCTCGGTCAGTTCGACTTCGTAACCGTGATCGAAGCTCCTTCGGAAGAGGTCATGGCGAAGGTTTCGATCGAGATGGGATCCAGGGGAACCATGAGGAGCCAGACCCTCACCGCCCTCTCGACCGAGCGCCTGGCGGAAGTCCTGGCGGGCTGAAGTTCTTTGAGCATCCGCATCCTCGTCCTTGGCGGTGGTGGCCGTGAGCACGCCATCGTCAAGGCTCTTTCCCGATCCCCTCAGGCTCCTGAGCTCTTCTGCGCGCCGGGCAACCCCGGCATCGCCGCCGACGCGACCTGCCTTCCCGATCTCGATCCGGTCGATCCTGCTGCCGTGACGGAACGGGCCCGGGAGCTCGACATCGACCTCGTTGCGGTCGGACCAGAAGCACCGCTGGTTGCCGGGGTGGTGGACGCGCTGGCCGAAGCCGGGATCGCTGCCTTCGGCCCCAGTGGCGCGGCGGCGAGGCTTGAGGGCTCCAAGTCCTACGCCAAGGAGGCGATGGTCGAGGCGGGCGTCCCGACCGCCGGCTACGGCGTCGTGACGAATCGCGACGCGGCGCTCGAGAAGCTCACCGAGACCGGGTGCCCGGTCGTCCTGAAGGCAGATGGACTCGCCGCCGGCAAGGGAGTCCTCATCTGCATGACCGAGCAGGAGGCCCGGGAGGCAATCGAGGTTTTCTTCACCGAGCTGCGTTTCGGGGAGACCGAGGTGGTGGTCGAGGAATTCCTTGAAGGCGAGGAGCTATCGCTGCTCGCGATCTGCGACGGCGAGCGGGCGATCCCCCTGGCCCCCGCCCAGGACTACAAGCGGATCGGCGACGGCGACACCGGACCGAACACCGGCGGCATGGGCAGCTACTCGCCGGTCCAGACCGTGACCAAGGACCAGCTGTCAGACCTTTCGGCGCTCGTCCACCAGCCGATCGTCGACCTGATGGCCGAGCGGGGCCACCCCTTTCACGGCGTGCTCTACGCCGGGCTGATGATGACTGCCGACGGCCCGAAGGTGCTCGAGTACAACACCCGCTTCGGGGATCCGGAGACCCAGGCGGTGCTGCCACGACTCCGATCCGACCTGGTGGACCTCTTCCTGGCCGCCTCTATCCCGGGGGGACTGGCCGAAAAGGAAGTGACTTTCTCCGACGATTTCGCGGTGACGGTGGTGCTCGCTTCGGCCGGTTATCCGGCCTCGTCCTCGAATGGCGACGTGATCACCGGGCTGGAGCAGGCGGCCGCGTCCGCCGAAGTCGTACACGCCGGCACTGCCGAGCAGAACGGGCAGATCGTGACGGCCGGCGGCAGGGTGCTGAACCTGACCGGTATCGGACCCGACGCTGCAACGGCACGTGATCGCGCTTACGATGCGGCTGAAGCAGTCGAATTCGATGGCAAACAGATGCGACGGGACATCGCCGAGCGGGCGGTCCGGCGCGAGAGAGAACTGGACCAATGAGCGAAACCCCCCAGCAGCCGGCGACGATCTCCACCGTGGAGCAGCTCTTCGAGGAGATCGAAGTCGAAGAACCCAAAGTCGGGATCATCATGGGTTCGAAGAACGACAAGCCCAAGATGCAGCCGGCCGGCCAGGCCCTCGAGGACGCGGGCATCGCCTACGAAGTGCGGGTCATGTCGGCCCACCGTGACCCCGAACTCGTAGTCGACTACTGCACCAACGCGAAGATGCGAGGGCTCAAGGTGATCATCGCCGGAGCCGGTATGTCAGCCGCGTTGCCGGGTGTCGCCGCCGCTCACACCGAGCTTCCGGTGATTGGCGTGCCGATTCTCGGCAAGTCGCTCGGCGGACTGGACGCGCTGCTTTCTGCCGTCCAGATGCCCCCTGGGGTCCCCGTCGCCTGCGTTGCCATCGACGGTGCCAAGAACGCCGGTGTGCTCGCCACCCGCATCATCAACCTGGCTGGCTGAGCGCGAATGATCGAGCGCTACACCCGCCCCGAGATGGGCGCGGTCTGGACCCAGCAGGCGAAGTTCCAGTCCTGGCTGGACGTCGAGCTGGCCGCCACGGACGCCTGGGCTGCCGAGGGCGTCGTTCCGGCCGAAGCAGCAGCCACCTGCCGCGAGAAGGGCAGCTTCACGGTAGACGAGGTGAACGCACGCGAGGAGATCACCAACCATGACGTCGCTGCCTTCGTTGACGTGGTCGCAGCGTCGATCGGCGAGGACGGACGCTGGATCCACTTCGGCCTCACCTCCTCCGACGTTCTCGACACGGCACTCGCCGTCCAGCTGACCAAGGCCGGGGAGATCCTCGTCGCCGGAGCAAAGACCTATCGGGACGCCCTGATCGAGCGGGCCTTCGAGTTCCGCGACACGCTCGCGATGGGGCGAACCCACGGCGTTCATGCCGAGCCGACGACCTTCGGCCTCCGGCTCGCCGGCTTCGCCTTCGAAGCCGACCGCAACTGGAAGCGCCTGCAGCATGCGACCGGGCAGGCGGCCCGCGGCAAGCTCTCGGGTGCGGTCGGAACCTATGCCTCGGTACCACCGTCGATCGAGCGGCGGGTGATGGAGACCCTCGGTCTCCAGCGGGAAGAGATCGCAACCCAGGTCGTGCCGCGTGACCGTCACGCCGAGCTGCTTTCGGCGATCGCGCTTGCCGGCGCCGGGATCGAGCGGTTCGCAACCGAGGTCCGGCACCTGCAGAGGACCGAGGTCCGCGAAGCAGAGGAGCCTTTCGCCACCGGCCAGCAGAAGGGTTCTTCCGCGATGCCGCACAAGCGCAATCCGATTCGCACCGAGCGCCTGACCGGGCTGGCCCGGCTGCTTCGCGGCTACGCGCAGACCGGTCTCGAGAACGTCGCCCTGTGGCATGAGAGGGACATCAGCCATTCCGGCGCCGAGCGGGTGATCCTGCCGGACGCCACGATTGCGCTGGATTACATGCACTACATCGCCACCCAGGTCGCGACCGGCCTCGTGGTTCACGTTGACCGGCTGAAGTCGAACCTGGAGTTGACCAACGGCGCCCTTTTCAGCCAGCGCGCGCTGACCGCCCTGGTCGAATCCGGAATGACCCGCGATGACGCCTACCGCACAGTCCAGGCGGCCGCCCACGAGGCCTTCGACGGAGACACGCACTTCCGCGAGCTGATCGGCCAGGCGGCCCCGGAACTCGATCTCGACGAAATCTTCGATTACAGCGCCTACCTGACCCACCTCCCCGAGGTCTTCGAGCGCCTCGAAGAGATTCGGTAGGAGAAAGACCGTGAAGCTCTACACCTGTGGCCAGGGGACCGGCGGGCCGGCGGCGATGCACCCCTGCGCGAAGGCCGGGAAGGCCCTGGACGAGGCCGGGTACGGGTACGAACTCAAGAAGGTCCGCGGCTACCGGATGCTCCCCTGGACCTGGCGCAGCCGGGCCGAGGACCGCAAGCTGATCAAGGAGCTTTCCGGGACCAACGAAGTGCCGGTTCTCGTCCTCGACAACGGCGAGGTGATCAGCGACTCGTCGGAGATCGCCAAGTGGGCTAAGGAGAACCCTGCCCCGAAGTCCTGAACTGATCGGCCCGGGCGAGGCCAGGGCCGCCGCAGACGCGATCGCCCGCGGCTTTCAGGACAACGAGATCTGGATGTGGCTGATGCCAGACGACCGGGTTCGCGCCAGGGTCGAAAGGCGGCAGTACCGCGCCCTGGTGAAGCACGTGTTCGTTCCCCGTCGGTCCGGCTGGGCCTCGATGCTGCCGTCGGGTGAGGCCGCCGGAGCCTGCCTCTGGTATCCGCCGGGCACAAAACGCCACAACTTCAGGGAAACGCTCGCCGAGAGCCTGCCCTTCCTCCCGGCCGGATTCCGGCACCTTGGCAAGGCTTCACGGCTTCAGCGCCTGATCACCTCGAACTGGCCGGGAGAACCACACTGGTACCTGTCGGTGCTCTCGGTTTCGCCGGAATCCCAGCGGGAAGGCCATGGCGCTGCCCTGCTCCGGCCCGGACTTGAAGCGGCAGACCGGGACGCGGTCGGCTGCTGGCTGGAGACCCAGCGGGAGAGCAACATCCCCTTCTACGCCCGGTTCGGCTTCCAGCTGGTCAGGCGGGTGGAAGTGGAGCCGGATGTTCCCCTCTGGCTGATGTGGCGGCCGCCAGCTGGCGCCTGACCGGACACCTCAACCGACGATTGCCCGCCTTGCCCCGCTGATCCTGTAGAGACCGCCTCCTTCTCCCACGGCGAACAGGTACCGGCCCCGGAATCCCTTCGACCCGCGCCCGAAGGTGACGCCGCCGAGCGTGTCGCTGATCTCGAAAACGCAGGCTTTCTTGCCCGGCCGGACCTTCCAGACGCCGCCGATCGCCCCGACGAAGAAGTTGTTGTTGCCATCCCTGGTGATGCTGGAGAAGTACGAGAACTTGCGCTCCTCGTCGGTTGACTGGTACCAGGTGGTGGTGATGTCCGGGTTGTCCAGCTCGACGGTGCTGATCTTGGGCGGCAGGCTGTAGTGGCTGGTGACGTACATGTACTCGCCGTACTTGCCGATCACCATGCCGGATGGGGTGTTGATCTCCGCCCAGGGCCTTTCGATCCAGCGTCGCGGAGAGACCCGGTTGATGTTCGAGCTGTTGATGAAAGTGTTGGAGGCGAGGATGGAACCGTCCGGCAATGTCGCGACCCCGTTCGCCGATCCCACACGGTGCGCCAGCACCGAATACTTGCCGTTCGAAGGATTGACCTCGAGGATGTCCGCCTCGCGGAGCCTGGGACCTCCGTAGATCCCGTAGGGGTCGTAGCTGCCCACGCCCCAGAGCAGCGTCCTGCCCCTCCAAGCCAGGCCTCCCGAACCTCCGATGGCCGATGCGAGAAGGACCCAATCGGCTCCCGGCCGGTCGATTCGCCACAACCTGGCCATCCGGTCGTCCTCGCTGGCCCGGCCCGATACGTACATCCGGCCCCCGCCTCCCACGATCGCCGATCTGAGCTTTCTCTCGCTGTCGTCGATCTTCCTTATTGACACCTGACCCGCGCATTCGGGGACCTTCTTCGCGGTTGCCGAGGACACAATCGACAGCGATGCGAGAACTGCAAGTACCAGTGCTGGAACAACCCTGCCCACGGATTCAGCCTACCCTGCCGCCTGTTCCGGATCCGGTTCAGCTTCAGCAGAGGCTGTCCTGGAGCACCCCGCTCGGGCAGACCGAGTGGTACCAGAGCGCATTCGGGAAAACCGCTCCGGAGAAGTCGGCGCCCGTGAAGTTCGAGTTCATGATGATCACCGAGCCAAGCGAGGCATTCGTCAGGTTCGCGTCATTGAAAGAGGAGATCTGAATCGAGCTCGCGTGCATGAATGCCTCGGTGAAGTTCGCACCGACCATGATCGTGCTGCTCAGGTTGGCCGAATAGAGGAGCGTCCCGGTGAAGTTGGCCGGGTCTGGCTGGGCGACCACCCCGTAGAGATTGGCGTTCTCCAGGTTCACGTTCGTCAGGTCGGTTCCCGAGAGGGTGGCGCCCCACAGGTTGGCGTTGATCAGGTTTGTCGTCGTCTTGGCCGGCTCGTTGGAGAATGGAGGAGGGGGAGGGGGCTGGTTCGAGCCCTTCAGGTTGGCGTTGGTCAGGTCCGCGCCGTAGAAGGACGAGTTGCTGAAGTCGCCGTTGGTCAGGGTCGCCGTGTTCAGGCTTGTGCCGTACAGCCTCGCGTTCTCGGCGCTCACTCCGGTCAGGTTCGCCCGGTTCAGGGTAGCGTTGGTGAAGTTGGCGGTCGAGAGGGTCGCCTTGTTCAGCTTCGTCCCGACCAGCCAGGCTCCGCGCAGGTCGGCACTGGTCAGGTCGGCTCCGCGCAGGTCGGCGTTCTTCAGGTTCGCGTTCCTGAGGTCGGCGCCCCGCATCTTCGCGTTCCGGAAGTTCGCGCCATTCAGCTTGCCGTGGAACTCGAGCTTCCAGTTGAGCTTCTTGCCCGCACAGTTCGCCTTCTGCTTCAGCACGCAGCCGTTCACGGTCTTCGACTTTGCCGGGGCGGCCCCGAAGAGCAGCGCGGCCATGAGAAGCGGAAGGAGATACCTCTTGAAGAAGTCCATGCCCGGAACCTAACCGGTCCGACCGGTCAAGCCGAAGGCACTGTTGCGTCCAGCGCGCCCCTTATCTGGACGATCTGGCCGCCGAATCCGACCGCGTAGAGGGTATTGCGGGTGAAACCGGACTTGCCTCCGCCAAAGGCGAGGTTGGAAACCTGCGGGATGCCAGAGGCCACCTTGCAGACCTGCCTGTCGGGTGTGATCTTCCAGATCTCGCCTGCCGCCCAGGCGGCGGCATAGAGGTTGTTCTCCCCGTCGCGGGTGAGTCCGTCAAAGGCGGGAACCTGGTTGTCGAGGCCTGCCGCCGAGAACCAGGTCGTGACGTTCGACGGCCTGGCGAGCTCCACCCGGGCGATGCTGCCGGGGTTCTTGAACGTCTGGTTGACGAAGAGGTACTTGCCGTTCTTGCCGACGACCATGCCGTTGCCGCTCTCGACGCTGGCCCAGCCGTGCGTGGTCGCGCCGTCCGGGGTGACCCGGTCGAGCTTCAGGCCGAAATCGTTGGACGCAAAGACGAATCCGTTCTTCGCGCGGGTCACGCCGTTGGCCATGCCGAGATCGGTCGCCCACTCGAAGTACCTGCCGTTCTTCGGGTTCACCTTGAGCAGGCTCGCCTGGGGGTCTGCGTCGCCGGTCTGCCCGCCCACGAGCGTGTTTCCGTTGCCCCAGAGCAATCGCTTTCCGACCCAGGCCAGGCCCCCGGGTCCCGCCGGCGCGTTCGAGATCACCTCGGGGGTGGCGCCCGGACGGTCGATCCTGATCAGGCTGGCCGGATCATCGAAGCCGGACTTCGTTCCGGAGACGAACAGCTTGCCTCCCCCGCCGGAGATCACGGCTTCGAGCACGCCCTGGCCGGTGTAGAGGGTCTTTTGCGAGAGCGTGCCCTCGCATTCGGGTATCGCGCTGGCGGCCGGCGCGAAGGCCAGCGAACCGAGGGCGAGGACGGCGGTAACGACGACGAGACGCATGCGCATGTCCGAAACCCTAACGCCGCTGCCTTTGTCCGACTCGGATGCCTTGTAAAGTCGGACGCAATGAGCCCCTCGATTGAAGATCTGAAACTCGTCAATTCCGGCAAGGTCCGCGAGATCTACGAGATCGAGGACGATCTCCTGCTGGTCGCCTCCGACCGCATCTCGATCTACGACGTGATCATGCCGACCGCCATCCCGGACAAGGGCAAGGTCCTGACCCAGATGTCGAACTTCTGGTTCGAGAACACGACCGACATCGTGCCGAATCACTTCCTCTCCAACGACGTGCCCGAAGAGGTCGCCGGCAGGGCGGTAAGGGTCCGTAAGCTCGAGATGTATCCGGTCGAATGCGTCGTGCGCGGGTACCTCTCCGGATCAGGGTGGAAGGAGTACCAGGAGACCGGTGCCGTCTGCGGAGTCGGACTCCCGGAGGGTCTGCAGGAGTCGGACAAGCTGCCTCGACCGATCTTCACCCCGGCGACCAAGGCCGAACTCGGTGATCACGACGAGAATGTCGATTTCGACCGGGCGGCCGAGATCGTCGGTGACCGGCACCTGATGGAGGAGCTGCGGCGGATCTCGATCGAGCTCTATGAGTACGGTGCTGCCCACGCGGCCGGGAAGGGCATCATCCTCGCCGACACCAAGTTCGA
>JRYG01003120.1_pt1 | contig 10009 bp, 4 predicted proteins | sample 235341 | NCBI WGS metagenome assembly JRYG01 (sample SAMN03074218, study PRJNA261478) | activated sludge metagenome | biome: Wastewater Treatment Plant; feature: Wastewater; material: Activated sludge; isolation source: activated biomass of a wastewater treatment plant treating hydrocarbon... ... | reverse complement strand
CCGTTCAACCCGTCAACAAAGATCGCTTTTGAAATTCCTTCAGAAGCGCTGGTGAAACTGGTGGTATATGATGTCGCGGGGAATGAAGTTGTGACTCTGAAAAATGAAAATCTCAGTGCAGGCAGTTACTCCGTGAATTTCAACGGAGCAGGCCTTTCGAGCGGTATTTACTTTTACAAGCTTGAGGCAGGATCTTTCTCTGCCGTAAAGAAAATGACACTCATCAAGTAATATCAGGATCTATCTGTCAACATCACCTGAGCCCCGTACATTACGGGGCTCTCTTGTTATTAAATTACAGAACATTATCAGAAAAGTCCGGCACAGGAAATTAATTTTATCCGTTTTGCAGAGAACTTTTTCCGGCAACACAGGATCCTTGCTTCATCTATATTATTCACCCGATAAATAATGTGTGCTTCATTCACCTGCTCATAAACACCGCCGCCTTCAGCGTTTTTGCTCCCGCGCTTCCGCAGTCAATGTAGATTATGTACATGCCGCTTGCAACATAGCTTCCGTCACTGTTCTTAAGATCCCACTTCTGGAGCGAGCTGTTCGGGTCGCTGTTGTCTCTGTCAATTCTCTTCACCAAAATTCCGTCAAGCGTGTAAATGTAGATCTTACTCTTTAGAGGAAGATTGGAAAAGTATATGAACTTCTCTCCGCCGGAATCATACTCAAGCTCAGAGGTTGCAAAGTACGGATTCGGAAAGACGTTGATACTTGCGATCTCCGCGGATGTGACTGAAGAACTGTTCACTGTTGTTCCCTTCACTTCCCACGAGTATTTAATAGGATAACCCGGAACAAACTCCGGCTTTGTGATTCTGTAAGGCCAAACAGTAAGAACATCACCCGCTGCAAAAGTCATTGGAATTCCCTGAGAAGTTCTTCTTGCCCTGGGCTGCCACACATACATCACATCCATCGAAGGAAAACCCAGGGTCACACTGTTTGACCCCGGATTCTTGCTTGTGTAGAACTGACTCGGAACAGGATCATAATCAGAAGCCAGAATATAAGTGAAATGAAAATTCCCGAGTGCAGAAGTGTCCGGATCCCACAATGCGTTTATGTCTTTGTCAAGGAAAGCTGTGTTCAGTTGCCTCGGCGCGCCCGCTGTCGAGTCCAGTTCATCAACTGCAAACACGCTGAATGGAATTTCAATCATATCGGCAAACTGAGCATTTGATAAGTTTGTATCAAGAGGAACATATCTGTAGGTCTTTGAACTCTGCCCGAAGACTATCTTTATTTTTCTGAGAGGTCCTCCTGACAGGATGGCGTTTTGTCCCGCCACCGGTGTGAAGAATGGTTTGTTCGCAATGATTCTTGACCTGCTGTTCCTAAATGTGCCGGATGTCGGGAAACTCATTCCGATGCTTCTGCTCTGATACTGCCTTTTTGTTATAACCTTCGCAGTTTTCACTGCTTCAGTATCAGGACCTTCGAACCATAAATTCGATTCGGGTTCATAAGTCCAGCCCTTTTGATTTGAATTGTAGTACCTACCAAAGTATTGATTGTAGCTTGATGTATATGCCGGATTCGGATCCGCTATAATTCCGGAATCCATAACTAAACTGTGAATCAGCATCATTCCATCATAGACTCTTGCTGTATCCTGCCCGCCTGAAAAGTCATAAATATTTTCAAGTGGCGTTATAATGATCCCGTTTTGATTTTTCGTAAGTGTCCAGTTCAGCATTGCACCGGTTCCTCCGATAGTGGAAGTATACTTTGCGCTGGCAAGCTTAAGCGGTTCTACAACAACAGGTGCAACGGCAAGATCTTTCTGATCAGTATCAAGTGTGTCTCCGTATTGATAACTTGTTTGTGCTTCGGGAGAAAGTCCCTTCGGTACAACTCTCACAATGTTTTCGCTTATCACACTTGAAAGAACTTTGGGCAGTGAGTTGAGCCCGCCTGAAGGATCATAATAGTATGCAGTAACTGCAAACTTATATTCCGATCCGTTCTTGAACTCGCTTCCGCTCACTGTATCTTTTGACAACACAATTGAACGGGATATTCCATTGTCGCTGCCGCTTTGCACAACTCCATAAACCATTCCCTGATACTCTTCAAGATAAACGCTGTCGCGGATGTCTTTGATACCGTCTATTATATCATAAGTCTTGATGAGTATCGTGTCTGCTTTGGATGGAGTGATTTTGTTCGGACGAATTCGATAGATATTATATCCCTGAAACCTGTAAATCCCGCCTGACACCGGATTCGCATAACTTATTCTTTCGCATGAATCATTCCATATTAGACTGATTCTTCCATTGCCTGTGGCGTTTGAAGTTACGACGGGTTTCAGTGTCTTTATGCTTACATTGAAGTTGTTCTCAAAGAGATTCTTCAATGATCTGGAATAATTCTTAAGCAGAGAAACACTGTTTCTGTTGTTAGCACCTCTGGCGATGATCTGAGCTGTTATTATACTCTGAGTATCTCCCGGATTTACTGTACAGGGACCGGTTGCTTGCAGCCATCTTCTGTCTCCGTTACTTACTTCTAACCAACCGGTTCCTGATTCAGGATCACCTGCGAATGGGTAATTGCTCGGCTGCATTGTTGTTGGATTGATCCATCTCAAACCTCTTATTGTCTTGCCTTCCATATTCATATATGTCTCCCTGAAATTGGAAGGATCCCCATATTCGGGACTGCTGCCGTAATACAAATTGAAGCAGCTCATTCCGAGAAATTTGTAACCGCCTTTAACCGTGACTACATTGCTCAAAGGCGGATTAAAGAATCTTGCAGTATCGCCGGGGCTTTCAACCAAAGGACCTCTGAGAATCTGAAAACCAACTGCAGGCGGTGATAAACCGTAATTAGGATCATTGTTATCGAAATTGTAAGTATAGGCAAGGTTTAGGTTAGTATCACAACCTGCTGCATCGTCATTCGCATCACCAAGATCATCATCACTCCAAATAGCAAAATAGCACTTGTTCCATGGGAGAGTTCCCCTGTTAATAATTCTTTGTTCCGTAAGTATAATATTGCCGAGCGGGCTGTAATCTTTCACAAAGCTCCAGTTGGTCTGAAGTATCTGAGCTTTAAGCGGCGCAGTACTTCCGGCATTATTGCCATGCGCTTCAGGATATCCGTCTGTGTAAGAATAAAACATCATCTGATCACCTATCATGAAAGGCTTCCCAAGCGAATCCGCATAACCTCCCTGATCGAATGGCCAGTGTATGTAATCATAAGATGTAACATCATTCTTGTTGATCTTGTAGATGCGGTAAAGGGAATCATCCTTGCCTTGTGGATTTCCGTTGTTATCAATATATCCCGGAAGATATTCGTAATCATATTCAGCAATTGCGATGAGCGTATCATCGCCCACAACTGCTCCGATCCATAAGCCTGAAGCATAACGTGCAAAAGTTTGCGCAGTTTTGGGCCACCTAAATCCGGAATTTCCAGTCGCCGGATCACGGTTAAAACTACCGTTGTTTCTATACCACGTGCTGATACTGTTCGCATCCATCTGCTTGCTGCTGATGACTGCAAGCGGATTGTCCTGATTTACGGACTTATTGGGATCATCTTTGATACTTGCTGAACCAAGTAGAAGTAGGCACATCAACAAGCAAATGAAGACCGATGTTATTTTTATAATTTTCATTGCAGTAATTCTTAACAATTAAAAATTGCGGTGGAGCCGTCCCTTCGGGAAAATTTAAGAATTAGAAACAGCTGACTTCAGATTAACAGTGATTCAGAACGCTCTGTTCATTGTGCATAAATACTAGTTTCATGAATCTCAATCCTCAATTTTATAATTCCTCCTCACTTTCAATTTTCAATTTTCAATTTCTAATTCACAACTCTCAACTCCCAACTCACAACTCTCAATTCCTCATAAACACCGCCGCCTTCAGCGTCTTTGCTCCCGCGCTTCCGCAGTCAATGTAGATTATGTACATGCCGCTTGCAACATAGCTTCCGTCACTGTTCTTCAGATCCCAATTCTGCAGTGAACTGTTAGGGTCACTGCTGTCCCTGATGATCTTCTTCACAGGCACTCCGTCAAGTGTGTAAATGTAGATCGTGCTTCTGAGCGGAAGATTTGAGAAGTATATGAACTTCTCGCCTCCGGAATCATACTCAAGCTCGGAGGTTGCAAAGTAAGGATTCGGGAACACGTTGATTGACGCGATCTCGGCAGAAGTTATGTTTGAACTGCTTATGCTCGTCCCCTTCACTTCCCATGTGTATCTGAGAGGATAGCCCGGAACAAACTCCGGCTTAGTGATCCTGTACGGCCAGACAGTAAGCACATCAACCTCAGTGAATTTCATTGCGCTCCCGCCGGATGTCTTTTTTGCGCGGGGATGCCACGCATACATCACATCCATCGCAGGAAATCCCAAGGTAGGACTTCCAATGCCGGGATTCTTGCCTGTGTATGCCTGATTCGGCACCGGATCATAATCTGAAGCCAGTATGTATGTGAAATGATAATTGCCAAGCAAAGACGTGTCCGGATCCCAAATCGAATTGTTGTCCCTGTCAAGGAATGCAGTGTTCAACTGCCGCGGTGTGCCTCCGGTTGAATCAAGTTCGTCAACTGCAAAAACACTGAACGGAACATCAGCCATGTCAGCATAAGGAGTGTTCGTCAGATTTGTATCCGCAGGAACATATCTGTACGATTTTGATGACTGTCCGAATACGATCCTGATCTTTCTAAGCGGCCCGCCTGTGAGGATTGCATTCTGCCCGGAAACGGGAGTGAAGAACTTTCCGTTTGCCTTCACCCTGGAAACGCTGTTGCGGAACGTGCCGATTGTCGGAAAACTCATACCAATACTGCGGCTTTGATATTGCCGGCCGGTGACCATCTTAGCAGTCTTAACTGCCGTCGTATCGGGGCCTTCAAACCACTTGTTGCCGGATGGTTCGTAAGTCCAGCCATATTCATTTGAACGTGGATATGCTGTATACTGGTTTTCCGGGTCTGTTACTATTCCCGAATCAGAAATTCTCCTGTGCACAAACATGATGCCGTCTGCTTCCTTCGCCGAATCCTGAGTACCGGAGAAATCCGCGATGTTTCTGAAGAGTGTATCTGTCATTCCGTTAAAGTACCTGAGCAGAGTAAAGGCAGGATTGTTTACTGTTCCTCCGAATACTGATGTGTACTTCGCATCGGTAAGTTCCAGCGGACTTATTACAATAGGTGCAACCGCAAGATCTTTCTGGTCAGTATCCAGAGTATCACCGGCTGTCTGAGGCACATTTGCTTCAGGTACGGTTCCCTGAGGAATGACTCTGACCAGGTTTTCCCCCGGAGACGCTGACAGAACTTTTGGAAGTGTATAAAGACCACCCGACGGATCGTAGTAATATGCTGTTACAGAAAATTTATATTCACTGCCGTTTATGAAAGCTCCGCCGCTGACAGTATCTTTTGATAGTTCAATGGATCTCGATATTCCGTTGTCGCTTCCTTTCTGAACAACTCCGTAAGTTATGCTCTGATATTCATCAAGATAGATGCTGTCCCTTATGTCCCTGATACCGTCAATCTTGTCAAATGTTTTGATTAGTATCGTGTCGGACTTTGAGGGCGTTACGGTATTAGGCCTTATTCTGTAAATGTCGTAACCCTGAAAATTGTAAACTCCGCCGGTGAGCTTGTTTGCATAAGTCACTCTTTCGCATGAATCGTCCCATGAAAGAAAGATCCTGCCGTTGCCGGGAGCGTGAAAAGATGCTCTTGGAAATCTTGGCTCAATTGATACATCGAAATTCTGATTGAACAGATTTGAAGTAATCCCTGAAATCGACTTAAGAAGAGTAACGCTGTTTCGATTGTCAGAACCTCTGGCAATCACTTGAGCAATTACTATGCTTTGTGTGTCTCCGGGATTAACCGCGAGTGGTCCCATTGACTGAAGGAATCTGTTGTTGGTACCATTTGACTCAATCCAGCCGGATCCACTTTCAGGATCACCGCTGAATGCAAACTTCGTAACCTGGCCTGTCAGAGGATTGACCCAGGGAGTACCGTTTCTTCTGAATCCCTGTAAAACAAGATATGTCTCTCTGTAATTGGAAGGATCACCTAAACTTGGATCGGCATTTCTTATCATGTTTGAAGAGGTCATTCCGGAAATTCTGTGTCCCGGCTTAATCACCTGATATGCACTGCCGGGCGGATCAAAAAATATTGCTGTATCGTCCGGTGATTCGACAAGCGGCCCTCTTAAAACTACGAATCCGGCTGCAGGCGGTGATAATCCGTAGTCAGGATCACTGTTATCAAAATTGTATGTATAGGTAAGGTTCAGATTTGTATCGCACCCGACAGCATCATCACTGGCACTGCCTATGTCATCATCCGTCCAGTTGACGACATAACAATCTGTCCACGGCATATTGCCTCTGTTGATCAATCTGTATTCTGTAAAAATTACATTATTCAGAACTCCGGCTTTCTTCACAAAACACCAGTTCGTCTGCAGTATCTGTACCTTCAGCGGCGCAGTGCTACCGCCATTATTGCCGTGAGCTTGAGGATAGCCGTCCGTATAAGAGTAAAACATTGTCTGGTCTCCCATCATGAACGGCTTGCCGTCTGAACCTTTGTATGCGCCCTGCTCATAAGGCCAGTGAATGTAATCGTAAGCATTTGTTTCATTCTTGTTTATGATGTAGATCCTGTACAGCGAGTCATCTTTTCCCTGCGGATTGCCGCCTGCGTCAATGTATCCCGGCAGATACTCATAATCATATTCAGCAATTGCAATGAGTGTGTCAGCACCCACCTTAGCGCCTATCCAAAGACCTGATGCATAACGCGCAAATTTCCCGCTTCCTTTCGGCCATTCGAATCCTGAATTGCCTGTTGACGGATTCCTGTTGAAGCTCCCGTTATTCCTGTACCATGTACTTATGTTGTTTGCGTCCATCTGCTTACTGCTGATGATTACAGAAGAAGGATGGTCTTTCCGGAGTCCGGAAGATTCACCAACTGCAATGATCATAATTAGCATAGTGACAATAAGCGCAAGCACACTAATTAATGGAAATGAATTCATGCTGTCTGTCTTTACTGCAAACTACCCGAATCTGCACTCCCGGTCAAAGATTTTTTTGGGGAAATTACACAGCTTTTCCAATGCCCGTAAGAAGGAGATGCATTGCAAAAGCCCAATTCCGGCTTGCATTGCATGTTTTGGAAGGAAATTTTGCGGACAAAATTCTGAGTTTGACATACTCTATCTTACCTCAAACTTTACTCACATCTCATNNCATGGAATCGAATCTGCGCACGATGCAGAACACCGGCAAAGATCTGAATCACTCTGAACTGCATTTCAGTCCCAACGTGAATACTCGCCTACCGTAGCGCTTACAGCCAATACCCTTCAGCGGAATTATCTGCCGTATCTCGGGATCAGATGAATGTGCGCATGCATTATAATCTGTCCTGCAGCTTCACCGGCATTGATGCTGACATTGTAACCGTTAGGGAAATGATATTCGTCGGTATGAAGCTTTGCAAGGTCGAGCAATACAAGCATGGCTGCTTTCTCGTCAGAGCTGAGCTCGAAATATGTCTTCACATGCTTCTTTGAGATCACAAGCAGATGCCCTTTTGACTGCGGAAACTTGTCGGGTATTACAAAGGCATGCTCATTCTGGAAAAGAATGTTCTCGTTGTTGATGTTGCAAAATACACATGAATTTTCCATACGTAATGTATTTGTTTGTTTAAGGAATTATTCGTGATACGAAAGACGCTGCGTTGTTGTATGCTATGGCAATATCGGTCGCGTCAACTGAAAAGTCTCCGCTCAGATCTTCCGGAACATAACCCGAAGCGTAAACGAAAGCGGCGTTGTCTGCAAGGAGTACATCGCTTCCGTCAACAACACCGTCTCTGTTCACATCACCGCTGTAAATGCAGTATCTTGTTCCGGACTGAGTGAGATTGCCACCGTAAGCAGATCCTGCAAATGCGGTCAGATCAACTGCTGAAGTGACTCCGGCTGTAAACGCTATTGGAGCAGAAGTCCAGGTCTCCAGGCTGTTTCTGTGCCTTACATCTGCATAGTAACTGCCGCCTTGCGCATTCATAAAGAGCATCACACTATGAAATCCAACCGAGTCTATCACTCCGATAGAGCTGTCCGCTTTCTGATATGGCCAGTTGGAATTTCTGAGGTACACTGTTACCGTGTCTCTCATGCTGAGCATGTCTGAAGCTGTCCTGTAGAATCCTTCCGGGATTGCCTTCAGGCTGAGTGCAAGAGGAAAGGGATTGTCGGAATCCCACACCGGTCCCTGTGGAGTGCCGCCTCTTCTTATCACTCCGTGGCTCGGCCCTCCCGCAGCATTGGAAAAGTCTCTCAGAGTGTCACCCGTGCCTTCGTTAAAATGGTAAAGGCCCGCCGTAAAAGCATCGGCAGTGAACTCGCTCAAGGGCGGAACGAAATCCGAAGTATATCTCACTGTTCTTGAAATTCTGAGTTCATCAAGCCGGCCGTTGTAGGAAGGATAAGCACTGCCGGCATCATGCTTCTCCGCACCAAGCACAAGGAACGGATCGCTCTGCAGCCAGGTTGTGGCCCGGTTATTCCTGTAACTTACGTTTCCCGCCGGTCCGGCCGCTGAAGTTCTCTGAACTCCGTCAATGAAGATCCTGACAAGCCCGCTTGCAGAATCTCTTGTAACAGCAATATGATGCCACTCGCCGTCGGCTACATTATGCTGAGCAACAAGTGACCTCCCGTTGCCGGCCCTGTCTATTCCAAAGCAGATTCCCCTGTCGCCTGAGCCGCCGCCGGTGTATGAGCCGATTGAAATACCAAAGTCGCCGTAATCACCCGAACCGTAGATGTCACGGTCGAGAATTATGTTTCCCGTGATCCAGCCGTCACCGTCAAACCTGTTTTCTATATAACCGTTATTGTCGGCGGCATTTGCCTTCATGAAGAACTCAAGAGTAAAACTGCCGGAAACGTCAACGGGTCTTGCAGGTGCATCAAGCCTTATCTTCACCCTGTCAATGTCGTTCACTCCGTTGCCGAAGAATCTCAGAGAGTTGTTTTGAGCTTTGAGCCCGGGAGAGAATCCCTGCAGGAATGCAGGAAGCAAAGCAGTAAGTATCAGCCTGATAAGTGATGTTCTCATAACGGATTGTTTACAAATCTACGCATGTGCAACGGGAAATGAAATGCAGATATGGATGAATCAACCGGCGTAAACGGCGCCGAGATGACAATACATATTTCTTACTCGCAACGCCGTACATCATCGCAACCCGATTACGAAATGCGTTATCGGGACTGCCCAGAGTCTGTTGCCTTTGGTAAGCAAAATCAGTCCGGGCTGTCATCTCCCATTATTATCCGTAACTTGTTTTAACTGCATTGCTCCTTAACCTGTGCGACATTNNTCACCCGATGCTTAAGAATGACCTGCTGACATTGCTTTCATCCTTCAGTAAAAATGATCTGAAAAAATTCGGCAAGTTTGTCAATTCACCGTACCACAACACAAATGCAAAGGCATCAGAACTTCTGGATGCACTACGGCCGTTTCACCCCGGCTTTGAATCTGAGACGCTCACAAAGAAATTCCTGCACGGAAAACTCTACGGGAAAGGGAAATATGTTGAAGGAACGGTCAACTACCTCCTGTCTGAACTTCAGAGACTTGCAGAGAAATTCATTTCTCTTGAAAACGCAGATCCGGAGATGTTCGGCATTTCATTGCTCGGATATGCATATAGAAATCTTGATGACAAGCTATTTGACAAGTATCTTGCTTCGGCAAGGAAGTCAGTGAAGAGTTCAGAGTCTAACCTTTATCAGTTTCTCCTGTCCGACATTCTTTCGTCGAGAATTCAATCAGAGCTGAATATTGTAACCAAGAAAGATGCTTACAGAAAAGAATGGCTCGAGCCGTCAAAATGGCTGATCAGATTCTACCTTGAGCATCTCCTGAAGAACCTTATCACGCTTACAAA
>JRYG01027775.1_pt1 | contig 10045 bp, 12 predicted proteins | sample 235341 | NCBI WGS metagenome assembly JRYG01 (sample SAMN03074218, study PRJNA261478) | activated sludge metagenome | biome: Wastewater Treatment Plant; feature: Wastewater; material: Activated sludge; isolation source: activated biomass of a wastewater treatment plant treating hydrocarbon... ... | reverse complement strand
GGACTGGCTGTTCCTGCTGCGCCAGAAGCCCGAATCCATCGAGCGGCTGGGCAAGGAAGGCAAGCTCCACATCGACGAATGGACGAAGCGCCAACTCTCCAGCGTCACGACCGAGGGCGGCGCTTATTCCGAGGTTTTCGTCCATGGTCCGATGGGCTCGGGCATCGGCCGGCTCATCCTCGATCCGTTCTCCATGCTTCTCTATTCCACCACGGCGGAAGACTTCCAGGCGATCAAGACGCTTACGGACCAGGGCATGTCGGTGGCGGACGCGATCGAGTCCTTGTTGAAGCGAAGGGGAGTGCATTGAAGGCTCACGTCATCACCTGGGCGGTCGCGGTGTTGTCCGCATGCATTGTCGGGGCGGCATGGGTTCATACCCATCCGTGGCCGCGGATGGTCCGCGTGGACATGGGCAGCCTCTTCGAGGAACAGAAGAAGGCCTTGGCCGACCGGATCCGGCCCGGCATGTCCGAGCAGGAGCAGAAGGCGCTGTTTCAGACGGCCACCGACTACGCCAGCCGGGTGGAAGCCGCATTGACGACGCTCGCCAAGGAATGCGGCTGCGCCGTCGTGAATTCGGCCGCGCTCTTGCGCCTGCCGGATGCCGGGGCGCCCGGGATCCCCGACGCGACGGCCAGGCTAAAGGAACTGGTCGCCGACCACAAATGATGCGGATACCTCCCGTTTGGCTCGTGCTCGCCGTGGCCGCCGCCGGTTCCGGCCCGGCGCNNGCGGTGGCGCGGGGATCGACTACCCATCGATCTGGGCGTGCGACCGCTCGAAGTTCAACTGGTACTGCGACCTGGAGCCCGAGACGCCGGGGCCGGCGACCGAACCGGTCGAGCCGACAAAGGCCAAGACCCGGGAGGAACAAGCCCTCGAACGCATCGAGACCTTGCAGAAGGAACTGAAGGCGAAGCGGGCGCTGGCGATCGTCGATCCCACCCCGGACAACCTCAAGGCCTACATCGCGGCGCAAGAGGCGATGATGAACATGGGGTCCGTGTTCTCGGACGTGTGGCGGCGCGTGGTCTGGCAGAACCCCGATCTCAACTACGAGCTGAAGCGCCCGGTCAACAATGCCGCGATCGCTACCTACGCCAGCGCGCGCAAGGCGGCCGAGAAGCGCCAGCTTTCCGACATCAACAAGGAATGGGGCCTGTTCTTCTTCTTCCGATCGGATTGCCCCTACTGTCACCGCCTGGCGCCGACCCTCAAGTTCCTGACGGATACCTACGGGATCACGGTGCTGCCCGTCAGCGTCGACGGCGCCGGCCTGCCGGAATACCCGAATCCCCAACGCGACAACGGTCTGGTTGAGAAGCTCGGGATCCGGCAAGTGCCGATGCTCGTGCTCGGGAACGTCAAGGACAAGCGCCTCATGCCCCTGGCCTCCGGCGTGATTTCTGCGCAGGACGTGATCGAGCGGATCTACATCCTCACCAGCACCCAGCCGGGTGAGCTTTATTGAGAGAGGAATCCCCGATGTCCGGGAAACGCCTGCTTGCCTCTATGCTCATGGTCACGTTCAGCGCGTCGGCTACCGCCAGCATCCAGTCCGAGATGCAAACCTGGTTCAACGAGATGGGCGCCTACGGCAACGTGACCGGCGCCCAAGTGGTCCAAGGGCAGACCACGACGGTCTACACCGGCGGCAGCATGTACATGCGCACGCCCATCCGCAACTACCAGCTCGCCTCGATCGCACCGCCCAGCATCCGTGCGGGATGCGGCGGCATCGACCTGTTCGCCGGATCGTTCTCGTTCATCAACTCCGAGCAGCTCACCGCGCTGCTGCGCAACATCGCCAACAACGCGGTCGGCTACGCCTTCATGATGGCAGTCAAGTCCATTTCGCCCGACCTGGCCGATCTGCTCCAGTACCTCCAGGACCAGTCATCGAAGATCAACGGCATGAACCTCAATTCGTGCCAGATGGCGGAGGGCATCACGACGGCCACGCTCGGGCCGCTGCTGTCGGACAAGAAGGAGCAGGCGAACGCCCAGGGTACGGGGTCTCTGCTCTCGAATCTGTGGCCGGACAGCTTCCAGTCCTTCGACCAGTGGCGCCAGGACAAGAACGCCAAGAAGCAGGCCCGCCAGCAGGCCGCGAACGCCGATGCGAACCTCAAAGAGGTCCTCCAGCCGGGGAACGTCGTCTGGAAAGCCCTCCGGAAGACCGACACCCCCGACGAGCTGAAGGAGCTGATGATGAGCATGGTGGGGACGATCATCATCGTCCCGTCCGGCGAGAACTACGNNTGTACAAGGGGCCGACCGGGATCAAGTTCTCCGACTTTATCGGCCACCCCGAGTCGGCGACGAAGAACGACATCACCCTGCTCAAGTGTGGCAGCGATCCCGATTGCCTGAATCCGACCGCGGTATCGAACCAGTCGGTGGCGTCGCTTTCATGGCACGTGCGTCAGACGATGGAAAAGGCGACGAGCAAGATCATGAGTCGCCAGAGCCAGAGTTTCGATGGCATCGATTACGCGGTGTACATGAACTCCTCGATCCCCGTCTGGCGCCTTGCCAACATCGCCGCGATGAGCCGGGGCGGACCGGCGCTGCTCACCAACAACTACTCTCAAACCGTGGCGGTGGAGCTTGCCTACAACTGGTTCACCGAGATGGTGCGCACCTTGCAGAAGGCCCTTGCCAACAACTCGGCGGCGCAATCCCAAGACATCGTCCAGGCTACCACGAGCCTGAACGAGCAAATTGCCAACGCGAGGAAGCTCGCCGCCTCGGAGTTCATGGCCCAGTACCAGAAGGCCGTGTCCATGGCCGAACTGCAAAAGACGACGCAGTGGTTGCACGAAACCATGATGCGCTCGATGCCGGCCGACGTGCAGAAATCCTTGCTGACCTTCAACCGCTGAGGGCAGTCGAAGGTGAATTTCGAGGTCTACGCCTATTGGAATACCGCCGAGCTGGCAGCGGTGTTCAACGCGATCGCGGCGATCACCGGCAGCGGGGACTTCAACGGACTGCTGCGGGCGCTCGCGCTGGTGGCGATCTTGTCCCTCGCGATCGCCGTTCTCGCCGGGCGTGGCCGGCATGACGATTTCTGGCGTTGGGTGATCATGCTGGGGATCTTCCACGGCATGTTGCTCGTTCCCAAGAGCAACGTCATCATCGTCGATCGAACCGGGACGGCGCCGGCGCAGACCGTGGCGAATGTGCCGATCGGCCTGGCTTCCCTGGCCCATGGCACGAGCAAGATCGGAGACTGGCTGACGACGGCCTTCGAAACCGTGTTCTCCCTCCCCGATGACGTTCAGCTTCGCAAGACCGGGACGCTGTTCGGTCATCGGGTCATGCGCGAGAAACTGGCAGCCGGGACTGTCAATCCCATCCTGCTGCACAACCTGATGGAGTTCTATCGGGAGTGCATCTGGCCGGACATGGCGTCCGGCTACATCAGCAGCAGGGACATCAGCGAGGCACCGGACATCTGGGCGCTGTTCAACAACACCAATCCGGGCCTCCTGGTCACGATTCTGGACTACAACGATCCAGCGACGAGCAACACGGTGAACTGTCCCGGCGCTTACTCGACGCTGACCAGTCAGCTTGCCCTCGATGTCGATCAGCAGATGGAGGCCGTCGGGTCGCGGCTTTATCCAGGAATGAGCACCTCTGCAGCCAAGGCGGCATTCACGGGCGCGCTCGCGACGACGACCAATTACCTGCTCGGCGTCTCGCAGTCGGCCCAGGACATCCTCAGGCAATCGATCGTCGGCAATACCATCATCGATGCCGAGTACACGATCCCCTCCCAACTCGGCGATGCCGCACAGGCGCAGGTGAAGCTCGCGCAAGCGCAGGCGATCCGATCGTTCAACACGTCGTATGGGACGATGACGGCGCTGGCCGACGAAACCATGCCGAAGCTGCGCAACGCGGTGGAGATCCTGACCTATGCGCTCTTCCCGATTGTCGTGCTGATCATCGTCATATCTGGGCAGTTCGCCGTCACGTTCCTCAAGGCCTATCTCGGATCGCTCCTTTGGGTGCAGCTATGGCCCCCCTTGTACGCCGTCACGAACTTCATCATGAACACCAAGGCGGCAACAGGTCTCTCCGGCGCGACGGCAGGCGACGGTCTGGCGCTGAAGTACTACAACTACCTCGGTTCGGCTGTGGCCAGCGACCAGGCGGTGGCAGGCGTGCTTGCAGTGGCCATACCCGTGATCGCCTATGGCATTGTGCAGGCGACCATGGCGGCGGCAAACTCCGTGGTCTCGTCGGTGACGGCGGGCGGGACCTACGGGGCGAGCGCCTCGCAAGGCAACCTCAGCATGGGCAACGCGACGCTGGACACGGCCAAGACGGGACTCCACACGGCCGGCCAGTACAACACGGCACCGACCATGCGTTCGGGCATGCCGGTCGCAACGCTGGTCGGCGCAGGCGCCAACACGACCACCTTCGCGGATGGCACCACGGCCGTAGACGCCTCCGGGATGCAGCACAGGATGAACGTCCGGCTCAACGCCGGCAGCCGCATGTCGGCCGCGCTCCAGCAGCAATCCGAGCAGGCCGACACGGCGGCCATCGGGAATCTGGTGTCGGCAGCCGCCACGACCGCGGCGGCGTTGCAGCAGTCGGCCGACTTCGTCCGGACGCACGCGAAGGGCGAGAGGGCGGGTACGCATTATGGATTGGGTGACCAGGCTGGATTCACGCAGGCCGTCAGCCGGGCCCAGAAGACTGTTGAAGAGTTTGGAAACAAGCATGGGCTTGACCAATCGCAGTCGGCTCAGCTTCTTGGAATGGCAGAAGTCGCAATGCACAACCCGAAGGCCCTAGATTTGGTTTCTCCGGTGAGCGTACGGGCTGCAGCAAAGGTGGCCGGAACGTCCGAAGCAACCGCCAAGCAACTCTTGGAGGAGGCTCGGAAGTACGCGAAAGAGAGCGGCTTCTCCGAAGCGGTCGACAAGGTGCGCCGAGCCTCACGCGAAGCGACTTTCGACGACAGCGACGAGTCCAGCCGCCGGGCGATGGAGGGGGTACGCACGAATCTCGATCGGTCACGGCAGCACACGGATCAGGCGTCTGCCAGCCACCAGCAGTCGCTGGCCTACAAGGAGGCCGCGAGCCGAGCGAGGGAGAATTCGGGCGCGTGGGAAACTGGCCTGTTGCGGCAGTTCACTGACTGGATGGGAACGCAGTACAACGCCTTTGCAGGCCGCAACTTCGATGCTGTTACGGTCGCCCAAATGGCGGAAAAGAACCCCGAGTTGATGACACCGTTTGTCGAGCGCTTCTTCAACGCGCGCGTCGAGCCCGCTCTTTCCACCGGCGTAGGCGAGGTCAAGTCGGCGGGGGATGTGCATGCGTTCTTCGAGCGTGGGAAGGCCGGAGTGCCAACCGCAGGCGATGTTGGAGCGCAGAGCAAGCAATGGTTGACGGACGTGAAAGGGACCGCCGCCGGCGCGGGCGTCGATCCGAACAAGGCAGCAACCAGCCAGCTGCCGCACCAAGTGGTGGCGACGCAGGGTCGCGCACAGCAGGCTATCGAGACCGGCAAAGGCAACGTCGAGTCGCAAGGCAAGCCCCTGGAGGACAAGGCGCGGACCCAGACCGCCCCTGGCGCTCAACCGTTGCTCGGCATCGCCGCGACGAACGCTGCCGCACAAGTTCTTCCGGATGGAGCATCGAGGCTGATGATGGAGAAACTGCCTGGCGTGAACATGAGCGTCGGAACGCCGGGCTCTGCGGTTGCGGAAGCTGCGGCTGAACGGTCACGCCAAGGGCATCCCCGCGATCCGGTGAAGCAAAGTGTGCTCGAAATTAACGATGCCATCGAGCGAAGTGTGAGCGCAACGCTTCCCGGATCGGTGAATCACGCGCTGGAGCAGACCAGGGCGCTTGGAGAGCAGAAGATCGGGGAGATCATCGGAACCCTGCAGGCACAAGAGTCAGCATCGCCGACCACCTCCACTGGGGCGGGCGAGGGCAAAGCTGCGGAGCGGGAAGGGGACCTGCTCAGCGGTACATGGACCTTGGGAGAGTCGAAGATCGGCGAACTGATCGGAACACGTCCGGCAACGGCAACGCGGCCCGCCGAGGAGGGTGGGGGAGTTGAGCGGCCGGGCGGCAGTGAGGCGCCACCACCCAGTAGCCGATGATTTCAGCGGTGACCGATGTGATAAGGGTTGGCAATATCCCGCTCAGGTCCATAGAACTCCTCGAACGGATCGTTTGCCGGCTCCAACTGGACCCCTTGGGAAACAGCCATCTGCGGTTTCCTCGGCGCGGACTTGCGCGCCACGATCCAGATAACCGCCATCGCCATGCCGGCGATCCAGAACCATACCCAATTGCCGCTGACAGCAAACGCCACGACCATACCGACGATGGCGGCATCCGCTACCAGCATGGGCGCCCGCGCTATCCGTCCCTTGACCGAAGGCCAGAGCTTGGTCATGGAGACCACAAACGGCGTGAGGATGCAGATCAACAGCGCGACCTTGCCGACTCCACGCTCCCCGGAAACCAGAGTCCAGGGAAACAGTGCCGTGAGCCCGACAAGTGCGCTCGCGACCAAGGTGTTCCGCGGAGCACCTGTCCGGTCTCCCTTGCCGAAGAGCCTGGCCGCCCGGAATCCGNNCCGATCTTGATCGTGTAGTAGAGCAGGACCAGGTTGCCGAACACGGCCAGCCAGAACAGCAGTTGTTCAGTCGTCATCCTCGAGTGCCATCCATTTTCTTCGCGTCGCGGCCAAGCTCAGCCCTTGGCCGTCTTCATTGCTTTCTTGAACGCCTTCACGTCGGGCACCGCAAACATCTGGTTGCGGCCGACCGTCGAGCTTGGATGGAGCCTTCCGGACGCGACAAAACGCCGGAACGTCGACATCGAGACCTCAAGGTATTCGGCTGCCTCGGCCGCCGTGAATTCATCGCTGGCGAGATGCCCGAACAATTCCTCGTGGCTCAGATCCTCGCCGCGGAAGGCGTTGGCGGATAGCAACGCAAAAAACCGCTGCCGCTCCGTTGCAGGCATGCGTTTGAGATTCTGGAACAGGTCATCCGCAGTCATCGCATGTGCCATTTCGCTACCTCTCCGATTTCAGATACCGCTTGAGCTCATCGTAGAAATTTTCGTGCGAGCCCACTTGGTAGAAATCGATCATCAGCAACTCCACATCCACTCCCTGACGGCGTGCTTCCGGTGTCGGGGGGCGGTACGCGATCAGGTATTCCTGGCGATTGAATTTGAACTTGTACACCCAGATCCCGGCCAGGTCGCCCGCCTTGGGTTCCCCGATGTCGGGGTTGTCGCAGACCTCCTCCACCGCGTCCTCGATGGCGAGCTGGAGGGGCTTATGCGCCTTCTTCACGAAGCGACTGAACGGCGGTTTGTAGTTCGGCTTCATCGCCTTGGTTTCATATTATATCAAAACAGGACTGATAACAACTCACCGCTCTCGGCGCCCGTAGCAGCCGAAAGGGAGGGGGTGAAGGGGGAGTCTTTCCTTAACCCACTTTTCTTTCCAGCCCCCTGACAACCTCCTCAAGGTCGGCTACTCGTTTCGCCTCCTGAACGCGAGAAAAAATTTCATTCAGGACCGCTTGGCGCTTGTCGGGGTCCAGGCCGCTCAGAAGACCCTCGATTGCCGTCAGTCTCTGAGCAAGCTCGGCAGCGGTCGACACCTGGGTTGGCGGCACACTACCCTCTGCAGGCGCACGCGAGTCTCCTTCACCGGTCAGCAGCCAATGGAGGTTGATGCCGGTGCCCGCGATCGCCAACAGCGATTCGCCGCTCGGGAGGCTCGATCGGCTCTCGTATTTTCTGATCGCGCTGAGGTGGATACCGGTCGCTTGAGCGAATTGCTCCTGCGTCATCCCAAGCACGCGCTTCCGCCAATGGCGGAGACGATCGCCGATTTCACTGTCAGGTTTTGAACTCAAAAGCGCCCTCTTTCGGTCTGTTTTGTCATTGACGACATACCGAATGGTAGATATATTTCGCGATCATACCGAATTTCGGGAAAAGCGTCATGAATGACATCATTTCGATCAACCGTCAGTTTCTCACCATGGCGAGGGAGGCGGCAAAGTCCAAGTCCGGTGAGATCGTCACCGGACTGTCCCGACCCGTCCTCGACAAGCTGGCCAACCTGAGCCTCGATCAGATCGAGGGCATCGCCCAGGGCGCTGCGGTCAGCCTCATCAGCCTCAGACTGACGGAAGCCGAGTTGCATCGCCTGGTATCGCTCCAAAATGGCCAGAGGACGGCCTATTCACTGGCCGTAATGTCATCGGCGGAGCGCTGATGGTCGCGCTATGCGAGCTCGAAAGCCTGCGCCTTGCCCATGATCTGATCCGCGCCGGCCTCCGCCTGTCGATCGTTCGCAGTCTGACCAAGATCGGGACACGTTCGCTGCGCCAATGGTGGAAGGACATCCACGGCGTCAGACCCTCGAACGGAAAGCTGCCCGAGACGGTACTGTCCTTCATCAAGGACAAGGACTCGGCGGCCATGGTCTCGGCGTTCGGCGCGTTTCACAATCGCCTGCACGGGACGACGCTGTCCCCCGAAAACCTGCTGGCCACCTGGCAAGAGTTCCAGCGGCTCTGCGGTCCGCTCGACATCAATGCCGCGTATTTCGCGGTGCGGGACATCAGAGCCCGGATCGTGGTGCTCTCGCATTGCGACGTGTGTCATGCCGACTTCATCTATGACGCCGGTAGCAAGCATACGGACCAGTGCCCCTTCTGCGCGACGAAGGTGGTCGCGTAGGCTCACCCTTCAAACGGGCGCCACGGAGGCGCTTTTCGGGTCCGAATGACCAACCCCGCCGTGTAGCATCGGTGAATGCTCGATGCTCTCCATGTCCACGTCGCGCGCCGCGCCCCGGTCTATCTCTGGATGCTTGTCGGCATCGCGGCCTTCGGGCGGTCGTTCGCCCTGACCCTCAACGTCTCGGACTCCCTCCCGGGAACGGTTTTCCTCGTCCAGAAAGGCACCAAGCCCGACAAGGGCCAGCTGGCCGCCTTCCGCTACGCTGGCGGCGGCCCCTACGAACGCGGAGTCCTGTTCCTGAAAGAGATGCTGGGCGTTCCGGGATCGTTGGTCATCGGCATGGACATCGGCAGCGGCTATCGGGACTACTTCGTAGACGGCCAATACGTGGGCCGGGCCAAGCCGAAGTCCAAGACCGGCATACTTCTCGACCCCGGACCGTCAGGCGTCATTCCCGCGGGCCACTACTACATGGCGGCTCCCAACCCTGACAGCCTGGATTCCCGCTACGCTCTGGTCGGGTGGGTTGCCGAAGACCAGATCGTCGGCCGCGCATTCCGGATCTTCTGAGGATCGCGGATGTTCTCCTGGCTCAAGAGGAAAGCCCCCTCAACGCCACAACCAAGAGTCCATGAACCGATTTACCACTGGTCCGATGACGAGATCCCACGCTATCCTCCCTTCATGAAGGGGCTGCCGGCGGTATCCCCGGATCGGCTCCTCACCACCCAGAGCGAATTGCTCGAACGAATTGCCGACACGGCGATCGCCACGCCGCAGATTTTCGCGCGATTCTATGTGCCCGCCATCGAACGGTTCGCGTCGTTCGCGCACCTGTTACCGGCGTCCCAGTCCCACCATCATCGCGGCGCCGGCGGCCTTCTTCGGCACTCCATCGAAGTGGGCCTGTGGGCCCTGCAATCCGCAGACAAGGTGCTGCTGGATGCNNCGCTCTGCCATGACGCGGGCAAGCCCGTGACCGACCTGATCGTGACCGATCGTGACCGCACGGCGATCTGGAAGCCCATCAAGGAAGATCTCTATACCTGGACCACCCGGTCGGGAATCGACGCCTATTTTCTCGACTGGCGCGAAGGCCGATCCCGCCAGCACACTGCGCTCGCCAACCTCATCGCCGATCGGATCATCGGCACCGATGCGCTCGAATGGATCGAGGAGGGCGGCACGGAACTCATCGTCTGGCTGCTGGAGTCCCTCAACGGCAATCCTGGCCCTACGAACCTCGTCTACGATCTCGTCGTCAAGGCCGACCAATCGAGCGTCG
>JRYG01000224.1_pt1 | contig 10052 bp, 8 predicted proteins | sample 235341 | NCBI WGS metagenome assembly JRYG01 (sample SAMN03074218, study PRJNA261478) | activated sludge metagenome | biome: Wastewater Treatment Plant; feature: Wastewater; material: Activated sludge; isolation source: activated biomass of a wastewater treatment plant treating hydrocarbon... ... | reverse complement strand
CTGGTGGAAGCCGCCCGGGGCGGGCTGGGCCACTGGCTCACCCTGCGCCGCGGCCGGCTGCACAGCTACCAGATCATCGCCCCCACCACCTGGAACTTCTCGCCCCGTGATGCCGCAGGCACGCCCGGCCCCCTGGAGGCCGCCCTGGTCGGCCTGGAGTGCCCCCTCGGCGCTCCCCTGCCGCCGGCGATACAACATGTGGTCCGCTCATTTGACCCGTGCATGGTGTGCACGGTGCATTGAACTGGTCGCCTGGTGACAGGACGCGGCATACTCCCGCCCCATCCCGCCACCGAGCCCGCCGCCATGACCGATACGCCTGAAATCCACTGGACTGAAGCCGGGGGGGCGCGCCACGCCTTGTGGCGTTCCGAGGGCGGGGTGGTGCCGCCGAAGCGGGTGGTGGTGGCGGACGATACGCTGACCGCGGACGCGGCCTACCGCCTGGCATGCGAGGGCACGGCCATCCTCTGGCGGGGGGATTTCCAGAACGCCCGCCAGTTGCTGCAGGCGGTGGGGCGCCGGGCGCAGAAGAAGCCGCGTCCGGCGGCGAGCCCGAGCGAGGCTTTCCACCTGCACCGCATGGCCCAGGCCCAGCGGGCGCGCATCCTGGGGGCGGTGCTGATCCCGCTGGAGGCGGAGTACCACATCGCCTTGCGGCGGGCGCCGGCGGTGCGCGCAGCCTGTGAGGAAGCGTGGGGCCCGTGCCCCGGGGCGCTGGTGTTGTCCCTGCGGACCCTGCTTGGCCTGATCGGCGCCCACGAGTGGCGCAAGAACGGGGTGGAGATTCCGGCGCTGGGGGCCCGCATCCACCCGCACTACGGGGTGTTTTCGCCGGTGCGGGGGGAGTACGTGGACCTGGTGGCCCAGGCGCCCTTGCCGGCGACCACCCGCGCGTTCGACATCGGTACCGGCACCGGCGTACTGGCGGCGCTGCTGGCCAGGCGGGGGGTGGCGCAGGTGGTGGCGACGGACCAGGAGCCCCGCGCCCTGGCCTGCGCCCGGGAGAATCTGGCCCGGCTGGGCTGGGCGGAGCGGGTGCAGGTGGTGCAGGCGGATCTGTTTCCGCCCGGGCGGGCGCCGCTGCTGGTGTGCAATCCGCCCTGGCTGCCTGGGCGGCCCAGTTCCGCCCTGGAGCACGCGGTGTACGACCCGGAAAGCCGCATGCTGCGGGGCTTTCTGGCCGGGTTGGCGGCGCGGCTGGAGCCGGGTGGCGAGGGCTGGCTGATCCTGTCGGATCTGGCGGAACACTTGGGCTTGCGCCCGCGGGCGCAGTTGCTGGACTGGATCTCCGGGGCGGGGCTGGTGGTGCTCGGGCGGCTGGACACGCGGCCGCGCCACGGCAAGGCGTTTGACCGGAGCGACCCGCTGTTCGCGGCCCGCTCCCGGGAGGTGACCAGCCTGTGGCGGCTGGGGCGGGCGGCGCCTTAGGCCGCCGAAGCGGTGGAGGGGGGCGACAGCCGAGTCCAGCGCTCCACCCGGGTGACCAGTTCCTTGAAGCGGATGGGCTTGGCCATGAAGTCGTCCATGCCCGCGTCGAAGCCGGCGGCCTGGTCGGCAGGGCTGGCGTTGGCGGTCACGCCCATGATGGGGGTGTGCGGGCGGTGCTCCAGTTGCTCGATGCGGCGGATCTGGCGGGTGGCTTCCAGTCCGTCCATGACCGGCATCTGCACGTCCATGAGCACCATGCCGAACTGGGTGGCGTTGAAATGCTTCAGGGCTTCGGCGCCGTTCTCGGCAATGGTGATGGCGTAGGGCAGGCCGTCCAGGCAGGCGATGATCAGTTCCCGGTTGATGGCGTTGTCGTCCACCAGAAGGAGAGGCGTGCTGAACTCGGTGTGGCTGCAGGGCGTGCTCATGGTCGTGGCAGGAAAGGCTATGGTTTAGTTAACGGCCGCCTCGGCCGGTTGTTTAGGTTCGCTCCCGGGGGCCGTGTGGCGCAGCAGGGGCAGGGTGAAGTGGAAGAGGGAGCCCTGTCCAGGCGTGGAGATCACGCCGATTTCTCCCCCCATGGCCTCGACCAGCCGGTGGCAGATGGCCAGGCCGAGCCCGGTGCCACCGTATTTGCGGGCGTGGGAGCCGTCCGCCTGGCGGAAGGGCTCCCAGATGCGCGCTTGGGCCTCGGCGGGGATGCCGATACCCGTATCCTCCACCTCGAACCGCAACCGCGCGCCTTCCACGCCCACCCTTAGGGTCACGCTCCCCCGCTCGGTGAATTTGATGGCGTTGCCGGTGAGGTTGTTGAGGACCTGGGCGAGCCGGGCGCCATCGCCCTGCACCACCTGGGGGACATTCGCGGGCATCTCCAGTTCCAGGCGCAGGCCCTTGCGCACGGCCAGCCCGCCGAACAGGCGGACGGTCTGCTCCACCGTGTCGCGCAAGGCGAAGGGGTCGCACGACACCTCCGCATGGCCGGCTTCGATGCGGGAGAAATCCAGGATGTCGTTGATGATGGTGAGCAGATCCTGCCCCGCCTTGCTCACGGTGGCGGCGTAGCGCTGCTGCCGCTCGTTGAGCGCGGTCTGCTCCAGCAGATCGGTCATGCCGATGATGGCGTTCATCGGCGTGCGGATCTCATGGCTGATGGTGGCCAGGAATTCCGACTTGGCCCGGTTGCCCGCTTCGGCCGCTTCCCGCGCCAGCACCAGTTGAGCCTCCCGTTCGTCGATCCGGTCCAGCAGGCGGTTGAAGCTTTCCACCACCACGGCCAGTTCCGGCGTTTCCTGGTGTTCCGACAGGCGTTCGCGGCTCGGGGTGTCGTCCCGGCGCATGGCATCCATGGCCTGCACCAGATTCAGCACCGGCCCGGAGACAAAGCGCGCCAGGCTGCCCCGCAGCAGGATGAGGCCGGCGATGAGGGCGAGCAGCCCGATGGCGGCGCTGGTCTGGTAGAGGGCGTTGAGTTCCTGCTGGATCAGGTAGTGGGGGTAGCCCACCACCACCCGCGCGCCCGTGTCCGCCGCGCCGCCCTGCACGGTGCGCACCGCCGCGTGGATGCGTTCGCCGCTGTCCGGGTCGCGATAGGTGAAGGTCCCGTTGGCCTGGCCGCTCAGGCTCGCCTGCACCGGCGCCGGCAGTTCGGACTTGGGCGACCCTTTGTGGCGGCTGTCGAAGAGCACCCGACCTTCCTGTGCCACCAGCGCCCAGGCCAGGCCCGGGTAGGCGGCCACGCTCTCCGCGCATTGTTCCTCGAAGCCTTCGATCTCCTCCGGCGCCATGCCCAGCGCCACCAGGCGCTCCATCTGCAAGGCCAGCCCCTTGGCCACCGCCTCGGTGCGGGAGCCCAGGGCGTTGGCGTACACCCGGGAGAACATGCCGCCCGCGGCCGTGGCCATGGCCACGGCGGTGCCGGTCACCACCAGGGCGGTGATGACGAGAATGCGGGCGCGCAGGCTCAGGCTCACTGCTTCTTGTCCCACTCGTACTGGGTCACCACCTCGGCGGTGAGCATCTGCTGGCTTTTGACCTTGATGCCCAGCGCCTTGGCCCGGGCCAGGTTGATCACCGCCAGGCCCTTGGTCGTGGGCTTCATCGGCAGGCTGGCGGGGGATTTGCCGTCCACCAGGATCTGCCGGGCCAGCCGGCCCGCCGCCAGGCCTTGTTCCCGCTCTGACACGGTGACGGCCGCCAGGGTGCCGTGGTACACCCGGTCAATCCAGAAGCCCAGGTCCGGCAGCCGGGAGTGCTCCGCCGTCCACCGCAGCACCTCCTGGTAGGGCACGTTCTTGCCCTGGGCGTCCTTGAAGTTGAACACCCCCAGAAGGGCGATGCCATCGGCCATGGCCGGGTAGGCGGCGATGCGCTGCTTGTATTCCTCGAAAGTGCGGATCGTTTCCCAGGCCACCACCTTGACCTCGGGCAACTCGGCTTCCCGCGCCTTGATCCGGGACACCACCGGGCCCCACATGGGGGCATCGTCCAGCACCACCACCAGCCGGCGCAGCTCCGGCACCAGGGATTTGAGCAAGCGCACGGATTGCACGAAATGCTCGTGCTCCAGCACCCCGGTGATGTTCTCTGCCTTGTCGAATCCGTAGGTCTCCGGCGCCTTGTTCACGCCGCTGAACACCTGCTTGATGGGTGTGTTCAGATAGTGCTTGCTGACGTGTTCCTGGGCATCGTCGTCGGTGGTGTAGATCAGGTCGGGCTTCCACCGGTCGATGATCTCCCGCGCGGCCTGGCCTTTGGCGGCCCGCTCGGGCTCGCCGCTATGGCGCTTGGTGTCCATCTGGAACACCTTGTACTCCGCGTGGGGCAGGTTCAGCCCTTCCTTGAAGCCGGCAAGCTGGCCGTCGGTCCAGCGCCAGGGCGTGTGATAGCTCATGACGTGCATGATCTTGACCGGTTTGGGGTCTTCCGCCCGAACGGGGGCGAGGGCGCTGAGGAACAGGGCGAGGGCGAGCAGGGCGTGGCGCATGGATGTGCGGGCGGGAAAGGGCGACACCAGCGTTTACGGCCGCAACGGCCATGGGTGAAGACGGGGCGGAGGGCCTGACGCATGGCCTGCGGCCAGAGGTAAGATAACAAGATGGAACGCATTACCATTTCTGTGGATGAAAGCCTGGCCCGGGATTTCGACCGGCTGATCGCCGAGCGTGGCTACGGCAACCGCTCCGAGGCGATCCGCGACATCCTGCGGCGGGAACTCGAAGCGCAGCGGCCCGCCAGCCAAGCGGGCGAGCACTGCGTGGCCAACCTGAGCTACGTGTACGACCATCACGAGCGGGAACTGGCGGAACGGCTCACCTCTATCCAGCACGCCCATCACGATCTCACCGTCTCCACCATGCACGCGCATCTGGACCACGACAGCTGCATCGAGAGCGTGATCCTGCGCGGCCCCACGGAGGCGGTGCGCCGCTTTGCCGACAGCCTGTGCGCGGAGCGGGGCGTGCGCCACGGTCAGCTCAACCTGGTGTCGGTGGAGGTGAGCGGCGGCGGGGCGCACCATCCCTACCGGCCCCGCTCCGCCCTCGGCCACGTGCATCTCAAGCCCCGAAGCTGATGGATAACCTGCCCGTACCGGACGACAACCCCCTGGCGCGTCTGGCCCCGGTGGCCTTGGCGGCGGTGCCCGAAGGTGTGGGCGAGCAGGTCTGGATCGACGTGATCCAGAAGATGGACGAGGTGTACTCCGACCTGCTCCAGTACGAAGTTGCGCTGGAGGAAAAAAACGCCAAGCTGGAGGAGAGCCAGCAGTTCATTCTCAGCGTGCTCACCTCCATGTCGGACATCCTGGTGGTGTGTGACCGGCTGGGCCGCATCGAGGACGTCAACCGCTCTCTGGTCACCTTTGCCGGCAAGCCGGTGGAGGCGCTACGGGGGACGTCCCTGTTCGACCTTTTCGCGGACGACAGCTCCCGGGAAACCGCTCGCCGGCTCTTTGCCTGCCAGGAGCCCGAGGCCGCCCACGACTGGGAACTGCAGTTGCAGGCAGCGGATGGCACCGCAGTGCCCGTGTCCCTCAACTGCACGCCACGCTATTCCGCCACCGGCAAGCAGGTGGGCATGGTGGTCACCGGCCGCCCCGTGGGCGAACTGCGCAAGGCCTACAAAGCCCTGCGCCGCGCCCATGAGGATCTGAAGCGCACCCAGCAGCAGTTGCTGCACTCGGAAAAGATGGCCTCGCTCGGGCGGCTCGTGGCGGGCGTGGCCCACGAACTGAACAATCCCATCAGCTTCATCCTCGGCAACATCTTTGCCATGCAGCGCTACGCCCGGCGGCTGGAGCAGTACCTGCGGGCGGTGCACACGCTGCCGGAATCGGCGGATCTGGCGCCGCTGCGGCAGGAGCTGCGCATCGACCGCATCGTGCAGGATCTGGACCCGCTCATCGACGGCACCATCGAAGGCGCCGAGCGCACCCGGGACATCGTGGACGGCCTCAAGCGCTTTTCCGCCGTGGACCGGGACGAGAACCAGCGTTTCAACCTGAGCGAAGTGGTGGAGCGGGCGGTGCGCTGGGTCACCCAGGCGGCCTCGGACCAGTTCCGGGTGGAGCTGGACCTGCCCCCGGAGCTGCCCGTGGTGGGCTCGGCCGGGCAAATGCAGCAGGTCATGATGAATCTGGTGCAAAACGCCGCCGACGCCACGGTCGGTTGCGCCCAAGCCCGGCTGGACATCACGGCCCGGGTGGAAGACGGCGTGATCCGGCTCAGTTTCCACGACTCCGGCCCCGGCATCGATCCCCGTCACCTGCCCCAGATCTTCGACCCCTTTTTTACCACCAAGCCCGTCGGCAAGGGCACCGGGCTGGGGCTGGCCATCTCCTACGGGCTGGTGGAGCGCCACGGCGGCCGGCTGGCTGTGGATAACCACCCCCAGGGGGGCGCCCTGTTCACCGTGTCCCTGCCGTTGGCAGGCTGAGGCGACCGCGCGGGCCACCGCAGGCGGACGAGGGCTTTTCACTCCTGCGCCCAGCTTGGCTGAAGGCTTGCCACCCGTTTGCCGCCGCTGCAGAAATTTCCTTTTTCGGGCAGTGCCTTGGCCTTGGCCTGAAGCAGGCACGGCCTCTGCTTGTGTGAAGAATACTATAATTGTTCACACGAACCGGGCAGGAGGAGGCCGCGATGGAAGAACTACCCCAGGACTGGCTGGCGCTGGCCGCCGTGGTGTTGCTACTGGGTCTGAAGCACGGCTTTGATGCCGACCACCTGGCGGCCATCGACGGGATGACCCGCTTCAACGCCGCCCAGCGTCCCCGCCTGGCGCGGCTGTGCGGGGTGCTGTTCAGCCTGGGCCACGGGGCGGTGGTGGTGGCCGTGGCGCTGGGGGTGAGCTTCGCCGCCAGCCAGTGGCAGACCCCCGAGTGGCTCGAAGCCACCGGCTCCTGGATCTCGATTGCGTTCCTGCTGGCCCTGGGCCTCTTGAATCTGGACGCGGTGCTGCGCACGGCGCCCGGCGAAGTGGTGCGCCCCGCGGGCCTGCGTGGGCGCTGGATCGGCCGCCTGGCCCAGGCGCCGCACCCGGCCCTGGTGGCGCTGGTGGGCGCCTTGTTCGCGCTGTCGTTCGACACCATCAGCCAGGCCGCCTTGTTCTCGCTCACCGCCACCCGCTTTGGCGGCTGGGAGCATGCCCTGGCGCTGGGCCTGTTGTTCACCCTGGGCATGCTGGTGATGGACGGGGTGAACGGCTGGTGGATCTCCCGCCTGCTGGCCCGGGCGGACCGCCGGGCAGTGCTGGGCTCCCGCATCATGGGGCTGACGGTGGCGGCGGTGAGCCTGCTGGTGGCGGGCCTGGGCATTGCCAAGCAGTTCAGCCCTGCCATCGACACCTGGAGCGATGGCAAGGAATTGCTGTTCGGCTGCGCCGTCATCGCCCTGGTGCTGGCCAGCTACGCCCTGGTGTTCCCGCGCAGACCGAAAGGCCTGGCCCTGCCGGCGGGCGAGGGCTGATCAGCCCGGCGCGCCAATTCCGTAGTTCCGACTCAAGTTGATCAGTATCCCTTGGGGAGGGGAGGTATTCGTCATGCCAAAAAGAGCCGAAAACACCGTCCGCTCGCGCCCCGTCGCGTGGGCACTGGCGTTCTTGGCCGCCGCGCCCGTGGCCCAAGCCGCGGGTGTGCCCACGCTGCAAGCGGTGGAGGTGACCGCCAGCACCACCGATCTGCTCGGCGTTGCCGGCAGCGCTTCGGAAGGCACGGTCAGTGGTGTCCAGATCAACAGCCGGCCCATGCTCCGCCCCGCCGAGGTGGTGGAAACGGTGCCCGGCGTGGTGGTGACCCAGCACTCGGGCGACGGCAAGGCCAACCAGTACTTCCTGCGGGGCTTCAACCTGGACCACGGCACCGATTTCTTCACCTCGGTGCTCGGCGTGCCGGTGAACATGCCCACCCACGCCCATGGCCAGGGCTACGCGGACCTCAATTTCCTGATCCCGGAGCTGGTGGACCGGGTGCAGTACCGCAAGGGCCCCTATGCCGCCGAGCAGGGGGATTTCTCTGCCGCCGGCGCCGCCTACATCGATTACGTCCGGCGGCTTCCCGCCCCCTTCGTGGAGCTCACCGCCGGGCAGGGGCGGCTCGGGCGGACCCTGCTGGCCGGCTCGCCCGAGTTGTCGGCGGGCACGCTGCTCTACGGGCTGGAGCTCATGCACAACGATGGGCCCTGGGTGTCACCGGAGCACTATCGCAAGCTCAATGGCCTGTTGCGGCTCTCCGGCGGCCAGCGGGACAACGGCTGGTCTCTGGCGCTGATGGCCTACCAGGGCAGGTGGAATGCCACAGACCAGGTGCCCCGCCGCGCGGTGGAGCGCGGCGAGATCGACCGCTACGGCGCGGTGGACCCCACCGACGGCGGACGCAGCCACCGGGTCAGCCTGTCCGGCGAGTGGTCGCGCAAGGATGGCAGCGGCTGGAGCCGGGCTTCCGCCTACGCCATGGACTACGGCCTGCGCCTGTGGTCCAACTTCACCTATTACCTGGAGCACCCGCGGGACGGCGACCAGTTCGAGCAGGCGGACAGCCGCCGCGTGCTGGGCGGCCAGGCGGCCCACACCTGGTTCGGCAAGCTGGCCGGGCGGGACAGCGACACCACCCTCGGCATCCAGACCCGCCACGATCGCGTCCAGGTGGGCTTGTACCGGACCATCGCCCGCACCCGCAGCGACAAGCAGGCGGTGGCGCTGGACGAGGCGGGCGACCCGCTGGGGCTGGCTGCCGTGCCCGCCACCGTGCGCGAAGACCGGGTGCGGCAGACGAGTTTCGCTGTCCATGCGGACAACCAGACCCAGTGGCTGCCCTGGCTGCGCAGCATCGCCGGGCTGCGGGCGGACTTCTACCGTTTCAACGTGGACGCCAACGTGGCGGCCAACTCCGGCAGCCGCTCTGCCCACCAGTTCAGCCCCCGGCTGGGCCTGGTGCTCGGCCCCTGGGCGCAGACCGAGTTCTACATGAACTATGGTCACGGCTTCCACAGCAACGACGCCCGGGGCACCACCCTCACCGTGGACCCCAACGATGGCCAGACCCCCGCCCGGCGGGTGGACCCGCTGGTCCGCGCCCGGGGTGCGGAGCTGGGCCTGCGCAGCGCTCCGGCGCCCGGCCTGCAGACCGCCCTGGCCCTGTGGCGGCTGGATCTGGCCTCCGAACTGCTGTTCGTGGGCGATGCGGGCATCACCGAGGCCAGCCGTCCTTCCCGCCGCGCGGGCATCGAGTGGTCCGCCTACTGGAGGCCCGCGCGGGGTGTGACGGTGGATGCGGATGTGGCGCTCTCCCGGGCCCGCTTTGCCGATACCGATCCGGCGGGCGACCGCATTCCCGGCGCCGTTGAGCGCACCGTCTCCCTGGGGCTGGGGTTCGATGAGGGCGGACGCTGGTTTGGCGGCCTGCGGCTGCGGCACTTCGGTCCCCGCGCCCTGATCGAGGACAACTCCGTCCGGTCCGCCGGCACCACGCTGGTCAATGTGCGCCTGGGCCACCGCTTCCACCGCGCGGTGCAGACCACCCTGGATGTGCTCAACCTTTTCGACCGCAAGGTGGCTGATATCGACTATCTTTACGCCTCCTGCCTGCCCAGCGATCAGGCCCGCGCCGGCTGCAGCCTCGCCGCACCCGGCTACACCGGCATGACCGACATCCACACCCACCCGGCCGAGCCACGCACCGTGCGGGTGACCGTGCGGATGAGCTTCTGATCGTGACCGCGGGCGCCCTGTGCCACCGGGCCCCCAGCGGGGCGCCCGCAACCCCTGGATTCACCCGCTTTCGCGCCGTGCCCCTCGCTGCCCATTTCCCGTCCCTGGCGTTCCCCGATCTGCGGGCCGATTCCCGCCGCCTGGGCGCGCCGCTGGCAGCCTCCCTGGCGCTGCATGGGGTGCTGGCGTTTTCCCTGGTCCACCGCCTGCTGCCGCCCGAAACCCCGGCCCAGCCGCCAGCACGACTGGAAGCCACGCTGCAGGCCGCGCCGCAGCCGCAGCCGCCCCAGGCCCGCCCCCAGCCCGTGCCTGCCAGACCGGAGCCGCAGCGGAGCCTGCGGCAGCCCGCTCCGCTGGCGCCCCCCACGCCGCGCCCCATCCTCAGCACGCCCAGCCCCCGGCCCGAGGCCCCCGCGGTG
>JRYG01002907.1_pt1 | contig 10083 bp, 10 predicted proteins | sample 235341 | NCBI WGS metagenome assembly JRYG01 (sample SAMN03074218, study PRJNA261478) | activated sludge metagenome | biome: Wastewater Treatment Plant; feature: Wastewater; material: Activated sludge; isolation source: activated biomass of a wastewater treatment plant treating hydrocarbon... ... | reverse complement strand
TGGCCGACGGTGTCGATCCAGCCGCGTCCCTCGAGCACCTTGATCACATTGGGCGAGACAGCCACGCCGCGGATGTCCTCGATGTCGCCCCGGGTCACCGGCTGGCGGTAGGCGATGATGGCCAGGGTCTCCAGCACCGCGCGGGAATACTTGGGCGCCTTCTCGGGATTGAGGCGATCCAGGTACGGCAGGTACTCGACCCGGGTGCGGAAGCGCCAGCCGGAGGCGAGCTGCACCAGTTCCACCGCCCGGTCTGCCCAGTCCTCCCGCAGTTCGTCGAGGAATTTGCGCAGGGTCTCGGTCGACAATTCCTCGTCGAACATCTTCTTCAGGTCGGCCGGCGTCATCGGCTCGCGGGTCGCGAGCAGCGCCGCCTCAAGCACTCTCTTGACTGTCGTCGGTTCCACCGTCGTGCACCTTCACGTAAATGGGCTGGAAAGCCTCGGTCTGGGTGATCCGGACCAGTTTCTCCCGGGCCAGTTCGAGCATGGCGAGAAAATGCACCACCAGCCCCGCCGGGCCCATGGCCGGGTCGAAGAGGGTCTCGAACTGGACGAAACCGCCCCGCTCCTGCAGGTGGCGCAGGATGATGCCCATGTGCTCGCGCACCGACAACTCCTCGCGCCCGATCTTGTGGTGCTTCTTCAGGCTGGCCTGGCGCACCACCGCCATCCACGCTTCCTTGAGGTCGTCCAGGCTGACTTCCGGGTGGCGCACCAGCAGGGTCTTTTCCACCAGGGTCTCGACCCAGAAGAATTCCCGCTCGGCCTGGGGCAGCTCGTTGAGCTTCTGGCCGGCAAGCTTCATCTGCTCGTATTCCATGAGCCGGCGCACCAGCTCGGCGCGGGGGTCTTCCGCCTCCTCCTCGCCGGCCAGCTTGGGGCGCGGCAGCAGCATGCGCGACTTGATCTCGATGAGCATGGCGGCCATCACCAGGTACTCCGCCGCCAGTTCCAGGTTCTGGGCGCGCATGACCTCGACGTAATCGAGATACTGGCGGGTCAACGGCGCCATGGGGATGTCGAGGATGTCGACGTTGGCCTTGCGGATCAGGTAGAGGAGCAGGTCCAGCGGGCCCTCGAAGGCATCGAGCATGATCTCCAGGGCATCCGGCGGGATGTAGAGATCCTGGGGCAACTGGGCCAGGGGCTCGCCATAGATGCGGGCCCGGGGCGCCAGTTCCGCCTCCGGCAGCAGTTCGTCGGCCAGGGCCTGGCTCATTGCGCCTTCCCCGTCATGCGCTGCGCCGCCTCGACATCGACAATCACCGCCGCACCTTCCAGGTAGGGCTGCCAGAATTCCGGCTGCACCGCTTCCACGTCGCCGCGCTTCTTCAGGTAGGCCACCGCCCGGCCGCCGGGATGGGCCTGCAGCCATTCGACCAGGCGCCCCCGGCCGATTTCCTCCAGGGGCCGCTCCAGGCGGCCATAGAAATGGTACTGGTCGTTATAGGCGCTGGCGTGGGCCACCGGCACCCCCCGTGTTTCCAGGGCCTTCAGTTGGCGCGCCAGGGGCGCGGTGTCGAAGGCCGGCGCCAGGGGGCGCACCACCCCCAGCAACAACCCCGCCACCAGGACTGTCGCCGTCAGGGCGACCCGGGGCAGCGCCGCGTCGCCCCGCGTGCCGAGCAGGGAGGCGACGGCGAGCAAGACCAGGAGGACGCCGCCAATCTGCCAGGAAGTGCCAACGTAGGGGGCCAGCCACAGCTTGCCCGCCCAGGTCGGCGCCACCACGAGCAGGAGCCCCAGGGCCGCCAGGACCAGGGCCAGGGGCAGCACGGCGCCGCGGCCGATCCAGCCCACCCGGCGCCAGCCAAGGGCCGGCAGCAGGGCGCAGGCCGGCAAGAGGGGCAGGAGGTAATGGGCCTGCTTGCCCCCCGCCAGCGAGAAGCCGACGAAGGCCGGCAGGAGCCAGGCCAGGCAGAAGCGGACCCCGGGGTCGAGCCGGTCCTTGAAGGCGACGCCCAGTGCCTTCCAGGTACCGCCCCAGAACACCCAGGGAAAGAGGAGGAGCGGCAGGATAGCCAGGTAGAACCAGAAGGGCTGCTTGTGCGCAAGGGTGCCGGTCACCCGGCCGGCGGTCTGCCCCCAGAAAATGGCGCGGCGGAATTCCTCGCCGCCCTGGATGGCCGCCGGAACGGCCCAGGCCAGGGCGATGGCGACGCCGAGCAGGACGGCCAGGGCGACGCCACCGAACCAGGCCCGCCCGAAGCGGCCCCGCCCGCCCCACCAGGGCGCCAGCAGCAGGGGCGGCAGGACGTGCAGGAGCACCACCGGCCCCTTGGCCAGCACGCCCAGGCCGATGGCCAGGCCGCACAGGCCCCAGGTTCCCCGCCCCTCGCCCCGCCAGGCCCGCAGGGCGGCCAGCAGGGCCAGAAGGACGCAGGCCGTGAGCATGACGTCGAAGATGACGGAGGTGCTGAAGAAGAGCCAGAAGGCGGTCCCCAGGAGCAGCCAGCCGGCCCGCTCGCCGACGCCCTCCTCCTGGGGCCACAGGCGCCGGGCGATGGCCACGGTCAGGCCGAGGCAGGCCAGGGAAAAGAGGGCCGAGATGGCCCGCGGCCACCAGCCGTTGACGCCGAAAAGCTGCCAGCCGGCGCCGATGAGCCAGAAGAGGAGCGGCGGCTTGTGGTGGTAGGGCTCGCCGTTCTTGTGCATGACCAGCCAGTCGCCGCCATTCCACATCTCCCAGGCGACGCTCACATAGCGGGTCTCGTCGATGGGGATGTCGGGCCGCCCGAAAATCGAGGCGAGCAGGACCATGGCGACGCACGCCAACCAGAACCAACCAGGCTGGCGCAGCAGCCGGTTCATTCGACGGGGGCCTCGTCGCCGGCCTTGAGATGATGCTTCCTGATCAGCATGAGGTTGCGGAAATACACGATCAGGCCCGCCGCCTGGCCGACGATGAAGACCGGGTCCATGCGGTGCACGGCGTAGGCGGTGAGGACGATGCCGCCGGCCAGGCTGAAGTACCAGAAGGCCACCGGCACGACGCTGCGCTTCACCTTCTCGCTATACAGCCACTGGATGATGAAACGAGCCGAGAAAAGGCCCTGGCCGACGAAACCGATGATGATCCAGAGGGTGGTGTCCTGCATCATGCTTTCTTCTCTCCGCCGGTGACGGACTCGATCACCGGCACTTTGGCGCGCCGTTGCAGCCAGGCGACGCCGAAGAGATCGACGATGCCCACCCACAGGCGGTTGTGGAAGCCATACTTGGAAACGCCCTGGGTCCGCGGGCGGTGATTGACGGGGACCGACACGGTTTCGCCGCCGGCGCGCAGCACCAGGGCCGGCAGGAAGCGGTGCATGTGGTCGAAATACGGTAGCCGCAGGAACAGCTCGCGGCTGAACACCTTGAGGCCGCAGCCGGTATCCGGCGTGCTGTCCTTGAGGAAGGCCGAGCGCACGCGGTTGGCGATCTTCGAGGAGATGCGCTTCAACCACGTGTCCTTGCGCCGGGTGCGCCAACCCGCCACCAGGCGCAGGGTCGGGTCCTTCGCTTCGAACAGCTTGTCGAGCATGGCCGGGATGTTGGCCGGATCGTTCTGGCCGTCGGCATCGAGGGTGGCGATCCAGGGGTTCCTGGCGTGGCGCACGCCGGTGGAGACCCCGGTACTCTGGCCGCAGCGGCGATGGTGGCGGATGCACTTGAAGCGCGGGGCGAGTTCGACGGCCAGTTCGGCGAAGATGCGCGGCGACTCGTCGTCGCTGCCGTCGTCCACGTAGATGATCTCCAGCTCCGGGTCGTGGCCGAGGGCGGCGAGAATCTCGTTCACCAGGGGCCGGATGTTCTCGGCCTCGTTGAGGGCCGGCACGACGACGGAAACGGAACGGGAATTGGCGGCGGTATCCATCAGTTGTAGCCCAGCCCCATGGACTCGCGCACGTCGCGCATGGTTTCGCGGGCCAGCTCCCGGGCCTTTTCGCAGCCATCGGCGATGATGTTCTTCACCAGGCTGGGATCCTCCATGTACATGGCGGCCCGCTCCCGCATGGGCGCCTGCTCCTTGAGAATGCCATCGATCACCGGCTGCTTGCAGTCCAGGCAGCCGATGCCTGCCGTGCGGCAGCCCTGCTGCACCCACTCCTTGCAGGCCTCGTCGGAATAGACCTGGTGCAGTTGCCAGACCGGGCACTTGGCCGGTTCGCCGGGGTCGGTGCGGCGCACCCGGGCCGGGTCGGTGGGCATGGCGCGCACTTTCTTGGTGACCGATTCCGCCGATTCGCGCAGGGAAATGGTGTTGTTGTAGGACTTGGACATCTTCTGGCCGTCCAGCCCGGGCATCTTGGAGGCCTCGGTGAGCAGGTAGCCCGGCTCGACGAGGATCATCTTGCCGGTGCCTTCCAGGTAGCCGAAGAGGCGCTCCCGGTCGGCGACGGAAAGGTGCTGCACCTCGTCCAGCAGGGCGTGGGCCTGCTCGATGGCGTCCTTGTCGCCGTTCTGCTGGAAGCGGGTGCGCAGTTCTTCGTAGAGGCGGGCCTTCTTGCCGCCCAGCTTCTTGACCGCCTCCTTCGCCTTTTCCTCGAAGCCCGGCTCGCGGCCGTACATGTGGTTGAAGCGCCGGGCCAACTCGCGGGTGAATTCGACGTGGGGAATCTGGTCCTCCCCCACCGGCACCTTGTCGGCCCGGTAGATGAGGATGTCGGCGCTCATCAGCAGCGGGTAGCCGAGGAAGCCGTAGGTGGAGAGGTCCTTGCTCTCCAGCTTTTCCTGCTGGTCCTTGTAGGTGGGTACCCGCTCCAGCCAGCCCAGGGGCGTCATCATGGACATCAGCAGATGCAGTTCGGCGTGCTCCGGCACCCGGGACTGGATGAACAGCGTCGCCTGATTGGGGTCGACACCGGCCGCCAGCCAGTCGATGACCATGTCCCAGGCCGCCTGCTCGATGCCCAGGGGGTTGTCGTAGTGGGTGGTCAGCGCGTGCCAGTCGGCGACGAAGAAGAGGCAGGGATACTCGTGCTGGAGCTTGACCCAGTTCTTGAGCACGCCGTGGTAGTGGCCGAGGTGGAGGGCGCCGGTGGGGCGCATGCCGGAGAGAACACGTTCTGCGTACATAGTCGATCAGTAAAGGCCAAAGATTTTCAGGACCAGCACCCGTACCAGGGTGACGAAGGGGAACATGATGGTGCCCAGGATGCCCGTAAACAGGAGCAGCAACAGGATGGGGAAGCCCCAGGGCTCGATGCGGGCGAATTTCCACGCGGTGCGGCCGGGCAGCAGGCTGACGGCGATGCGGCCACCGTCGAGGGGCGGCAGGGGCAACAGGTTGAGCACCAGCAGCACACTGTTGACCATGATGCCCACCTCGGCCATGCGCGCCAGGGGCAGGCTGAAGAAATCCGGCACGAACCAGGAAAGCTTCGCCGCCAGGCCCCAGGCCAGGGCCATGAAGAGGTTCGCGGCGGGACCGGCGGCGGCGACCCACAGCATGTCCTGCTTGGGGTGGCGAAGCCGGCCGAAGTCCACCGGCACCGGCTTGGCGTAGCCGAAGAGCATGCCGCCGCTGGTGAACAGCAGGATGACCACGGGGATGACGATGGTCCCCCACAAATCGATGTGGCGCAGGGGATTGAGGCTGATGCGCCCGGCCAGCCAGGCGGTGGGGTCGCCGAAGTGGCGGGCGGCGTAGCCGTGGGCGGCCTCGTGCAGGGTGATGGCGAAGATCACCGGCAGGGCCGAGATGGCGATGGTCTGGATCAGGCTGTCGATGTCCATCGGCGGGCGGCGCTCGGGGTCAGGCCTCGAAACCGAAGGGTTCGAGGGGGCCGCGGCCGGCCCGCACCAGCACCGGCGCTCCGCCGGTGAGGTCGATGACGGTAGTGGGCTCGGTGCCGCAGTGGCCGCCGTCGAGGATGAGGTCCACCATGCCCTCCATGCGGTCCTTGATCTCCCAGCCTTCGGTCATGGGCAGCTCATCGCCCGGCAGGGTGAGGGTCGCGGTAAGGAGCGGCTCGTCGAGTTCGGCCAGGAGCGCCTGGACAACACGGTGGTCGGGCACCCGCAGGCCGATGGTCTTGCGCTTGGGGTGCAACACCCGCCGCGGCAGTTCCTTGGTGCCCTCCAGGATGAAGGTATAGCTGCCCGGCGTCACCGCCTTGAGGAGCCGGTACTGGACGTTGTCCACCCGGGCATACTGGGCGATCTCCGAGAGGTCGCGGACCATCAGGGTAAGGTGGTGGCGCTCGTCCACGCCGCGGATTTCGCGGATGCGGTCCATGGCCGCCTTGTCCCCCAGGTGGCAACCCAGGGCGTAACAGGAATCGGTGGGCACGACGATGATGCCCCCCTGCCGCACCACTTCGGCGGCACGGGCGAGGAGCCGCTCCTGGGGGTTGTCGGGATGGATGGCGAGGTACTGGGTCATCGGCGGCTGGCTCAGGCGAGGAGGCGCCAGACCGGCTTGAGGTCTTCCGGCAGCCCGGGCAGGCGGCCGAGATCCACGTAGCTTTCTTCCGGCCCGTGGAAATCCGAACCCCGCGAGGCATGGAAGCTGTAGAAGCGCGCCAGGCGGGCAAAATGAAGCACATGGTCGGGGGAATGGCTGCCGCAGACCACCTCCACCGCCTCGCCCCCGCAATCCTTGAATTCCGCCAGGAAGGCCCGCAGATCCTTGTGCGAAAGCAGCCGGTAGCGGCCGGGATGGGCGACGACGGCGACGCCGCCGGCAGCGCGGATCCAGCCCACGGCGTCCTCCAGGGTGGCCCAGCGGTGGTCGACGTAGCCGGGCTTGCCCGGCGTCAGGTAGTACTGGAAGACCGTCTGGACATCCTTGGCGATGCGCGCTTCCACCAGGTAGCGGGCAAAGTGGGCGCGGGAAATGAGGTTCGGGTTGCCGGCGTAGCGCATGGCCCCCTCGAAGACCCCCGGAATGCCCGCCGCGGCCAGGGAATCGGACATGCGGCGGGCGCGCTCGACGCGCCCGGCACGCAGGGCTTCGAGGCCGCCGGCCAGGCCGGCATGGCCCGGGTCGAAGCCGAGCCCGACGATGTGGATGGGCACATCCCGCCATTCGATGGAAATCTCGACGCCGGTGACGAAGCCCATGCCTGCTTCGGCAGCGGCCGCCGCCGCTTCGTCCAGGCCGCCCAGATCGTCGTGGTCGGTCAACGCCCACAGATCGACGCCGTTGCCCGCCGCCCGTCGTGCCAGTTCCGCCGGCGGCAGGAGGCCGTCGGAAACAACCGAGTGGCAGTGGAAATCGAAGTTGGACGGGCTCACGGAAGCGGGATTTTGGGCAAACGCATAGTTTAGCATGAAGGCAAGCCGCTCCCCGACCGGCCACTCCCCCGTTGCCCGCCGGCGTGGTTGCCAGCGGCGGGGCATCCCGCTATAGTGCGAGCCGTTCCGTGGGAGAGTGCAGAGCAATCTGCCGCCGAAGGCGCAAACCACCCGAAAACGCTCAGGCCAAAGGACCGCGGGACCAGGGCTCAGCCCTGCAACTCTGGAGAGCGGCGCCCGCTTGGCGAGGCGCCCACCGATGGGGCAAATCTCTCAGGTATCGAGGACAGAGGGGTGAAACGTTAGATCGTTTCACCCCTTTTCCGTTCCTAGAATCGGCGTTGATTAACGCCAGCAAAGGATTGATATGCTGAAGAAAACCGTGCTCAACGAAACCCATCGCGCGATGGGCGCCCGGATGGTGGATTTCGGGGGCTGGGACATGCCCGTCAATTACGGCTCCCAGATCGAGGAGCACCACGCCGTCCGCCGCGATTGCGGCATGTTCGACGTCTGCCACATGTGCCCGGTGGATCTCGCCGGCCCCGATGTCCGCCCCTTCCTCTCCCGCCTCGTCGCCAACGACGTGGCCAAGCTCAAGATTTCCGGCAAGGCGCTCTATTCCTGCATGCTCAATGACGTGGGCGGCGTCGTCGATGACCTGATCATCTACTTCCTCAGCGACACCCGCTTCCGCCTGGTGGTCAATGCCGGAACCGCCGACAAGGACATCGCCTGGATGCGGGCCCGCCTGGCGGACTGGGGCATGAACCTGACCATCACCCCCCGCCGCGACCTGGCCATGATCGCCGTCCAGGGCCCCAACGCCCGGGAGAAGGCATGGCAGGTGCTGCCCCAGGCCCAGGCGGCGAGCGAGGGCCTGAAGCCCTTCTTCGCCGCCGAGGTTGGCGATTATTTCATCGCCCGCACCGGCTACACCGGCGAGGACGGCTTCGAGATCATGCTGCCTGCCAACGAGGCCGCCACCGTCTGGAATGCCCTCGCCGCCGCCGGCGTCGCCCCCTGCGGCCTGGGCGCCCGCGACACCCTGCGCCTGGAGGCCGGCATGAACCTCTACGGGCAGGACATGGACGAGGAAACCTCGCCGCTGGACGCCGGCCTGGCCTGGACCGTGGCACTGGACGGCGAGCGCGACTTCGTCGGCAAGGCGGCCCTGACCATCAACGGCAGCCGCGCCCAGTTCCTCGGCCTCGTCCTGCTCGACAAGGGCGTCCTGCGGGGCCATCAGAAGGTCTTCACCGACTACGGCGTGGGCGAGATCACCAGCGGCAGCTTCTCCCCCACCCTGCAGCAGTCCATCGCCCTGGCCCGCCTCCCCTTGGGCGTGCCCGTGGGCGCAACCGTCGAGGTCGAAATCCGCGACAAGCGCCTGAAAGCCAAGGTCGTCAAGCCGCCCTTCGCCCGCAACGGCCAGGCCCTGATCTGAATATCCGCAGCTATCCCCCATCTTCCCAGGAGAAAACCATGTCCAACGTCCCCGCCAACCTCAAGTACACCGATTCCCACGAATGGCTGCGCCTCGAAGCCGATGGCACCGTCACCGTCGGCATCACCGACCACGCCCAGGAAGCCCTGGGCGACCTGGTCTTCGTCGAACTGCCGGAAGTCGGCGCCCATTTCGACGCCGGCAAGGAACTGGCCGTGGTCGAATCGGTGAAGGCCGCCGCCGACGTGTACGCCCCCCTCTCCGGTACCGTCACCGCCGTGAACACTGACACCGCCGACGCGCCCGAGAGCGTCAACCAGGATGCCTATGCCGCCTGGCTGTTCCAGATGAAGCCGGACAACGCCGCCGACCTCGACAAGCTCCTCGACGCCGCCGCCTACCAGGCCGTGGCCGACGCCGAGTAAGGAAGCGCCGCCCATGCCCTACCACCAGCCCCTTTCCGCCCTGGAGCAGAAGGACGAGTTCCTCGGCCGCCACATCGGCCCCTGCGCCGCCGAGACGGCCGCCATGCTCGCCGCCCTGGGCGTCTCCAGCCTGGACGAACTGATCGACCAGACGGTGCCGCAAGTCATCCGCCTGCCCGCCGAGCTCAAGCTGCCGCCCCCCCAGCGCGAGCACGAGGCCCTGGCGGAGCTGAAGGCCATCGCCGGGCGCAACCGGGTGAACAAATCCCTGATCGGCATGGGCTACTACGACACCCTGACGCCCAAGGTCATCCTGCGCAACGTCATGGAGAACCCGGGCTGGTACACCGCCTACACCCCCTACCAGGCGGAAATCGCCCAGGGCCGCCTGGAGGCCTTGCTCACCTTCCAGCAGATGGTCGCCGACCTCACCGGCCTGGAGCTGGCCAACGCTTCGCTCCTCGACGAGGCCACCGCCGCCGCCGAGGCCATGACCATGGCGCGGCGCGTCTCCAAGAGCAAGTCCAACCGCTTCTTCGTCGATGCCGACTGCTTCCCCCAGACCATCGACGTGGTCAAGACCCGCGCCGCCTACTTCGGCTTCGAGCTGGTCATCAAGCCGGCCGCCCAGGCCACCGGCGAGGAATGCTTCGGCGCCCTGCTGCAATACCCCAACGACCGCGGCGAGGTCGCCGACTTGACCGAGGTCATCGCCGCCCTCAAGGGCCAGGGCGCCACCGTGGCCGTGGCCAGCGACCTGATGGCCCTGGTGCTGCTGAAATCCCCCGGCGCCATGGGCGCCGACATCGCCCTCGGCTCCAGCCAGCGCTTCGGCATCCCCATGGGCTTCGGCGGCCCCCACGCCGCCTTCTTCGCCACCCGCACTGCCAACGTGCGCGCCATGCCCGGCCGCATCATCGGCGTCTCCAAGGACGCCCGCGGCAAGACGGCCCTGCGCATGACCCTGCAGACCCGCGAGCAGCAC
>JRYG01000676.1_pt1 | contig 10089 bp, 8 predicted proteins | sample 235341 | NCBI WGS metagenome assembly JRYG01 (sample SAMN03074218, study PRJNA261478) | activated sludge metagenome | biome: Wastewater Treatment Plant; feature: Wastewater; material: Activated sludge; isolation source: activated biomass of a wastewater treatment plant treating hydrocarbon... ... | reverse complement strand
AAAAGCTTTTCCCGCCGCCTGAGAAAGTCTGGGAAGGTTTTCAGGCTTTGTATCAGGAAGGGCTGGTAGTGCACATAGCCAGTTCGCTGGGTTTGTGTCTTCAAGCCACGCTGATTTCGATCGTCGTGTCGTTGTTTTTTGCCTATTTATCGCCGGTGCCGTTTATGCGTCCGCTTGCTATCGGGTTGAGCCGCATGCGCTACCTGCCGCTTACCGGCATCACCTTTTACCTGGCCATCATCATGCGCGATGCGCGCTCGATGCAAGTGGGCGTGCTGGTCATCTTCATGAGCCTGTATTTTATTACCTCCCTTCTGGGCGTCATAAAAGATATTCCGCAGGAAGAAATCGACCACGCCCGCTCGCTCAAATGCAGCCGCTGGGAAGTATTGTGGGAAGTCATCGTAAAAGGGCGGATTGACTACGTCATTGAAGTACTGCGGCAAAACCTGGCCATCACCTGGATGATGCTGGTTACAGTAGAATCTATTCTGGTTGCCGCCGGCGGGCTCGGCGTGCTGATCAAAAACAGCGACAAGTTTATGAATCACGGCCGCATTGTAGCGCTGCAAATTGTGATCCTGTTGGTAGGCTTAGGCATCGATTGGGTGCTGAACACCACCCGTAAATCGCTTTTCCGCTATTCAAAAATCTGACAACTACCCGGGCATGAACCAGTACGAGCAAAAAGACACCATCCTGCACGCTGAAAATGTAAGCGTGGTATACGGCGACAAAACGATCATCAAGGATATCAACTTCCTGGAACGCGATACGGTTCGTCCCGGGAAAGTACAAGGCCAGGTCATCGCCTTTCTGGGGCGGTCGGGCCGCGGCAAGTCAACGCTTTTCCGGGTAATCACCGGACTTAATAAGCCGACGACGGGATCGGTCCTCATCCCGGATGTAACCAAAAAACCTATCGACGGCAAGATTCCGGCAAAAGATGTCGCAGAAGGCGACGTGGGTTTCGTCGACCAGAAATACACCCTGTTTCGCCACAAGACAGTATACCAGGCATTGACCTACGCCATGCGCAATACAACCTTGTCGAAAGCCGATAAACACGATAAAATCATGCGCTACCTGGCAGAATGGGGCCTCGAAAAAGCCAAAGACCAATACCCCAACGAATTGTCGGGCGGGCAGCGCCAACGCACGGCCATCCTTGAACAATTACTGAACTCGGGCCATTATATCGTTATGGACGAGCCTTTCTCCGGACTCGACATAGGCAATATCCTGAATGTTAAAACTGCTTTCCGCCTGATCAATGAAAGCCACGATCTCAATACAATTATCTTCAGCACCCACGATATAGAACTGGCCGTTGAACTGGCCGATTCGCTTTATGTGATTGGTTATCCGCGCAACGCCGACGGCAAGCTGGAGAGCTATGGCACCATTCTGCACCACTACGATCTCAAGCAGATGGGCATCGCCTGGCAGGATGGTTTCAATGAGCGGCATCGCGAACTGGCAGAAGAAGTAAAACAAGCTTTGCTCAGCTCTTAATGCTCAGCCTGTCTGCGATTTGGGAAATAATAAGTTCACCGTGGTGGCGCGTATTTTCAATAAACAACTTATTGGTTTGTCTGCCCGCGCAAAGCACGCCTGCCAGGAATACATTGGGCAGATTGGACTCCAATGTTTCGGGGTTGTGCAGGGGAGTAGAAGCGTCATCATTCTCAATTGACAGCCCCAAACGCTGCAAAAACGGGTAATTGGGCTGGTAGCCCGTCATTGCCAGCACAAAGTTGTTGGTTATCTCGAATTCCCCTTCGGGCCCGCTCAACGCCACTGAATCTGGATAAATAGCCGTTACTTTTGTCTGAAAGTGGGCTTTAATACTGCCTTCCTTAATGCGATTTTCTATGTTAGGTCTGATCCAGTATTTTACGCCGGGGTATATTTCGGCTTCCCGGATAGCCATAGTGACCCGGGCGCCCTTGTAAAAAGTTTCCAGCGCTACATCGCAGGCGGAGTTGGCGGCGCCTACCACCAGCACATCCTGGCCGGCGTAGGGGTGCGCGTCGTCGTAATAATGCTTCACTTTGGGCAGCGACTCGCCGGGTACGTTGAGCAGGCAGGGCGTATCGTAGAACCCCGTGGCGACGATAACGGCGGCGGCGGCGTAATGCCCCTTGCCTGTAATCACCCGGTAGCCGCCGGTCTCCAGCGGTTCCATTGTTTCAACCGCTTCGTAAAGGCGCACGTTGAGTTGCCAGAACTGCCAGATGCGGCGATAATATTCCAGCGCTTCAAAACGCGTAGGCTTATCGCCGTGCGAAATAAAAGGCGCTTCCCCTATTTCGAGCAAGCGGGAAGTGGAAAAAAATGTCATATTGGATGGAAAATGGTAGATGGAATTGACCAAAACGCCTTTTTCCAATACAACATAGCGAAGGCCTGCCCGGCGGGCGGCTATAGCGCAGTTGAGTCCGGTGGGGCCTCCTCCGATAATGACCAGGTCGAAGTGGTTCATGAAGAATAATTGTAACAGTTTAGCAGGGTTTAGGTTCTACACTCACAGCTAAACCCTCCTAAACATTTACGAATGATTTTCCTGGCTTTTACGTGGGGCATCATAAATCTCCATAATCCGGGCGTAGAGTTCTTCGGGGTTGATGGGTTTGGCCAGATAGGCATTCATACCCGCCTGGCGGCAGCGTTCCTCTTCTTGCATCGAAGGGATGGCCGTGATGGCTATAATTGGAACATCGCTGCGCGCTCTTATCGCTGTAGCGGTTTCAATACCGTTTTTTTCCGGCATGTGCAAGTCCATAATTATAAGATCGTATTGTTTCTCTGTGAGTTTTCCCAAGGCTTCGACGCCGTTGGAGGCCATATCGACAGATGCCTGGCTCGACCAGGATCTCAGCAATTTGCCAATAAGAACCCGGTTGAGCATATGATCTTCCACCAGCAATATATGAAGGGGTAAAGCCGGTTTATTGACCTGCCGCTTATGCTCTGTTTGCCCAATTGAAAGCGGAACGGCGATTTCCAGGACATACCAGCGAAAGCCTTTTTTTTCGAGATTCCAACGCCCGTCCAGTTTAGCTAATAGTTTTTTGACGATCACTATTGCGACGCTGCCAGGCGCTTTTCCATTATCTGCGCCTTCAGCAAAAGAGACAGGTTTGCCATAATAAGTAACCAAAAGGCGAAGTAACAGTTTGTTGCCAACCGGTTTGTCGCACTGAAATTCAATATCCAATCCGTTTTCTTTATCGCAAAAAGGAATTAATGCTTTAAAGACGCAATAAAAAAGCTGCATTATGAGGGGATAATCCCCGCTTACCTCGCCCGTTAATTGGCGCGTTTGCTTGAAAGCCATCCGGATACCGGCATTTTGACACTTCATCCGGAAGAGCTGTTCCGCATTTATAACCAGTTCGCTCCACTGAAAATTCATTTCATTGACAGCCTGGGCAACTACATTATTCACCGTACCGTCCGGCGGGGCATTCACTTCCATAGACAAATCATCGACGACAATTTTGATCGTTTCGATGATTTCCTTTTGTTGGGCGTTGGGTTTGCTTTTTTCCAGCAGTTGCAACAAACTCGCCAGCGTATGAAGGGGCGTTCGTATTTTGAAGTCGGGGTTTGCAAGGCTGTCGGGCGGGAGTTGAGCATTGGAATCGGCCTCATCGACTTTGTTCTCCGTGTTGGCATTTTTGAGTTGGGTAATATCCTGGATACTGCCAAACAACATGATTTTGTTGGTCAGTTCATCGAAATGGAGTTTTGCCTGTATAGTTACGTATTTTATCATCCTGCCGCTAACCAGGATGCGATGGTCGTAGCGACGCATTTCGCCCGACTTGAGGGCGCTCTCATAAAATGATTCGAGGCCGGCCCTGTCTTCCGGATGCACGCGGTCCAGGTAATCCGACCAGCGATGCTGTTGCTGCGTGAGCGGCAAACCCAATATGCGGTACATTTCCTCCGACCAAAACATGGCGTTGGTCACGATGTCTATTTGCCAATTGCCCAGTTGTGCAAGTTGTTGGACTTCCTGAAAACGCTTTTCATTCATTTGCATCTGGTTCACCTTGCGCTGCAAGGCAAACTGCGATTTAAATCGCTGCTGTGAATAGCGTATGGTATCCACCAGTTGCTTGCCGGTAAATTCGCCCTTAACGAGATAATCCTGAGCGCCGGCGCGCACAGATTGGTCGCCCAATACTACATTATTATTGCCGGTAAGCACAATGACAGGAATGCCGGGTTGTTCTTTAATAAAATGTTTGAGCGTTGTAAATCCCAGGCTATCGTGCAAAGACAAGTCGAGCAAAACCACATCGACGCGGGTTTCCCGTAAAATACGCAGCCCCTCCGACAGCGTATTTGATTGAAAAAGTTCGTATTTATAACCCGCTTCATTGAGTAGAAGCCGTATAGCAGCTATATCTGCCGGGTTGTCTTCAATAACTAACACCCGAGGGAGCGCTTGCATAACCGTCGTTTTATCCAACCTGTCAGGTTGATGAAGGCAACTGAATTGCCGATAGCCAGAATTCGTCAATTAACCGGACGATATCAAGGAAATTGTCGAATTCAAGCGGTTTTCTGATAAAGCAATTGGCATGAAGCGAATAGGCGATATTGACATCCCGCACATCGTGGGAAGTAGTCAGGACAATAACCGGTATACGGCAGGTATCGGGGTCTCCTTTGATTTCTTTTAATACTTCGCGACCGTCTATCTTTGGCAAATTCAAATCCAGTAATATCAAATCGGGGTAAATGGTTTGCTCAAAAGGCGCTTTTTTTTTCAGATAACTGATTGCTTCTTCTCCGTCAGCTATAGCGATGATCTGGAAATCTTTGCCCGCTCTTTGTTTGAAAGCTAACCGGGTAAGTGCAATATCCCCGGGGTTATCCTCAACAAGTAGTATTTGATATTGTTTCTTTTCCTTGATCATGCTAACAAATGTAAGATATCCTGCGAACTTTGTGGAAACGTATGCCAATTCGTTTTGTTTAAGCTAATTTTATTTTTCAGAAAAAAGCCTGTTTCATGCCGTCTATAGAAACGTTTCAGCGTCAATTTATCCAATACCTCGACAGCCACCCCTACCGCAACGAACCCGTTTCGCTCTACGAGCCGATCAATTACATCATGGGATTGGGCGGCAAGAGGCTGCGGCCCGTACTGGCGATGCTGGGATATACGATGTTTGACGACCGGTCCGACCGGTCGCTGCCTATCGCCTATGCGGTCGAGTTGTTTCACAATTTTACGCTAGTACACGACGATATTATGGACCAGGCCCCGCTGCGCCGCGGCAAACCTACAGTACACGAGCGCTACGGCGTGAATACAGGTATCCTTAGCGGCGACGTGATGCTGATCCACGTTTACGATTACCTCCTCAGCGCCGGCGATCCCGCTACAAGCCATGCCCTGATCGGCGCCTTCAACCGCATCGCCGTGGAGGTTTGCCAGGGCCAGCAATACGATATGGAATTTGAGCGCCGCGATACGGTGGCCATCCCCGAATATATTCGCATGATCGAACTCAAATCCGCCGCGTTGCTCGGCGGCAGCCTCGAACTGGGCGCCATTGCCGCTAATGCCCCCGCCGACGATATCCGGCATCTGGCTGATTTTGGCAGGCAAATCGGCATCGCTTTTCAATTGCATGACGACTTGCTCGACGTATTCGGCGACCCCGATAAGTTTGGCAAAAAAGTGGGCGGCGATATCGCGCAAAATAAAAAAACGTTCCTGGCCCTCAAAGCCATGGAATTAGCCGACGAACCTACCCGCGCACAACTGCGCCAACTGATGACCGATACCCTGCTGCCCGAACAAGATAAAATCAACGCCGTTACCGCTATTTTTGAACGCCTGAATATCCGGCAATATACCGAAGCAGAGAAGTCGCTTTACCGCCAACAGGCTTTTGAGAATCTGGCCGCAGTGCAGGCCCCGGCAGCTTATAAGCAGTTGCTGATCCACCTGGCAGATCAATTGATGGACAGGGAGGTGTAGGGGGGACTTTGGGACTTTGGGACTTTGCGAACTCAGGAGCTTCACGTATCTTTATAAGTCATTCTTCGCAAAGTCGCAAAGTCGCAAAGTCGCAAAGTCGCAAAGTCGCAAAGTCGCAAAGTCGCAAAGTCGCACAGTCGCAAAGTCGCGTCTATTTCCCGGTTGTTATGCGTTTAATTTTGGCTTGATCGCCGGGGCGGAGGATTTTATCGATCATCCAGCCGTTGAGGCGCAGAAGTTCGTCGTGTGATACGCCGAGGTCGGCCGCTACTTCAGATAGTTTAATGCGGCGTTTGGCGGTATAATACAGGTATTCTTCTCTAACAGGAGGAGCGATATCGGGGGAGAGCAGGGATGGCGCGTTTGGGATAGTTTTGACAGGTTGAGTAGGAATGACCTTAATTTCAACCGGTTTTCGAATCACATCCCGTTTCCGTTTTCTGGTTTCTTTCAGTTTATAAGTAATCAATTGACTACCGGGTTGGATTTTTTCATTGGACAATTGATTCCACAGGCGCAATTGATAGGCGGTGCAATTCAGTTCTTTCGCAATACTATGAAGCGTTTGTCCCTCCTTGACGGTATAGGTAGATTGTTCGTAAGCTGTACCGGCATCGGTTGGCTTGGCGATCATAATAGGCACTTGAAGCTGTGCCATATCGATAATATTATCGGGGCGTTGGGTTTCCACATATTCGCGGAAAAGCGGCATTACCCGGCTGGGCAGCGTCACATAGTTGCCGTTGGGGTTGCTGGGTATAAAACCTTGTTCGTATGCCGGGTTCAGTTGTTCGATAATGTCGAGCGAGAGGCCGGTGAGCTCCGCGATACGGAAAAAGCTGCAATAGTCGTAGAGCTCAATCGTTTCCGTGAGTTGGAGATCCAGACTCGGGTATACGGGCGTCAGTTCGTGTTTATCAAAAAACTCCACCAGATAAGTTGCTGCGATAAAGCGGGGCACGTAATTTCGCGTTTCGGTAGGCAAGTAGCGTTGCAAGCGCCAGTAGTCTTTGGTGCGGGCGCGTTTGATAGCGCGGCTTACGCGGCCTGAGCCCGAGTTGTAGGCTGCGAGCACCAGCGCCCAATCGCCGAAGCGTTTATACTCATTAGACAAGTACTGCGCTGCCGCTTTAGTTGCCTTGATGGGGTCGACGCGTTCGTCGACATAGCGGCCGATTTTTAGTCCGTAATCTCTGCCGGTTGCCGGCATAAACTGCCACAAGCCTACTGCCCCCGCTCTGGATACCGCCTTGGGGTTGAGCGTTGATTCGATGATGGGTAGATATTTGAGCGATTCCGGCAGGCCGGCTTCTTCCAGGTATCTTTCGAAAATAGGAAAATACATTACCGTACGGCCCAGGATAATCTCACTGCCTTTGCGGCCTGTGACATATCGCTTCACATAATTTCTTACCGTAGTATTGTATCGAAAATCGAGGAAGCCTTTGTCCAGGCTCTCCAGGCGGGCTTTTACTTCAGCTTCGCTAAATACCGGCGCATTTTCCGGCGTTGCCGCCATTGATACGGGTAATTGAAGGCCGGCTAAAAAAAGAACAAAAATGAGTTTGAACAGGGGGCTGTTAGGTGTACTACATTCCTCCATTGTCGTAAAGGGTATTGTTCCGAAAAGCAAAATTAATCAAAATACCGTCGCTTTTACCCTTTTTAGCTCTTACCTCTCCCATCAAACGCATCACACAACATCAAAACACAAACTATTATTAGTTGACAATCAATACATTAAACAAGTTACCAACAACCCAAATAAATTAGCGAATTTTCGTCGAAAAAAAGTTGGCGAAATCTGTTTTTTTATTAAAGAACAAATTGTTTGGAAAAAGCCAGCAATGCTGTTTCTTCAAAAGGGGCGCCCATTAGTTGTACGCCAATGGGCATATTATTGTCGGGATGAAAGCCGGCAGGCAATGCGATAGCGGGTATACCGGCCATATTAGCCTGCACGGTAAAAATATCGGCGAGATACATGGCTACCGGGTCGTCGATGGTTTCACCCAGGGGCCAGGCCACGCCGGGGGCGGCGGGCATAAAAATGAAGTCGTGGGTCGACAACATATCGAGGGTGGCCTTTCTTATGAGCCGGCGCACCTGCTGCGCTTTGGCGTAATAGGCGTCGTAATAGCCGGCGCTGAGCACAAAAGCGCCCAACATAATGCGTCGTTTTACTTCGGCGCCGAAGCCCTCGCTACGCGACTTCCGGTAGGCGGCGTCGAGGTTGTGAGCCTGGGCGCTCCGGTAACCGTAGCGTATGCCGTCGTAGCGGGCCAGGTTGGAAGATGCCTCGGCGGTAGTCAGCACGTAATAGGCCGGGATAATATAATCGAGGTAAGGGAAAGAGACCGGCTCGACGCTGTGCCCAGCATCTTTAAGTTGCTGCAAAAAAGCTGTACAAGCGCTTCGTACGCCTGCATCGAGGCTGGGGTGATCCAGCGCTTCCGGCAAATAGGCGATACGCGCGGGGCGGTTCCAGTGTAATTGGGTAGAATAGGCCGGAACCTCGCGGCGGCTGGCGGTACTGTCAAATTCGTCGGCGCCGGCCATAATTTCAAGTAGCAGCGCGGCATCGTCGATGCTATGGGAGAAAACGCCTATTTGATCGAAAGAGGAGCCATAGGCCAGCAATCCGTGGCGGCTGATGCGCCCATAAGTGGGTTTAAGGCCGATCACCCCGCAGAAGGCGGCGGGCTGGCGCACCGATCCGCCGGTATCGCTGCCCAGGGCGGCCAGACAGGTGTGGGCCTGGACGGCAACCGCGGCGCCCCCCGATGACCCGCCGGGAATACGGGAGGGGTCGGCGGCATTTTTAGCAGGCCCGTAACAGGAAGTTTCGTTGGTAGAGCCCATGGCAAATTCATCGCAATTGGTGCGGCCTATGATAATAACGTCTTCTGTCAGCAAACGCTCAACAGCGGTAGCGGAAAACAAACTGGTAAAGCCCTCCAGGATACGCGAGCCCCCCGTCACCTGGTGGTCTTTGTAGCAGATGACGTCTTTGATAGAAATCACCATGCCAAACAACTTGCCTACCGATGCCGGATTGGCAGCGTAGCGCTCGTCAAGCTGCTGAGCCCGTTGCAGCGCTTCATCGGCATATACTTCTATGTAGGCATTCAACTGCGCTGTGGCAGCTATTTGATCCAAATAATACGCAACCAACTCCTGACAAGTAATTTGCCCGGCGCGTAAATCAGTTTGTATGTCGGCAAGACTGGTGTATGATTTCATTTTTCAGTTGTAGGTTGTAGGTTGTAGGTTGTAGGTTGTAGGTTGTAGGTTGTAGGTTGTAGGTTGTGGGTTGTAGGTTGTAGGTTGTGGGTTTGTAGGTTTGTTCAAATAACTCACAACCGACAACCCACAACAGATAACCTCATTTCTTTCTCGCCAGCATAAGCCCGTCGCGGAGGGGTAGTAAAATATTATCGACGCGGGGGTCTTGCTGCACTTTATCATTGAAAGCCTGGAGAGCGAGGGTGTCCACATCCGTTTCGCGGTTTACAACCTTGCCGCTCCATAAAACATTATCGGCCAGTATAAGTGCGCCGGGGTTGAGGCGATCGAAAACCAGGTCGTAAAAATAGGCATACTGCTGTTTTCCGGCATCGATAAATACCAAATCGTAGGTAAAGGTCAGGGCAGGAATAATATCCTCTGCTTTTCCGATATGCAATTGTATCTTGTGTGTCAGTCCGGATTTATCGATATATTTCCGCAGGATATATTCCAATTCCGGGTTTGCCTCGATAGTGTGTAATACGCTGCCTTCGGGCAGTCCCATGGCGATGCTAAGCGCGCCATAACCGGTGAAGGCGCCGATTTCGAGGGCTATACGGGGGTTGGCGATTTGCGCCAACATGGTAAGAAAGCGTCCTTGCAGCCGGCCCGACATCATTTGCGGGGCCAGTGTTTTGAGGTGGGTTTCGCGCTCGAGTTCGTGCAATACCTCCGGCGCAGGTGTGGTATGCGCTTCGCAATAGGCATGGAGCTGATTCCAAAAAGGAGACATCATACGGGGCGGACTTGTTTGCCCGCAAAGTTATAAAGAATGATTTGCTGATTTGCTGATT
>JRYG01001517.1_pt1 | contig 10092 bp, 9 predicted proteins | sample 235341 | NCBI WGS metagenome assembly JRYG01 (sample SAMN03074218, study PRJNA261478) | activated sludge metagenome | biome: Wastewater Treatment Plant; feature: Wastewater; material: Activated sludge; isolation source: activated biomass of a wastewater treatment plant treating hydrocarbon... ... | reverse complement strand
ACGACCCCCATCACCAGCGAGATCTGAAGCGGCGGCTCCAGCAGCCCCATGTCGAGCAGCGGGTCTAGGTTCGCCACGTGGCCGGCGTCGAAGCACTCGTGCTCGGGTTGGATCCCGAGCTCGTTCATGGCCGTGATGAACTCGACGATGGTGTCGAAGCTGTTCTCGAAGACCGCCTTGAAGACGAAGTCCTTGCGCCGGCGCGAGTACTTCGCGTAGTTCATGCTGCTCATGTTCAGCGCCGCGACGTCGGGGCGCAGCTCGCGGAGGTAGGCGATCCGCTTCTCGATCGGGACGCCGATGGCGCCCGTCGAGTAGTTGATGATCACGTCGTCCACCTCGGCGCGGATCGCCTCCGTGATCGCACGGAAGTCCTCGATCTCGTACGAGGGCGTCCCGTCGGGTGTGCGAGCGTGGATGTGGATCTGCGATGCCCCCTCGTCGACGGCCCGGCGCGCCTCGGCGGCGTACTCCTCCGGCGTGTAGGGAATGGCCGGGCACTGGTCGCGGTTGGCGATGGCGCCGGAGATCGAGTTGCTGATGATCACGGGGTCGTCGAAGCGGCTCACTCGATCCTCCCCGCGTTCGGGCCGGCGCTCATACGGGCATCACCCCGTGCTTCTTCCACGGACGCTCGACGTGCTTGTCCTTGGCCATCTTCAGTCCACGGATAACCGTCTGGCGGGTCTCCCGGGGATCGATGATGTCGTCGATCATCGCGTTGCCGGCCGCGATGTAGGGGTCAATCTGCTGGCGCACCGCGTTCAACATCGCTTCGCGGGTCGCCTCCGGATCATCGGAAGCCTCGATCGCCGAGCGGCCGATGATGTTGACCGCCCCCTCGGCCCCCATGACGGAGATTTCCGCTCCCGGCCAGGCGACGATCAGGTCCGGCTCGTATGCCCGGCCGCACATCACGTAGTAGCCGGCCCCATAGGCCTTGCGGACCAGGACAGTGATCTTCGGCACGGTGGCGCGACTCACGGCGTAGAGCATCTTGGCGCCGTGGCGGATGATCCCCTGCTGCTCGACCTTCGAGCCGACCAGGAATCCCGGCACGTCCTGCAGGAAGAGGAGCGGGATGTTGAAGGCGTCGCACAGGTTGATGAATCGGGCCGCCTTGTCGGCCGAGTCAACGTCCAGCACACCCCCGAGTACCTTCGGCTGGTTGGCGACGATGCCCACCGGCATGCCTCCCATCCTCGCCAGGCAGGTGATCAGGGACCTGGCGAACTTCGGTTTGATGTCAAACCAGTCACCGTCGTCGACGATCTCCTCGATCACCTCGTACATGTTGTACGGCGTGCGCGGCGACTCGGGGATGATCTCGAGGAGCTTGTCCGACCCCCGGTCCTCCGGGTCGCCGGTCTCGACCACCGGGGGCTTCTGCTCGCAGTTGGAAGGGAAGTAGCTGAGGTACTTCCTGATCGATGCGATGCACTCCGGGTCGTCCTTGACCTCGAGGTCACCGACTCCGGACTTGCGGCAGTGAACCTTGGCGCCGCCAAGATCCTCCATCTCGATCTCCTCACCGGTGACTGCCTTGACCAGATGCGGGCCGGCCAGCGCCATCGCTCCCTGCCCTGTCACCATGGGAACGAAGTCGGACAGGCCGGGGATGTACGCGGTGCCGGCGGCGCAGGGTCCCATCATCGCCGCAACCATCGGTACCACTCCCGACATCTGGACTTCCTCACGGAACAGATGGCCCGAGCCGGCGAACAGCGAGCCCGCGGCTTCCTGGATCCGGGCGCCGGCCGAGTCGAGCAACCAGACCAGCGGCATCCGCTTCTGCAGCGCCATCTCGCTGATCCGGGTCACCTTGATCTCGCCGGTCTGACCCATCGAACCGGCCATCACCGTGAAGTCGTAAGCGACGATCGCCACCGCGCGACCGTCCACGTCACCCCAGCCCGTGACCACGCCGTCAGCGGGCGCATACTTGTCCTGCATCGCCGGCTGTGAGTAGTGGGGACGGCCGTGAATGCCGATCTCGTTGAAGGTTCCCTCGTCGACCAGCAGGTCGATCCGCTCGCGGGCGGTCAGCTTGCCGCGCTCGTGCTGCTTCTCGATCTTCTCGAGTCCGCCGCCGAGCCGGGCCTTGCCGCGGCGCTCGTGAAGCTGCTCGGTCAGCGCGGCAAGTGGCGCGGTGCCCGGCAGCAGGTTCTGCGGAGCCTCGGCCCCGTTCTCGTTCTCGCTCATCAGCGTCCCTTCCATTCGGGCTCGCGCTTTTCAAAGAAGGCCTTCACGCCCTCGATCGCGTCCTCGCTGGACAGCTCGATGGCGAGCTGGGAGCGCAGGTAGTCGAGGGCGGCGGCCAGGTCCATGTCCATCTGACGCCACATCGCGTCCTTGCCCAGCTTCATGATCAGCGGCGACTTGGAGGCGAGCATGCGGGTCCAGTCATCCAGCACCGCGTCGAACTCCTTCGGCTTGGCCACGTGGTTGACGATGCCGGCTTCCTTCGCCTCGGCGGCGCTCATCCGACCGCCTAGCAGAAGCATCTCGTTCGCCTTCTTGCGAGGCACGTTCCGGTAAATCAGCGCCATGATCATGAAGGGGAAGAGCCCGACGTTGATCTCGGGGGTGCCGAAGGTGGCGCTGTCGCTGGCGACGATCAGGTCGCAGGCGAGGGCGAGGCCGAGCGAGCCGGCCAGCACGTGACCGCGTGCCGCCACGATCGACGGTTTGCCGAGCTGGCCGAGCAGCTTGAAGGCCTCGACGAAGTTCTCGGCGCCCTCGAACTTCTGGACGGCGTTGGCGTCACCGCCGAATGCGGCGAGGTTGCCGCCGGCCGAGAAGACCTTCTCGTGCGAGGAGGCCAGCACGACGACGCGTACCGCCTCGTCGGTCCGGGCCTGGTGAAGGGCCTCGATCAGTTCGCTCAGCAGCTGGTCTGAGAGGGCATTGCGGGTTTCGGGATCGTCCAGGGTGATGGTCGCGACGTAGTCGGCGACCTCGTACCGGATCTTCTCGAAGGAAGGGCTGGCTTGGGTCATGGCGGCAAAGATACCAGCTAGTCGAGAGTAGAAAGTGTTACTGTCCACTTTCAGAATTTGAAGGAAAGTCGCCCCCGCCGGATCCCGGCCGGGGCACAGCGAGCAAACACCGAGGAGAAACGCGTGGCCACCGATACCGTCATCAAGCCCGACTTCGAAGCAGCACAGAAGCACTTCATCTTCACCCAGGAGCACGAAGACCTGCGCGAGTCAATGACCGACTGGGTCAAGAAGGAGCTCTACCCGCACCGCATGGAGTGGGAGAAGACCAAGTGGCCCGACTCGGCCATCCAGCGTGCCGGCGAACTCGGCTACCTCGGGCTCTGCTTCCCGGAGGAGTACGGCGGACAGGGTGGCGACTACTACTACTCGCTGGTACGCGCCGAGGCACTTTCCTACGCCGGCTCGGGCGGACTCGGAATGGGCTTCGCCGTCCAGACCGACATGGTCCTCCCCCCGATCGAGATGCTCGGCACCGAGGAGCAGAAGCAGACCTACCTGAAGCCCGGCATCGAGGGCACCCGGATCGGCTGCCTCGGCATCACCGAGCCCGGTGCCGGCTCCGATGTGGCCGGCATCCGCACGACCGCGATCCTCGACGGTGACGAGTACGTGATCAACGGCTCGAAGACCTTCATCACCAATGCCGCGAGGGCGGACTTCATCGTCCTGGTCACCAAGACCGACCCCGACGCGGGCCACAACGGCATCACGCTGCTGCTGATCGACATCCGCGACGAGGAGGGCAACGAACTGCCCGGCTTCTCGGTCGCCCAGAACCTCGAGAAGATGGGCATGGAGGCATCGGACACCTGCGAGATCGCCTTCGAGGACATGCGGGTTCCCGCCGACTCGGTCCTCGGCGAGGTAGGCAAGGGCTTCTACCACATCACCTGGGAGCTTCAGGGCGAGCGACTGGTCGCCGCCGCGGGCTCCAACGCGGGAGCCGAGCGACTGCTCGAGACGACCATCCAGTACGCAAAGGAGCGCGAGGCCTTCGGCCGGCCGATCGGCAAGTTCCAGACGATCCGTCACAAGATCGCCGCGATGGCGACCAAGATCGAGGCCAGCAAGCAGTTCACCTACACGGTGGCCTGGCGTTTCGCGAACGGCGAGTACCCGGTGCGGGAAATCTCCATGGCGAAGCTGCTTTCCGCCCAGATGGCCTGCGAAGTCGCGGACGACGCGATCCAGGTCCATGGCGGCTGGGGCTACATGAAGGAGTACGAGGTCGAGCGTCACTACCGGGATGTCCGCCTCAACCGGATCGGCGCCGGCACCGACGAGGTGATGCTTGAAGTCATCGGCCGCTCCTACGGGCTGTAGACCGGCCTCGCGGTCAGCAGCAACCGAAAGGGCCCTTCACCCCGACCGGGTGAGGGGCCTTTTTCCTTCTCCCCTACCCTTCGCCCATGTCCGCGGGAATCGAAGAGCTAGACGTCGTAATCGTCGGGGCCGGCATCTCGGGGATCTCCATGGCTCACCAGCTCGGCCAGGACCATCCTGAACTTTCCTACGCGATCATCGAGAACCGCCAGCGCATTGGCGGCACCTGGGATCTCTTCCGCTACCCCGGCATCCGGTCCGACTCGGGCATGGGAACCTTCGCCTTCTCTTTCCGGCCGTGGACCGGAACCCGTCATTTCGGGTCGGGTCCGGAAATCAGGAACTACCTGGAGGAGACCGCGGCCGAGTACGGCATCGACCGACACATCCGCTTCGGCCACAGGGTCACGGCGGCCGACTGGGACAGCGACTCGGCGAGATGGACCGTCACCATCGAAAGTACGGGTGAGGGTGACGGACGACCGTCCACCCGCCTCCGTTGCCGGTTCCTGATCGGCTGCACCGGCTACTACCGCTACGACCGCGGGTTCTCCCCTCACTTCGAAGGTGAAGAGGAGTTCGAGGGCGATCTCTTCCACGCCCAGCAATGGCCTGAGGATCTCCCGGTCGAGGGCCGCAAGGTCGTGGTGATCGGCAGCGGAGCCACGGCCGTGACAGTGGTGCCGGCGCTGGCCGACGCCGGCGCCGAAGTAACCATGCTCCAGCGCTCTCCGAGCTATGTGGTCAGCGTGCCGAATTCGGGCGGGATCGGCGACTGGGTCAACCGGTTCTTTTCCCGCAAACGGGCCGCCTGGCTGATCCGCTGGCTGGGCGTTCTCACCGAGATCGCCCAGTTCAACCTCTCGCGGAAATTCCCCAACCTCTTCCGCCGGATCTTCATCAGCGGTGCCCGCAAACAGCTGCCGCCCGGTTTCGAAAAGCGGCACCTGAACCCGGCCTACGATCCCTGGGTCCAGCGGGTCTGCTTTGCCCCTGACGGCGACTACTACGCTGCGATCTCCTCCGGCCGCGCCAGGATCGAGACCGGCAACATCGAAAGGATCTCAGCCGATCGCATTCACCTGCGCGAAGGTGGCGAGGTCGAGGCCGACGTGATCGTCAAGGCAACCGGGCTCGACATCCTGATCTTCGGGGAAATAGAGATGACGGTGGACGGACAGGCCGTGGACCCTGCCGACCACCTCGTCTACAAGGGCGCGATGCTCTCGGGAGTGCCGAACTTCATCTTCGTGGTCGGCTACACCAACGCCTCCTGGACCCTGAAGTCGGAGCTGATCGCGCGGTTTGCCAGCCGCTTCATCTCCGAGGTCGAGGCTTCGGGGGCCACGAGCGGCATGCCGGTCGCCCCGCCCGGTCCGATGGAGAAGGTCCCCCTGCTGAACCTCGATTCCGGCTACATCCAGCGTGCCCGTTCCCGCCTCCCCCAGGCAGGCGACCGTTCACCGTGGGTGCTCCACATGAACTATTTCGCCGACCGTCGGGAGTTGCTCCATGCCGACCTGCACGACGACTCGATCCTTTACTCGTAGGATTGCGCCATGAAGATTCGCAGCCGCCTGACGCTCGGAATTGTCGCGTTCGCCCTCGTTGCCGCCGGCGGTGCCGGTGCGACACTGGCGATCTCGGCTACCAGCGACCCCCCGGCGCCGAAGTACAACTCGCTGGCCCGCGTGGTCAACCCGATCGGAGCCCAGGGCCGCGCGCTGGGCCTCTCTCGCGTCGTGATCCAGCCGGGAGCAAAGATCCCGCTTCACCTTCACCAGGGGACCCAGCTCGGCTACATCCAGTCCGGGACTCTCACCTACACGGTCGAGGCCGGCAAGGCGAAGGTGATGAGCGGGCCCGGTGATGCCGGAAAGCTGGTCAGGTGGATCAAGGCGGGCCAGACCGCAAGGGTAAAGGCCGGACAGTGGCTGATCGAACAGCCCTCGAACCATCACCGGGCGGCCAACAAGGGCAAGGAGCCGGTCGTGATCCTGCTCTCGAACCTGCTGCTCAAGGACGCCAAACCCTCAAAGCTCCTCCCCTGAGCACAACCGGAGCAGGTCTTTCAGCGCTATCGGCTGAAAAGTCTGTTCGGGCCTTGCCTCAGGCGGTCGGGGTCACCTCGGCCGTGCAGTGAGCGCAGCGGATTGCCCTGACCGGAATCTCGGAGAGGCATTCCGGGCAGTCCCGATGCGTTTCCTCCTCGAGTCCCTTGAGGCGATTGATCGGCACGACGATGAAGAAGTAGACGACCGCCGAGACCGAGATGAACGCGATCAGGGCGTTGATGAAGTTCCCGTAGGTGAACTCGGAGCCGTTGACCGTGAAGGAGAGCGCCGAGAAATCGGGCTGGCCGATGATCGCGGCGATTATCGGAGTGAGCAGGTCGGAGACCATGGAGTTGACCAGCGCCGTGAATGCAGCGCCGATCACGACCGCGACCGCAAGGTCGATCACGTTGCCCCGGCTGATGAAATCCCTGTAGCCCTGAATCATCTTCATGGGAGGCGAAACTACCCGGCGGCCCCGACGTGAATCAGGACCGCCGGGCCGTCATCGGGGCCGGGCGGTGAAGGTGGTCGTTCCCGAGCAGATGAAGATCCTGGCTCCGTACAGGTCGGGGACCAGGAACGAGAAGTTGAGGCTCAGCTTCCCGGAGACGACCCTTCCACTCTTCTGGATCCTGACCTCGTAATTCTTCGTTGCCTTGATGCCCATGTTGAGCGCAGCCGGCTGGAGTGCCCTGCTCTTCACTGTCCGTCCCAGACGGGCCGGAGCCACAGGCTGGAAGAGCTCGCCACCAGCCCTCGATGAGTAGTTGCCGGTCGTCTCCAGGCAGATGGTCGGCACCAGGGTCCGGATCTGTCTGGCCTGCTGGCCCGACAGGTTGAAGGTAACGCTGTTTCCTCCCTTGGTCTTTCCCTTGTAGGGGGCGGCCCCGGCGACATCCGCCGCAAACATGAACCAGACGAGGAACAGTGCGGTGAAGGTGATCAGCCCGGCCCGGAGCCCGCCATCGGCGAGGCGGGTCCGGGGGCGGGGATTCATCACTGGCCGGTTGACGATTCGGGGACTGCTGTGGTTGTCGGTGGTCATTTGGTCACCTTGATCCTGTTGTTGGAATTGACTGTCCTGGCTCCGGGGCCGGATGCGACCACGCGGACCGTGTAGTTGCCCTTCGCCCTGCGGAGAGTCTTGACCGGAAGCCGGGAGACCCTGCTCTGGCCGGGTGTCACGTCAAGTACCCGGCAAGGAGGCGGCTTGACGAACGTCCTCGCCTTGCCTGAGACCGTCGCGCAGAGCCGCACGGCGACGTCGGTGGTGCCGGTTGCCGAGATCCTGGCCTTGAGGGTCGCTACCCGACCCGGTCTTACCTTGGCGGTGCCGGGAGTGACCTTGAGCATCAGCTGCGGATTCACGGGTCCGGTCGGACCGGTCGGACCGGTGGGTCCCGTGGGGCTGGTCGGTCCGGTGGGCCCGGTCGGGCTGGTCGGTCCGGTGGGTCCGGTCGGGCTGGTCGGTCCGGTCGGTCCGGTCGGTCCGGTCCTCGTCAGCGTCGCCTGACCGAAAGCCGGTTCCTTGCCGTTACCGACTTTGACGGCGGTCATGCTGCAGGTTCCACCGCCCGATGTGGCGGGAACCCGGGCCACGTAGATTGAGCCGCGGTCCTGCCAGGTGAGCATCGATCCGTCGGGGGAGAAGCGCGGGTAGGCGGGCGTCTGGGCGATCCCCGGAATCGAGCAACGGTGGGTCGGAGTGCCTGCCGGCGGAGTTCCGCCGGTGTTCCAGAAGGAGAACTCGGCGACATCGGAGCCTTCGGGCGACACCTCCAGCACGGTTATCCCGTTTGACGAGACATCGAAGCTGTGCATGTCGCCGGCGTTCGGGTCGTTGAAGCCAAGCCAGGCGTTCGGTTCGGCGCTGCCCGCTTTCTGAACCCAGATCCGACGGAAGTCAGTGTCGACGAAGCCGGCGTACGGGGTTCCCGGGATCCAGCGTGGCCGGATGTAATAGGTGTGACAGTTGATCAGGCAGGGGTTGGTGGTCCCGGGTCCGCTGATGAAGGAAACCTTCTGGTTCAGGGTGCAGGGGTTCGTCCAGCAGTCGAAGTAATGCCAGTCGTAGACGAACATGCCGCCCTCCGGCGAGATCGTGCCGCTGTTGAACGGGACGAATGAACCGGCCCCGGTCTTCGGCATGAGCCAGGTGTCCTTGACCTGGCCGGTGGCCGGGTCCAGGAAGTAGGCGAAGGCATTCGAGCTGACCTTCCTGATCGCAACGATGGTGCCGTCGTTCTTCTGGCTGGGAGTGACGTACCGGCTCTCGGCCGTGGCGTCACTCGTCACCTTTTCAGTGATCGTCCCGTCGGGCGAGGTCCGGTAGACGTTTCCGTCGCTTCCGACATAGGACACGTTGGCGGCCTGGCTGCCGCTGACTGCCAGGAGAGATGCGACGAGGACGATGAGGGGAGTGAGAATGGCTTTCTTCATGGCCGCAGCTTCCATTTCGTCCCTTGCGGCGACTTTGCGAAGGTGTTGCGGCCCGTCCCCTTGGCTCTATAGTGCGGCGCGCAACCAATCCAAGGAGTGTTTCTTTCGATGGGACTACTTGAAGGCAAGAACGCGATCGTCACCGGCTCGGCCCGGGGCATCGGCCGGGCAACTGCCGAACTGTTCGCCGCCCAGGGCGCCAGGGTTCTGATCAACGACCTCGACGCCGACGTCGCGGAGCAGACCGCATCCGAGATCGACGGCGAAACCGCTGTCTTCGGTGGTGACCTGACCAAGGGCGACGCCTGCGACAAGCTGGTGGCCACCGCCCAGGAGGCTTTCGGTTCGGTCGACATCGTGGTCAACAACGCCGGCTACACCTGGGACGGGGTCGTCCACAAGATGAGTGACGATCAGTTCCAGGCGATGCTCGACATCCACACGATCGTCCCCTTCCGGGTCGCCCGCGCGCTCGCTCCGGCCTGGCGCGAGGCCGCCAAGGCCGAAGCCGCCGAGGGCAACGAGTACTTCCGCAAGCTGATCAACATCAGTTCCGTCTCCGGAACGATGGGCAACGCCGGCCAGGCCAACTACAGCGCCGCGAAGTCGGCGGTGGTCGGCCTGACCAAGACCCTCGCCAAGGAGTGGGGCCAGTTCAAGATCAACGTGAACGCGGTCGCCTTCGGATTCGTCGAGACCCGCCTGACCGCCGCCAAGGAAGGCGATGCCGAGACGATCACCGCGCCCGACGGCGAGGAGATCCAGCTTGGCATCCCCGAGCAGATGCGTGCGATGGCCTCGATGATCATCCCGCTCGGCCGTCCCGCCTCTCCGGAAGAGGCTGCTGGTCCGGTCCTCTTCCTCGGGTCGAACCTCTCCGACTACGTCCACGGCCAGGTCCTCAACGTGACCGGCGGACAGTTCGGCGGCATGTACACGTAGTTGAACCTGAGACGAAGCCGCTTGCTTCCGTCTGAAAGGGCCCCGGGTGACCGGGGCCCTTTCTTGTTCCTGATTCGCCGGTCTGTTCAGGTGACGCCAGTCGGGCCGGTGAAGCCCGTATCGCCGGTGATTCCCGTCGGACCCGTGAAGCCCGTATCACCGGTGACGCCTGTGGGTCCGGTCAGACCGGTCTCGCCCGTCATGCCTGTCGGGCCCGTGGACCCGGTGATTCCGGTGGGGCCTGTATCGCCGGTTGGTCCAATCGGACCCGTCGGGCCCGTGGGGCCGGTCTCGCCGGTTTCCCCGGTAGGCCCGATCGGGCCGGTCGG
>JRYG01001291.1_pt1 | contig 10094 bp, 7 predicted proteins | sample 235341 | NCBI WGS metagenome assembly JRYG01 (sample SAMN03074218, study PRJNA261478) | activated sludge metagenome | biome: Wastewater Treatment Plant; feature: Wastewater; material: Activated sludge; isolation source: activated biomass of a wastewater treatment plant treating hydrocarbon... ... | reverse complement strand
TGGCGCTGAATTACCTGTCGCTGGCCGACAGCGGCGACCGCCATGGCGCCGTGGCCCTGCGGGAATTGCTGGCGTTGTACGGCGACATGGGCGAGGCGGCCACCCGCAAGCAGATCGAGGGGGTCCGTTCGATCCGGGCGGTGCCGATTACCCGGCGGGCGCCGATTCCGGGACCGATTGCGTTCGCGCGCGGCCTGGAGGTGAGCGTCACCCTGGACGAGGCGGCGTTCGAGGGAGCGGGCATCGTGCTGCTGGGTGCGGTGCTGGAAGAATTCTTCGCCAAGTACGCGTCCATCAATTCGTTTACCGAAACGGTCGTGCATTCATCCGAACGCGGCGAGATCATCCGATGGCCGGCGAGAATCGGACGGCGACACACGCTTTAGCGTTGTTCGAGGCGTTGCGGCGGCAACCCTACGCCTTTCATTTTTTCCAGGCGTTGCGGCGGATCGAGTGCCTGCATCGGGACAAGCCGCGGCTCGGCAAGTCGTTGCGCCTGGCCGACGATTCGGTCCGGCTGGCCCAGGAACCGTCCCTGGCCTTCGCGCCGGCGACATTGGCGGCGTTCGATCCGGGCGGCGGGGAGCGGCCGCCGCGATTGTACGAATATTTTCTCGGGCTGTTCGGCCCCCAAGGCCCGTTGCCGCTGCATTTGACCGAATATGCCCGCGACCGGTTGCGCAACGAGGGTGATCGAACCTTCGCCGGCTTCGCCGACCTTTTCCATCACCGGATGCTGTGCCTGTTCTACCGGGCCTGGGCGGACACGCAACCGACGGTCAGTTTCGACCGGCCGGAAACCGACCGTTTCAACGTCTACGTCGGCGCCCAGTTCGGTCTGGGGATGCCGTCGCTGTGGAACCGGGACGCGGTCCCGGATCTGGCCAAGTTTCATTACGCGGGCCGGCTGGTGGGTCAGACCCGCAATCCCGAGGGCTTGCAGGCCATTCTGGAAGATTTTTTCAAGCTGCCGGCGATCATCGAAACCTTCGTCGGGCACTGGCTGCCGCTGTCCGAAGCCAGTCGCTGCCGCTTGGGGGAAACGCCCGCCACCGGCCTGCTCGGCATGACGGCGGTGATCGGCGAACGGGTGTGGGATTGTCAGTACAAGTTTCGGATCGTCATCGGACCGATGGGATTGCAGGAATTCCAGCGGTTTCTGCCGGGCAGCGACAGTTTGCGGCGGCTGGTCGCCTGGGTGCGCAACTATGTCGGCGACGAACTGCTGTGGGATGTCAATTTGATTCTCAAAAAGGAAGAGGTGCCGCCGCTGGTGTTGGGCGAGGGGTCGCAACTGGGCTGGACCACCTGGCTGACCAGCCAACCCTTGGCCCGCGACGCCGACGATCTCAAGCTGGATGCCGTGACCTATTGCACCTGACCACCGCGTTTAACGCCCGGAGTCCGAACCCATGGCCGAAATCAGTCGTGTTGCCCTGTTCGGGAAACTGAACAGCGTCGGCTACAAAGCTATCGAGAGCGCCACCGTCTTCTGCAAGCTGCGGGGCAATCCCTATGTGGAGCTCGTGCACTGGCTGCATCAGATCCTGCAACTTCAGGATTCGGATCTGCACCGGATCGTCCAGCATTTTGGCCTGAATCCGGGCCGCGTCGCCAAGGATTTCACCGAGGCGCTGGATCGGCTGCCGCGCGGCGCGACCTCGATTTCCGACTTGTCCTCGCACGTGGATGCGGCGGTGAAAGAGGCGTGGGTCTACGCGACCCTGCTGTTCAATGATTCGCAGGTGCGCATCGGCCATTTGCTGGTGGGGATGCTGAAGACGCCGGATTTGCGCAACGCGCTGCTGGCCATCTCCCGCGAGTTCGACAAGGTCAAGCTGGATACGTTGACCGAACGATTCGCCGACATCGTCGCCGCTTCCCCGGAAACCGGGCTGCGCGCCTCGGATGGCTCCCAGGTCGGCGGCGGCGCGGCGCCCGGCGAAACCAGCGAAGCCATGGCGCCGCCTCAGCTGGGCAAGCAGGAAGCCTTGCAGCGGTTTTCCGTGGATCTGACCGCGCGGGCGCGCCAGGGTGAACTGGATCCCATCGTGGGTCGCGACGAGGAAATCCGCCAGATCGTCGATATTCTGATGCGCCGTCGTCAGAACAACCCGATCCTGACCGGCGAGGCCGGCGTCGGCAAGACGGCGGTGGTGGAAGGCTTCGCCCAGCGCATCGCGTCCGGGGACGTGCCGCCACCGCTCAGGGACGTGACCCTGCGGGTGCTGGACGTGGGGTTGTTGCAGGCCGGCGCCAGCATGAAGGGCGAGTTCGAGAACCGGCTGCGGCAGGTGATCGACGAGGTCCAATCCTCGGCCAAGCCGATCATCCTGTTCATCGACGAGGCGCATACCCTGATCGGCGCCGGCGGCGCGGCGGGCACCGGCGACGCCGCCAATCTGCTGAAACCCGCGCTCGCCCGCGGCAAGCTGCGCACCATCGCCGCCACCACCTGGGCCGAGTACAAGAAGCACATCGAAAAGGATCCCGCCCTGACCCGCCGTTTTCAGGTGGTGCAGGTCGGCGAACCCAGCGAGGAGAAGACCATCCTGATGATGCGCGGCATGGCTTCGACCATGGAAAAGCATCATCGGGCGCAGATTCTCGACGAGGCGCTGGAAGCGGCGGTCAAGCTGTCGCACCGCTACATTCCGGCCCGCCAGTTGCCGGACAAGGCGGTCAGCCTGCTGGATACCGCCAGCGCCCGGGTGGCGATCAGCCTGCACGCGGTGCCGGCGGAGGTCGAGGACAGCCGCCGCCGCATCGAGGGGCTGAAAACCGAACTGGAGATCATCGGCCGCGAAACGGCGGTCGGTATCGACACCGCCCAGCGTCAGGCTGCCGCCAGCGAAAAATTGCAGGTCGAGGAGGCGCGGCTGGCGCAACTGGACGCCCGCTGGCAGGAAGAGAAAGATCTGGTGGACCAGATTCTGGAGCTGCGCGCCAAGCTGCGCGGCGAAGGCGGCGCGGTCGATGCCTCCGCTACGGCCGAACCCGACCCGCAACGGCAGACCTGGCTAGTGGAACTGAAGCAGCTTCAGACCCAACTGCACGAATTGCAGGGCGAGAGGCCGCTGATCCTGCCCAGCGTGGATGCGCAGGCCGTGGCTTCGGTGGTCGCCGACTGGACCGGCATCCCGGTCGGGCGCATGGTCAAGAACGAGATCGAAACCGTACTGAGTCTGGCCGACATCCTCAACCGCCGCATCATCGGCCAGCGCCACGCGCTGGACATGATCGCCCGACGGATTCAGACCTCGCGCGCCGCGCTGGACAATCCCAACAAGCCCATCGGCGTGTTCATGCTGGCCGGCCCGTCCGGGGTGGGCAAGACCGAAACCGCCCTGGCGCTGGCCGAGGCGCTCTACGGCGGCGAACAGAACGTCATCACCATCAACATGAGCGAGTTCCAGGAAGCGCACACGGTTTCCACCCTCAAGGGCGCGCCCCCGGGCTACGTCGGTTACGGCGAAGGCGGGGTGCTGACCGAGGCGGTGCGCCGCCGGCCTTACAGCGTGGTGTTGCTGGACGAGGTGGAAAAGGCGCACCACGACGTGCATGAAATCTTCTTCCAGGTGTTCGACAAGGGCTGGATGGAGGACGGCGAGGGGCGGTTCATCGACTTCAAGAACACCCTGATCCTGTTGACCACCAACGTCGGCACCGACCTGATCATGGGCATGTGCAAGGACCCGGACCTGTTGCCGGACCCGGAGGGTTTGGGCAAGGCGCTGCGCGAACCGTTGCTCAAGGTCTTCCCGCCGGCGCTGCTGGGCCGGCTGGTGACGATTCCCTACTACCCGCTCAGCGATGAGATGATCGGCGACATCGTGCGCCTGCAACTGAGTCGGATCGAGAAGCGGATCAAGGAGAACCACAAGGTACCATTCGGCTACGACGACGAGGTGGTCAAACTGATCGTCAGCCGGTGCACCGAGCTGGAAAGCGGTGGGCGGATGGTGGACGCGATCCTGACCAATACCCTGTTGCCGGCGATCAGCCAGGAATTCTTGACCCGGATGGTGGAAGGAAAGCCGGTCGCGCGGGTTCAGGTCCAGATGCGGGATGGCGATTTCGCCTATGCCTTCGAGTGAATCGCTCCAGCGAATCAAAATCGGGTGAAGATGAGCCGGTCCAAAATGAACGGCAGAAAGTCATTCTGGATCGCCTCGAAAAAGCTTGTCACTGGTCTGTTATTCCTCTATTGGATTCCAGCCGTTTCATCTTCTGGATCAGCGATTTTTCGTTATGAAGATTTCGGACCACAGGTCGCGGTCTACGAACTCGCCGGTAAGCACAACCGAACCATTGAAGCATCGCCGATGAACCGCCAGCAACGCAGGGCCCTCGCCGGCCAGAAACGAACGGGAGCGGCGGATTCCGGTTCGGAGCCGCTGGCGCAAGCCATCCAGTTGCACCGTCAGGGGCAACTGGACGCAGCGGAAGTCCTGTATCGGCAGGTGCTCCAGCGGACTCCGCGACAGGTCGATGCCCTGCATTTCCTGGGCGTACTGACCTCACAACGGGGCCGCCACCAGGACGCCGCCGAGCTGATCCGCCGCGCGCTGGCCATCGATCCGCGCTACGCGGATGCCTGGAACAATCTGGGCAACGTGTTGGCGGGTATGGATCGCTGGGACGAGGCGGCGGCGGCTTACCAGCGGACCATCGAACTGGCGCCCGGCAACCCCAGCGCCCATTGCAATCTCGGCGTGATGCTGCTGCGAGCTGGCCGTTTCGCGGAGGCCGCCGCCGCCTTTCAGCAGGCTATCGCCCTGGCGCCCGGCTTGACGGAAGCGCATTTCAATCTGGGCAAGGCATTGGTTGCTCGACAGGAGTACGAAGCGGCCATCGCCGCCTATCGGGAGACCCTGCGCCTGCAACCCGATCACGCGATGGCGTACAAGGGCCTGGGCATTCTGTTGTACAAGCTGAACCGCGGTGAGGAAGCCGCCGCCTTGTTTCGGGACTGGCTGGCGCGAGACCCGGCCAATCCGGTGGCCCGGCACATGCTGGCGGCCCATTCGGGGCGCGACGTACCGGAACGAGCCGCTGATGCGTATGTCCAGGAGGTGTTCGATGAAATGGCCGACAGTTTCGACGAGCATCTGCAGCGCCTGGAGTATCGGGCGCCGGAACTGCTTGCTTCGGCGGTCGCCGCCGGGGTCGGCGAACCGAACGGGTCGTTGCAGGTATTGGATGCCGGCTGCGGCACGGGGCTGTGCGGTCCCTGGTTGCGCCCGTATGCGCGGCAGCTGATCGGGGTCGATCTGTCGCCGCGCATGATCGAGCGGGCGCGGACCCGTGGAGATTACGACGAACTGGCCATCGCGGAGCTGACCGCGTTTCTGACCGAACGAGCGGCCATTTACGATCTGATCGTGTCCGCGGACACCCTGGTTTATTTCGGGCAACTGGAACCGGTCCTGACCGCCGCCGCCGCGGCTTTGCGGCCGGGCGGCTGGCTGGCGTTCACCGTGGAGCGGCTTGAAGACGCGGATGCGACGACCGGTTTCAGCCTCGACCCCAGCGGCCGCTACCGGCATTCCGAAGCCTGCCTGCGGCGGGCGCTGAGCCTGGCCGGAATGGCGGTCGAGTCCCTGGAAACCGTGACCTTGCGCCTGGAGGGCGGCCAACCGGTCGTCGGCTTCCTGGCGGTGGCGCGCAAGGTTCCCTGAAACTTGGGCATATCGGAGTGAGGAGGCGCCTTGAGCAGCGACAGCAGGAAACCTGATAGACCGAAAGCGGCATCCGGCGGCGACTCCCACGCCGGAGATGTTTCGGCACTGCTGGCGCAGGCGATGACCCTGCATCGCCAGGGTGCGTTGCTGGAGGCGCAATCCCTTTACGAGCGCGTGCTCCGCGATCAGCCGGACCACCCCGAAGCCTTGAATTTCTTTGGGATTCTCCAGCAGCAGCGGGGGCAGTCGACCCAGGCGGAACAACTGATTCGCCGGGCCATCCGCAGCGCCCCCACTTATGCGTCCGCGTATACCAATCTCGGTAACGTCCTGATCGTCCAGCAGCGCTACGAGGACGCCATCGCCGCGTACCGGCAGGCGATCATTCTCAGGCCGGATGAAGTGGAAGCGTGCGTCAACCTGGGGGCCTTGCTCAAGGGTCTGGGCCGATTGCCGGAAGCGCTGGAGGCTTACCAGTGGGCGAGCGAGCGAGCTCCCGGCAATGCCGAAATCCATTACCGCCTCGGCGTGCTGCTGGCTGAACTGGGGCGAAACGGGGAAGCGCGAACGGCCCTCAGGGTCACGCTCCAGGAGAATGGCGCTCATCAGGGAGCGCTGATGCTGATGGGCACGGTGCTGCATCGCCTGGGACAGCGCGAGGAGGCGCGGGCCGTATTGGGAAACGCGGTGTTCCAGTTGGGCGGCACGGAAAACGCGCTGGCCCTGTTGCAGCACTGGCTGCGGCTGATGCCGGACGACCCGGTCGCCCAGCATCGCCTGGCCGCCTGGTTCGGGCAAAAGGCGCCGGCGCGCGCTTCCGACGCCTATGTGACCGATTTGTTCGATCGCTACGCGGATCAGTTCGACGAACACCTGCACCAACTGGGTTATCAGGCGCCGACCCTGATCGGGGTGCGGCTTGGCGAGATTCTGGAGAAGCCGGTGGCGCAACTGGACGTGCTGGACGCGGGTTGCGGCACGGGGTTGTGCGCGCCGCTGCTGCGGCCTTACGCCCGCCATCTGACCGGCGTGGATCTGTCGTCGCGGATGGTGGACAAGGCGCGCGAGCGGGGCGGTTACGACGAACTGGTGGTGGCCGAACTGACGGCGTTTCTGAACGAGCGGCCACAGGCTTACGATCTGATCGTGTCGGCCGACACCCTGGTGTATTTCGGGGAACTGACCGCGATCTGCGCGGCGGCGGCGGACGCCCTGCGTCCCGGCGGCTGGCTGGCGTTCACGGTGGAGCAGGCCGAGTCGGAAGGAGCTCCGGAGGGTTATCGTCTCAACAGGAGCGGTCGTTACAGCCACACGGCCGAATACCTGGACCGAACGCTGACGGCTGCTGGCCTGAGCGTGCGGACGATGGTCGCCGTCACGTTGCGCCAGGAGGGCGAGCAACCCGTGTTGGGTTACGTGGTGCTGGCCCGCCAGCCCGCCCTCGCGCCGGTTGACTGATCGCTGGATTCTTACCGGCGGCGACGCTATCTTTTCTGTCTTCGTGTTCCAGGCGGTTCGCTGGCCGCGCCGCGCGGTTCCCTTGGCTGCTCATCCCGGGAGAGGGTTTTAATGGTCGAGTTCGACGACATACGGCAACTGATCGGCGAGATATTGCAGTTGGACGACCGGATCGGAACGCTCAATCCGGACACGCCGTTGCTCGGGAGCTTCCCGGAACTGGATTCGGTGACGGTGCTCGCGCTGATCCACGCCCTGGAAGAGCAGTTCGGCGTACAGATCGCGGACGACGAAATCAGCGCCGAGCTCTTTGAAACCGTGGGCAAGCTCCATGAATTCGTCCAGGACAAGGTCGCCGCCGGGGCCTGCTGAGCGCCGCTGATCGACAGTGGATTGGAACCGGTTCAGGGCGAATCCGACGGCCAGCGTTCCGTCAGAAACGCCGGGATTCGCCGCTCCAGCCAGTACCCGGCTCGCCATGGCCACCGCCCGTCGACGAAACCGACGTGACCGCCGTGGGGGCTCGGTTCCAGGCGGACGCTGGCGGACAGTTCGGCTGCTTCCGGTATCGCGTCCGGCGACATGAACGGGTCGTCCAGGGCGTGCAGGATCAGGGTCGGAACGCGAATGCGCCGCAGATACGGGCGGCAGCTGGCGCGGGCGTAGTAATCGTGGGCGCCGGCGTAACCGTGCAAGGGCGCGGTGACCCGGTCGTCGAAGGCGTAAAAATCCCGCAAGGCCGTCAGTTGGTCCAACGATATTGGCCCATCCAGCCGGTGCTGGAATTTGTCGCGGTAGCTGCGCCGCAGTTCGCGCAACAGGTGAAACTGGTACAGTCGCGACAGGCCGCGCCCCAGCCGTCGCGCGCAGGCATCGAGCAGAAAGGGCACCGATACCGCCACGGCGGCGCGCAACGGCGGGTCGGCGTCGGTCTCGCCCAGCCACTTGAGCAAGGCGTTTCCCCCCAGCGAATAGCCGACGGCGGCCAGTGGCGCGGCCGGTTCCCGCTGGTGCAGCCAGTCCACGACATACGCGATATCGGCGGTGTCACCGGCGCAATAACTGCGCGCCAGCCGGTTGGGCTCACCGCCGCAGCCGCGAAAGTGCATGACCGCGCCGCGCCAGCCGCGACGGGCGATGGCGACCAGCAGGCCGAGGGCGTAATGGGAGTCGCTGGAACCCTCCAGACCGTGCAGGACGAGCACGATGGGACCCCGCGCGCCGACGGTCCAGTCCAGGTCCAGAAAATCGCCATCGGGCAATTCCAGGCGCTCGCGGCGCAGGGACAAGCGGGGCCGGCGCCGGCACAACACCGGCCACAAGGTCTGGGCGTGCGGGCCGGGCAGCCACCAGGCCGGGCGAAAATCAGCCGGCTGGATCATGGACCAGACCGCCGTTCACGACTGCCAACCCCGGGATCCTGAAACCGCGAAAGCGTATCAGTGTTGCTGTGGCCGGCAGGCGACGCAGGCAACAAGGGAATCGATGCGCATGGCGCGCTCTGGCGTGGCGGGAGATGCAAGCGGCGCGTCAGAGGCGCATCGATAAGGATTGGAAAACATCCTCGGTCATGCCCTGCAGCATGCTCAGGGCGTCCCAATCGTCCCACGATTCCTGAATGCGGCCGTTCTCGATGCGGTGGAAGCTCATGCCGGTGACGTGCATCGCCTGGCCGCTGGGCGCGATCCCCATGAATTCGCCCCGGTGCGTGCCATAAGCGATCCAGCGCGAGGCGACCTTGTCGCCCTCGGCGATTTGATCCTGGATCTCGAAGCGGGTATCGGGGAAGGAGAAGTGATACATCGCGATCAGTTGCTTGAACGCTTCGACGCCGCGCACCGGTTCCGGCAGGGTCGCGATGTGGCCGACGTAATCGGGCGCGAGAATTTCATCCGCGACCGCCAGATTGCCCTGACTCCAGATGGCTTCGAAATTACGTCGGACCAGGGCTTTGTTCGCATCCGACGGGCTGCTGTCTGACATGGGACGATCCTCCTTCGGCATGGGGTTCCACGGCGCGCGGTTGGCGAAGCGCGCGTTAGTGTAGTCCGTTCCAGGCCAACCCGCCACGGGGCCGGACGGGCGATCCTGCTATAATCGATGACAATCCACGCCAGGCCGTCCCCTCGTTGCCTGCGGCGGGATCTATCTTGTGGCGACCTGCTGTTTTTCGGTAACGCCGCTACCTGACGGTGTTATCGACCACGCCATCACCCACCGGCCCAGAGAGATCGGATCATGCAACAGCAAAGCCCGTTGTATTCTCAGGACGTCGAACAATGTGTGCAGGAAATCATTAACCGGGTCGGCAAGCGGATCGTGCTGGGTATTCCATTGGGAATCGGCAAGCCCAATCCCCTGGTGAACGCGCTCTACCGGCGGGCGAAAGCGGATCCGGAACTGCGGCTCAAGATTCTGACCGCGATTACCGTCGAAACACCCAAGGGTTCCAGCGATCTGGAAAAACGGTTTTTGGAACCCTTCGTCGAGCGGGTGTTCGGCAATTATCCCGACCTGGAATACGCGGTCGATTTACGAACCGGCCGGTTGCCGCCGAATGTCGAAGTCGCGGAATTCTTCTTCAAGCCCGGCGGTTTCCTGAACGTGCCGATGCAGCAGCAGAACTACATCAGCACCAACTACACCCATGCCGCGCGGGATTTGATGGATAACGGCCTCAACGTGGTGGCGCAGCTGGTTGCCGCGCGCGACGTGGACGGTGAACCGTGGTTCAGTCTGGGCAGCAATCCCGACGTGACCCTGGATTTGCTGGCGATGATCGGGGAAGCGCGCCGCCGGGGTCAGCCGATGGTGACGGTCGCCCAGGTCAACCGCGAAATGCCGTTCATGTACCACGACGCCATGCTCCGGCCAGCCGCTTTCGATCTGGTGCTCGACAACCCGGCCTACGATTTCCGGTTGTTCGGCGCCCCCAACATGCCGGTGGATAAC
>JRYG01001190.1_pt1 | contig 10096 bp, 13 predicted proteins | sample 235341 | NCBI WGS metagenome assembly JRYG01 (sample SAMN03074218, study PRJNA261478) | activated sludge metagenome | biome: Wastewater Treatment Plant; feature: Wastewater; material: Activated sludge; isolation source: activated biomass of a wastewater treatment plant treating hydrocarbon... ... | reverse complement strand
GTGACCGGCAACCTGTTCGGCGATATTTTGTCCGACTGCGCGGCCATGCTGACCGGCTCCATCGGCATGTTGCCGTCGGCCTCGCTGGATGCGAACGGCAAGGGGCTGTACGAGCCGATTCACGGCTCCGCGCCCGACATCGCCGGCAAGGGCGCGGCCAATCCGCTGGCGACCATTTTGTCGGCGGCGATGCTGCTGCGCTACAGCCTGAACGAACCGGGGCAGGCCGAGCGGATCGAACGGGCGGTCGGGCGAGTGCTGGATCAGGGCTTGCGCACGCTGGACATCATGGCGGAGGGCATGACCCCGGTCGGGACGCAAGCGATGGGCGATGCGGTGGTGGCGGCGCTGGTTGATTCCTGAGTCAGAATGGAACGGGTTGGCGCTGTAGTAAGCTTATTAAGGTTGGCTGCGTTCCGACCCGTTCGGTTGCTTCATATTCCGTGTGTTATGCTGGCGAGCAAAATCGCTAACTTAATAACCATCTTGAGAGTTGTATAAACACAAATATGAATGATTGAGGTAACGTCATGTTAGAGCATACAGAAACCATTTTAGAACAAGCTTTACTGCTATCGCCAAAAGATAGGGCAACTCTGGTTGAGAAGCTACTGGCCAGTCTCGATCAACCTGATCTAGCCATTGATTGCTTATGGGCCAAGGAGGCGGAAGATAGAATCAGTGCTTATGAAGCTGGTGAATTAAAGGCGATTTCGGCTGAAGAGGTTTTCAAAAAGTATAAGAAAAAATGAAGATCAAATTTTTACAGCCAGCCGAGCAAGAGTTAGGTGAAGCTGTTGAGTACTATGAAGCCCAAGAGCAAGGTCTGGGCTTTGAGCTTTTTGAAGAAATCTGGGCGACTATAGAGCGAATAGAACGATATCCTCAAGCATGGCAACCTATCGGTCCACGTACTCGTCGGTGTCAAACTCATCGCTTTCCCTATGGCGTCATTTATCAGATTCGTGAAGAGGAAGATGAAATTCTAATCGTAGCGGTTGCGCATCTTCATCGAAAGCCAAGCTACTGGCAGAATCGAATTTAAGCCACAGAAGATTTTTGGTGTGGATACCCAAGCAATGTTTTTGGCCATGCACAATGAATCAAGGTTAGGGCGAAGATTTATCGAATGCCTCCAAATTTCGATTGTCGAGTCGAGGGTGGTTTTATGATGCGAGTCGGTCTGGTGGGTTGGCGTGGCATGGTGGGTTCCGTGCTGATGGACCGGATGCGGGCGGAAAACGATTTCGCCCTGATCGATCCGGTATTTTTCACCACCTCCAACGTGGGAGGGCGGGGTCCGGCCATCGGCAAGGATACGGCTCCCCTGAAGGATGCCCGGTCCATCGCCGATCTGAAGGCGCTGGACATCATCGTCACCTGTCAGGGCGGCGATTACACCAACGAGATTTATCCGCAACTGCGCGCCGCCGGGTGGCGCGGTTACTGGATCGACGCCGCCTCGGCCCTGCGCATGAAGGACGATGCGGTCATCATTCTGGATCCGGTCAACCGGAAGGTGATCGAAGATGCGATGGTGCGGGGCGTGAAGGACTACATCGGCGGCAACTGCACGGTCAGCCTGATGCTGATGGGCTTGGGCGGACTGTTCGCCCACGGTTTGGTGGAGTGGATGACCGCCATGACCTATCAGGCGGCTTCCGGCGCGGGCGCCCAGAACATGCGCGAGTTGATCCAGCAGATGGGCGTCATCCACGGTGCCGTGGCGAACCGGCTGGACGAACCGGCTTCGGCGATTTTGGAGATCGACCGCATCGTGGCGGACACCATTCGCTCCAGCGATTTTCCGACCACGAATTTTGGCGTGCCGCTGGCCGGGAGCCTGATTCCCTGGATCGACAAGCAGATGGAGAACGGTCAGAGCCGCGAGGAGTGGAAGGGGCAGGCCGAAACCAACAAGATTCTGGGCCGCGCCGACCATCCCATTCCCATCGACGGCATCTGCGTGCGAATCGGCGCGATGCGTTGCCACAGCCAGGCCCTGACCATCAAGCTGACGAAGGACGTCCTGCTGGACGAATTGGTCGGGATGGTCGGCGCCGCCAACGATTGGGTCAAGGTCGTGCCGAACGAACGGGAAGTTTCGATGCGGGAGCTCACGCCCGCCGCCGTCACCGGCAGCCTGAGCGTCCCGGTGGGTCGGCTGCGCAAGCTCAACATGGGGCCGACGTATCTCGGCGCCTTCACCTGTGGTGACCAACTGCTCTGGGGCGCCGCCGAGCCGTTGCGGCGGATGCTGCGGATTTTGTTGGAGGAATAGGCTCGGCTATGGCGATCACCCATTTGCGCGTCGATCAGGTGGATCCGCGCCTGGATCGCATCGAACAGCGCTTGGATTTGGTCGATACTCCCGCCACGTGACTCCAAACCCTTGCGGGCCATTCCGAGAGATAAGGCGATATCAGCGATGAAACCATCAACCGGCGTTGCCCACCCCACCGAGGTCATCGCCTTCTGGTTCGCGGAGACCGTCCAACCGTTGTGGTTCGCGGCTACCCCAGCCTTTGATGAAGCCTTACGGGCGCGCTTCCTGACCACCTATCGGGCGGCGGCAGCCAGCCAGCTGACCGACTGGGAGGCGACGCCCGAGGGCGCGCTGGCGCTGGTGATCGCCCTGGATCAATTCCCGCTGAACCTGTTCCGGGGTCAGGCCGAGAGTTTCGCCACCGAAGCCGCCGCCCGCGCGGTCGCGGATCGCGCCATCGCCCGCAGCTTCGATCAGGCCATGCCGCCGATCCAGCGGCAATTCCTGTATCTGCCGTTCATGCACAGCGAAACGCTGGACGACCAGGAACGCTCGGTGCGGCTGTACCAGCAACCCGGTTTGGAAGACAGCCTGCGCTTTGCCCGCCATCACCGCGACCTGATCGCGCGCTTCGGCCGGTTCCCGCATCGCAACGCCATTCTGGGCCGGATCAGCACCGCCGACGAGATCGCCTACCTGGCCTCGCCCGAGGCATTTCACGGCTAACGGCGGGAGACGCCGTTCGCACCGAGGCCAACGCCAACAATTCATCAGTCGCCGCGACGCCGAGGGTGACGCGGTGGTGATGTCCCTCGATTATTACAATAGCATCATGGAAACCCCGCACTTGCTGGCAACGCCGGCCAACGCCGAAGCAACGGCGCTCGGACGGCGGGCCAGATTGCCCGGTTTGATAGCCTGATTCGTAACTCATCCCGCCCTTGCTCCGCTCCGGACGGCTGCTGGCGCGTCGATCCTCCGGCTCCCCTCCCCTCAGCCCGGACCTGCTCATGGAACCGGCGACGGGTTTTCTTGATTTTTCGCGTTTCGCATTCGCCAGCCGTCTGCCCCATCAATACTACAAAAAAACTATTGACAAGCGTGGGGGGGGGTTAAAGTGACACTTGATTAAATAAATTAACATTTCAAGAAAAATTCACGCCACCTCAAGTAGTTGGCAAGTAGTTGGCGATAGGTTTTTATTGCCTGAAGCCGAACCGTCACGGCTTTTACAAGAAGAAAACCATGGTGAACATTAGCGAGATTCAGAATCCCCAGGGCTTCACACAGGATTTCCTGACGCACTACCTCGCCGGTGGCTTCGGGGGGATGCAGAAGCGCGACCTCGATACGCTGGTGTTTGGCCTGCTGCTCAGGTACGGGGCGTTTGGAGGTTCGGCCGACGCCCCGGACGTAACCGAAATTTCCTTCCAATTGGGCATCAGCCCTGCCCGCGTTCGGAACCTGCTGCGCGACGCGCAGTTGCGTTATCTGCAATAAGACGAGCACGAGGCGAAAGTTCGCCTTATCAAGCTGTTTGAATCAGCGCGCTTTGAGCAAACAGGTTCCTATGTCACGTTCAGCGTTTCCGATCCTCTGTTGCAGCAATATTTCACCCGTTGGTTAAATCAAGTTAATGGTTTCTCTGATGCTGCATTCAACCCAAATCTGATTAGAGTTTCCTACGATGCCTTAGCCGATGTTTTTCTGTTATTAAATCATCAAGATCAAGGTGCTTTAGATAAATTTGAATCGAGAATACGCGCTTTGACTACAACAGATGATTTAACTCTTCCTCCAGAACCTGTCAGGGGTCCCTCGGAAACTTTTGGTATTAAAAGCTTTATAATTTCTTCACTCAAAGCCTTAGCAACTGGAGCAGCAACTGAAGCTGGTAAGCAAGCTGTAATTGAATCCTTCAAGTTGATTGTCCAAATTATAAGTTGAAAATTCAAGTAAGGCTTTTACAAGGTTTTATAATAAAAGACTGGAGGTTTAATCTCATGAACTATCGCCGGCTTTCATTGGTTTCTTTTCTTTTTCTTTTGCTGGTCTTGGTGTTTGGCAGTCTGCCGTTCTCGACCGCAACCGCCCAAGATTCCGCAATCGGTTTGCTGAAACAGATGATCGCTATTGCGGCGGATAACGGCGGGGTCGGGCGTGCCGAGGAGCTTAATGCGCTGAAGCAGCAGATCGCGGCGCTACCAAAACCAGCGCGTGGCGATACCAAAAAGGCCTAGGAAGCCAATGCAAAGGGTTTGGAAGCGGTCAAAGCCGGGCAGCCCGAACTCGCCAAGCAACAGTTTCAATCCGCTTATCAGCTCGATGCCGCTAATGCGGAATACAGTGGCAACCTGGGGTTTGCGTATCTCAAGACCGGCGATTTGAAGGCTGCGCTTAAAGCTTTTTCAACGGCGTTATCGCTGGCGCCGGGTCGGGCCGCATCGTGGGCGAATCTGGCCGAGGTTTACGCCCTGCAAGGCCAACAGCGAGAAGCCATGGCCTGTTATGCGCTGACTTTCCACTTCTCGCAAAATCAAAACAAGACCCGCGAGTTTTTGCAGAAACAGACTGTTTCCGCTGACGATCCCAAGATACAACAAGCCGCGCAACAAGCCTTGCAGTTGAGTTTGATTCAGGGCAGCGGGGGAACAGTCGCTGCCGCCCCCGCCGAAGATTCGCTGGACGCGCCCTTGCCGCCTGCTGCGCCTGCTTCCCGGTCACTATCCGCTGCTGCGCCCCCGCCGGCTCCTATGCCTGCTGCGTCTCCAGTGGTTGCCACGACTCCGCCTGTTTCACCGCCTGCACCGCCGCCGGTTGTAGCTGCGACTCCGCCGGTTGCTGCACCTGCACCGCCGCCGGTCATTGCCGCGCCAACTGCTGCGCCCGCACCTAATGGAATCCAAACGGTAGTCAGTGAGGGACTGGGTACTGATGTTCCGAGCGCAGCGCAGAATGCGGCGCAGAATGCTTTGACCAATGTGGTCGGCTCCTTTATGGATAGTAACAAGATGTTGGAAAAGCGTGTCGAAATCCAGGATGGGGTTCGCTCTCAGACTTCTCGTATTGACACTAATATTAAGGAATATTCCCAAGGATCAATTCAGCACTTTGAGGTACTTCAAGTCTCGGAGCAGGCTGGTTTAACCAAAGTCACTGCAAAAGTCTCAGTTCGTATCGATGATTTTAAAGCCTTCATCAAGAAACTTGCCGAGGGGAAAACAGATGTCGAAGCTGGATTATTTTCCTCGCTGAGTACCGAGAAAAACCAAAAGGGTAATCTGGAAAAAATCATTATTGATTTAGTAAACCCAGTTGTAAAGGGTGAAGTCTCTCGATTTGAGGTCGGAAAGCCGGTTACTGTCGCCGAAGCGAAAAAAGAAATTAGAAATAGGTATATTGCTGGACAAAAAGAAGGTGAATTAAGGAATTATGCAGAAGATAGCATTAACCGCTCTGCCGAAGAGTACTTAGAATCGCTTGATAAATTTGTTGCAACAAAGCACCCGAATTTAGTTGTTTATATTCCTGTTAAAGTTATTCTAGATCAGGGGTTTTACGAAAATGTATTTAAAACGCTCGAAAACACTGCTGGGGGTAAAAGTAAACTCCAAATCAAGAAAGATTACGTAGACTATGGGGATAAGCCAAATATAGATGCAATTCTCGGCCTTGGAGAGATACGTGGTACGTCACTTATCGCCGATATATACGTGCTTAAAGGTATTGATAGTATCTTGGTTAAAGAATTTCCTTGGTGGTCTAATATGAATTATGCTATTCAAGGCTTGATTCCGGGTTTTACTGTGTCAGGAAATCAGATAAAGCCAGTTATTCCTCGTCTCGGCATTGAAATCATAGATATCGCAGGACGTGCCATTAAATCGCATGATATAGAAGCTGATCGAAGGTATTATTTTACTAATCCTAATAATCTAAATGTTGAAGATGTTATGTTTATTCCAGATTTCAGATTTCCTGGTCCACCATGGAGCCTTTTAGTTGCACAACAGGCCATCCCATCTAATGGAATTCCCCTAATCATTAAAATGCGTGAATTTGGTATTTTGATGGTACTGGATGAGACAACACTCAAAGATGCCAAGGAGATAAAGTTAAAACTAATACCGCATTGATTACAATGCCACCAGTGGCATATCTTTGAATAAAGGTCAAGTTCTCAAAAAACACGTCTTTGACATTTGGAGTAAAGCAATGAAAAAATCCATAATATCCATAGCGATCCTTGCTCTGCCAATGATTGCCCACGGCGCCGGTTGCGAGGACTACCTCTACTCTGACGGCATCAATATCGAGGATGTCGCGGGAGGCACCAAGATTTTAGCTACAGCTACTGCTTCAGTGAGTTTTGACGATCCTGATTCTGTGCGCGACGCCAAGGACGAGGCAACTTTGTTGGCTAAGTCGGCTATTTCCAAATTCCTTACCGAGACTATTAGTAGCGATGAGGTCGTAAACAAGGCAGTCAATGAAACCAAATCCATGACAGGCGCAGGCAAGGCAGCAGTGCGCCAAGAGGTCATCGAGCGGGTGAAGACACTACGCAACTCCTCTAGTGCCTTGTTACGTGGCGCAGTACCCTTGGGAGATTGCTACACCAAAGGCTCTGAAGTCCGGGTTAGCGTTGGCGTTAAGCCCGAGACCATCAACGCGGCGGGCAACCTTGCTGGTGGCATCACAGATTCCGTTGCCTCCCAACCCACCCCTACGTCCGGTGCAATGGCCCCGGCCACGGCTGCGCCCACTTCAGCCCCTTCTGGATCTGTTCGCGCCCCATCCCAAGGGGTTGATAGTCATAGCAATACGGAACGGCTCAAGAACTTCTAAATGCGCGTCTTTGCTGGGTCCGCACTGGTTGGAGTATGGGCCGTACTGGCGGCGGTCCTGCCTGCTCTGGCGATCAGCGATCCTTGCCCCGCCTTGGCTGTGGGTGTCCATGAGGTCATGGCGGGGACTTCCAAAATCCTCATCTCGGTTGCGAAAGCCACCCCCTTAAGCGACGACGAGGGTTCCTATAGCCTGGCCGAGGCTGAGGCCCGCCTGGAGGCGAGACGCAGCCTCATGAATTACCTGTCACCGAAGCTCAAGCAGGCTCAATTTAGCGGACTCGTCGACGTTTCGGTTTGTCGTTCCAATGGCGAAGTCTTTGCTACGCTGCAGCTCGATGAAGCCAACGTCCGGCGGGCTGCCAAAATGCAAGACATGATTCGTGAGTCACTCACCAAGAATCCCACCCCAAAACCCTAGAAGCCATTTCAGAATGATGACGTATGAGGTGGAGTTCCGGTTGAACGAGTGCCAAATTAGCTCAGTCAGATTGAATCCGGGTTCACGCCCACACCTTCACCGCTGACCAACGCCGGACTGGCCCTGGATTGTTTTGCACGCCGTGGATGGCCTATACTTGTTCAACTATTTGAACAAGTGTAAAACATGATGAAAGTCGTGACCTATTCTCATGCGCGCAATGCCCTCAAGTCCGTGTTGGATGACGTGCTGCAAGACGCTGACGTGACCATCATCAGTCGCCGCGATGCCGAAGGCGATGCGGTTGTAATGTCGCTTGATTATTACAATAGCCTCATGGAAACCCTGCACCTGCTGTCAACGCCGGCCAACACCAAAGCGCTGGCGCGGGCGATCCAACAAGATAGGGCCGGGCAGGCGCAAGCGCAGGAATTGCTTACCGACGACTCCTGATGCGTGGCATTCGCTTCGTTCCAGACGCCTGGGAAGCTTATCTGTACTGGCACGAGCAGGACAAAAAAACGCTGAAACGCATCAATGCCCTGATCACCGCAGCGGCGCGCGATCCGTTCGCCGGCATCGGAAAGCCCGAACCCCTGCGCGGCAGTCTATCCGGCTATTGGTCGAGGCGAATTGACGATACTCACCGCTTGGTCTATCGGGCAACCGATGACGAATTGGTCATTATCGCCTGCCGCTTTCATTATGATGGCTAACTGACTGGAGAGAAGTCGATCAGGACAACGGTTACTGCGCGGGCTCAAAGCGCATCCGGGTCCACGCCCAACTGTCGCAACCGTTCCGCCAGTCGCTCGGCGCGCTGCTGGGCCACCTCGGCGTGCTGGCGAGCGGCCTCGGCTTCGGTGGGCAACATCTCGCCTTCCGGAGTGAACCAGCGCAGCCAGACCGCCTCCACGCTTCGGAACGTTCCCGGCCAGGGGCCGAGATCGAGATTCAAGGTCGGACTGTGGATACGGCCCCTGGCATCGCTCATCAGCGGTTGATAACTGTTTCCATGCAGGGCAAATCCGGCAAAGTCTTCAGGATTGAACGGGTCGTACCAGTAATATTCCGGCACATGCACCTGGCGAGCATACAGCGTTTTCTTGAGGGTCTTGTCATACTGGCTGGTGCTGGCCGAGAGCAGTTCCACCACCAGGTCCGGCCCCTTGCCCTGCTCCCAGACCACCCAGCTCTTGCGCTCGCCGCGCGGCACGTCCAGGGCCACGAAGAAATCCGGGCCGACGAAAGTATTGTGGCGCGTCTGTTCCAGGCTGTAATAGAGAAACATGTTGCCGCCGGCGAAACCGTCACCGCGCGTCGCCAGCCAGAGGTCCATTACGTCGATCAGCAAATCCATCTGAAACTGGTGGCGCAGGGTTTCCACGGGCACTCCGTCATCGCAGGGCAGTTCGTCCTGGGTGGGGGGCAAAGCCGGCAAGTCCTCGGGCGCGAGCGGCGGCGGGGTAGGAATCAGCGGCGATGCCATGGGGTCGCCTCCTGAAGGGTTTTCCCTGTCACCGTGGTCATCATGGAATGCCCCTGATCGTGGAGCGTTGACGATCAAGCTTGGTGCAATCGTTGTGACGTAGTCAGATCACTGCTCGAGCGCATCCGGGTTCACGCCCAACTGTCGCAACCGTTCCGCCAGCCGTTCGGCGCGTTGCCGTTCGGCCTCGGCGCGTTGCGCCTGTTCGACAAAAGTCTCAAAACGTTGCCCGTCCGGGTGGTAGAGCGCCAGGTCGCTTCCCTCCAGGCTGAACCGAATCCCCAGCAACGGACTGACCCACCCCTCCATCCGCGCAATCGACTCCAGCCGGCCGTCCTGGCGCCGCCAGCCCTGGAGCGTTCCCCGATCCGGATCGTATTCGTAGTACTCCTCCACCCCGTAGCGGTCGTAAAAGCCCAGCTTTTTGCGCATCTCCGCTGGCGTATTGCTCGGCGACAGCACCTCGAACACGACCTGCGGCGCAATGTGGTCTTCTTCATGCTGAATGTAGGAGCCGCGATGACCTGGCGGGCGACCGAACACCACCATGGCGTCCGGCGCGGCGCGAATGTGGGGTTTGCCCTCGACCGGATACCACAGCAGATCACCGGCGACGAATACATCGGGGCGGTCGGCGAACAGCACCGCCAGACCCCCCTGAATCATCACGATGTACTCGAATTGCCGGGTGTTATCCGCCATGGGTTTGCCATCGCTCTCCGGATACACCATCGACTGGCGGGACGAGGGGGAAAGACCGCGACGGGAACCCGTCGCCGGTGTGATTAAGGGCGTTGCCGTCATGTCAGCCTCCTTCGATCAGTGCTTCAAGGCCGGGGACCCGGCATCATTCACCAGCAATGATGCTACCACATACGCACTAAATCGGTTATGCGTTCAACCTCAAGCACCATCCGCCTCATTCAGCAACGTCCGCATCACCCCCACTACCCTCGCCGTCGTGGCGTCCGCCGGTGTTTCCCGCCCGACCATGTAGCTCATCAGCAGCGGGTCTTGCAGCTCCAGTAGGTCCGCGAACGCCTGTTGTTCCTCCGCCGGCGCGGTCGGGTAAT
>JRYG01000356.1_pt1 | contig 10106 bp, 7 predicted proteins | sample 235341 | NCBI WGS metagenome assembly JRYG01 (sample SAMN03074218, study PRJNA261478) | activated sludge metagenome | biome: Wastewater Treatment Plant; feature: Wastewater; material: Activated sludge; isolation source: activated biomass of a wastewater treatment plant treating hydrocarbon... ... | reverse complement strand
CCACATCCAGATTGTAATGAAGTACCGGGTTTACACAGGCTGCTTTTAATATTTTAAAAATATCAATCCCCTTTGCAACTGCCCTTGTACAAAGCTGGTTGATATGTCCCAGTACCAGGCTGTCCGGGTGTTTATCATCGCTGCAAAACATCATCATATCCGGCCAGTCGTTCAGCAAATCAATCAAAGCATCAAAATTTTTTGCAGCGCTGCCTTCTCTTATTATGATCTTCATTCCTTTTTGCAACTTATCAAGCGCCTCTTCTTTTGTAAAGCATTCATGGTCTGTGGTGATGCCGGCATCAATATATTTTTTTGCAAGTTCTCCTGTGAGCCCGGGGGCATGCCCATCTACCGGTTTATTTAGTTTGTGTGCAGCGTTAATTTTCTTCATTACCTCTGCATCGTTGTTCAGCACACCCGGAAAGTTCATCATTTCACTCAGGTATTTAATTTCATCTCTCAGTAAAATTTTTTCAACATCATTCGCATCAAGTGCAGCGCCGGCGCTTTCAAAAACAGTAGCTGGCACACAACTGGGAGCGCCAAAATTGAATTTGAAGGGAACTGTTTTGCCATTTTCGATCATATATTCCACACCGGCCATGCCGCATACATTGGCTATCTCATGCGGGTCGCTTATGGTTGCTACCGTACCGTGTACAACAGCCAGCCGGGCAAATTCAGAGGGTACCAGCATGGAACTTTCAATATGTACATGACTGTCAATAAAGCCTGGGAGAATATAGTCATGTGTCGTGAGTCGTGAGCCTGCCTGTACGGCTGGCAGGTCTGGTATCTCTTTTATAGAAACTATTTTTTGGTGCTGAACAGTTATTTCGGCTGTGTAGATTCGTTGCTGATGAACATCAACCAGATTGCCGCTGATAGAAAATGACGACATAAGGATAATTTGTTTAAAGGTAAATCAGTAACTTCAAACGATATTTAAATTGGTTAAGGCTAATAAAGATCTATGAAAAAAATATTCATCATCGCCGTTGCAATCTTATCTTTTTTTGATTCATTATCACAAAAATCAAAAACAACAACTGACGCTGCTACAGACAACAAAGATGATATTTTATTAAGGAATGTTAAGTACCGTCTTATAGGTCCTTTTCGCGGCGGCAGAAGTGCTGCAGTGGCCGGCAGTTATAAAAACCGCACTACATTTTATTTTGGTGCTACCGGTGGCGGTGTTTGGAAAACAAAAGATGGCGGAAGTAACTGGGTAAATATTTCTGATAAATATTTCGGCGGCTCCATTGGAGCTGTGGCTGTGGCACCTTCTGATGAAACCATTATATATGCAGGTGAAGGCGAAAATACCATGCGGGGTAATGTAAGCGAAGGCCTTGGTGGTATATGGCGCAGTGATGACGGCGGCAGAACATGGAAAAATATGGGGTTAAAAGATGGTCGCCACATCATACGCATTATTATTCATCCCAAAAATCCTGATATAGTCTGGGCCGCTGTAATGGGGCATTTGTTTGGCCCTAATGAAGAAAGAGGAATTTATAAAACCACCGATGGCGGTAAAACATGGAGAAAAACACTTTTTGTCAATAATCAAACCGGCTGCAGCGATCTGGTAATGGAACCCGGAAACCCCAACGTACTTTATGCCGGTACCTGGCGTGTGATACGTACTCCTTACTCACTGGAAAGCGGCGGTGATGGCAGCGGTTTGTGGAAGAGTACAGATGGTGGCGAGACCTGGAAAAATATTTCAGGCAATAAAGGCCTTCCCAAAAATACCTGGGGCATTGTGGGGGTGGCAGTGGCACCTTCAAACCCTGATAAAGTGTATGCAATTATTGAAAACAAGGATGGTGGCCTGTTTATGAGTGCTGATGGAGGAGAAACCTGGACACTGCAGAGTAATGATAATAATATCCGGCAGCGGGCATGGTATTATACCAAAGTATATGTGGATCCTAAAAATGAAAATAAAGTTTATTGCCCCAATGTTGAATTTTTGGTAAGTACTGATGCAGGTAAAACTTTCAAAAGCATACCCACGCCTCATGGTGATCATCACGATCTGTGGATTGACCCTGAAGACGGCAACCGTATGGTGGTGGCTGATGACGGCGGTGCACAGGTTACCTTTGATGGGGGCGCTAACTGGAGCACTTATCTCAATCAACCTACGGCACAGGTGTACAGGGTAAGCACGGATAATGCTTTTCCTTACCGGGTTTTGGGAGGCCAGCAGGATAACAGCGCCTTTCGTATCAGGAGCAGAACCTATGGCAGCGCTATTACCGCTGCTGACATGGAAAATGCAGCAGGAAGCGAAAGTGGTTATGTAGTGGCCGATCCGCTTAACCCTGATATAACTTACGGTGGTAACTACATGGGTATGTTGCAACGGCTTGATCACCGCACCGGTGAAAGCAGGCTTATCAATGTGTGGCCGGTAGATAATATGGGAGCTGGTGCCGAAGCAGCGAAATACCGGTTTCAGTGGAACTATCCCATTTTCTTTTCTCCGCATAATCCCAAACGACTTTATGCAGCCGGAAATCATTTATTTGTAACAGAAAATGAAGGAAAAAGCTGGGAGCAAATTTCACCTGATTTAACTACCAACGATAAAAGCAAGCAGGCAGCAAGCGGCGGACCCATTACAAAAGACAATACATCGGTGGAATATTACTGTACCATATTTACTGCCACCGAATCTCCTTATGAAAAAGACCTATTATGGACAGGCAGCGATGACGGATTGATTTATGTAAGCAAAGACGGAGGTAAAAACTGGGATAATGTAACACCCAAAGATTGCCCGCCTGCCATGATGTGGAATTGTGTGGAAGCCGACCCCTATAAAAAAGGAGCAGCTTATTTTGTGGGTACCCGTTATAAGTCAGATGATTTTAAACCATATATCTATAAAACAGAGGATTATGGCAGGACATGGAAGCTTATTGTAAACGGAATAAATCCGCTTCATTTTACAAGGGCATTAAGGGCCGACAGAAAAAGACAGGGTTTATTGTATGCCGGTACAGAATACGGAATGTATATATCCTATGATGACGGGCTGAACTGGAAATCATTTCAGTTAAACCTTCCGGTGGTACCCGTAACAGACCTGGCAATAAAAGATAATGACCTGGTTGTAGGCACACAGGGAAGAAGTATTTATATACTTGATGATTTATCAGTGGTACAACAGCGCAGCCCGGATGTATTGAATAAAAACCTTCATGTATTTACTGTTAACCCCGCTTACCGTATGCCGGGAGGAGGACGACGGCGAAGCGCTGCTGCCGCAGGTAGTATACAGAATGCAGGGATGAATCCCCCCAATGGGGTTGTATTTAATTTTTACCTGAAAGACACAAACGATTCAACAAAACTTGTTATTGATATATTAGACAGGAATAAGAAGAAAATAAAATCTTTTTCAACTACATCGAAAGAGGATAAAATAGAGATTGTAAAAGGAATGAACCAGTTTGAATGGGACATGAACTATCCTGTTGCCGAAAGGGTGGAAGGGCTTATACTCTGGAACGGTTTTGTTGGCGGCCCCAAGGCAGCGCCCGGAGAGTACTTCGCCATGTTTAGATCCGGCAACGACTCGCTTGAAGTACCTTTTACTATTCTTGCAGATCCCAATTACAAAACAACGATAGCTGAGTATGAGGAGCAGGTTCAGTTTCTGCTAACTGTAAGGGATAAATTTTCGGAAATAATGAAAGCCTTAAAGAGTATCAGGGATTTAAGGCAGCAGATGACAGATTTTTCTGCACGCAACGGAAAAGAGATTCCTAAAGAAATAAAACAGCAAATAGATACTATTAATAAACAAATGACTGTTGTTGAGGAGGCGCTGCATCAGACAAAAGCAAAAAGCAGCCAGGATGTATTGAATTACCCTATCAAACTGGATGATAAACTTTCCGGGGTATATTTTGCTGCGGCAGCCGGAAATTCTGCCCCCTCCAGGCAGGTACGGGAAGCATATGCAGAGCTATCTGATCAGATAGACCGCCAACTGTTGATTTTGAAAAAAATTATTACGGATGAAGTTGGCAGGCTGAACAAGATGATTCATGAAAAATCATTACCGGTTATCGGGTTGAAAAAAGATTGAAGTTCTTATAAAACAGGAAGAGGGCTGTTCACGGCCCTCTTTTATTATTACCTGGTGATTATTTTTTTCGTTCGTTCTTTCATCAGTGCAATTACCTCTTCTTCGCTGGAAAAGGTATTGTTGAGATTAACAACATGTTTGGCCAGTTTGTCATACCGTTTGGTCATCAGCCATACAAATATGTGCAGATAATGAATACCTTCAAAGGTTAGTACTTTTTTCTCGGCAAACATATCCTTGCTTTTTAAAAATTCACCGGGTATTTCGGTGTAGTGCAATGCAGGACGAATATGATGTACCGCATGATAACCGTCATTCCAGCAAATTTTATTGTATTTTGTATTGATACAGTTAATGGTATTTTCTTCCAGGTCTGCAGGGTCAACAAAAGCATGCTGTGTCCAGTTGCCCAGCATCATAACAAGGCGGGCAAATAGAAACGGAATAATAAATATAAACAACGTGGCTTTAAAATTCACAAAACTCATTCCTATACAAAAAAGGAAGAATGACATTTCGCCTGCTGTAAGCCTCATATAGAACTTCTTTCTCTTCCGGCTGAAGAAGTACATGAAAGTATCCCTGAATCCAAGGAAAAGAAAGTTCAGATAGTATTTCAGAAAATCAAGGATACTGTCCCGCTTGTACCGGAGTGTACTGCTGGCATCATCATCCATATTATTTTCCACATGATGCATACCCATGTGATGGGCAAAATAGGTTTCAGGGGTATGGCCGAAAAATGGACAAACAAACCAGATGATATAGTGAAACATCCAGGTATAATTTTTTTTGAAAAGTTTACGATGGCAAATGCAATGCAGCATAAGGCCAAAGCGTCCTTTAAAATACATTTGTGAGATATAGAAATAGGGAATGTAAGCAAGCCACCAGTACCAGCCCTGCAATAACGGAGTGTACAGAATAACAGCTGCTGGGATTACGAGTATATGAATAGCTGTAAGCAGGTGAATAAATGGCAAATCCCTTTTATCATTCATATATTTCAGCCAGAATTTCTCATATGATGAAAATGCTGCGGGTTCTTTATATACGGGGTCAGTGATGACAGTCAGGGCCTTCATACCATTTTATGTGTTCAAAAAATAATTTTGATTCTGTATTGTTCAACGGGCAAGCAATCAGATCGTTACCGGGATAAGGCGATAAAATTACAGTATTAAATCAATTATCTGCTTTTTGTTTTTGTACAGAGGATATGATTTAAATCAGGGTCATTGCATTTTAAGTTCCGGTTTTACTTCCCTTACACCTGTAGTTCCGCCGCCATTTAGTGTAAGATCCACCGGTTTATTGGTTTTCCAGGCGCCACGGGTAAAATCAGGAATATCAACGGTTCTTGATTTTTTAGCAACAGAGCGCTGACTTAAAGGAAAGGGGCAGCTCCATGCCGCTGCATCATATACATCCTGGTCAAGGGGTAATCCATTACGAAGACAGTCAATCAGCCTCCAGTCCATGATAAAGTCCATTCCTCCATGTCCGCCAACTTCTTTGGCAATAGCCCCGATATGTTTTACAATCGGCAGTGCATACTTTTCTTCCAGCTGCTTCAGTTCTTCTGGTTTAAGCCAGCTATGGCCAAATGATATTCGGGCAGGGCCTGGCCATTTTTGAGCAGCTCCTTTTGTTCCGCTTAATAGATGAATGCGGGAATATGGCCTTATGGTGGAAACATCATGCTGCAGTATGATGGTTTTTCCTTTGTGGGTGCGGATGAGAGTAGTATTCATATTGCCACGGTACTGCCGGTTTGTATATTCATTAAAAAAGGAATCTTTGGCAGCCATTTCTTTTGCCAGGGCATTTAAACTGAAATCAGCAGTGCTCATACTCACAAGGTGATCAAACCGGTCGCCCCTGTTAATATCCATGCATTGTGCAATGGGGCCCAGTCCGTGGGTAGGATATAGGTTACCGTTCTGCCCGATGTTTTCTTTTAAGCGCCACATATCGGCGTAAGCTTTTTTGTTAAAAAGCCAGTCCTTCCCCAGTTCATGAATATATGCCCCTTCTGCATGAACAATTTCGCCCAGCATTCCGTTTCTCACCATATTCAGGGTAAGCAGTTCAAAAAAATCGTAGCAGCAATTTTCAAGCATCATGCAATGCTTCCTGGTTTTCTCAGAAGTTTCCACTAACTCCCATAGTTCATCAATTGTTTTGCCGGCCGGCACTTCAGTGGCTGCATGTTTGCCGTTTTTCATGGCAGCCAGGCAAATGGGAGTGTGCAGGCTCCAGGGAGTGGCTGTATAAACCAGGTCAACAGGTGCATTTTCGCACAGCGCTTTCCATCCGTCGTTGCCGGAATATTCTTTCGCCTTCGGCCGCTTCATTTTCTCCAGCGTTTTTTGAGATGCGGCAATACGGTCAGGATATTTATCGCATAAGGCAGTAATTTCAAGGCCATCAATATAGCTTAGGCGTTCCACTGCATCAGAACCCCGCATCCCGAGGCCAATCACACCAACTCTTACCGTTTCAATTTTTGGCGCAGCATAACCGCACATATTGAATGTTTGTTTTTTATCCTGCATTATTTCAGAGCGGTAAACTGACTCATCACTTGCTCCAACAACTTTTGCAAGAGAAGGTAAACCGGCTGCCAATGCACCGCTGCCTGCGGCCAGATGACGGAGAAATTTTCTTCTGTTCCTGTTCATAATAGAAATCTTATTAATTCAAGTTTCGTGAATATAGGGGAGAATTGTTGAAAAGATTGAATTATTCAGCCAGGTATAGATTATTCCTCCAGCAGGTCTGGTCTTCTTTCTTTGGTGCGAAGCAGGGATTGTTCGTGCCGCCAGTCTTCTATCTTTTTATGATCTCCGCTCATCAGGATATCGGGTACTTTCCAGTTGCGGAATTCCACAGGGCGGGTATACACGGGCGGGGCCAGCAAATTATCCTGAAATGAATCAGTTAAAGCCGAGGTTTCATCATTTAATACGCCGGGCAGCAGGCGGCCGATTGCATCTACCAGTACTGCAGCCGGTAATTCGCCGCCGCTGAGCACATAATCCCCGATGGAAATTTCCTTTGTTACAAAATGCTGTCTTATTCTTTCATCAATACCTTTATAGTGACCGCAGATAAGCAAGAGCCTGTTTTTAAGTGATAGCGCATTGGCTGTTTTCTGTGTTAATCTTTCACCGTCCGGAGTTAGGTAAATGATTTCATCAAATCCGCTAGTTGGTTGTCCGGGTGTAGCAGCAGAAAGTTCTTCAATGGCACTGGCAAGCGGTTCACACATCATAACCATGCCGGCACCACCGCCATACTGGTAATCATCTACCTGCCCGTATTCATTTACTGCCCATTTTCGAAGCGAATGAACTTTCACTGTAAGTAACCCTTTTTCCTGTGCTCTTTTCATGATGCTGTGCTGCAGGGGGCTTTCCAGTAATTCGGGTAATACAGTAAGAATATCAATATGCATGGAACAAAGATAGGAACTGCTCAGTTGCAGATAACTTCAACAGTGGCCCTCGCTTCATTTACTGCTTTGTCTTTGGCAATTACCTGTATCCTGTAATTGATGCCAGCCGCTGCAGTAATAGACTGGTTGAATACGGTTGTGGCCGATGCCGGATACTGGTGAACATCCATCAGCAGTGCACCTGTATTAATGTTGCTGATATGTATATGTACTTCAGCTATGTAATTATTATCAGAAATGGTGCCGCTGATCTGAATGAGCTGGCCCGGAGAAAAGGTTTGACCATTTACAGGATTATTAATAGTTATAACCGGCAATATATTATCATTGCCTGCTCCTGGTTTTTTTGAACATCCTGCAAGAATAAGTATAAAGATTAATCCCGCTGCACTAACTTTCATCGGGTAAAAGTATTAAATCTGTCAGGAAATATAAACCCCCGGAGAACCGGGGGTTGTACAGAAACAAAAACCAACAATAACCCTTACGGGCTTATTTGTGCATATTTTATGTGTAAATGTAAATGTGCTTCTATGTGATTTACATTGATATTGGTCAGTAATTAGCATGATAATCATCAAATTTTAGGGCATACAGTTCACAGCACTATCCGGCGCTGCGGGAAGTTGGGGACTTAAAAAAGGTATACCCAGGTTCAGCCCACGGAGTATAAGAACAATACCCATCAGTGATATGAAGAATGGTGTAATTTTTCTGAAACCATTTCTAAGTTCCGGCTTTATCAGTATACCTGCATACCCTGTAAGCATCATAGCCGGTAAAGTACCGGCGCCAAACATAGCCATGAAACTTACACTTTCTGTTAGTGTTTGCATTGACAGCGAAGCAGCCAGGGCAATATAAACCATCCCGCAGGGAAGTAATCCATTGGCCATTCCCAACAAAAAAAGCCCTGGTAATCCTACATACGATTTCAAAAGCCGGATAATTATTTGCTGCACACCCTGGTAAAACCCACTGAGAAATGAGAGCCTGATATTTCTTTTTTGAATAAAATATAATGCTGCAATTAACAGTATCACAACTCCCGCAACAATCGAGAATGTTTGCTGGTATCCGGCAAGGTATAGTTGCCTGCCCATCAGCCCGAATAGCAAACCTATACCTGAATATGTAATAATCCTTCCTGCCTGGTAAAGAAGTAATGCAGCTGATTTTCCTGCCTTGGAAAAATGATGAACCGGCAAGGCCATACTCAGCGGTCCGCACATACCTACACAGTGCAGACTGCCTGCGAGACCTAATGTAAAACCGGCTATTATATATGGGGCAGGCATTTACAAAATGGTTAAGTTTTGTTCAGTATAATATTTCTTTTCACCGTCCATCCAGTTGATCTTTACTGTATAGTTTCCCGGTTGCAGTTCTTCCAAAGCAAATGACTGGCTGCCATTCGTATCAGTCTGCAGGTTAAATCGTTTGTCTTTTTTTTCATCATAAGCGCAGTAAAACCATACAGTGCCGGAAAGAGGTTTATTTTTCATTTCATCCGGGAAATGAAGGTGAATGCCGGTTTCATTTTGTGTTAACTGAACAGGTGATGTAAGATTATTGGCTTCTTTGGCACCGTCAATTTTATCCTGGTACTTCAACTCCTGTTTATAATAATCTTTTTCAACCATTTCAAAATTGGTAGACATGGCCCGGTAAACGAGGAAGATCATCCCACCGGCAAAGGCAATAAATGCAAATAATAATTTGTTTCCCCAGTTCATAGTGTGTTGTTTTAATCAAACTTAAACGGACCTGTAAAGTTTGTTTTAATTTTCGTTATTCTTTTATCTCCGTTATAAAGAAAGATGGTAAGTTTCATTTTTCTTCCTGTAACGAATTTCCTTGGCAAAACAATAAAGAAGGAGCCGGTAGCCTGGTCTTCCTGTGGAAGTTTGATACTGTTGGCACCAACAAGCTCAATTTTTCCAACTTGCCATGCTTCACCTTCCAGCCGCAGGGTAACAGGAATGTCTTTAATAGTTTTATTAATGATTTTGATATTAAAGAGATTCGAAAGGCTGTCTGTTCCCCGTTCCTGGTAAATAAGACCTTTTGTACGGATAATGGTTCCGTCAATATCTTTTCTGCTGATTAAAAGTAAAGCGAGGATTCCGGAAAGAAGAATCAACAGTATTGTATAAAATTTCATTCTGCCTGTAAAGCGTAATTTTTTTCCTTCGGATATACCGTTTTCAGAAGCATAACGTATCAATCCTTTTGGCTTACCGATACTCACCATCATCTTATCACAGGCATCAATACAGGCAGTACAGGCTACGCATTCCATTTGTGTTCCGTTGCGGATATCAATACCGGTAGGGCATACTTTTACACACTGAAAACAATCTATACAGTCGCCGGAATCTGATGCAGCATTTTTTTCTTTTTTATACTTACCACGGGGTTCACCTCTTTTGTAATCATAGGCCACTATCATAGAGTTGCGGTCAAGCAATACACACTTCAAACGGCCATAAGGACAAACAACGGTGCAGGCCTGTTCTCTGAAAAAAGCAA
>JRYG01005406.1_pt1 | contig 10167 bp, 6 predicted proteins | sample 235341 | NCBI WGS metagenome assembly JRYG01 (sample SAMN03074218, study PRJNA261478) | activated sludge metagenome | biome: Wastewater Treatment Plant; feature: Wastewater; material: Activated sludge; isolation source: activated biomass of a wastewater treatment plant treating hydrocarbon... ... | reverse complement strand
CGGCCGGCTCCGGTCGCGGCCGTCCCGCATGTCAAAGCAGGCTTCATAGGCCAGCGCGTTGACCAGCCAGGGCTGGCCCAGGGTCAGCGTCCAGACCCGGTCCAGCGCCGCCGGGGCGAACGCTTGCCCGGTTTCCGCCGTGTGTTCCTGGAGCAGCGTCGCCACCTCCGCCGCGTTGAAATCGCCCAGTCGCAAGGATTTGGCCTTGACGTTGAAGGCGCTGCCGCCGGTGATCGCGGTCTGCTCGGAACTGGAATGAATCCGGTAATCTCGCAAGTCCCGTACCCCGCAGAGAATCACCGTCTGCGGAAAGCGCTGGGGCCGCTGCGGATAGCCGGCGCGCAACTGTCGCAGCAGCGAAATCAGGGTATCCCCGACCAGGGCGTCCACTTCGTCCAGCATCAAGACGGTGGGCAGCGGCGATTGTTCGCACCAGGCGGTGAGAAATCCCTCCAGCGCCACCAGCGGCGCCTGTTCCCCCAAAATCCGCCGCGCCAGAGGCTCGGCGCCGTCGTCTTGCAGGCGCCAGCGGGCGCTGTTGGCAATGGCCTGAACCACCGCCGCCATGCCCGGCTCCACCCGTTCCCGCGCCGCCTGGGCAGCTTCGATGTTGGCATACAACGCCCGGTAGCGCCCGCCCCGATTCAGATGGTCCGCCAGCGCCAGCAGGCAGGTGGTCTTGCCGGTCTGGCGGGGGGCGTGCAACAGGAAATACTTTTCCCGCTCGATCAGGATGAGGATTTCGTCCAGATTCCAGCGCTGCAACGGGGGCAGACTGTAGTGTTTCTCGGGCTTGACCGGACCCTCGGTGTTGAAAAAACGCATGCGCCATCCCCTCAAAGCGGTTTGCCCTGTTCGGTCCGATCATCGAAACCGCGCTCGATCAGAGTGATGTCAGGGGCTCCCGGCGATGTCGGCCGGAATGCGATCCGCGGGATTTACCCGACCGCTCCCAGCGCCAGCACGTAACCGCCCGCCACGAGCAACTCTCCCGGCTTGGCCGCCGCCGCGGTGTTCACCCCCGGATTCAGCACGTCCAGCAGATCGCCCGACGGCGCCAGCCGGTAGACCGGCATGTTCTGGCTTTCCAGTTGCACCCACCAGTCGTCGCGGCGCGCTTGCAGGCTCAGATGGCGGCGCGACAACCCGAGATATTCGGCGTTGATGCCAGACCTTTTGGGCCGGTTGCCATCCCAGCGCAGCGAGCGCGGATCGGCCAGCAGGCGCGGCGCGATGTCCGCCTCCGAGCCGCGTCCGAAGCTGACCGCCCGCTCGCGCGGCACCGGCAGCGCCAGCGGCGCCGGCAACCGCGTCCAACCCAGATAGTGCGCCGTCATCGGCGGCGGCGCGGCGTAAAGCTCCAGTTCCAGTTCCGGGAACGGCCGCCACCTCCCCGGCAACTCCAGCGGCGCCGACAATCCCGCCACCTCGCCGAACACCCGGTCCGCGCTGTCGATGCGCAGCCAGGCGGCCGCCTCGGGATGGCCGCTCGGCACCAGGCCACCCGCGCGGTTAAAGCTGATCCGCCAGTCGCTGATCCCCGCCGCCGCATAGGTCGACAGCCGTTGCAAGGCAACGCCGATCACTTCCAGGGTGGCGGCTGGCCGTCGGGGAATCCAGGTCAACTGATCCAACCCGGAGGGCGGCGCGGGTGGCGGCGCCGGCGGCGCCGGCGGCGGGGTCGACCAATCCGGCAGCGGCGACGGCTCCAATGGGCCATCGAACTCGACCGCGAAGCCCAGCACTGGCTCGCGCCGGCCCCACGGGTCGGTCAGCGGATAATCCGCGTTCGGCGGCGCGAGCGGCGACCCTGGCCTCGCAACCGGCTCGGGCATGGTCGTGGCTGGCGAAACCACCGCCGGCTGCGCCGCGGACGCGGGATCCGCCTCCGGCTGCGCCGCCCCCATCGGGTCCGCGCTCGCCTCCAGCGCCGCCACCCGCAACCGCAATCCCCGGCCACGGCGGTCGCGCACCGTGCAGCCGCCATCGCCATCGTCGGTCAGGTTCAAGCAACCCGGCGGTTCCGCCATCTTATCCACCGGCGCCGGCGTTCCTGATCGCAACAGCAGCAACACCGACTCCCCGCCCAGAAACGGCCAGGCCGCCACCGGGAAACTGCTGGCGCGCCGGTCGCCGTTCAACAGCGTCAGCCGCTGGCCTGGATAGATCAGTCCCAGCTCGCGCCAATCGCTCTGGCCTTCCGTCGTCGCCTCGATCCGAAACCAGGGGGATTCGCCGTCCGCCGGCAGGTAAATGGCTCGGCCAAACAGAAATTGCGCTTCGCCCGGCCGCAACACCGGGTCTGGCTCCACCCGGTAGCGGATGGCGGCGTTCTCGGCCAGATACCGACCCAGTTCCCGCTCGTGCAGCCGTCGCAGCTCCTGCAGCAGCGCCTGCCGGCTGAAGCCGTCTTCCAGGCGGTCATCCCGCAGATAATCGCGTTCGGGAATACGGACGATGACGTGGCTGTAGCGGGTTTCCTTGCGTTGCCGGCCGTGGGGAGCGCGTGGATGGCGCTTGAGCGCCTCGAACAAAAACACGCCCTCCTGGCCGCCCCGTACCCGTTCCCATAGCAGCTCGACGTTGAACACGTCCGGCACCTTGCGCAGGGTCGCGCAGATCACGTAATCGGATACCACCAGCGCATCAGAGTGGGTTGTCATGATTTTTTTCCTCGACCGCGACGGCCAGCGCCACAATCGGCAACACGAACAGCACCAGATGACTGCCGGCGGCCGACAGCAGCGACATCGGCTGACCCATCACCGGCAGAAAACCCAGATTGGTGCCCCAGGACACCAGAAAATGTGCGCCAAGCAAGGCCGCGCCACCGTACAAGGCAAAATAGGCGAACCCACCGAGCGCGGTAACCCGATGGTCATCGCCGCATCCGGTCCGCTTCAGGGCGCGCTGGGCAATCGTCAGCATCATCGCCATGAACGCCGCCTGAGTTCCCACCAGCGCCAGCGCCGCCAGACCGCCATAACGGTTCAGGAAAAACGCCGGGGTAAAGTCATTTTCCACCGCCGGGATCGCCATGACCTGGCCGTTGCCCGCCTCGCGCCAGGCCGTTCCCCACCAGCCACCGGCGCGGATCGCCTCCAGGGCTCGCCGCAGTTGATACCCGGCATGAGGATACTGCTCCGGCGCCGCCCAGACCCGAATGCGGTCCGCCTGAAAATCCAGCGGAAATCGCTCCGGCCGGTCATGCAGCCACGCCAAGCCAGCCGCGAACGACAGGACCAGGACGAACACGGCCAGCCGGCCAAACCCACGCCGGACCGGTCGTGGATGCACGCTCAGATAAGCCCAGGCCAGCGCCAGACCCCAGGGCAGCAACAACGCCAGGGGCGAGAAATCGCGCAGGAACGCCAGCGCAAAGCCGCTTGCCGCCAACAGCAGCGCCAGCGGCCCCAGATAGCCTGGCCACGGCGACGACTGGCCGGAACGCCAGTCGCGTTCCCCCGACCGCAACCGCGACATCAGGGCATGGGCCGCCGCCGCCGTCAACGCCAGCTTGGTCAGCTCGAACGGCTGTAAACCGCTCCAGCCACCCTCATCGCCGAACATGACTTGCAGCGCCAGCAGCGTCAGCGCCGCCGCGCCCAGCAGCCGCAAACCCCATCGCGCCCAACGCCAATCCAGCCCGCCAGCGGGCCACGCTTGCCGACCGGTCCAGCCGGCCCAGGCCAGCCAGCCGAACGCTCCCGCCAGCGCCGCGCCGCTGCCGCCATGGCGCAACCAGCCGGATTCGCCGGCGCCGGTGCCCAGTTGCAGCAGGGTCACCAATCCGCCGCCCAGCAACACGGTAAGCACCGCCAGCAGCCGGGCGCTCCAGGGCGAACGCACCGTACCCAGCCAGACCAGCAACGCCGGCCAGGCCAACAGATACGGCCACAGCACCGGCACGGTCAGGCGGTTCAAATGCAGCGCCAGACAGATTCCGGTCAAGGCCAGCGCCAGCGCCATCGGCCACCGCCCGCGAATGGTCGGCCACCCGAGCCGCCGTCGTCCCGACCCGATCAGTCCGAGCGCCAGCGGCGACAACGCCAGACCGAGCCACCAATCCTGGATTCGCAGATTGGACGGCCACAGCCAGGCCAGCGGCCGCCACGCCACCGTCACCATCGGCGCGACGGTCGGCGGCGGCGAACCCGCAAGCCGACGCTGGGCGCGCGCGATTACCGCCAGTTCCAATACCGGCGCGGTCCGCGTCACCCGATAGTGAGTCCGGCCCACGATCAACCGGTCGCCGACCGCCAGCGGAATGGAGCGCCGCCACAACGACTCGGCGTCCGGCATTCCCGCCGCCACCGTCACCGGCGGACCGTCCGGCCGCCCCGCGCTACCCGGATAGAGCACGAACCCCGCGCGAGTCGGCTGGATGATCGCGGTATCCACCGGCGTTTCCGCCAACCCCAGCCGGTCGGCGCAATACACGCCGCCGCCCAGCCGCAACGGCCGTTCGAGCAATCCGCGCGGCCAGTTCAGTTCGCCAGACCAGGCGCGCCAGTACCTCCGCCACTCCGGCAGGCACTCCGGCAACGGCTGACCGTCCCGGCGCAAACGAATGCCGTCATATTCCCAGCGCCGGCCATCGCCTTGCAACACCAGCCGATCCGCGTCCGCGACGAGCACCGTGAAGGTCTGGGCGCCTACCGCGAACGCGGCGCCCGGCATCAGCGGCCATTCCCGGACCGGACGGTCGTCGTTCGCCCCCGCCGGTCGCCAGAGCACCTGTTTGCCCGTCGCGATATTGGCCAATCGCCAGCCGCCGACCATGTCGCGGCGCAGCAGGATGTGTTCGTTGTCGGCCTGCGGCGCCCACAGCGCCTCGCGGCCCAGCGTCACGGTCCGATCAGGCTCCAGCGTCACCCTCAGCAGGTGCGGCTCCAACCAGGCCGGCGCCCGGCAGACCGTCCACAGCGCACCCAGCACCGGCAGTAGCCAGAGCACCAGTAGCCACCACCGACCGGCGAACCATGCCGGTTGCAAGTGGGGCCTGTCAGCGCCCGGTTTCGCGCTCACGCCTCATTCCCCGCTTTTCGCCGCCGGCGGCGCGTCGGTCAGGCCGCCAGCGCCGGGCCATATCGCACGCCAGATCAGCCGCCCGCCCTCCCGCTGAACGTGGGTATACTCATAGCGGTGAAGATCGGAAACCGCGGCCGCCGGCAGCGGTGCAACGCTCAAAGTCACCTCGGTCGCGCCCGCGGCCAACTCCAGCCGCAACCAGTGGGCCGCCGCTTGCGGTTCGGCGCAGAACGACGGTTGCAGACAACGCGGTTCGCTGGCCAGGACTACCGCGCCCGTCACGGTCGGGGCGCCACCCATCGCCAGCACCTCCAACCGCTCGCCGCGGCGCGCCGGTCGCGCCAGCGTCAGCCAGAATCGCACCGGCGCTCGGTCCTCCGCCAGCGCTGGCCAGCGCGCCACCCGTCGCCAGGACTGCCAGCCCTGGGTCGCTTCGGGGAGCAACCGATCCGCCCGCGGCGGCATAACCGTGGTCAACAGCAACGGCGTCCCGTCCCGGTCGGCCCGCCAGTCGCCGGTCAAGCCGGCAGCGGACCGCCAGCGGACCGCCGCCAGCCACTGCCGGGCATTGAACGCCTCGATCTGCTGGCGCACGTAGCGACCCGAAGCACTGAAATGCAGCGCCCGATGCAACCGCCGGCTTTCGTCGTTCCACGATCCATCCAACCAATCGGGTTCGCCGGCGCGCGGCGCCAACAATTCAGGATAGGCGCGCGCATACGCTTGGCGCAACGGCAAATCGGCGGGCGCAATGACGATCCGTCCGTCCGCGGCCAACCGCAACAGGCCAAGCGCCAACGCCCGGTTGAACAGTTCGGCATCCTCGCGACGCGACGGCGATTCGGCCAGCGCCGCCGGCACGGCCGCTGGCCGGGCGTAGATGGCCGCCAGCCGCAGCTGCAGTAACCCAACGCACAAGGCCACGAACAGCGCGAACCGAACCGGCCGCGCAATCCGACGGCGTTCAACGCGGTTCAGCTTCGATATGGGTTTCATGGCGAATCATGACAAAATAGCGTGGCGCCTTGACCCAGCGGTCGCGGATGATTTTACTGAATTCATGTTCCTTGCCGAGGACGGCCAGCCCGGAGAATTTCCCATGCAAAGCGGCGAGCGGATCGTGATCAACGGCCGGGATTACCGGCTTGGCTCCATCCTTTCGACCAGCGCGGGCAGCTACGGTCAGGTCTGGGCGGCCACCGATCCGACCGGTCGCGCCGTCGCCCTCAAATTCATCAACACCGACGCCATGTCCCAGGCCGATACCAGCCTGCACGGCCACTGGCACGCCCACCTGGAGCGGGAGATCGTCTTCCTGGCCGGCCTGAACGCCGCCCAGTCCCGCCATGTCGTCACCTTGCTCGATCACGGCCGGGTGAACGATCAACCGGTACTGGTACTGGAACGGCTACAGGCCAACCTCGGCCAGTGGTTGGCGCAGCAACGACGGAATGGCGCGCCGCCGCCCGATCTGGCCTGCATTCTCGACTGGGCCGAACAAATCCTGGATGGCCTGGAGGTGATTCACCGCGCCGGCTTCGTCTACCGCGACCTGAAGTTCAGCAACATTCTGGTCGGCGAACAGGGCGCGCTGCTCAAATTGGCCGACTTCGGCTCCCTCAAGCGCCAGGATGGCGACAGCACCCGCTCCTGCATGGGCACTCCCGCCACCATGGCACCGGAACAGGCTCTGCCGGCGCGCCAAGGCGCGGACGGTTGCGAATACGTGGTGGATTACCGCGCCGATTATTATGCGTTGGGGCTCCTGCTATTCACCCTGCTTACCGAGCAATCCACCACGACGGCTCAGCGTCGGCTGGGCCAATTGCTGGCTCTGCACGGCCAGGAAGGGGCCAGACAACATCGCGATCAATTAGGTGGTCTGACCGGCGACGAGCGGGAATTGCTGCGGCGAGCCACGGAATTCTGGACCGTGCCGGCGCGGCCCGAGCAGGAGCACGGCGGCGCGGCGCTTCTGCTGACCGATCTGCTCGACCGGCTGCTGGCGCGCGATCCCGCCACTCGTCCCGCCTCCAGCGCCGCCATTCGCACGATACTGGACGCGGTGCGCGCCGATCAACCGGCCCCGCCCCGCCTGCTGCCGGACGGACTTGCTCCGCCGCCGGACATTCCCCCGAACCGGCATCTCCGGCGCGCCAGTTCCCCGGCTGATTCATTCCGGTTGCGGCGCGCCGTCGGCCTGATTGGCGCATTCGGGCTGGCCGGCGTCCTGGCTTGGGCCGTCGCCATCCGCCCAGTCGCGCTCCGCCAGGATCGCGTCGAATCGCAAGCCGTGCTGGAAACACCCCGCACGGAACACGCGGCTGACGCGACCACCGCGCCGGCAGCGGTGGTAACCGCTCCTCAATCGACTGAAGCCAGAACCGAACCAGCAGCGGATACGGCGGCCACCAAGCCGACCACCCCGGCGGAAGCAGCGGCGGATGCGACGGCTGAACCGGCCACGGGGGGGGAAGCAACGGCGGATGCAACGGCTGAACCGGCCACCCCGGCGGAAGCGCCGGCCGAACCCGAACCTATGGCGGAAGCAACGGCGGATACAGCAGCCGACCTCGAACTCACGGCAGAAGCAACGGCGGATGTACCGGCTGAACCCGAACCCACCGCGGATACAGCGGCTGAACCGGCCACCACGGCGGATGCAACGGCTGAACCCGAACCCACGGTGGAAGCGGCAAGCTCAGCCGTGGTCGATGCCGGGCCTGAAGCGGTGATCGAACCCCCCACCTCCACCGTTGCGCCCAGCGCGTCCGAACCGGCGCCGCCGCCTGAATCCACCGAACCCGCGGTTGTCGTCATCCCACCCAAGTCCATCACCCCGGCTGTCGTGGAGCGGCCCGCGCCAGTCCGTCTTCCCAAAATCACTCGAGCGAAACCCGCCAAGGCGGCGACCCCCGCGACCGAGCCCGTTGCCGTACCCCGGTCCGCCCCGCCGCCCGCCGCCCGGATTGCGAAACCGGCGCCAAAACCGTCCGCGCCAGTCGCCCCACCAGCCGCCCCACCAATCGCGCCGACGGTCGCCACCCAGCCAAAGCCCGCCGTCAAAGCCGCGGCCACGCCGCGCGTCCGCGGCAAGCCAGCCGCCCCCACGGTCGCCCGCGCGAAGACCACCGCCAAGGCGACGGCCACACCGACGACCCGCGCGAATCGCGCCGTACCCCGTTCTTCCACCCTGCCGCCCATCGAACTGGTCAGCAATTCCAACCCCGCAACGCCGTCGCCAGCTTCCAATCGGCCACCGCCCATCGAACTGGTGAGTCGCTCCACCCCGGTAACGACATCCATTCAACCCGCGCCGGCCCCGCTAATGGCCACCGCCGCGCCACGTCGGAGCGCGGTCGCTCCACCGGCACCGCCCGCTCGTGCCACGGGTTCCGCCGGCTTTCAGCGAAACGCGGGCCGCACCACCACCGGTATCCGGCGTGAAGCCGAAAATTTTGCCGATTGGGTAGGCCGCAAGAGTTCCGTGGTCGGGACGGAAATTCAGCGCGGTCTCGACAGCGCCAGCCGGGCGGTCGATGAGTGGACCGGACGGTGCGGTCTGACCAACAGCTGTCCGAAACGCCCGGTCGAACGTCGCGACCGCTGGTCTCGCCGTGGCGGCCAGGAAACGGCTTCCCAGTATCCACGGTCCGCGCCATACGACGACGAAGCGTTCCGGCAGAGGCCATCGCGCCGGCCCCAGGAGTATCGCTGAGCTTCGGCGAATCGGATCGAGCCCGCGCGGCGACCGGTTCGCCGGACTGGCCATGGAAACGGCGGCTACGAACCGCTCCCCGAGGCCCCCCCTGGCCAGGGCGGCAGCATACCCACCTCGGGGCAGCGCGCCCGTAGCAGTTCGTGGAACAGCCGGGCCAATCGTGGAGCCTGTCGGTTGTTGGGGGTATGAACGAAGACATACGGCTCCCGGCCCTCGTTCAGCCACAGCGCCAGTTTATCCAGCCACGGCGCCAAAAACGGACGGTTCGCTTCCGGGTCGGGATGGCCGATGTAGCGGATGAACGGGCGCGACCCCAGGCTGACGGCGTGGAGGTGCAGAAACTCACTCGGCTTGGCACCGGCGGCGAACGATTCACCCACCCAGTCGCGATTGCTCCAGATCGGACAGCCGAGGTGACAGGAGGCGAAAGCCATGTTCGCGGACTACCCAAAACTCCTCAATTCTTCGCGATCACGCCAGGCTATTTCGATCGGATGATCGGACGAGCACAGCCACCACCTGACGTACGGCACCAAAACTGGCAGTGCCGATGCCATCGGCCAGCACATCCATGAGGTTGGCATCGCGGTCCGGTATAAACCACTGCACCATTTCGATTCCCACACCGTAGGCTACCACCCACAGCGCGATGCGGCGCCAGAACGGCTGCTGTGGGAATGCATGTTCGGCCAGCAACGCCAGCGTGAAGAAAGCGAGCCAGTGATCCAGCTTGTCCCATGCCGTCGTAACCGGCACTTCCGGCGCCGGCATCAGTGCCAACACCGCAATCCCGATCGCCGCGATGGCCAGTGCCATGCGAGCCAGAACAAGCGGGAACCACGGAAACAACAACATATCGATTGAGCCCTACGGATTGCTATTTCGCTCTACCGCCGCCTGCGGCTCGTAGCGCAGTTGCACTGCCTCCGGTCCGGCCAGGTCGCGCAGCCGTTTGAGCAACGCCTCGCTGGGTTTGACCCGCCAGTTCTGGCCGAATGCCAGTTCCACCCGCGCGTCGGGACCGGCATACTCCACCCACACCGCGCAGCGACCCTCCGCGCGATGCTCGGCCAGCACGCTGGCCAGTTGGCGCAGCAGGCCTGCTTCGCACCGCCGTTCGTCAAGCCGCAGGACCAGCCGGCGGGCATATTCAGCGCGCGCCCCGTCCAGATCGAGCACCCGTTCGACGTTCAAGCGCATGGCTTGATTGAACTCGTCCCAGCCCAGCGCGCCCTGCACGAGCAGAATGGTATCTTCGACGATCAGCGAACGGTGACGTTCGTACGTTTCCGGGAAGATGCGGACTTCGATCCGCCCACTGTCATCGTCCAGGGTCACAAAAGCGATCCGGCCACCCCGGTTGGCGTTGCGGGTACGCGCGCTGATTACCAGCCCGGCGATCAGCACCGAGCGGT
>JRYG01003210.1_pt1 | contig 10167 bp, 6 predicted proteins | sample 235341 | NCBI WGS metagenome assembly JRYG01 (sample SAMN03074218, study PRJNA261478) | activated sludge metagenome | biome: Wastewater Treatment Plant; feature: Wastewater; material: Activated sludge; isolation source: activated biomass of a wastewater treatment plant treating hydrocarbon... ... | reverse complement strand
AGGGCCGCGCGAAGATCAAGATCTACGGTTACTCGAAGACCACCAACGTCGGCATCCTGATGAACGGCACTCTGATCAATGGTGTGCTTGACGTTGCCGTTCCGGTTCTCTCGAACGACTCGGCCGTCAAGTACTACCAGTTCGACATGCCGGGTCCGCTGCTCGACCGTCCTGACATCAACGTCAGCACCCGTGGCCTCGACCCGAACTACGTGCGGGGCATCTGCCCGGCAAGTGGCAAGCTGGTCACGAAGTCCGAGTTCGTGCTCGGCGAGCGGACCTACCCGGGCGGCGTGGACACCACTCCGTCGGTGACCGTCCAGTCGCCTGACACCACGCAGGACTGCGTCGGCAACCCCGGCAAGGCCAAGCTGGCCGCCTCGGTCAAGGGACCGAAGGCTGTCAAGGCCGGTGCCAAGGGTGCCTTCAAGGTCACCGTGAAGAACAACGGCACGGGCATCGCCAAGGCCGTCAAGGTCACCGCGACCGGCGGTGGCAAGGCCAACGCGGGCAACATCAAGCCCGGTGCCTCCAAGACCGTCACGGTCAGGACCAAGGTAACCGGACGCAAGGGCAGCAAGAAGACGCTGACCTTCACGGCCAAGGGTGGCGCGACTGCCAAGGCCAAGATCAAGGTAACCGTCAGGTAGGACTCTCCTGCTGGCAGAAGTTCGCAAGAAAGGGCGGCCCCGATCGGGGCCGCCCTTTTGCGTTCGACTGACTTGACATGAACCCGATGAAGAAAGCAATGCTCCTGCTCGCGATGTTCGTCACCCTGGCCGCGAGTGCATCCGTGGCCAGGGCGGCCAACGAGTCGATCAATCTCGAACTGCAGGCAGAGCCGAACGCCGGCCCCCTCTTCAAGGAGGTCTATCGACCCCTGGATGCCAGCCTCACGGTGACCGTCTCGAACCCGCCTTCGGAGACGCTGATCACGCCACTCAAGGTGGCGAACGTCAGGTTCCCGCGGGAAATGGAGTTTTTCCCCAACCCTGCGAGGACTCCCGTCTGTCCACCGGAAAAACTGAACGAGACCAGCAACCTCTCGGCAGGGGTGATCGCGACTGTGGCCCAGTGCCCGCGATCAGTGATCGGGACGGGATCGGCGGTGGTACAGCTGGCAAAGGCCAAGGAAAGCCAGCCCGGGCAGCTTCCAGCCGTAACCGACCCGAAGTTTGTGATCTTCAACGCCGGACGGGACGAAAAGGGCCGTCCGAAGCTCCTCATCTACGGATACTCGAGGACGGTCAACTCGGGGCTACTGATGCGGGGAACCCTGGCCGCCAACCGTGACCTGAAAATCAACATCGGGGTCCTGCCCTTCGACTCTTCGGTCAGTCGATTCACTCTGGGAATACCCGGCGAGCCGCTGGAGATCACCGGGGAGGGCAACACCGAGCCGGTTACGGTCAAGGGTCTGGATCCGACCTACCTCCGGGGAACCTGCGCGACCGGCAACTGGCGTGCCACCGGCGCGTTCGTGCTCGGTGAAAGGGATCACCCGAGTGGCACGCCGGCCGGACCGAGCACTTTCCTCAGGTCAAACGCGTTCGACCTTCCCTGCCAGGGGAGGAAGGGCAAGGCAAAGCTCAAGATCGGCCGGATAACGGGACCGGCGACAACAAAGCCGAACCGGGATGCGACCTTCAACCTCCGCGTCTCCAACCAGGGCACAGCGACGGCAAGGCGCGTGAGCGTTTCCGTGAGCGGCGCCGCAAAGGGTAGGAAGCGTGTTGGAGACCTTCGCCCCGGTGGATCAGGCCGGATCAAGGTGACAGTCAAGACAGGAAAGCCAGCGGCTCCGGGGATTCTGCGCTTCCGCGTCACCGCAAACGAAACAGTTCGTAAAGAAGCCGTTAGGAAGCTGACGGTCGGGTAACCGAAATGGTACGCCGTCAATGATGGCGGCCGTACAGAGAGGAGCTACCAATGGCAAACCTGAAGCAGTACGCATCGGCAGTCGGGATAGCCCTCCTTGGCTTGATGATCGTTTCGTCCACTGCCTCGGCGGCAGGGGAGACGATCACCCTCCAGACCGTGGTGAAGCCCCTCGGCGGGAAGCTCTACAAGGAGGTGAGGGTTCCGGCCAGCACCTCGGTCTCGGTCCAGGTTCACACGCCGCCTTCCTCTCCGACCGTGAGCCCGCTCAAGCGGGCGGTGATGCGGTTCCCGACCGATCTCACCTACAACCCGAACAACAGGAAGACGCCGGTCTGCTCCGACAGGGCGCTGAACGAACAGTCGAACCTGGCTGCCGGCATCGCCGCAATCGTCGACCTTTGCCCCAGGTCTGTCGTAGGAACCGGCAGCGCCCAGATCTACTTGGCGAAGATCCACACGCCCGGCGCCCTGATCTCCGACCCCCAGATGGTCATCTTCAACGGGGGCCGTGACGCCAGGGGAAACGCGCGAATGAAGATCTACGCGTACTCGAAGGCAACGAATTCGGGAATCCTGATGGCCGGTTCGCTCACCCGGAAGGGCATCCAGAACGTGGCGATCCCCGTCCTGAGCAACGACTCGGCGACCGCCAACTTCGTACTCCGCATCCCTGGACCGCCGATGACCGTCGAGGATCCCGGAGCCCCCGGGGGAACGAGAGTCGTCAAGGGTCTTGATCCGGCCTATGCGCGGACCAGATGCTCTACCGGTAGCTGGCTTAACCGCGGCACCTTCACCCTCGGCGAGCGCAACTACCCGGCCGGTACGGATTCCGGCCCGGAAACGATCGTTGAGGCCACTCCGTACCGCGATGCCTGCAAGGGCCTCCCCGGACGAGCCAGGCTGTCGAATGCGAAGGCCAAGGGTCCCAGGTTCCTCAGGCGTGGGACCCGCCGGGTCTTCCGGGTGACCGTCCGTAACCGTGGCACGGCTACCGCACGTGGCGTCCGGGTACGGGTCTTCGGCGCCGCCCGGGGCCAGGCCCGCACGGCGAAAATCGCGCCCGGCAAGTGGCGGACGATGAAGGTAAGGGTCAGGGTCACCGGCCGGAAGGGACGACCCGGCAGGATCGTTTTCCGGGTGAACGGCAAGGGAACTTCCACCCGGACCGCGACGCGCGTGCGCATCGCCCGCAGATGACCGGGTAGGCTCTCTGAGATCGAGCGGCCGGAGGGCTTTGGAGCCTTCCGGCCGTTTCTCGTTCGGGTGCCCTTAAGGTTTTGTAAACAGCGAAACAAAGCCGTACCGAGGGGGTATCTAACAGTGACGGGCCGCACAGAGAGGCGGCGCGTCTGTTCTCTCCAAAGCCCACATGATTGAGGTCAAGTAATGAATTCCCTGAAGAAATACATAGCCCTCGCAATCGCGATGGTCGTTCCCTTCGCCCTGGTCTCCAGTGCGAACGCCGCGAACGAAACCGTGACTGCCACCACCAACCTCGCTCCGAAGAGCGGCCCCTTCTACAAGGAGAAGGCTGTTTCCTCGGAACTTACGGTTCGCGCGGAAGTCGAAACTCCGCCCGCGTCCCCGAAGGTCAACCCGATGAAGAACGTGAAGATCACGTTCCCGAACGGAATGACCTTCAAGCCGAACAACTCGAAGACCCCGGTCTGCACTGACGCCAAGCTCAGTCCGACCTCGAACCTCGCGGACCCCGCGGGCGTCGCCAACTCCTGCAAGTCCTCGGTGGTCGGTACCGGCACCGCGGCGATCTACATCGCCAAGATCAACCGGCCGGGCGCCCTCGTTACGGACCCGATCCTGATCGTGTTCAACGCCGGCACGACCAACAGCGGTCAGCCCAAGCTGAAGATCTACGGTTACTCGAAGATCACGCAGGTCGGCATCCTGATGACAGGTACCCTCAAGGGCCAGGTCCTCGACATCGCGGTCCCGGTTCTGAGCAACGACTCGGCCGTGAAGTACTTCGAGCTGAACCTGCCGGGCGGCACCCTCAACCGTCCCGACATCAACGTCAACGTGCGTGGACTCGACCCGAACTACGTTCAGGCGAAGTGCGCCAGCAGCCCGCTGAAGACCAACGCCGTCTTCGAGCTGGGTGAGCGCACCTACCCGGGCGGTCAGCCGACCACCCCGACCGTGACGGTCAACTCCCCCGAGACCACCCAGGCATGCACCGGTAACGCCGGCAAGGCCAAGCTGGGTGCGAAGGTCAAGGGCCCGAACGCGGTCAAGAACGGTCGCAAGGGTGCTTTCAAGATCACCGTCAAGAACAACGGCACCGCAACCGCCAAGAACGTGGTCGTGACCTCGTCGCGCGGCGGCAAGGCCAAGGCGGGCAAGATTGCCCCCGGCAAGTCCAGGACCGTGACCGTCAAGAGCACGATTCGCGGCAAGAAGGGCAAGAAGGTCGCCGTGAAGTTCACCGCCAAGGCGGGCAACGTCAAGGCGTCCGTGAGCAAGATGGTGCGCGTCAAGTAGAACTGCCTCAATCAACAGCGAAGAAGGGCGGCCTCCGGGCCGCCCTTTTTCGTGTAACTGCAGACTCCGGACCGATCGCCCGGGCCCGGATTCAGATCGAGGCCAGTTTCTTCTCGTCGAGCTCGACGCTGACCGGGCAGTGGTCGGAGCCCATCACGTCGTTGTGGATTCCGGCCCCTGTGATCGCCTCCCGGAGGCGCTCTGAGGCGAGAAAGTAGTCAATCCTCCAGCCTGCGTTCCGCTCCCTGGCCTTCGACATGTAGGACCACCACGAGTAGTGGCCGTTGCCCTCGGTGAACAGGCGGAAGGTGTCGACGAAGCCGGCATCGAGGAAGTTCTGGAAACCCTGGCGCTCTTCGTCGGTGAACCCGTGTTCGCCCCTGTTGGCCTTCGGGTTCGCGAGGTCTTCCTCGGTGTGGGCGACGTTCATGTCCCCGCAGACCAGAACCGGCTTCTTCGCATCAAGCATCTTCATGTGGTGCAGCAGGGCCGGGTCCCACTGCTTCTCCCGCAGCGAGAGGCGGGAGAGATCCCTCTTCGCGTTCGGAACATAGGTAGTGACCAGGAAGAAGTTGTCGTACTCGGCCGTGATCACGCGGCCCTCGGCCCGAGGGTCGCCGTAGGAGTCGTTGTGGAGGTTGTACTCGTCGGAGATCTCCGCCGCAAAGTCGTTCAGGACCGCGATCGGCTTCGGCTTGGTGAAGATCGAAGTGCCCGAGTAACCCTTCTTCTCGGCCGAATTCCAGTACTCCTCGTAGTGGGGGAGATCAACCTCGGCCTGGCCCTGCTCCGCCTTCGTCTCCTGCATGCAGAGGATGTCCGGGTCGTGCTTCTCGATGAAGGATCCAAAGTCGCCTTTGCGGATGACCGCACGGATGCCGTTCACGTTCCAGGAGAAGATCTTCATCGGAAGGGGAGCCTACCCAGCCGGGTAGAATGCCGGCATGGAGGCGGGGAGATGATCGGGGGAGCGGTCAGGCCAGCGTTGCGCGTGATGGTGCCCGTGCTTGTTGCCGCCTTCTTGCTGGCGCTTTCGCCCTCGGTCTCCATGGCGGGCGGAAGCTCGTGGTCGACGACCCGGATGGGTGATTACAGGATCATCATTTCGGAATCACCCTTCGGATTCAGCATCCGCAAGGGTGAGCGGACCATCCTTGGTGGTCTGGGCAAGGCTTTCAGGAAAAACGGTGTCCAGTATGCGACCCTGGGCTTCACGCCGGGTCACTCCGCAGAGCTGGAAGCACCGGTTCTCGACGGCACCGAGGATGATCCGGACCCTGGTCCGAGTTACCGGGCCACGAGGTCGCCGGGCATCTGGTTCGGTCCGAACGTTTTCGAGGCGAGGCCGTTCACCGACTCGCCGTCCAGGAGGAGGATGCGGCTCCGCTTCGAGCTCCTGCCTGACGGGAGCCTTTCGATCCGGGCGGGCATGATGAAGGGCGGCGCCGGCTCGATTTACATGGGATTCCGCACCGCGCGTGACGAGGCATTCCACGGCTTCGGGGGAAGGCGCGAAGGGACCGACCTTCGGGGGTCCGACATCCGCAGCTGGGTCCTCGACTACCGCTACCCCGACCCGACCACGGCCTACTACGCGCCGGTCCCGGGCTTCATCTCCTCCCGCGGTTACGGACTGTTGCTGAAGGGTGACCGAATCAGTCGCTGGAGGATGGCCAGCGACGTGGCAAACGCGTGGCGGCTCAGCACTCCGGGCGCCGGGATGGCGATCAGCCTGGCGTCGGGAACGAAGCAGAGAGTCCTCCGTGACATCACGAGCCGCACCGGCCGTCACAGGGTGCCCCCGGCCTGGTCTACGGGGGTGACCCTCTCGAGAACGATCGGCATCCTCGGTGACGCGGGTGGCAAGTACAGGGCACGGGTCGAAAGGGATCTGGAGAAGATCGCCGAGGCCGACTTCCCGATCTCCGCTTACGCCTTCGAAGGGTGGCAGGCGCTGCCGATGGATTTCGTCCGGCAGACCGTCACCGATCTGCGAGCAAGCGGGATCAGGTCAATCCTCTATCTCCGGTCATTCGTTTCCAACGACGTCGCTGGAACAGAGGGGCCGGATACATTCGACCAGGCGATCAACCGGGGCCTGGTGGCCACCGATGCTTCCGGTGACCCCTTTCTGCTGCCATCGCCGTTCCCTGGGGCACAGGCAGCAGTGATCGACTTCACCAATCCGAAAGCCGTCAAGTGGTGGCGCGAACGGGTTTGGGCGCTGCTCGACACCGGTGCCGACGGCTTCATGAACGACTTCGGTGAACAGGTCGAAGGCGGAATGAAGTTCCACGACGGCACGCCAGCCGGACTCATGCATAACCGGTACCCGGCTCTTCAGGCAAGGGTGACGAGGCAGGCGATCGATGCCTGGGAGAAGCGGAATCAGGGCAGGAAGGCCTTCTTCTTCCAGCGGGCGGGATTTGCCGGGAGCATCTCCTCGCTCAGATGGGAGAACGCCCAGTTCCCAGGTGACGAGCCCGTGGACTGGCTGCCGGATGCCTGCCTGCCTTCGATCATTCCGGACATGCTGAACCGGGCGGTGATGGGCGCCCCCGGCTTCTCGACCGACATCGGCGGGTACTCGCAGTTCCGGAAGGGACAGCCTTTCATGCCGGTCGCGGACGACGAGCTGTTCACCCGCTGGGCGCAGGCGGCTGCCTTCATGCCGTTCTTCCGGGTGCACAATTCAGGGCTCAGCGGCGCGATGATGCCCTGGGACTACCCGGAAGAGACCCAGGCAGCCTGGAGAGAGACGGTCGCCCTTCACAATCGCTCCCGCCCCCTCATGAGGCGGCTCTGGCGCCAATTCGTGAAGACCGGAGTCCCGATGGTGCGTCCGATGTACATGGCGGGAGGAGTCGGGCCGAAGGATCCGGGGAACGACGACCAGTGGATGGTCGGTGAGAACCTGCTGGTCGCCCCGGTCGTGGTCGAAGGTGCGACGAGCCGGCGGGTGAGGCTGCCGTCCGGATGCTGGAAGCGCGAAGGATCCGGCCCGGAGATGCGGGGCGGCCGGGAGCTGACCGTCCCGGCGCCGATCGACGAGCTTCCCTGGTTCACCAGGTGTGGCACCCGGCCCCTGGCCGGTTGAACCGGCCCTGCCGGAATGGCGCGCAGAGCGCCAAAACGAGTGCGGCTGAGAGGAGTCGAACCTCCACGTTCTTGCGAACACAGGCACCTGAAGCCTGCGCGTCTACCAGTTCCGCCACAGCCGCGCGGAGGCGGGACTCTATCGGAATTGCGTGATCCGGCTCACCTTCAAGGAAGGCGGCAAATTGTTAGAATGAGCGCCACGCGCCGCTATCGTCCAGGGGTCTAGGACGCCGGATTCTCAGTCCGGAAACCGGGGTTCGAATCCCCGTAGCGGTACTCCAGAAGCCCGCCCTTGGCGGGTTTTCTTCTTTCCGGGGAGAATGGGGTCGTGACCCGGGGGATGAATCGAAGGGACTTCGGCAAGGTTGCGCTCGGCGGCGTGGCAATCGCCGGGCTGGCCGGACTCGGTGGCCTTGCCGGCTGTGGCTCCGCAGCCGATGAGGCCGGTCAGTCGGAGCAGGAGGTGATCGACCGGTTGCCAGACCTGGGGATCCCGAAACCCGTCGACTACCTTCGGACCAGATGGGCCGAGGATCCGCTCGCGCTCTGCTCCTACTCGTACCTGGCTCCCACGCCCTACGGGTCGGGAATCCGCCGGATGCTGGCTGAGCCGGTCGGCCGGATGGCGTTCGCCGGTGAGGCCACGGCTGACATCCCGGCCACCGTCCACGGTGCGATTCAGGCGGGTGAGAGTGCCGCCGGGCTGGCAGCCAGGGAGTTGCCGGATGGCGGGACCGTGATCGTGGTCGGGGCGGGCGCCGCCGGACTCTCATGCGCCGGTGCATTGGCCGATGCCGGCCTCGACCCGGTCGTTATCGAAGCCTCCGACCGGATCGGGGGGAGGGTCCGCCAGGGAGAACTGGACGGAACCCCGGTCGAACTGGGTGCCTCCTGGATCCACGGCGTGAACGGAAACCCCCTGGTGGATTTGGCGGCAGAGGCCGGGGTGGAACTCAAGCCGTTTCGTTATCAACCGGAGTTTCCAGTGCCGGGCCAGGGTCAGCTGGCGGCAGGTGGGGAGCGGCGGTTCAATCGGGCGATCGACTCGTTCTCGCCCTACCTGCCGGGAGCGAGAATGCTCAGGGTGGATTCGCTGCTGCCCTGGCGTCGGGGACCGGGCCTCGAGTGGGCCGTCCAGATGGAAGTCCAGCAGGAGTACGGGGCCGACCCGACCGAACTCGCCGCTCTTGCCACCTGGGAGGGTTCGTGGTTGGGCGGGGGTGACGCACTGCTGAACGGCAACTACCCGGAACTGCTGGCAAAACTCGCCGGTAAGGCGGAGATCCGGCTCGACAGCGCCGTGAACCGGATCAGCCGCGATTCCGGCGGAGTGACGGTGGGCTGGCCGGACGGTGAGTTACGGGCCGACGCGGTTGTGGTGACCGTCCCGATCGGGGTGCTGAAGGCAGGAACCATTGACTTCCAGCCGGAGTTGCCGATCCGGACCAGGCAGGCCATCGCCGGTCTTGGTGCCGGACTGCTGGACAAGGTGTGGCTCGCATTTGAGGAGCCGTTCTGGGGTGAGGCAGCCGAGGGTTTCGGGTGGATCGACCCGTCGCGACCCGGCAGGTGGGGTAGCTGGGTGAACATGGTGCCGGTAACCGGCAAGCCGTTCCTGATGACCTTGAGCGGAGGCAGTGAAGCCCGCAGGCTGGAAGGTGAGGGCGACCTGGAATTGCTCAGCGGCACGATGGCCGCGCTCGATGCGATGTTCGGCGGCTAGTCGCTGTCGAGGCAGGCCCGCATCAGGCGGGCGGGCGAAGGTCGAAGCTGACCAGACGGAATGCAGAGACAGGGGAGACGCTCGGCGGATTGCCCGCGGCGGCGAAAGAGACACGGATCCTGACCCTGCGCGAACCGCCTGAGCGGGTGAGGGCCCGGCGGAGCTTGCGATTTGCCTTCAGGACGAGCTTGACGTTACCGGCCTTCCTGGTTCTTGCCCGGGTAGTCCTGACCAGGTCCGGCTTCTTCGCGTCATCGGCGACCAGGAGCCCGGCCGAGGGGACGCGCACCCTGAGGCTCACGAGTCCGTTGCCAAGCGGAGTCGCCTTGCCGAGACTGAATACCTTCCCCTTCGGGGGCTCCGGCTGGGTGGGCTTGCGGATGGTTACCGGATCGGATGCCGAGTTGTTGGTCGTGGCCGCCTGCGGTTCGGCACCGCCGGTGACGGTCGCCGTGTTGACCACCGTCGAGGGGGGATCGGTGGCGACCCTCACCTTTACGGTCACCGGCGGGTACGAAGCACCAATCGCGAGAGAGTCGCTGCGGGAGCACGAAACAGTGGTGAGGTCACATGTCCAGCCTTCGCCGGACACCGAGGTGGCGACCAGTCCGGCCGGGATCTGGTCGGCGACCGTGACTGCGCCGCTCGAGGCGAGGTTGCCGGTGTTGGTTACGCCGATCGAGAAAGTGCCCTTTCCACCGGCCAGCAGGTCACCCTGATGGCTCTTGCTGACGGTCAGGTCGGAACCGAGCACGGTGACCGGTGAGAAGCCCGAGGCGGGCTGTGGCCACGGGCGCAGGTCGACGCTGCTTGAACCGGTTATCAGCGGCTGGTTCTCATAGGTTCCGGGCAGCAGGTAGGTGCGCGAGCAAGTGAACTTCCAGGTTTCCCCCGGGTCGAGAACGGGACCAACGGTGGCGTTCGGGTCGCCGGACGGGGTCTGGTCACCAGAGAGGTAGACC
>JRYG01002559.1_pt1 | contig 10167 bp, 8 predicted proteins | sample 235341 | NCBI WGS metagenome assembly JRYG01 (sample SAMN03074218, study PRJNA261478) | activated sludge metagenome | biome: Wastewater Treatment Plant; feature: Wastewater; material: Activated sludge; isolation source: activated biomass of a wastewater treatment plant treating hydrocarbon... ... | reverse complement strand
CGAGACGATCCGCCAGCCGGTCGGTGTCTGCGGGATCATCGCTCCCTTCAACTTTCCAGCGATGGTGCCTTTCTGGTTCCTGCCCTTCGCGATCGCCTGCGGCAACACTGTCGTTCTCAAGCCTTCCGAGCAGGTGCCGATGACCCAGCAGAAGGTGTTCGGGATCATCGACGAACTTGACCTTCCGCCGGGGGTCGTCAACCTGGTCAACGGGAGCCGCGAAGTGGTCGAGGGGATGCTCGACCATCCCGGAATCGACGCCATCTCCTTCGTCGGCTCGGCTCCGGTCGCCCAGCTGGTCTACGAGCGCGCCGCCCAGACCGGCAAGCGGGTCCAGGCTCTGGGAGGCGCCAAGAACCACATGGTGATCTGCCCCGACGCAGTGGTTGAGCCCACCGTCAATGGCCTGATCGGCTCCGGTTTCGGTGCCGCCGGGCAACGCTGCATGGCCGGTTCGGTGATCGTCACCGTCGGCTCGGCGCACGACAACGTGATCCCGAAGCTGGTCGAGGAGTCGAAGAAGCTCCACGTCGGCGACGGGATGGAGGACGGGACCGATGTCGGCCCGGTCATCTCCTGCGACGCCCGCGACCGCATCAACGGCTGGATCGACCGCGCGGTCAAGGACGGGGCCGAGGTCCTGCTTGACGGTCGCAACCCGGAAGGGGCCGACCCCGAGGGCTCATACGTCGGGCCGACGATCCTCGACAAGGTCAAGAAGGACGACCCGATCGTCTCCGAAGAGGTATTCGGGCCGGTCCTGGCGGTCGTCAACGTCGACACCCTCGAGGAAGCGATCGACATGGTCAACGCCAGCCCGTTCGGCAACGGCGTCTCGATCTTCACCGAGTCCGCCTCGGCGGTCCGCAAGTTCCGCCACGACGTGGAAGTGGGAATGGTCGGCGTGAACATCGGGGTCGCGGCACCGGTCGCCTTCTTCCCCTTCTCGGGCTGGAAGGCCTCATTCCTTGGCGACCTCCATGCCCACGGCCTCGATGGTGTCGAGTTCTTCACCCGCAAGAAGACGATCACCAGCCGCTACTTCTCCGGCGGCCACGAATCAGGCTCCTACTTCGTGGAGAGATAAGGAGTCGGCGAGCTTCGCTCCGCCTCCCAGTGGGACCCGCCAGCCCACCGAAACACCTATGGATGGGCTGGCTCTGCCCTAGGCGGCTACGGGCGATTTGGCCTTCAACGCCCGGGTCGCGAGGGCGGCGAATTCAGGTGGGGCTATGTCGAGGTAGCGGTTGAAGGCGTAGTCACCTGAGCCCCCGGCCTTGAAGGACGCGGCCAGGGTCGGCTTGACCAGGCGGGGCGGGATCTTCGGCAGCAGCTTCTGGGCCCGGAGCAGCCAGTCGAATGCCCACTGGTGACCGGCGCTGAAGCCGTGGTAGTCCCGCAGGGCTTCCTCCCGGGACTTTCGGCCATCGACGACCTCGCGCAGTTCCATGCCAAGCGCCGCGCCGAAGTAGAGAGCGGGACGGATCCCCTCCGCGGTCAGCGGAAAGCAGTGCCCCGCCGAATCGCCGGCAAAGAAGACACCGTCACCGGTCGCGGGCCGGAGCTTGTGGGGAATCCAGTTGCCCTGGTAGGCGGACTTGCCAACCTCGATGTCATCGGCCAGCAGGTCGGTGGTCGGGCGAACCGGGAAGTGGGGGTCAAAGGAACCGACGCCGACACGCACCTCGTCGCCGGCTGGGAATGACCAGCCATATCCGGCCGGGACGTAGCGCCGGTTGATGAAGACCTCGAGATCCACGTTGCCGCCCGGAGGGTGAACTTCCAGGCCCCGCGACAGCGGCGCATCGGGTGGCTGGTAATGCGCTCCGGCCGCCAGGACCCGCTTCCAGCCGAGTGAATCGACGACCAGGGGGGCTTCGATCGAGCCGCGGTCGGTGTCAATCACCAACGGTACGCCCGTGGCCGGGTCACCGTCGGCGGCGCGGCCGTTCACCTTGGCGGTCTCGAATTCCGCATCACACTGGGCCCAGAGCATCTCGCAGAAGGACGGGTAGTCGAAGGTGGAAAAGGACCAGGGAACCGGCAGGCGAATCGAGCCGTGCGCAGTATGGATCAGGACCGAATCGAAGCGCTGCTTTTCCGACTCGAGCAGGCCCAGCTCTTCAAGCCATGCCGTGGGGATCGCGCAGGCCGAGGTCTGGCGCTCGCCGATTTCGTAACGGTCGATGACCAGCACGTTCGCGCCGGAGCCGGCGAGCTGCCGGGCAGCCATCAGACCGGCAAAACTCGCTCCGCAGATCAGAACGTCCCGCGAACCACTCAGATCGGTCCGCTCATCACCACGCTTGGTAGCCCGTTTCGCCATCCGCAGGAGGGTACCCAAGGATCAAGCCCGAGGTACCTCCCACAGAGCCGGCCCATCCGTTCCCTTCTTCTGTGGGCCGGCGGGTTCATCTTGGAGGCGGGGCGAAGCTCGCCGACTGCAGAAGATGCGCGAAGCTCGCCGACTTCCCATTTTCTGCCATCATCCCCGGACTGTGACTACTACTGAAACCACACTCCAACCCGCCCCAGAGGGGGTTCCGGTCGAAGGCTCAAACGGCCTGCTGATCAATGTTGACGGCCGGATCATTCCTAACTATGCAGCGACGATCGTCTCCTTCGAGGAAGGCGACGTCGTAAACGGCAAGGTCGTTCGCATCGACCGTGACGAGGTTCTGCTCGACATCGGATACAAGTCCGAAGGGGTCATTCCCGCAGGCGAGCTCTCGATCCGGAAGAACGTCGACACCTCGGAAGAGGTCGAGCTCGGCGAAGAGATCGACGCCCTCGTCGTCACCAAGGAAGACTCTGAAGGCCGCCTGATCCTTTCCAAGAAGCGCGCCCGCTTCGAGAAGGCGTGGCGCAAGATCGAGACTGCCGCCGAGAACGGCGAACCGGTCGAAGGCAACGTGATCGAGGTCGTCAAGGGCGGCCTGATCCTCGACCTCGGCATCCGGGGCTTCCTGCCTGCTTCGCTGGTAGACATCCGCCGGGTCCACAACCTCGACGAGTTCATGTCCCAGACGCTCGAGTGCAAGGTCATCGAGCTCAACCGCTGCCGCAACAACGTCGTGCTCTCCCGCCGCGCCGTGCTCGAGGAGGAGCGCAAGGAGGTCCGCGAGCAGATTCTCGACCGTCTGCAGCCGGGCGAGGTCGTCGAGGGCAAGATCTCGAACATCGTCGACTTCGGCGCGTTCGTGGACCTCGAGGGCATCGACGGCCTGATCCACATCTCCGAGCTTTCCTGGAGCCACGTCAACCACCCGTCCGAGGTGGTTGCGATCGGCGACACGGTCAAGGTCAAGGTGCTCGACATCGACCGCGACCGCCAGCGGATCTCGCTGGGCCTCAAGCAGACCCAGGAGGACCCGTGGCAGCGCGTCGTTTCGACCTACCGGTCCGGCGACGTGCTCGAAGGCACGGTCACCAAGGTCGTCTCCTTCGGCGCGTTCGTCGAGATCCTCGACGGGGTCGAGGGTCTGGTCCACATTTCGGAACTCGCCGACCACCATGTCGAGAACCCCTCCGAAGTGGTCGAGCTGGGCGCCAGCCTCAACGTCAAGATCCTCGAGATCGACGAGGAGCGCCGTCGTCTTTCGCTCTCGATCAAGCGGGTCGAAGGCCAGAACATGCTGCTGAAGGATCTGGGCGCAGCCCTGGCGGCCGCTTCCGGCACGACTGAAGCAACAGACACCACCGACACCACGGAGGGGGCTCCCGAGCTCGGTCTGTCCGAGGAAGTGTTCTCGGAGGAAGCCGATTCGGCGGAGGAAGTTGCTCCCGAGGTCGAAGCGGTGGTCGATGAAGCGATCGCCGAGGCCGCGGTGGCCGACGCTGCCGAAGAGGCCGCCGCCGAAGACGAAACTCCCGAAGAGGTTGTCGAAGACGCTGTCGCCGAAGTCGAGATCGAAGCTGCCGCCGACGAAGCAGCTGCCGAAGAGGCAGTCGTCGAAGAAGCCGAAGAGATCACCGAAGAGGCAGCCGACTCCGCTGAAGGAGAAGAACAGTCCTGACCATCGGACTGACCGGGGGCGTAGCTGCCGGTAAGTCCGAGGCACTGAGCGCCTTTGGGCGGCTCGGCGCGGCCACTATCTCTGCCGATCAGGTCGTTCACGACCTGCTCGACAGGGAGCCGCTGCTGAGTCGCCTCAAGGAGCGCTGGGGCGAAGAGGTGGCGCCGGAAGGCAGGGTCGACCGTGCGGTGATCGGGGCCCGGGTCTTCAACGATCCGGCCGAACTCTCCTGGCTCGAGGCCCAGATTCATCCGCTGGTCGGCGGCGAGCTGCTCGGCTGGCTGGACGGTCTCGACCCCGCGACGAAGTTCGCGGTCGCCGAGATCCCGCTGCTGTTCGAGGGCGAGATGCACCAGCGCTTTGATCACACGGTCGCGATCGTTGCCCATGAAGACCTGCGCCAGGAACGGGCCCGTTCCCGCGGTCACGAGGGCGTGGAGGGTCGCGAAGCGAGGCAATTGAGCCAGTCGGAAAAGGCTGCCCGCGCCGACACGGTGATCGAGAACGACGGGACCCCGGCCGAGCTGGAGGCGAAGCTGGCAGCGCTGCTCGAATCCTTCGAGTCAGAGTTGACGACCGGCGGACAAAGCTAGTCTGTAAGGCCACCCCGAATGGCCCAGAACCGATACTCAACTTCGGGCGCCAGGCGCCGCCCGTCCCCGGCTCCGCGCTCGAGGGATGCCAAGCCGCGCACCGGCGCCGGCCGTGCCTTCCTGATCCTGGTCGGGCTGGTCATGGTCGGGATCGTCGCGATCCTGATCATCAGCGGCCTGGCGGGCAAGGGAATCAAGGAAGTAACTCTGCCGCTCAAGCATGAGGACGTAATCCGCCAGCAGTCGGAGGAAAAGGGGGTGGACGCAGCCCTGATCGCGGCGGTCATCTATTCCGAGTCGCAGTTCGTCGACCAGACATCGCATGCGGATGCCCGTGGATTGATGCAGATCACTCCCCAGACGGCCCAGGAGATCGAGAAACTCAGCGGCGGAACCACTTTCAGGCTCGAGGATCTCAGGGATCCGGAGCTGAACATCCGTTACGGCACCTTCTATCTGGCCCACCTGATCGAGATGTACGACGGCGACGTCGTGGCGGCACTCGCCGCCTACAACGCCGGGCCCGGCAACGCTGATGCGTGGGGCGGTGCCAGCATGACGATCGACGACATCACCTTCCCCGAGACCGAGGCCTATGTGAAGAAGGTGCTCGAGAAGCAACGCGAGTACAAGCACGAGTACTCCCTGGAACTGGGGTACTGATGAACCTGCGGACGATCGCACTCGCCGGTGCGGTCGGACTGGTTCTCGCCGACTCGTCGATCGTCGTTCTCGCCCTCCCGGAGATCTTTCGCGAGTTCGACACCAGCATCTCAGGGGTTTCGTGGGTCCTGATCATCTTCAACCTGGTGCTGGCCATCCTCGCCGTGCCCGCGGCTCACCTGGCCCGGCGCTTCGGTCCGGGCCGCTCGGCCGCACTGGGCCTGGCGGTCTTCGCCGGCGGCAGCCTGGTCTGCGGACTGGCGACAGGCCTCGGGCCCCTGCTTACGGGACGGGCCGTCCAGGCCGCCGGCGGAGCCGTCGCCGTCGTCGCTGCCCTTGAGCTCATGGTCTCGACGTTCGGTGACAACCGTCGGGCGATCGCTACCTGGGTCGGTGCCGGGGCGATCGGGGCTGCGGTCGGGCCGGGTCTGGGAGGCCTGTTGACCGAACTCGTTTCCTGGCAGTCGATCTTCCTCGTCCAGGTCCCGGTGGCGATCGTCGCGGGTGTCCCCCTCAAGGACATCGTGATCCAGGAAACCCGGGAGTGGAGGGTGCCGGACCCCGTAGCCGCCATCGACGGAAACAGGCCGCACCTGCCGGCAAACCTTGCCCTTGCCCTGGTCTCCGCATCGATCGCTGCGACCCTGTTCCTGATTGTGCTGATGCTGATCGAGGGCTGGTTGCTGACCCCGATCGAAGCGGCCCTGGTCGTCACTGTGCTGCCGGTGGCGGCGCTCATCGGCTCGAGGATCGGGCATGGCATCGAATCGGAGCGATTGCGGGCGGCAGCGGGCGCAATACTCCTCGCCGGCGGCCTGGCCGCACTGGGACTGCTGCCAAAAGCGGAGGTCTGGCTGGTGATTCCGCCCCAGATCCTCGCCGGCATCGGCCTCTCGCTGGTGCTGTCAGCGCTCACCGAAGCGGCCCTTCACGGACGCTCCTTTGCCGCAGTTCACGGAGGCTGGACGATCTCGGCAAGGCATATCGGGGTCGTGATCGGGCTCCTGATCCTTACGCCGATATTCACCAACCAGCTCGACCAGCAACGCGAGGCGGCGCTCGATGCCGGCACCGCGATCGTGCTCGACTCGTCGATCGACCCCTCCGACAAGATCGATCTCGGGGGAAGGCTGGCCGCCGAAGTCGAGAGCCAGGGGGAGCGGGTGCCTGACCTTTCACCGGCCTTCGACCCCTTGCCCACCGACCCTGTCGAGAGAGATCAGTACGAGGCGATCCTTTCCGGGATAGAGGAGCAGCTGCGCAACGCGGCCACCCGGGCCTTCTCGCTTTCCTTCCTGCTCTCGGCCCTCTTCGGGCTTCTCGCGCTGATTCCGATCGGGATGACGAGGAGGCTGGACCTGTGAGTCCCGAAGAGCCGACAGACGAGATCCCGGGCGGGTCGGAGGGGCCGACCGAGGTGACTCCTTCCGGGGAAGAGGCGACCGGGCGAATCCCGGAAGGAAACGAGAATCCGACCGAGGCGCTCCCGGAAGGCAACGAGAACCCGACCGAGGCGCTCCCGGAAGGCAACGAGAACCCGACCGAGGCGCTCGCCGGATCGGGCCAGGATCCGACCGAGGTGAAGGCCGCGGCGCCCGGCGGTTCTGGTCCCGCGGCTTCCGGAGTCCCGGGTGGAAACAAGGGCATCGGTGTGCTCGTGGCGGCGATCGTCGCATCCCTGCTGCTGGTAGGGGCGTACGTTGCGGCGGGCGGGCCGGTCGGCCCGGACGCGGCGGCGGATCCCTGCGACCCGCGTCCCTGGACCAATCCCGGCAACCTCGAGGAGACGGCCCAGCAGTTCGCACTTTCGGCTGCCGACGGGGCCGCCTGCGAGCTGGGGGTCAGCCGGGAGGAGTTGACCCGGGCAATCGCTGATGAACAGAGCCGGATGGACTTCATGGCAGAGAACGGCATCAGCGATGCCGAGCTTGAGGATGCCCTGAGGGCCGGTCTGAACCGTGCGGTGGATGACGCCGAAAATGCGGGTGCGCTCACGCCGCTCGCTGCGGCCGGCATCCGATTGGCGATCCGGGTCATGCCGATGTCGGTCATGCTCGGCCTGCTCGAGAACGCGGAGGGCGTGTTCAACGGTGATCTCGGATCCTTCGGTGGCATCGGGGACGCAATCGACGCGATCGGCGGCGGGGTGGACAATCTCGGATCCGGGAATCCGGACGACCCGCTGGGCGGCCTGGGCGACGCACTTGAACAGGCGCTGCCAGAGGGCACGACCGACGACCTTCAGCAGCTGATTCCCGAGGAAACGAGGAAACAGCTCGAGGAACAGGCCACCGACGCCCTCCAGCAGGGCCTGGACGACCTGTTGGGTCCCTGACCCGAGCGGTGAGACTGAGTCTTGCCCGTTGGTGAAACTGAAACTGTCCCCACGGTGAAACTGAAACTGCGGCGTAATCAGCCGTTTCCGGTTTCACCTGCGTTGCGGGTGGACAGCAGGACCAGAAGAATGAAGATCGGCTGCAGGGGAAGGCGCGCGTAGAGCGCCCATCTCGGAATCCCGGCTTTCGCCATACGCTCGACCTGGCCCCGGTCGATTGCCATGTGAATGTTGGCCGGGAAGACTGCTAGCAGCAGGGCGGTGAGCCACGGTCCGGCCAGTCGGGCAGTTGCGTCGGGCAGCATCGCGGCCCCGCCGACGATCTCCGCCACGCCGCTCACGGCAACCGCCTCCTTGTGCATCGGAATCCACGGCGGCATCATCGCGAGGAAGAACTTCGGTCGGCTGAAGTGCAGGATCCCGACCCCGATAAACAGCAGCCCCAATATCACCCGCAAGAGCTTCACACCGCGAGTGTATGCGAGTCCTCAGGTCAGGGAATGAAGCAGGTGATGTCGGTGAATGCCTCCTTGAAGGTCCAGCCGAATCTGACTTTCACGGTGTCTCCGGCGGGCTTGAACCAGAACCCGACCATCCCTCTCAGCGGCCCGTTCTTTACCTTGAACCGCTTGCCCTTCAGCGGCAAGAGTTTTCCGCTGCCCGGGCCTTGTTGCCCTGCCCAGACTCCGTGGCTCGCCCAGTATCTCCTGTTCGAAAGAATGCGCGTCTCACCCCAGTAGTTCGAACCGCTGCTCGTCCGGCACTCCATCTTCGTGGTCGGCGGTGGCACTGATCCGGTGGCAGCCGGAGCCAATGCGACAAGTCCGGTAACGACGGACAGGATCAGAGCTACCGGGATTGCCTTGGGCTTGCGCGTCGCTTCAGGCATGCTTCTCCCCCTTCGGGTCGTTAGCTCTACTTCGACACTATGCCGGTGGTTGCCGGGCGTCAAGGCGGACCGTACGGGTCGCTATCTTGAGCGGGTGGCCGAGTTCAGACTGAATCCCGCCTTCAAACCTCTGGCTGACCAGCCGGAGGCGATCGCCCAGCTCTCCGAGGGCCTCGATCAGGGAGAGAAGATCCAGACCCTGCTCGGTGCTACCGGCACCGGCAAGACCTTCACGATGGCAGGTGTGATCGCCGAAGCCCAGCGTCCGGCACTGGTCATGGCTCACAACAAGACCCTGGCCGCCCAGCTCTGCAACGAGTTCCGGGAGTTCTTCCCGGACAACGCGGTCGAGTACTTCGTCTCCTACTACGACTACTACCAGCCCGAGGCGTACGTTCCCGCGCAGGACCTCTACATCGAGAAGGACTCTTCGATCAACGACGAGATCGACCGGCTCCGCCACGCGGCAACGGCATCGCTTCTAGCCCGGCGTGACGTGATCATCGTCGCCTCGGTTTCCTGTATCTATGGCATCGGCTCCCCGGCGCTCTACCAGGAGCAGATGCAGCTGTTCAAGGTGGGCGAGTGGATCGATCGCGACAAGGTGCTGCGCAAGCTGGTCCGGCTGCAATACGAGAGAAACGACACCGTCCTGAGTCGCGGCTCTTTCCGGGTCAAAGGTGAAGTGCTCGAGATCATGCCCTCCTACGCCGAGTCCGCCTTCCGGATCATGCTCTTCGGCGACGAGATCGAGGCGATTCATCATTTCGACCCGCTCACCGGAGAGATCCTCGACGAGGTGCAGCACGTGTCTATCTGGCCGGCCACCCATTACGTGACCGAGGAGGACTCGGTCGAAAGGACCCTGGAGGCGATCAAATCTGAACTCGACCAGCGACTCGAGGAGCTCGAATCCGAGGGCAAGGAACTGGAAGCCCACAGGCTTCGGCAGCGGACTCTCTACGACCTGGAGATGATCAAGGAGACCGGCTTCACCTCCGGCATCGAGAACTACTCGCGACTGTTCGAGGGCCGGGCTCCCGGCACGCCGCCGCACACCCTGATCGACTACTTCCCGGAGGATTTCATCACCTTCATCGACGAGTCTCACCAGACAATCCCCCAGATCGGGGGCATGTACATGGGTGACCGCTCCCGCAAGCAGACCCTGGTGGACTACGGGTTCAGGCTTCCTTCTGCGATTGACAACCGTCCGCTCAAGTTCGAGGAGTTCATGGAGCGGATGAACCAGCTGGTGCTCGTTTCGGCGACACCGGGTGAATTCGAACGGACTGAATCGACGAGGGTAGTCGAACAGATCGTCCGTCCGACCGGGATCGTCGACCCGGAGATCGAGGTTCGCCCCACGGCCAACCAGATCGACGACCTGATGAACGAGATCCGGACGACGACCGAGGCCGGCGAACGCACGCTGGTCACGACCCTGACCAAGAAGATGGCGGAGGACCTGACCAACTACCTGGTCGAGCACGGGGTGAAGGTCCGTTACCTCCACTCGGACATCGACACCCTTGAACGCATCCAGATCATCCGCGAGCTGCGCCTCGGCGAGTACGACGTGCTGGTCGGCGTCAACCTGCTTCGGGAAGGTCTCGACATGCCCGAGGTTTCGCTGGTCGCAATCCTCGACGCCGACAAGGAGGGCTTCCT
>JRYG01011195.1_pt1 | contig 10178 bp, 11 predicted proteins | sample 235341 | NCBI WGS metagenome assembly JRYG01 (sample SAMN03074218, study PRJNA261478) | activated sludge metagenome | biome: Wastewater Treatment Plant; feature: Wastewater; material: Activated sludge; isolation source: activated biomass of a wastewater treatment plant treating hydrocarbon... ... | reverse complement strand
GAACCGGACAATCCAGTGAACACAACAAGGCTGTCCCTCGGGATCTCAATATCAATGTTCTTGAGATTGTGGACTCTGGCGCCTTTGACCAGTATCTTGTCGAGATTTGATGAGGGCATAAGTAATTAACTTAGTTTGGTGCCTGTGAAATTACAATGCACTAAACCGGAACCTGCACTATGCGTCAGTTCTTATGGCAATTGAATGTTCATTCAATTGGAGATAAATTGCGGCAAAACACAAATGATCCTTACCGTAAAAGATTTGTTGCCAAAATTGCTGACTGCATTGCTCATCAGCACGGCTTCGCTGTCATGCAATGAGGGGGACTCGCCGACAAATCCGTCTTCTGTCGAGTACACGCAGATTGATTTTGATGCGGCATGGTCCTCGGGCGGCAGCAGGATCGCTTTCATTCATAATGACCTAGATGCAGATCTTACCGGACTTTATGTGATGGATTCTTCCGGATTAAACAAGGCACAGATAGTTCAGGGAAATGTAACAAGTCCCGACTGGTCTCCTGCAGACACCGCCATAATATTCGAGGCTGGCGGCTCACTCTACGCTTACAATTTATTAAATAGTTCGATCAGAACTGCAGTTACCGGTCCGGGTGCGGCAACTGTACGCTGGAACCACAGCAATGGAAAAATCGCTTACATACAAAATTCAAAACTCTATGTTTCAAATTCAGACGGATCATTGCCTCTGCTGATAGATGAAGGATGTGCGTGGCCGTCCTGGACATCCAGCGATTTGTATTATTTTAAGCCGTCATACGGAAGCGGAGGGATACAGAACGGAGACAGCCTGTTCATCTATTTTCCGGCGCTTAATACAAGGCAATTCCTGCTTGCAATGTCTGAAACAGGATATTCAGCCAATACCCACCTGTCGGTTTCTGGAGCTGATGCATACTTCTCGAGAACATATTCGGATGCCAGCTCGTACATTTTTGATGCTCCCAATTCTTCCCCGCCCCTGAAGATCATAAGCTCACTGTCATATGCACCGGACATTGCAAGATCCGGGAGGCTGATATATACAAACAGAACAAGAGGCGACGGGAGATTATGGATCAGGGAGGTGAGCGGAGCTGAGAGGAAGTTGAATTACTGAGTACACTCCCTCAAACGGCTTGGATCATTGGCTGTGCAACAAGGACTGTCGTGGATCTTGATTCAGGCAGGCAGAACCCGACCAAAACTGTCCATTGGGGCGAAACCGGTGATTGTAACTCTTGGTCAATTTGCTTAAATTGCACTTTCCAAAATTGGTCCCATCGACTAGGGGTTAGGTCGTCACTCTTTCACAGTGAAAACACGGGTTCGAATCCCGTTGGGACCGCCAATTTTAAAAATGCGGGAATCTTCTTCCCGTTTTTTTGGCTATAAAATAGGACTTAAATAGTCCGCTTTAAACTTCCAATGATCAGATTTTCGAAGAAGGTCGAGTATGCATTGATGGCGATCAAGTTCATCAGCAGTTCGAGTCCCAGACTTGTGACAGCAAGGGAGATTTCCGAGAAGATCAATATTCCCTACGACCTCCTTTCAAAAATACTTCAGAGATTAAAGAGCGAAAATATATTATCTTCGACTCAGGGAACGCACGGCGGTTACCTTCTTGCCGAGAGTCCTGACAAGATCTATCTGAGTCAGGTAATGCAGGCAATGGATGCCGATAAGGCTCTTACAGAGTGTTTGGAAAGCGGGAAAGAAGGAGAATGCTGTTTGGAAGACACATGTTCCATTAAAACGCCGCTGACCAGGCTTCAGCAAGAAGTTGAAGAACTTTTCAAAAGCAAAACGATCTCAGATCTGGTTTAGCAGAATGCCTATGAAACTTCCGGTCTATCTTGATTACAATGCAACAACTCCGGTTGACCCGAGAGTGCTTGAAGAGATGATCCCTTACTTCTGTGAGAGGTTCGGGAATGCCTCGAGCTCAAACCACAAATTCGGCTGGGAGGCAGAGCAAGCTGTTGGAGTGGCCAGAAAAAGGGTTGCAGATCTTATAGGAGCTATTCCGCGGGACGTTGTATTTACCTCAGGCTCAACCGAATCCAACAACATCTCCCTGAAAGGCATAGCTGAAACCTATTCTGAAAAGGGCCGGCACATTGTAACCTGCACTACGGAGCATAAGGCAATCCTTGAGACATGCAAGTATCTCGAAGAACGCGGATTCGAAGTCACATATCTTGAAGTTGACAGCAATGGCTTGTTGAACACGGAGGAGCTTGAAAGGACGGTCACAGACAAGACGATCATAGTAAGCATTATGATGGCAAACAATGAGATAGGAACTGTTCAGCCCGTTGCGGAGATCGGCAGAATCTGCAGGAGCAAGGGTGCGTTGTTTCATACTGATGCCACACAGGCAGTAGGCAAGATTCCGGTGAATGTGGATGAAATGAACATAGACCTTATGAGCATCTCGGCACACAAGTTCTACGGCCCGAAAGGCGCAGGAGCTCTTTTTGTAAGGGGCAAGAATCCGAGAGTCACGTTTACGAAACAGACACACGGCGGAAGTCAGGAGAAAAGTCTCCGTGCCGGTACGCTCAATGTCGCGGGAATTGTAGGGTTGGGTAAGGCATGTGAGATTGCCGCAGAGGAAATGGACCATGAAATAGAAAGGCATGTGAAAATGAGGAACAGGATGATGAAGGAAGTTCTCGCGCTTGAGAACGCCTTGCTGAACGGACATCCCGAAAAGAGACTGCCGAATAACCTGAATTTCAGCTTTTCTGACATTGACATAAATGCCCTGATCGGTGACCTGCACGACCTGGCAATGTCAACTGGCAGTGCCTGCACATCTTCTTCCATGGAGCCGTCGCATGTGCTCACGGCTATTGGCAGGCCGCGTGAGCTGGCGGGATCATCATTGAGGCTGAGTTTTGGAAGGTATTCGACGGATGAAGAGATTGATTATGCCACCGAAAGGCTTGTCAGTGCAGTGAAGAGGCTGAAAGAAGAATCACCTCAATCAATAATTTCAAAAACAAAAGAAATCAAATAAGAATATCATGTCAGAGACAAAAGAATTCATTCCCGGCGTCAGCGAAGACATCAACGTGACCGAAAAAGCGGTGAAGGAGATCAGGAGGCTTATGGAAGAGAACAAAGTGCCCGCTGAGTATATGCTCAGAGTTGGCGTCAAAGGCGGCGGATGTTCGGGCTTCACATATACACTCGGGTTCGATCCCGAGGAAAGGCCGGGAGATAACATATATGAGATTGACGGCGTCAAGATAGTGGTTGACATGAAAAGCAGTATCTATCTTTCCGGTACGGAGCTTGATTATACAGACGGACTGATGGGCAAAGGATTCGTGTTCAACAATCCGAATGCCGTCAAGACATGCGGCTGCGGAAGTTCTTTCGGAGTTTAATACTGCCACTGTTCAGCTTTGAAAAAAATCGGCAGGCGTAAATTCATTCAGAGCACTGCATCCGGACTTGCATTGGCAAGCGCCGGGGGTATTACTTTGGGAAATGTCATTCAATCAAAAACTTTAAACCAAAAAGGAGATAAAAACAAAATGGCTTACGAATGGAAATTCAACAAAAGGCCTTACACAGATGAAGAAGCAAAGGAGCTTCTGAAGAACGTTATTGATGCCGAAACTTCAGACTGGCATTACAATACTCATCACAAAGGATATGTGACTTTTCTTAATAACATCGAGAAGGACCTGGAAACGGCTGACAGGTCAAAGGCAAACGGAAACTACAGTCAGGTTGGCGAACTCAAGAGAAGGTTCACATGGAATCACGCCGGTGCATTACTACATGATGTTTACTGGGAAGTAATGGGCGGCGACGGAGATACATCCAAGGGTCCTGAAGTAGTGGCTGCCATTGAAAAGGAATTCGGCTCAATTGACAACTGGAAAGCCGACTTTAAGGCAAGCGCCGTTGCGGCAAAGCTTTCCGGATGGGGAGTACTGACTTATGACGCGCTATACAGCCAGAGACTGATCAATGTACTCACGGACGAGCACCATTACGGCGCTATATGGGGAGGAATACCTATCATTTCACTTGATGTATTCGAGCATGCTTACTATCATAAGGACGGACCCGGAAGAGCAAGTTACATAGACAACTTCATAAACAATCTGCACTGGGGCAGGATCAACGACAGATACAAGAAGTTCGTTAAGTAACAACTGACCAGTTCAGCTCTGAGGGATCAAACTAACAGCCAGGCGACTATTTGAATACCAGATCTCTCATTGCATTCCTGTTTGCGGCATCAGTGCTTGCATTTTCATGCGGCATGGAAAACGGAAAGCAGAATGCAGTACAAAAGAACGACACCGAATTCACATGGAGGTCCGAACTCAAGATCACAGACATACCGGATACACCTATAAAAGGTTTGCTTGACGGCAAACCTTTTGAATTTAAGTATGTGAATTTTGAACAATGGCGCGGAAGCGGAGATAACGTGATCAACTTCTGCGAAGGTGTTCCCAATAACCCGTGCGGTTATGTTGAGGGTGGAAGGTCCATACATCTGATACATAAAGCGGGCAGTCTTGATACAAACGAGGTCCTGAAGGCTTCATTTGAAAAGAGCCTCGACGGGTATATCGCTTATTACGACACGACAGGCGCTTCAAGCGAATCCGGGATCGGTTCGATCCCTTGGAACTGTGCGCTTCAGATCACATCTATGACGGAGAAGACCGTGAAGGGCAAGATCATCATTTGTTTCAAGGATGACAAGAAGAGCTATATCTCAGGAAGCTTTGAAGCTCTGAGATGCTATAATTGACCTAAATCAAATTAACTGAATTAATGAGAAAACTCCTGTTACTGCTATTTTCATCTGCAATCATCTTCTCATCATGCGGTGATAAGAACGAAGAAACAACTGCGGACAAGAAATCGGAAGTGAAGTCAGGCTCAGAAGTTTCCAAAAACGAATCAGCAACAGAAGAAGAAAAGTCAAAGCAGGAACTTGCTTCAAAAGAAGAAGCAAACACCGATCCGTCATCAACGGAGAACAAGCAGAACGACCTCGGACTGACTCCCGGACTGCCGGGTGATTTTCCCAAAGATGTTCCCACTCCGAAAAACTCCAAGACGCTCGGTTCCCTGAATTCCACGGAAGGAACAGTTGTCACTTTCGAATCCACGGATCTGGTTCCCGACATCATCAACTTCTACAAGGAAGAAATGNNAAAACCTCGTAAGCGATAAGGGAGGAGTGCTGAACTGGAAAAAAGAAGGCAAGGAAGTGGGACTGATGATGGGGTACGACAAGGACAAGCAGATCACCTCGCTTGTTATTACATATAAATGACATTTAACGAACCATTGTACAACTTCCCGAAGGCTTAGACAAGCTTCGGGAAGTTTTTTATTTGAATGAACAAAGCGCTCAAACTTTTTCCTCTGCAGACTGTGATGTTCCCGGGATCGAGAATTCCCCTTCACATTTTTGAGGAAAGATACAAGAAGCTGATAGCCGATATGCTGGCTGATGACGGAACATTCGGAATAGTGCTGATGAATCAGGGCAGACTATCCGGAGTCGGAACTTCTGTAAGAGTTACTGAAGTGACAAAACAGTTTGAAAACGGAGAGCTTGATATAATTGTCACGGGCATCAGAAGATTCAGCATCAAAAGTTATGATGTCGGTGAGGACGGGCTTTATGAAGGAATGATTGAATATCTGGATGACAACAATCTTGATTTTGACCCGGATCTTATGGCCGGGGCAGTTGAAGATTACAATAAGATTGTAGATATGGCTTACAAAGGAAGCATAAGGCCAATTTCCCTGGACGAAGAAAGCATCTCGGACGGAATAAGGTCGGCATGTTTTCTGATGGCTGAAAAATGCGGGCTGGGGCTCGAAGAGAAACAGCATCTTCTTGAACTAGATGACGAGCAGAAAAGACTTGAATACATCAGGGAATATTTTGAAATGATCATTCCAAAACTCAAAGAGGCCGAGCGGATCTCTGACATCATCAGAAGCGACGGCTATCTGCAGTTACCATTGGGCAGGGAAGTATCAGCTGGGGATCTGAAGTCGGTTGTAATTTCAAGAACCGACAATATCGGTGATGTAATTCTCACATTGCCTTTGGTTCTTGAAGCCGGCCTATCATTCCCGGATGCCCGGATCCACTTTCTGGTCAGAAAGGGAATGGAAGAACTGTTGAGGCACAGTCCTCTGAGATTTGATGTTGCCGCAGTTGACATTCCGCTTTCTGTGCAGGAAATTACGGAGAAAGCCTCGCCGCTGAATGCAGATGCAGTTATATTTGCAAAGCCCGAATATGTTCTGGCAAAAGCATTCAGAAGCATGGGTACATCCGTAAGGGCAGGAACTGCTTACAGGTGGTATTCATTTATGTTCACACATAAGGTGAAGGAACACAGGAAGTTTGCCGAAAAGCACGAATCGGAATACAATCTCGGACTTCTCCGGGCGATCACCGGTGAAGAGAAAGTTCAACCGCTTCCGGAAAAACTGCTTGGCTACACAGAGGAGGAAGCGAAGAATTTCCGGCACAAGGCAATGTCACTCGGCATGAGCCCCGAATCGGAGTACATTGTGATTCATTGCGGAAGCAGAGGATCGGCAAGGGATATTTCTTCGGAACAATTCAGGAGTCTCGCAGGTAAGCTCAGTATGAAATTTCCCGGTTACAGGATTATCTATACAGGTACCGATCAGGAGAAGGAGAAAGTCAGGTCCTCTATTCCGGAGAATTGCACTGCATGCATTGACCTTTGCGGAAAGCTCACGCTCAGGGAGCTTATGATACTGATAGACAACAGCAGACTGGTTATCGCCAACTCTACAGGCCCGGCGCACATTGCAGGCGCATTCAACAGAAACGTACTTGCATTCTTTCCCAACAGCGCTCCGATGAATGATGTAAGATGGAGGCCGCTTGGAGAACATGTGTCAGTAGTGAAGCCGGCGAACGGAAGTGATGACATGACGCTCATAAGCACGGATACTGCATTGGAAGCCTGCTCTCTGCTGATCGGAAATTCAAACAAAAATTAACCATACAATTCAATATCATGACGAAGTCATTTTTGAAGTCGAAGATTTTCTTTCTTGTGCTGACCTTTGTATTGATCAGCATCAGCGCAGGCGCCCAGGATAAATTCAGAAAAGTTGAGAACAGGGCATTTAAAGAAGGCGAGAAGCTCACGTTTGAGATCAATTACGGGTTCATTACCGCGGGCGAAGCGATAATGGAAATAGCTCCGGCAACCGTTACAATGAACGCAAGAAAATGCTACGACATCACATTCAGGGTAAATTCCACGTCAAGCTTTGACCTCGTTTATAAAGTAAGGGACTACTACAAAACCTATGTTGATGTTGAGGGGCTGTTTCCATGGAGGTTCGAACAGCATATCAAAGAAGGAACTTATCAGCGGGATTTCGAAGCTATTTTCGATCAGCAGAATCACAAGGCAAAGACCTACACGGGAGAATCGGAGCCAAAGAAATTTGAAGGAGAGTTTGACATTCCTCCTTATGTGCAGGATGTGATGAGCGCTTTCTATTATTCAAGGACTGTTGATTACTCGAAGATGAAGCAGGGAGATGTATTCACGCTCGAGAACTTCTATAAAGACAAGACCTATCAGCTTAAGATAAAATACCTGGGCATTGAAACCATTGAGGTGCCTGCAGGTGAGTTCAGATGCATCAAGCTTGAACCCTTGGTTCAGGAAGGCGGATTGTTCAGAAGCGAGGGTTCAATACTCGTGTGGCTTACGGACGATCAGGTCAAGATGCCGGTAAAGGTCAAAACGCAGGTGCTGATCGGTTCGATAGATGCCGACCTTTCCAAATACACAGGACTTGCCGCACAGCTGAATTCAAAGAAATGATCTAAGCTCTTTTGCTGATGGAGATATCGGAGCTGTTCCATTCAATACAGGGCGAAGGCAAGAGAACCGGCCGGCCTTCGTTCTTCATAAGAACTAACTTCTGCAATCTGAGATGCAGATTCTCCGGAGGAAATCTTTGCGACACTTCCTACACAAGCTGGGATCCTGCTGACTCTCACAATATTGGCAGGCTAAGCATCGCTGAAATCCTGGCCGAGTATGAGAAGGTGAACTGTACGGATGTGGTGATCACCGGAGGAGAGCCTGCCATGCAGGGAGAAGAACTTAATCAGCTTACTGCCGCGATCAAAAGGTCAAACAGCAATGCTTTCATAACTCTTGAAACGAACGGAACATACTTTGGAGAATTTGCGCCAGACATAGATCTTGCAAGCATAAGCCCAAAGCTGAGATCATCTGTGCCTTACGGAAGCAAGTATGAATCGATGCATCTTGCGAATATGAAGAACACCGGATCTCTCATGAGCTTTGCGGAGTTGCACAGGGCCGGGAAGATCGACATACAGTGGAAGTTCGTTTTCACATCGGATGCAGATCTGCCTGAGATAATGGAATATGAAAAGGAATTCGGAATTCGCAGGGAGGACATTTATCTTATGCCCGAAGGCATTTCACGCGGGGAGCTTGACATGAGAAGAATGGCCACCGCGGAAGTATGCATAAGGCACGGTTACAATTACACCGACAGACTGCACATCATTCTCTGGGGAAATAAACGGGGAGTCTAAAATTCGATCCTGCAGTTCAGTGTGTATGTGCCGTCAGGCAGATATCCCACACTTGCGGCTTCGATCAACGGCAGTCCAGAGCCGGAAATAAAGTGATTCAGTATGTCAGCCGCGGCAACAGACCCTATCACAACCGGCAATCCCGGGCTCTTGACCCTTTCATCAGGCCTCGGGCTTTGGTTGAAAAGTTTGTCTTTGGCAGGGATGATCTCACTTCTGAGGGAATAGATCAGCGCTGCAGAGCCGGCACCTATCAGCATTCCGCAAAGAACATCAGAAGGATAATGAACTCCCCAGTATAACCTCCCGAGCGAAGTAACTGCGGCATATACAAAAGACCCCGAAATGATCCACGGTTCATCAGGATACCGGAGCGTAAGAAGTGTTGCAATAGTGAATGATGCTGAAGCATGTCCCGACGGAAAAGAATATGTGCCCGCAACCGAAGTGGTTTCGCTGAGCTGAACGTTATTTAGCGAACGATAAGGCCGTGGCCGCTTGACTGTTTCCTTGAGCGCTTGCGTAACTCCGAAGTTCAGCGCTTCGGAAAGGAAAAGCAGCACGGAAGAGTTCTCATCGTATGCATTGTCGTTTATCCTGGCGGATGCGTATAAACCGACCGGAAGCAGGGCGGAAACGGGGACTATTGAACTGTTTGTCACGCTGACAATCGAGTTCACTGCAGGGCTCTGAATGTTATTGAAGGTCCGGAAAAGGCTGACATCCAATGACGACTCAGAAACTTTCTGCGGCGATATCTTTGTCCGGAACCTGTGTTGAGCATTGCCTGCCTGCACGGAAAAGAGAAACACAATTGCGAGCAATGTCAGTTTCACGTCCGGCTGTCAGATTCCTTCGAGGGCTTTTTCGATGTCATCCATCAGATCTTCGCAGTCTTCGATTCCGACTGAAAGTCTTACAAGCCCGTCTGTAAGTCCGAACTTTTCTCTCAGTTCCTTTGGCACACTGCCGTGAGTCATCGAAACCGGATGGCAAACCAGCGACTCCACTCCTCCGAGTGACTCGGCGATCTGGAATATTTTCAGTGCGTTGCAGAAGTTCACGGCTCCGTCATATGAACCCAGCTCGATTGAAATGATCCCTCCGAATCCCCGCATCTGTGCAATTGCTGTTTCATGCTGCGGATGGGACTTCAGCCCGGGGTAATAAACCTTCTGAACCTTCTTTTCACCGGAAAGGCGTTCGCTGATCGCGACTGCGTTCTCGTTGTGGGCTTTCATTCTCTGCGCAAGTGTCTTTGTAGACCTCAGAACGAGCCAGCAGTCAAACGGAGAGGGAACAGAGCCGATTGAATTCTGCAGGAACTTCAGCTTCTCTGCAACAGCATCGTTCGAGGTAATGATGCATCCGCCGATCACATCGCTGTGTCCGTTGATGTACTTCGTTGAACTGTGAACCACCATGTCAATGCCAAAGTCGAGCGGGTTCTGGAAATACGGACTCATGAAAGTGTTGTCAACGCAAGTAAGAATTCCCTTTCCGGAAGCGATCTTCTTCAGAGCCTTGAGATCGGT
>JRYG01000957.1_pt1 | contig 10182 bp, 6 predicted proteins | sample 235341 | NCBI WGS metagenome assembly JRYG01 (sample SAMN03074218, study PRJNA261478) | activated sludge metagenome | biome: Wastewater Treatment Plant; feature: Wastewater; material: Activated sludge; isolation source: activated biomass of a wastewater treatment plant treating hydrocarbon... ... | reverse complement strand
CGTTTAATGAAACGCGGCCTTTTGCTAAAGAAGGTGGGAGAACGAATAGAGGCGGACAAGGAGATACTAGGCCGTTATTCAAATCTTTGGAATACCTCAAACTCGAATTACTTCCTTTGGAAGAACGGAATAATATCCTAACTTCATTTCAAGCTTATTTGGTCGAACGAGTTAGGGATTTCCACAACCGTCAAAAATTAAAATTAGTATTTGACCCCAAACTTTCAACATGGCAAATCATTCACAACCTTTTTGAAACATCAAATAGCGAGGGAAAAGCTGGATATGTTTCACAACATTTAGTAGGCGCGAAATTGCAACTTCGATTTCCCCATTTGGAAGTATCCAATGAGTCGGCAAGTACTGCCGACAGACCTACGAACCGTCCTGGGGACTTTACGATAGGCAACACCGTTATTCATGTTACAGTTTCTCCGATGGAAGGGGTTTATAAAAAGTGCCAAGAGAATATTAAAGAGGGACTTAAAGTCTATTTGATTGTCCCTGATGGAAAGCTTGCAGCCGCCCGCCAGCTAGCTGAACAATATTGCAATGGCCAAATCGCTGTAGAGTCGCTCGAATCATTTATTTCCCAAAATATTGAAGAAATCAGTGCGTTTACAGCAGACAAACTCAAACATAGCCTTGTAAACCTGATTAAAATCTACAATGAGCGGGTAAATTCCGTCGAGGTGGATAAATCCCTTATGATTGAGCTTCCTTCCAATTTGATAAAATATAATGACTGACGTTTTTACATCTGAAAAGCGCAGCGAGATTATGCGCCGTGTCAAATCCAAGCGCAACAAATCAACTGAATTGCGCCTTATCTCATTCTTTAGGATAAATGGTATAAAAGGTTGGAGGCGTAACTATCCCATTACTGGAAAACCTGACTTCGTGTTTCCTAAGCTCAAAGTTGCCATTTTCACCGATGGATGCTTTTGGCATGGACATGACTGCCGGAATACCCGTCCTGAACAAAATAAAGACTACTGGGCCAAAAAGAGAGAGCGAAATATCACAAGAGATAAGGAAGTTAATGATACCCTTTCCCGAAAAGGTTGGCATGTTATCAGGATTTGGGAATGTGATCTTAAGAAGGGAAGATTCGAATCAGAACTTCTTAAAATTCTTATCTATTAAAAAGACTTCAATTTTTCGGCAAGCTGAAAACAAACAATAAGCCCTCATAAGCAATTAACTTACAAGGGCTTAATATATGTTTTTTTTTAAAATTCTTAATCTTGGTAAACAAATCTTTAGAGTAAAAGAAAGACGCCTTAAGTCCGCTATCTTTTCACTAATTTAGTTAACTTCAGTTCCTTATCGGCGCCATTCACCCTTACCAAATACACTCCCGCCGGAATGCCCTGCAAATCCAACTCCACTAATGGCGTATCACCAACTGACAGCGTCTGCAGCAAAGTGCCGCGGCCATCAATCAACTGTACCGACAATACCCGGCCCTGCCATGGGGACAGGTTGACAAAAGGGGTTGTACTTGCCGGGTTGGGATATACTTCCAACGCTTCGACGGCCGGAGCCGCTTCGGGCCGCTGAGCCCCCCCGGCCAGCGGTAAAACCGCATTTTGCCCGGGGTCGCAGAGTTGATACGTGTCGTTGACACAATTCAGCAATTCGAGCAGATGGGGCAGGTGCGGCGGACCGATAATGTTGCCCAGGCCCAAATTCGTGAGCTTCATCAAGTCGGTAATCGTGTAAAAACTGGTCATGTATTGATACAAAACAGGATGGATATTACAACCCACCTCCGACAAGAGCGTATTGCCAAACGCCGGGTCAATGCGGAGTTTGAGACTGAGCAGCAACCCTTGTCCCAACAGGGGGTTGACAAAATGCCCTTCAGGGTCGAGCGGGTTGGGGCCTATGCCACAGTCGGTGGTAGCAGTTACCCGGGCGCGCACCAGTGATGTTGGAGTTGCGCCGGATGCCGGAATCCATTGCCCCAGACAATGGGCCACATCAGGGCCAAGGCTGAGCGAGTGCTGCCAGCCGCCGAGTATCAGCGGATCGGCCTGGCCGTCGCCGTTGATATCCATGTCAAGCGCCGTTTCTATCAAGTCGATGGTCGAGCTGGTGATCACTTGCTCACAAGTAGTGGTATTGTCGCAGGCATCGCTTGCCGTCCAGGTGCGCACAATGGTGCAGTCCCAGTTGCAGTCGCTGCCGGTGACAACGTCGCTGTAAATCACGCTTATAGATGAATTGCAGGCATCAAGCACATAGGGTTCCCCCGTCGCAGATGGCGAAAAATCGCCTCCGCAGGAGATATTGGCTGCCGGCGGACAGGTTATATCAGGCCCTGTTTCGTCTTTGACCATAATCGTTTGGGGGTAAGACCGGGTATTGCCGCAGCGGTCCGTAACGATCACCGAGCGGGAAATGATGTATTCAAAATCGGTACACGACCCGTTATTGGTTTGGGTGGTGGTACTGATCAAAGCGATTTCGGGATTAGGGTCGCAATTGTCGGATACTTCGAGTTGCGGCAGGTCGGGAATCGGATCGCCGCAGCCCAGTGCGAGGTCGCCCGGGCAATTCAGGCATTCGGGCGCTTCCTGGTCTTTTACTACGTTGATGAGTTGAATACAATTGGAAATATTGCCGGCATTATCGGTAGCCGACCAGGTGCGCGCCACCTGCTGTTCGTCGGCACAGCTCAACGAAGTAACATCGTCGCTATAGTCCAGCCCCATCACGCCGCAGTTATCGATGGCTGTTGCAAACCCGGTAGTTTCCGGCGACAGGTCGGCGCCGCAGGTCGTAGCTACGCCGGGGCAGTTAACAACCGGCGACAATGGGTCGCTTACGGTCACAATCGCTGTACAATTGCTGCTATTGCCGCTTGCATCGGTCACGGTGAGCGTCACCTGTTGCGCGCCGGCGGCGGCACAGCCGAAATCCTGTATATCAATGGATATGGAAGCAAGTTGGCAGTTGTCGACCGAGCCGTCGTCGACATCGGCAGCGCTAATCGAAACTTGCCCGGCGGCATCAAGCGGGGCCGAGATATTGCGACAACGGGCTTCCGGCGGCGTCTGGTCGGGCACAAAACCCACTTCAATGGTATAATCGCTGGCACAACCTCCGGCATCAATCACCGACAGTGTATAAGTGCCGGCCGGCACGCCGGCGAGGTCCTCCGTTGTAGCGCCGGTGTTCCACAAAAAAGTAAAACCGGGCCCGGCCGTGAAATCAATAGCCCCGTCTGAGGCATTGGGGCAGGAAGCATCAGTAACCACATAAGGAATTGACTCGGTGGCGGTTACGCTGTTGATACATACGCGTTGGTTGTTAACAGCGGCGCCGGTAGCTGCGGTGAAACCCCAGAAGACCTGCGGATTACCGCCGAATATATCGGCTACAATATCGCCGTTGTATGTCAATTCTATCATGCCGTCGAAATAAACGAATAGCGTCTTGAGCGTGGCATCCCACTGAATGGTCGTGGTATGGTCAAGTCCGTCTTCAATATTGCCCATCAGCGCCAGGCCGGTCAAGGCAAAAGGAGGCTGGTGAACGACGGAACCGTTTTGTTGAACCGAAATATGGTCGTCAAAGGGATCGCCCACGTTGCTGTTCGTCCAGGTGTCGTATTCAACGGCCAAAGAAGGGGTAATACCTTCGTAACCCAAACCGCCGCCCGAGCTGCCCAGTCCGGTACACAAGGGCTGAAAAACGAAGGCAATGCCGTCGGCGCCGTTGCCGTTAAGGGTTCCAAAATTCAGGGTTGCCTGCACTTCAAAATCAAAGCTGAGGTCTACCTTGTTTTGCGACCAAACGGAGCCCGCCTGGGTGGTCAAGGCAGGCGTGAGCAGAAAACAATCGCTGCCCTGCGATACTGCACTGCCGTTGGCGACATATACCTGCGAAAGCAATAAAGCGGGCATCAGCAGTACATAACACAATGTAAGTACGACATTAAGCGTGAAAGCTTTTTTCATAGGGTTCAGGTGTTTATATGAAAAAAATGGAAAACAATATCCGGCGAATGCCAAGGGGGGAGGGAATCGGATACAGCCGGCGGCGAGCCAAATATAAAATTTTATTTCATATTTTCATCAACAAAAAAAACCGCTTCGCTTGCGCGAGGCGGCTTTAGTGATCCCGATGGGATTCGAACCCATGACTCCTTGATTAAAAGTCAAGTGCTCTACCGGCTGAGCTACGGGATCTTTTGGGGCAAAAATACCCCTTCTCTCAAAAGCGTTGCAAATATAGGGGTTTTTCCATTATAGCCAAGAAAAGGAACACTATTTTTTATCAAATAGTTCCGTTCCGTCGACGCTTTCGGTGAGGTAAGCTTCCGGTTGAATACCGGTATGGAGCAAATAATAAGCCATCGCCTGATCGATAAAATCCTGGATGCGATTTTTGTGCACGAGGTTGATCGTGCAGCCGCCGAAGCCCCCGCCCATGACGCGCGCGCCGATGACGCCTTCGAATGACCGCGCAAAATCGACGAGCAGATCTATTTCGGGGCAACTCACTTCGTACAGATAGCGCAGCCCGTCGTGGGTTTCAAACATAAGTCGGCCCAGTTCCATGATGTCGCCGTTGCGCAGCGCTGCACAGGCCGCCATCACGCGGTTATTTTCGGCAACTACGTAGCTGGCCCGGTTGTATACCACCGGCGATAGCTGGTGGCGACAGGCTTTGAGTTGATCGGGGGTCAGGTCGCGCAGACTGCCCACGCCGGCCACGGCGGCAGCCTCGCGGCATTCTTGTACCCTGGCGACGTATGCGGAAGAGGCCAGTTCGTGATGCACCCTGGAATTGAGCAAAACGACCCGGTAATTGCCGGTATCAAAGGGGATATAAGCATATTCAAGCGAACGGCAGTCGAGCAGGATGAGTTGGCGTTCTTTGCCCATCAGACTGGCAAACTGGTCCATGATGCCGCAGGGAATGCCTACGAAGGTATGCGAAGAGCGCTGGGCCAGCTTCGCCAGCGCTTCGCGGCTATACCCAGCGTCAAACAGGTTGTTCAAACTCCAGGCCAACCCGCATTCGAGCGCCGCGCTCGAGCTCATACCGGAGCCGATAGGCAGGTTGCCGCCAAAAGCGCAATCAAAGCCGCGCACAGCTTTGCCGTCGTTGATAAATTGCAGCACAATACCCATGAGGTAGTTGGCCCACAATTTGGGCCCCGGCGTGAGCTCGCCAATCCTGGCGCTGTACTCCTCGTGGATATCGCAAGCCAAAAAGCGGCATTCATCCGTACCGTTTTCAGCTACCGCAAAAAACAGGTATTTGTCAATGGCGGAAGGCAACACATAACCGTCGTTGTAATCGGTATGCTCGCCAATAATGTTGATGCGGCCACAGGCCCGCACCCATTGCGGTTGCCCGGAAAACCGGCCTTCAAAGGCCGATTGTACCCTGGCGATTGCCGCCAAATCAGAAGCGGAGAACTGTGACATTTATGTAGATTTATGCGACCGTGCGACTTTGCGACCGTGCGACTTTGCGACTTTTTTGAGTGACCATCACAACAATCAACTGCAAGGGATCGCCCCCTCGCCCCCTCGCCAAGTCGCCCCCTCGGCCGGCTACTCGCTCATATCCATATTGTGGAAAACGTTCACCACATCGTCGTCGTCTTCCAGTTTTTCGATTAGCTTGATGACGTCTTCGACTTCATCTTCTCCGATCGACTTGGTAAAGGTGGGCAGGCGGACCAATTCGGCGCTTTCCACTTCGATATTGCGTTCTTCGAGGGCTTTTTGCATAGCGCCGTAGTCCTCAAAAGCAGTTTGCAATACAACGTGTTCATCTTCGGCCTGCATTTGCTCCAGGCCGTGATCGATGAGTTCCAGCTCTAGCATTTCGAGGTCGAGTCCTTCCGTTTTTACTTTAAAAACCCCTTTGCGGGTAAATATATTTTTCACTGAACCCGAAACGCCCAGCGAGCCTCCGCATTTCGAGAAGATCGCGCGGATATTGGATACTGTGCGGTTGGTATTGTTAGTAGCGGTCTCCACCATAATAGCTACGCCATGGGGCGCATAGCCTTCATATACGATCTCGTCGTAGTTTTCGGCGTCTTTCGACGAGGCTTTTTTGATGGCGCTTTCTACGTTGGCCTTGGGCATATTGGCCGTCTTGGCGTTTTGGATGGCAATTCGCAAGCGGGAATTGTAGTTGGGGTCGGCGCCGCCTTCTTTTACGGCGATGGCAATTTCCCGCCCGATGCGGGTAAACGCTTTGGACATATTCGCCCAGCGTTTGAATTTGCGTTCCTTGCGGTATTCAAATGCGCGTCCCATATTGCTGAGTTGTAGTTCTGTTTAAAAAAGCGGTGCAAAGTTAACTACCTGTTGGCAGTTAAACAAATGATTTATCAGCGGGATGCACAGCGTTTTGATGTGGGTTATCCACCTTCCATTAACTGGGCGTATTTTTTCTTAACGCTCCTGAAAAAGTACTGCAACAGCGTTTTTTCTTCAATTATGATGACGGCGGCGCCGCTGAGTCCGGGAAAAAGGCGGCTGTCGAGTTTTCCGAGGTCGGTAAGCCGGATTTTTATGTTGTAGTTACCCGACTCATCGGGGGTGAGGCTTTGTTCGGCGATACGCCCCCTGACTATGCCCCATTCGTAAAATGGGAAAGAAGCCACTTTCAGGTGACATTGCTGCCCCCTGTTCAATTTACCGGCGGAAGCGGGCGGGCACTTAATAAAAGCATAGTTGGGTTGCGCGCCGGGAGAAATTTTCAGCAACGTAGCGCCGCTTTTGATCTCTTTTTCGCCTTCAAATACAAAAGAAATATTGCCCTGGTATGGCGCCACCAGCACCAGCTCGCCATTAGTGATTTCAAAGGGGCCGAAGGTATTGACCATTTTCTGATAAACCAACTCATGCCTGCGTTTGTAGCCTGTGGCGTCATTGGCGGCATTGGCTTCGATGACGGCTATTTCGTCGACTGCGCCGGCGCTTTCCAGCCTGATTTTTTCTATGGCGGACAAGATAGCTGCACTGTCGAGCCGGAATTGGTTTTGCGCCTTGTTCCACTCGTCACCCGCCCGGAATGCTTCGTTTTCTTTTTGCTGGAAATCCAGGCGGGATACGGATTTGTCTTCCCATAACTGCCGGTTGATCCGCTCCTGCTCTTTGGCGAGTTCCCATTCGAAGCTCAGCTTTTGAGACTGGGTCTTCCAGTTGTTATGGATGTATACGTATTGTTGTTTCAACTCGGCAATGCGAATGTCGTTTTGTTGAAGAGCAGCCGTTAATATCTCTTTGCGTTTTTGTGCCGACAATTTCCCATACTTGTCAAAACGCTGTTCCTGCTCTTGCGATTCGTTGAAGGCATGGATCATTTGGGCGATTTCAGGGGAAGATATGTGCGCCAGTTTTTGCCCCAACAGCACTGGGTCGCCTGGCTTGATATAGCTTTTTGTCAGATAAACTGGAAATGGAAATTTGTAAACGGCTTCTTGTTGTTCTGCTTTCAGCACGAAGGGCAATTCAATCTGATCAGGAAAACGAACCAGTGCAGCGACGGCGATGAGCACGAAAAACAAACCCAGCGAAACGTAAAACATGCGGCGGATCAAACCGCTGCGGTAATCCCTCACGGGCACGTCTTCTTCCCAATACAAGCGCTGGTATTGCTGGGGTTCGAGGTTGTAGGGCGGGTTATTTTCCATAACGCATTTTATTAATATGCCACATACGTTTTCATGAAATTGGCATAAATGCCTTCAGCTCTGCTCATCAATTCGTGGTGGGTTCCTTCTTCTGCAATTTGCCCCTGATCGACGACCCATATCCTGTCGGCATTTTTGAGGGTCTGTATACGGTGGGCGATACTGATAATGGTTTTGCCTTTAAAGTGCGATTTGATATTCTTCATGATCTTGAATTCGGATTCTACGTCGAGCATGCTGCTGGCTTCATCGAGGATGATCACATCGGGATTGCTGAGAAACAACCGCGCAAAGCCGATTTTTAGTTGTTGGCCGCCCGATAAATTTGACCCCAAATCGCCTATTTTATAATTATAACCCAAATATTGAGCGGCAATAAAGTCGTGAAGATCGGCAAGTTTGGCCGCTTCAATAACCTCTTCCAGACTGGCATTTAAATTACCGTATTGAATGTTTTCGCGAATGGCGCCGTTGAAGATGTATATATCCTGCGGAAACAGGAATATTTTTTTTCGCAATACATGGGGATTGATTTTTTGCAGGTCGACGCCGCCCATTTTGATCTGCCCCTCGTAGCCCGGATAAAGATTCAGCAACATTTTGACAAGCGTGGTTTTTCCCGATCCGTTCCTGCCCGCAATTCCGATGTGTTCTCCTTTTTGTATGGTGCAGTTGATATCTTTCAAGACATATTCGGGTTGGCTCTTCAGGTATTTAAAATTGAGATTTGTCAGGCTGATGGGGAATGTTTCGTAGTCGTTTATTTTTTCAATTACCGAACTGTTTTCGCTCTCCTGCAAAAAGACGTCGTTGAGCCGGTTTAAACTCACCGATAGCTCCACGAGATTAAACCATACGAGGGATAAATTATTCAAGGAATTAAGCACAATGATAAAAATAGAAGTGACGGCGAGGTATTGACCGATGGTAATTTCCTGGTTGAACGTCATATAAGCGCCCGTCCAGAAAACAGCCACCTGGCTCATAAAATAAATGCTTTTTTGAACGGAGTGCAACAGCGCGCTTTTTCGCTCGCCGTCCATCACTACATTAAGCGTTCGCTTGAATTTATTTTTCCACTGCCAGAATTTGAAATTTTCAATAACCAGAAGTTTTACCGATTGCATTCCCAATAAGGTATCCAAAAAATCGCCGAGGGTTTCGAGATTTTTATAAAATACTTTATAGATCAAGGCCCTGATTTTGGGCGTATAAATAACAGTGATTGTAGCGTATAGCAAGACAAAAATTAAAGCCAGCAACCCAAGTTTGGTATTGTAAAATATTAATAGCGGCACATACAGCAATATAAAAAGTAAATCCACAACACTTTCAATAACAGAAGGATTGACCAACTGCCGGATGGTGATGTTTTCCTGGAACCGCGCCATAAAGTCTTCTCTTTTGTTGCGGTCGTAGAAATCCTGGAACAGGGAAATGAAGTGTTTGAAAAAATGACTGAAAAAGTTGAGTTCAAAATGTACCCGCATGTGTACCAATAATATATTGCGGACGTACATGATCATTATTTGGGTGATAAATGTGGCAATCATGCCAAAAAGTATCACCATGAGTAGTTTTTTGTTTTGGTTGACCAACACCGCGTCAACAATCGTTTGCGTAAAAAAGGGGATGGCCAGACCCAGTAACTGGAGAATGGCCGTTGCAACAAGGATTTGCCCTATCACGCCTTTCAATGCAGATAATACGGGGCGATAAAATTTGCTGTACAAAGATTTCCGGCCGGCGAGGAATTCCTGTACCGACTCTTCCAAATCTTTATTTTTAAAAATATCAGGCGTGGGTTCAACTGTCAAAACAATACCGTTCCATTTTTTTAAAAATTCTGTCTTGCTGAGTTTGTCTTTGCCATAAGCCGGGTCAGCAATCCAGACTTCGTCTTTGGTTACTTTGTAAATAACAATAAAATGGACGCCGCTATAGTGGGCTATACAAGGCAATTTGATTTCAAACAGGTGCTCGTACCCCATTTCGTAAGCATCGGCATTAAATCCAAATTGTTGGGCCACTTCGGCGAGGTTATACAAATTTACGCCTGCCGTAGTGACCTCTGCCAGTTTGGAAATGAGCGGTTGTATGTTGTAATACCCGTAATACTTGAAAATCATGGCCAGGCAGGTAGGCCCGCATTCCATCATGCCGGTTTGCTGTATATACGGGAATGGGCGGTCAATTGTCCATTTCATTTTCCGTTGGTTGCAGGTGAGGGTTTATCTTTCAGGTATGTTCGGCCATGCCCGCTGTGCCGGGGTGAAGGCGGCTTAGTTCAAAAATATGCCGTTACTTAAACCGCCCGGCCCGCCCGAAACAGTAGCCATCTGGCTTTTACCCAGTTTTTTCATGGTTTTGTCTTTTTGTTGTGAATGCCTGCTCTATTGCGGGTTTTCGGCGGCCCCCGGTAAGTAGTTGTACACTATTGCAAGTTTGGCCCACCAGCCTGAATAGACGCAGCTTGCGTTTTATTAAGCTTTTTCATGGCTTTGTTT
>JRYG01014272.1_pt1 | contig 10188 bp, 9 predicted proteins | sample 235341 | NCBI WGS metagenome assembly JRYG01 (sample SAMN03074218, study PRJNA261478) | activated sludge metagenome | biome: Wastewater Treatment Plant; feature: Wastewater; material: Activated sludge; isolation source: activated biomass of a wastewater treatment plant treating hydrocarbon... ... | reverse complement strand
AGTGAGATCATTCTCGCATAGTTCATTCTTTTCGGGCCTATCACCCCAATGTTTCCCTTTACATCACCCATGCTGTAAGATGTTGTAACCACGCTGTAATTCTTCAGCTTCTCGTCCTCATTCTCGCTTCCGATCGTGATCATCATGTCATTATCCTTCTGCGGAGTGTTGTGAAAAATGTGAATTACAAGATTCTTGTCCTCGGCAAGCTCTATAATGTCCTTGAAATTCCTTGGATTGCCGAATTCGGGCTGAAGGATCACGTCTCCCGTCCCTCCGACGAAAATATTCTTTCCCTTTTCTTCTTCATAGGTGATCTTCTCTATTGTGCCGATCAGTCTGTTAAGCACAAGATTGTCCCTGTTGCGCGGATCGAATTTTCCCGGCGGATTCAGCTCCTTTATTTTTCCGAGCGCCATGCCGCTGTATCTTTCATTGAAAGAAGAAGCGATATGGTCCAGTTGGTTTTTGGGAATGTCGCTGTCAAACTCCAGTATCACAGTCCTCACGATGCCGGAATGCACGTTGAGCACTACAAGTATCTTGTTTGATGAAAGCTTCACAAACTCTAGCTTCTCGAATATGCCCTGCGATATTATCGGCTCAGACACCACCGCAATCAGCTTTGCCACTTTTCCCAGTATCCTCGATGTTTCCGCAAACAGGTTTTCCTTTTCCGTGAGCGTCATATTGGCTTCTTCAAGTCTCGCCTTTATGCTTGACTCATCCTCGGGATTGATCCTTTCACGCTCCATCAGAAGATCGACATAATATCTGTAGCCTTTGTCAGTGGGCACTCTTCCTGCAGATGTATGCGGTGTACCAAGCAGGTCCATTTCCTCAAGGTCGCACATCACGTTTCTGATTGTTGCCGATGACAACTGCAGGTCCGTCTGTTTGGATACACTTCTCGAACCCACCGGATTGGCGCTCTTTATAAAGTTCTCCACCACATACTTGAGAACTTCCTTTTCCCTGCAAAATAGGAATTTGGGGAAATTCGAATTTCCTTACCCTGCCTTCGAATCAGCCGCCTGCACTCTCATTTTCCCTGTATCCTGCTGAGGTTCCTCACTGTAACGTCAATATCCTCATCAAGAAAATGCCTTGCCATTTGCCTTGCCCTCCTGATCTCCGAATCGTCAATATCCGCATAGATAATATCTTCCTCAAAGAACTTTGCCGCGGCAATCACATTTCCAAACGGATCAACTGCTTCGCTTCCGCCCCAGAAATTTACTCCGTCCTCGTAGCCGACACGGTTTGCAAAAAGCATATAAGATGAAAGCAACCTCGCATACGACCTGTGATGCTCCGTATTTATTGTGTAGTTTGAAGGAATTTCCGAACTGTCCGTAAGCTTTGTTGGAGATGCCGCAATTCCTATTATTATCCTGGCACCGTCCATTGCCGCTATGTAAGGCAGTGACATGTGCCATAGATCTTCGCACACAAGTAACGCCGCTTTGCCGAATTTTGTTTCATGCGCCCTGCAATCCCTGCCTCTCGAAAAATGCCTGAACTCCTCAAACAATCCGTAGGTGGGGGGATATACTTTCCTGTGTGTAAACCTGAGCTCGCCTTCTTCGAAATACGCCGCAGAGTTATAGAGCGCATTGTCCTCAGCTTCTTCAACAAGCCCGCATACTATTGATATCTTCCTGCTCATTTGCCTTATACGGGAGAGAAGTTTGGTCTTGAAAGGATCGACCGCAATCTCCGTGTTTATGTCCTTGAGCGAATAGCCGGTAAGCGACAGTTCGGGAAATACGATGATGTCGGCTTTTTTTGAGACCGCTTTTTCGCAGTACTCAAGATGCTTCCTGATATTTTTTTCGAGATCGCCGAGCACACATTCGATCTGCGCAATTGCTGCTTTCATGAAGTTGCCTTATGATAAAGTTTTCTTACAGCCCCCGATGCCTTCAGCGCCTTACCCATCAATGCGTTTTGCACCGGCCTGTCAAAATGTTTACTGAAATAGCGGATGCAGTCTTCGTTCCATGCATCTATCATCTCAGTCCGCCTCTTTTTCACGCTCGCCCCCTTTTCATGATACATTACGGCTTTCGGCGTGAACATGATCCTGAATCCATTTTCGTAGATCCGTTTGCAAAGGTCAACATCGTTGAAGAACATCACAAACTGCTCATCGAATCCTCCAAGTTTGCGGAGCAATTCTCCGCTCACCAGCAATGCCGCGGCCATCGGCTGATCCACCGTCGCCTGCTCACTGTGGCTGAAGTTACCCATCTTCCACCGCGAAAGGAATTTGTTTTTCGGAAACATGGACGGAAGCATTGTAAACTCAAGCCAAATGTCACTGTATTCGGGAAATGCCCTGCATGAATGCTGAACACTCTTGTCCGGATTCAGAAGCTGTGGCGCAACAGCTCCAAGCTTCTTGTCTGATTCCAGTAACAGGTTCAGCGCTTCAATGCAATCTCCAACCGCCTCTGTATCCGGATTAAGCAGTAAGATGTTTCTTCCTTTGGAAATAAGTATTCCCTGATTGCTTGCCTTTGCAAATCCGGCGTTGAAGTTGTTCAGTATCACATTGATGTTGTGAACCCCTTCCGAAACTGCCTTGCTGATCTCGCTTTTCGTTTCATCAGAAGAAGCGTTGTCAACCACGATGAACTCACCTTTCAGACTGCCGAGAGATGCATTTGCACCGGTCAGGCAAGCCCGGATATCGTCAGCGCTGTTCCAAGTAACTATTACAATGCTGACATCAGGATCGTCAAGCATTGTTTACCTGTGGAAGTATCTTTCCAACGAAATTGCTGAGATCTGTGAACTCATCCTCGGGAATGTTTCTCTTAAGAGATTCTTTCTCTTCTTCCCAAAACTTCCTAAGCCCGGCAAGGTCTCCTTTGGCCCGGTAATTCACAATCACTTCAGCCGCTTCACGGTAAAGCGGGTACGACATGTCAACTGCCTGCATGCCCATTTCCACTTTTCTCTTCACGGCCTTGTATTTCTCCGTCAGTCCCCTAAGCTTTTCATCATAATATTCGGGAAACTTTTCGTTGCTGAGCACAAGCTTCTCTGAATCATATTCATAGATCTCTCCCGTGTAAGATACTGCATGAGCCATCGGCATCACGCCGTGGAAGAGGTCTGTAACAACTATCTGAAATGAGTTTCGCTTCCCGGCTTTCACAAGCTTCGGCGCTCCGCTGTCAAAATATTTTACGAGTCCGATGTTTGATGCGGAATCCATTGCGTAAACGAACAGCCCTTCCGATGCGACAGAGCTGTTGCCTCCGGAGTTTGTGAACACAAGCACTTCTTTCAAGCCCGTTCCCGAAAGGTCCGTGTACTGTGCATCAACTGCAAAGTCCACCGTGTCTGATAGCCTCTTCACAAACTTGCCCTTCAGCGAGTCATTCGCGAAGATCTCGATCATATCAAACTTCTGGACAGAATTCCGGTCGTCATCATTTAGAGTGCTTATGCTCAGCACTACCAGTTCTTCTCTTCCGTCAGAGTTAAGGTCATTCTTATCAATTCTGTAGATCCGCCTTCCTTCTCCGTAATTCAGTTCTCCTTCCGATCCGATCTCCTTCTGGCCCGCAGAACCCGGAGCCTCTTTGCTTTCTGTTTCCGGCTGATTTTCCTTTACGCCCTGCTTCGTTTCCTTGTCCTGCTTTGAGCATGATGAGAACAGAATGAGCAACAAAGCCGGCACAAGAAGCCGCAGGCAATTAAACTTTCTTTGCATTTCTTTTATTATGCTTCTTGAATTCTTTTTTTATCACGGTATCCCTAAGGAAGTTAATGTTGTCTCTCTTTGGATAGTCAAGCATGTAATGAAGCCCTCTTGACTCATGCCTCTTCATGGCCGATGCGATGATCAGATATGCCACGGCGGCAAGGTTTCGGAGCTCAAGCAATTCAACAGTCACTTTTGTTCTGTCATAAAATTCTTTTATCTCCTTTTTGATCATGTCAATTCGCCTGTAAGCCCTCTCAAGTCTGTATGTATTCCTAACAATGCCAACATAATCGCTCATGATCTCCTTTATCTCCCTCCTGTTGTGAGAGATTAGTATCCACTCTTCATTGTTCACCGTTCCTTTGTCGTTCCAGTTCAGTACGTTATCATCAACTTCAGCAAGCTTCTTTCTTTTCCCGGCTGAGTGTTGCCTGGTTCCAGCAGCAGAGCGGGCGGCCTCTTCTTCCTGCCTGATCTTCTCAAAGATTGCGTCTGAAAATACCATTGCTTCAAGCAGTGAATTTGATGCGAGCCTGTTTGCACCGTGCACTCCTGTCATGGTCACCTCACCGCTTGCATAGAGATCCCTCAGATTTGTCTGACCGTGCAGGTCGGTCTTTATTCCGCCGCATGTGTAATGCGCCGCTGGTACCACCGGCACCATCTGCTCGGAAGGATCAATTCCTTTGGACAAGCAGTGCTTGTAAATATTCGGAAACATCTTCGCAATGTTGCTCTTTCCCATCGGGCGCATGTCAAGCATCACATGCGTGTCGCTTGTTTTCTTCATCTCGTTGTCAATTGCCCGCGCTACTATGTCCCTCGGAGCGAGCGATCCCCTTCTGTCATACTTGTGCATGAACTCTTTACCCGATTTCGACTTCAGCACAGCGCCTGCGCCTCTCACGGCTTCGGATATGAGAAACACTTGTTCCGAGTTGTCTTCCCTTCCCGCTTCATAAAGTGAAGTCGGATGGAACTGTATGAACTCCATGTTTGCGATGTCGCATCCTGCCCGGTATCCCATCGCAATTCCGTCGCCCGTTGCGATGGAAGGATTAGTTGTATGAAGATACACCTGCCCTGCACCGCCTGTAGCAAGTATTGTCTTGCCGGCAATGATCTTTTCCACTCTGTTCGATTTCACATTCAGTGCGTAAACTCCGTAGCATGCTTTTCCTTTCGCATCTGGCTTCTTAAGGTTTCTGTAAGTCAACAGATCAATCGCAAAGTAGTATTCAAATATCCTGATGTTCTTCGTCAAGTGTATCCTGTGAAGCAAAGCCCTCTCGACTTCCTTTCCCGTAAGGTCCTTCGCATGAATGATCCTGTTCATTGAATGGCCGCCCTCCTTGCCAAGCTCAAGCTTACCGTGTTCTTTAGAAAATCTTGCGCCTATTTCTATGAGCTCATTGATCATCTGCGGCCCCTCGCGTACTATCTTCTCAACCGCCTCAAGATTGCAAAGCCCTGCGCCTGCATCAATCGTATCTGCTATATGGCTTTCGAAAGAGTCAGCGCTGTCCATTACCGCAGCTATGCCGCCCTGAGCATAGTTTGTATTCGATTCTGCCTTATGCTTCTTGGTAATGACCGAAACTGTGCCGAACCTGCTAAGCTTCAGAGCCAGCGAAAGTCCTGCAATGCCACTTCCGATTATGAGGTAATCCGTCTTCAAAGAATGCCTTTTAACATTAATTCGAAAATCAAGTTAAGCACCTTGCCTCCGTGTTCAAAGGTAAAAAACAAACAGCGGGCATCACCCGCTGCAGAGTAATTGCTGATCAGATAATTTCAGTGCTGAAAGAATTCAAATGAGAGATGCCTTAACGCTGTTCGATAAAATTCCTTGTGCATTCCGGCAGTTACAGTCCGTCAATATGAACTTCCGTCACAAATCGAAGATCAGGCAGTCCTCAGTTCTCCAGTACCTTTGCAGGAAACCAGCCGTTCTGAAGTGAAGTGACAAAATATTTCTTCACCCTTATCCTTACAGGAGAAACCGGTGTGTAAGTCTGAAACCACGGCAGTTTGTCAACTATTAGTTTCCTCACTTCGGGTTCTTCGCTGTCGGGCAGTATCTCAACTTCGCCGTGCGCCTGCAGGAAGTCCTGCATTGCGTCGTTCTTGGATATTGAGATTGCAACGCTTTTGTTGTTCCTGATATTTGCAAACGTCTTGCCGTGTGTTTCGAGCAGAACGTATATGTCAATATCCTTTGATGCAAAGTATGCTCCGAGAATCCATGGAGAATACTCTCCGCCTGTACTTGCGATCATTATTGCATCGTTGTTCTTCAGGATCTCGAGGATCTTGTCCTTTATTTCGGTTTGTGCTTCAGCCATTTGAGATTATTTGTTTTCAGATTATTTCCTTAATTCTTCTGATTGCCTCTTTGATGTTCTCGCGCGAGTTTGCGTAAGAGANNGCCGTTCCCGAAAGCGCCGCAACGCCTCCGTTGTATAGCTGATGGTCGTTCAGTTCCCTAGAACCGTATCCCGTGGCGGTTATGTTCGGGAATGCGTAAAACGCTCCGAGCGGCAGGTTGCATTTGAATCCCTTGATCGAATTCAGGCCGTCAACAATTATGTCTCTCCTTGCTTTGAACTCTTCACGCATCTTGTCAACGGAATCCTGAGGGCCTTCGTAAGCTTCGATGCACGCCTTCTGCACAACCGTATTTGTGCATGAGTTGCTGTTTGTCATAAGCTGTGCGATCTTAGGCGCAAGCTCGAGGTTCATTACGCCGTAGCCCGCTCTCCATCCCGTCATAGCGTATGCCTTGGAGAAACCATCAAGTATTATTGTCCTGTCCTGAAAGCCCGGTATCTGAGTAATGCTGAAGTGCGATCCTTCAAATATTAGCCTGCTGTAGATCTCATCGCTGAGGATTATTACGTCAGGCCATTGCTTCAGCAGATCGGCAATTGCCCTGATGTCCGCCTCTGTGAGTATGCCGCCGGTCGGATTCTGCGGAGTGTTGAGTATCAGCATCTTCGTCTTGGGCGAAAGCAGTTTCTTGAGGTCCTCAATGTCGAACGCAAAATTCTTTTCTTCCTTAAGCTGTATAGGCACCGCCTTGCCGCCCACAAAATTGATCATCGACTCATATATCGGAAAGCCCGGATTAGGATAGATAACCTCGTCGCCTTCGTTTACAAGTGCAAGTATTGCATAGAACATTATCGGCTTTGCGCCGGGAGTCATTACCACCTGCTCGGGTGAGACATCAATTCCCCTGGTTCTCTTAATGTAATTTGCAATGGATGTCCTCAGTTCGGGGATTCCGGCCGAAGGAGTATAATGAGTGTCGCCGGATCTCAAAGACTTGACTGCCGCTTCGCAGATATTCTCGGGAGTTGGAAAATCAGGTTCGCCGATTTCAAGATGTATTATGCTCTTACCTTCCGCTTCAAGCTTCTTCGCTTTGGCAAGCACCTCAAAAGCAGTTTCAGTGCCAAGGTTGTTCATTCTGGTTGCCAGGTTCATGGTCGTCTAATGGTGTTTGAAGTTGAAAATTAGGAACTTTAAAAAACGTGCAACTCGATTCTGCAGTCAGAAAATGATTCAATTGTATTGCAGTCAATATAACTGCACTTCAGAGTCTGCAAATTTACCTCAATCAGCCGCTATATTCAATTTCATTATCCGTGACCTGAAGGCAGTTTTTCGGCGATTCCACACAATAACTTCCATATTGTGAAATGTTACTAATGAAGAAGGTCCGGCGAATAATATGAAATGATGAGAGCTATGCGGCAGGAATGGTTCGGAAGCGGGAGATTCATGTATGATGCGGGAGTTCCCAGAGATGATCAGCCGGCCTGAGACGGCAATTCATTCTCCGAGGTATGCCTTTCTAACTTCCTCATTTGCCAGCAGTGACTTTGCTTCACCCTCAAGAGTGATCTTTCCTGTTTCCATCACATAGGCATAGTTGGCAACGGAAAGCGCGATGTTTGCATTCTGTTCCACAAGGAGAATGGTTATTCCTGTCATAGTGTTCAACTCAACTATCTTTTCGAAGATTGCCTTGACAAGGATCGGCGCGATTCCGAGGGAAGGTTCATCAAGCAGAAGAAGTTTCGGCCTTGACATCAGCGCCCTTGATATCGCAAGCATCTGTTGTTCCCCGCCGCTGAGAGTGCCGCCAAGCTGTTTTAGCCGCTCTTTGATCCGGGGAAAAAGCGAATACACAAGTTCATAATCTGCTTCCACATTTTCCCTGTCCTTTCTGATATAAGCTCCCATCTCAAGATTCTCTTTCACGGTAAGGTTGGCAAAGATCATCCTGCCTTCGGGAGATTGGGATATCCCGAGCTCAACCACCTTGTCGGCGGGCATGCCTCCGATCTCTTTCCCGTTGAAGTTGATAGAACCTGATTCGGGTTTGAGTATGGATGAAATGGTTCGGAGGAGAGTTGTCTTGCCTGCCCCGTTTGCTCCGATAAGCGTGACAATTCCCTTTTCAGGCACGCTTATGCTGATGCCCTTGATAGCCTTGATGGCTCCGTAGCTTACATGAAGGTCTCTTATCTCAAGCATGAGAATGCGTCTCCCCGAGATAAGCTTCGATCACCTTCGGATCCTTCTTTATATCATCCGGCACACCCTCGGCGATCTTCTTTCCGTAATCAAGCACAAAGATCCTTTCGCATACACCCATCACAACTCCCATGTCATGCTCTATGAGAAGTATAGATATACCAAATTTATTCTTGATCATCTTTATCAGTTCCATAAGCTCGCTCTTCTCCGTCGGATTCATTCCTGCCGCCGGTTCATCAAGCAGGAGAAGCCTCGGGGATGTGGCAAGAGCCCTGATGATCTCGACCTTCCTTTGCTCGCCGTAAGGCAGTGACCTTGCATATTCATTCGCAGAGTCAGCCAATCCGAATATCTCAAGCAGTTCATCGGTCTTCTTGTCAAATTCGATCTCTTCAGTTTCGACGCTTCCCGTATTGAGCACTGATTTGAAGAAGCCGGCCTTCACGCCCTTCACAAACGAAACCCTGATGTTGTCTCTTACGCTCAGGCTTGAAAACAGCCTGATGTTCTGAAATGTCCTGCTGATCCCAAGTTCAGCTACCTGGTACGGCTTGAGCGGAACAACCGATCTTCCGTTGAATTCTACATCGCCTTCCGTGGGATTGTAAACGCCTGTAATGATATTGAACACCGTTGTCTTTCCCGCTCCGTTAGGACCGATCATTCCCACAAGCTCATTGGCTCCAACATATGCGTTCAGCTTGTCAACGCAGGTGAGCCCACCGAATCTCATTGTACAATCCTTTATTTCAAGCAGATTCAATTCTTCCGTGGTTTTCTTGTTCTTAGCTGAACACCGAAAAGGCCCTGCGGCCTTGTCAGCATCATTATTATCAGCAGCAGTGCGTAAATGATCATCCTGTATTCCGCAACACCTCTGAGAAGTTCGGGAAGTATCGTGAGAACCACAGCTGCAATTATCACGCCTATGAGACTTCCCATTCCGCCGAGTATCACCATTACAACGATCTCAACCGACTTGAGGAAGTTGAAGTCCTCAGGATTGANNAGCGATCCGGCAATGCCGGCAAAGAACGCGCCGCTCACAAATGCAATCACCTTGAACTTTGTTGAATTCACACCCATGGATTCCGCTGCAACTTCGTCATCCTTAACTGCAAGAAATCCTCTCCCGTAAGTTGAGTTCATAAGGTTTATTACAAAGAAGACAATGACTGCAACGAACAGATATACCCAAAAGAAATCTGTGTATTTCGGAATTGCATAGAAGATATTTGGCGCATCAGACATATCCGCCGGTATCTGTGCGGCCTTGACGCCGTTGCTGAAAATGTAAGCTCCTCTGAATCCCTGCGACGCTCCCACCACTTCAAGACTCTGGATCACAACTCTTATGATCTCGGCAAATCCAAGTGTTGTTATGGCAAGATAATCTCCTCTGAGCCTGAGTGAAGGCACGCCGACTATTACGCCTGCAATCGCAGCGGTTATTCCTCCAACCAAAAGAAAAATGATGAAGCACAGTGATTGCCCGAATACCCCCGAACCGGAAATGCCTTCGAACGCCGGAGCGTAGTATGTTGACACTGCCGCCGACATGTACGCGCCAATCGCCATGAATCCTGCATGTCCGAGAGAGAATTGACCGGTATATCCGTTGATGAGATTGAGACTTGTGGCAAGTATGATGTTTATGCCGATGTAGATTATGATCTGATAGAAGTACGGGTCAATAGAAGGGGATGCGAAGTTCAGAGCAAATGCGGCCGCAACCGCTGCCAGAAATATCAGCTTATCCTTACTCAAGATATGCAGTGAACGAATTAATTAACGTAACGGAGGAATTGCTCAAATTCTGAAAGATATTTTTGGAGCAATTGTTTTTGAAGGTTGTGGGCGATTAAGGACTCGAACCTCAAACCCCCTCGGTGTAAGCGAGGTGCTCTAGCCAATTGAGC
>JRYG01007935.1_pt1 | contig 10196 bp, 9 predicted proteins | sample 235341 | NCBI WGS metagenome assembly JRYG01 (sample SAMN03074218, study PRJNA261478) | activated sludge metagenome | biome: Wastewater Treatment Plant; feature: Wastewater; material: Activated sludge; isolation source: activated biomass of a wastewater treatment plant treating hydrocarbon... ... | reverse complement strand
GACATCGGCGGCGGCACCACCGAGGTCGGCGTGATCTCCCTGGGCGGCATGGTCTACGCCGGCTCGGTGCGGGTCGGCGGCGACAAGCTCGACGAGGCCATCATCAACTACATCCGCCGCAACTACGGCATGATGATCGGCGAGAACACCGCCGAGAACATCAAAAAGCACATCGGCTCCGCCTTCCCCGGCGCCGAGGTGAAGGAAATGGAAGTCTCCGGCATCAACAAGGCCGAGGGCATCCCCCGCAAGTTCACCATCTCTTCCAACGAAATCCTGGAAGCCCTCACCGATCCGCTCAACCAGATCGTCTCCGCCGTCAAGTCGGCGCTGGAAAAGACCCCTCCCGAACTCGGCGCCGACATCGCCGAAAAGGGCATGGTGCTGACCGGCGGCGGCGCCCTGCTGCGCGACCTTGACCGCCTGCTGATGGAAGAGACCGGCCTGCCGGTGATCGTCGCGGACGAGCCGCTCACCTGCGTCGCCCGCGGTTCCGGCCTGGCCCTCGAGAAGATGGACAAGCTGGGTTCGATCTTTGCCTCCGAGTAAGTCCGCCAGGGTTTAAGTGGCCGGCATCGACCACGCACCGCCGCCGTTCTTCAAGCGAGGGCCAGCACCGCTGGCCCTCCTGACTTTCTACGTCGCCGTTTCCCTCGCCCTCTTCGTGGTGGACCTGCGCTTTCGCAGCCTGGACATCATCCGGCAGAGCGTCGCCGTGGTCGTCGATCCGGTCCAGCGCGTCGCCCAGACGCCGGGCGGTCTGGTGGATTACGGCCGCCAGTATCTTGAGGGCCTGGCCAGCCTGCAGGCGGAAAACACCCAACTGCGCCACAACCAGTTGCGCACCGCCCCCGACCTGCAGCGGCTGGCACAGCTGGAGGTGGAGAACGAGCGCCTGCGCAAGCTGCTGGCGGTGAAGGAGCGGGAAAAGGCCAAGGGCCAGGTGGCCCAGATCCTGTATACCGCCCGCGATCCCTTCTCGCGGCGCATCATCGTGGACAAGGGCCAGCAGGATGCCATCGTCGCCGGCCAACCGGCCATCGACGAAGCCGGCGTGGTGGGCCAGGTGACCCGGGTCTTCCCCTTCTCCGCGGAAGTCACCCTGATCACCGACAAGGACCAGGCGGTGCCCGTGCAGATCGTGCGTAACGGCATGCGGTCCGTGGCCTTCGGCCTGGGCAACGGCCAGCTCGAACTGAAATACATGCCGGCCAACGCCGATGTCCAGCCCGGCGACGTGCTGGTGACCTCGGGCCTGGACGGCATCTACCTGCCAGGCTTCCCCGTGGCCAGGGTGATCAACGTGGAGCGCGACAGCGCCTATTCCTTCGCCCGCATCTATTGCGCCCCCATTGCCGCCGTGGAGAATTTCGGCGAGGTCATGGTCCTCGATCCGCGCAAGCCGCTGCCGGCCCAACCCGCCGACGCCACGCCCCGGGCCGCCGAGGGTGGGGACAAGGGCACCCTGCGTGGCAAGCGCAAGAAGGCAGAGAAAGGGAACTGATGCAGCCGACCTTCACTTCTTCCCGCATCCTGCTGCCGGTCCGCCCCTGGTTCATCGCCCTCAGCCTGATGCTGGCGCTGCTCCTCAATTTCCTGCCCACCTCCAACTGGCCGGGCATGCCGGACTGGGTGGCCCTCGTCCTCTGCTTCTGGAGCGTGCGGGAATTCCGCCGGGTGGGCATGGGCTGGGCCTTCCTCCTCGGCGTCGTCATGGACGTGGCCGACGGTGCCGTCCTCGGCCAGCACAGCCTCGCCTACGTGCTGCTGGCCTTCGGCGCTGCCGGGCTTTCCCGCCGCATCCTGTGGTTCCCCCTGGTGCAACAGGCGGTGCAGATCATGCCCTTGCTGGTGCTCACCCAGGTGGTCCAGGCCGCCGCCCGCCTGCTGGCGGGGGCCGAATTCCCCGGCTGGGGTTATTTCATCGGCCCCTTCGTCGCCACCCTGCTCTGGATTCCTGCCACCTTCATCCTGCTCCTGCCGCAATACCAGCCGGTGGAGCGGGATGACAACCGTCCCATCTGAGGAAGCAGCGGGTGGCCGGTGATTTCCACAACCCGGAAGGCGACGTCGAGCGCTTCCGCTTCCGCCTGGCCTTCGCCTCGGCCGCGGTGCTGCTCGCCTTCGCCCTCCTGATCGGGCGCTTCGTCTGGCTGCAGGTGTTGCAGCACGACTACTACCGCACGCGGGCCGAGGACAACCGCATCGCCCTCATTCCCATCGTGCCCAACCGGGGGGTCATCACCGACCGCAACGGGATCATCCTGGCCCGCAACTACTCGGCCTTCACCCTGGAAATCACCCCCTCGCGCACCGCCGACCTGGAAGCCACCATCAACCAACTGGCCGAAATCATCGACATCCAGCCCAAGGACCGCAAGCGCTTCAAGCGCCTGCTGGACGAGGCCAAGAATTTCGAATCCATCCCCATCCGCACCCGCCTCTCCGACGAAGAGGTGGCCAAGTTCGCCGCCCACCGCTACCGTTTCCCCGGCGTCGAGGTGAAGGCCCGGCTCTTCCGCCAGTACCCCCTGGGCAAGATCGCCTCCCACGCCCTCGGCTACATCGGCCGCATCACCGACCGGGACCTGGAGTGGATCGCCGACAACGAGAAGGATGCCAACTACAAGGGCACCGACCACATCGGCAAGACCGGCCTCGAGCAGCACTACGAGTTCGAACTGCACGGCGAGACCGGCTACGAGCAGGTGGAGATCGACGCCGGCGGCCGGGCGCTGCGCAGCCTCAAGCGCATCCCGCCGGTGTCCGGCAACAATCTTGCCCTGACCCTGGACATCAAGCTGCAGGAAATGGCGGAAAAAGCCTTCGGCGACCGCAAAGGGTCCATGGTGGCCATCGACCCCACCACCGGCGGCATCCTGGCCCTGGTGTCGGTGCCCACCTACGACCCCAACCTGTTCGTGGACGGCATCACCCCGGACAACTGGAAGGAGCTGAACGACGATCCGATGAAGCCCATGGTCAACCGGGCCATCAACGGCGCCTACCCCCCCGGCTCCACCTTCAAGCCCTTCATGGCCCTTGCCGCCCTGGAAGCCGGCAAGCGCACGCCGGCCCAGGCCATCAGCGATCCCGGCTTCTTCACTTTCGGCAACCACACCTTCCGCGACGACAAGAAGGGCGGCCACGGTTCGGTGGACATGTACAAGTCCATCGTCCATTCCTGCGATACCTACTACTACATGCTGGCCAACGACATGGGCATCGACGCCATTTCCCGCTTCATGGGCAGCATCGGCCTCGGCCAGCGGACCAATGTCGATCTGGGCAAGATGACCAAGGACGGGGAATCAGAGACGGAATCGAAGGGCGTCCTGCCCTCGCCGGAATGGAAGAAGCAACGCTTCAAGCGGCCGGAACAGCAGAAGTGGTACGCCGGTGAAACCATCTCCATCGGCATCGGCCAGGGCTACAACGCCTATACGCCCATCCAGTTGGCTCAGGCGACGGCCACCCTGGCCAACAACGGGGTCATGTTCCGCCCCCACCTGGTCAACACCATCACCGACACCAAGAGCGGCAACAAGCGGGTCATCGAGCCCAAACCCATGCGCATCCTGGAGTGGAAGCCCCACAACATCGAGGTCATCCGGCGGGCCATGGTGGGCGTCAACAAGGAAGGCACCGGTGCCCGCGCCTTCGCCGGCGCGCCCTACGAGGCGGCGGGCAAGACCGGCACAGCCCAGGTCTTTTCGCTGAAGGGGGCCCAATACAAGGAAGGGGGGGTCAAGAAAGAACTGCGCGACCACGCCCTCTTCATCGCCTTCGCCCCTGCCGACAAACCCACCATCGCCCTGGCCATCCTGGTGGAAAATGGCGGCTTCGGCGCCCAGTCCGCCGCCCCCATCGCCCGCATGGTTTTCGACTACTACCTGCTGGGCAAGATCCCCGAGGGCATGGCCAGCGAGGATGCCGCCGCCGTGGAGGACGACAACGATGGGGAGTGAGGAGTCATGATCGACGTCGTCGGCACCCTCCGGCGCTGGTGGCAGCAGGCCGTCGCCCACATCGATCCGCCCCTGCTCGGCATCACCCTGGCCATCATGGCCGTGGGCATGCTCACCATCCATTCCGCCACCTACGACATGGCGGACCGGACTGCCTCCCAGGGCTTCAACCTCCTGGCCGCGCTGTCGGTGATGTGGGTGATCTCCCGGGTGCCGCCCCAGAAACTGATGCGCTTCGCCATCCCCCTCTACGTGCTCGGCGTCATCCTGCTCATCGCCGTCTTCCTTTTCGGCATCAAGGTCAACGGCGCCAAGCGCTGGCTCTCCCTCGGCTTCACCCGCATCCAGCCGTCGGAAATCATGAAGATCGCCATGCCGCTGATGCTGGCCTGGTACTTCCACAAGTACGAAGCCACCCTGCGCCTGCGCAACTACATCGTCGCCGGCCTGCTGCTGGTGATCCCCTTCGCCCTCATCGCCAAGCAGCCCGACCTGGGCACGGCCATCCTGGTGGGGGCCGCCGGGTTCTACGTCATCTTCTTCGCCGGCCTGCCCTGGAAGATCATCGTCGGCCTGGCCGCTGCCGGAGCAGCCGCGGCACCGCTGGTATGGAACGTCATGCACGATTACCAGAGGAAACGCATCCTCACCCTGCTGGACCCCACCACGGACCCTCTCGGCGCCGGCTACCACATCATCCAGGCCACCATCGCCATCGGTTCCGGGGGGCCGCTGGGCAAGGGCTACCTCAACGGCACCCAGACCCACCTGGAATTCATCCCGGAACGCCACACCGACTTCATCTTCGCCGTCTTCTCCGAGGAATGGGGCCTCATCGGCAACGCCACCCTGGTGGTGCTCTACACCCTCCTCATCGGCCGCGGCCTGATGATCGCCTCCTCCGCCCCCACCCTCTTCTCCCGCCTGCTGGCAGGGGCCATCACCCTCGGCTTCTTCACCTACGCCTTCATCAACATGGGCATGGTCAGCGGCATCCTGCCGGTGGTCGGGGTGCCGTTGCCCTTCATGAGCTACGGCGGCACGGCCCTGGTCACCCTGTTCCTGGGCGTGGGCATCCTCATGTCCATCCACACCCACCGCATGCTGGTGAAAAAATGAGGGCTGTCCTTGCCCTCGGCGCCCTGGCCGCCGCCCTTCTCACCGCCTGCGGCTCGACCCCGCGCACGCCGGCGCCTGCTTCCCCCGGGGCGGAGCCGGAACGGGCGGCGGGCAAGACCCCCACCCGCAAGCCCCAGGTGGTCCTCAAGCGCGGCGGCGGTTTCTACAAGGACGACGGCCCCGGCGAGGAAATCCCCGACGGCCTTGACGATATCCCCGACGCCGAGCCCAAGTGGGAACCCTTGCACAAGCCGGCCATGAAACCCTACGTCGTCCTGGGCAAGGAGTACGTGCCCAACACCAGCGTGCGCCCCTACAAGACCCGCGGCATCGCCAGCTGGTACGGCAAGAAATTCCACGGCCAGAAGACTTCCATCGGCGAACCCTACGACATGTTCGCCATGACCGCCGCCCACCCCACCCTGGCGCTGCCCTCCTACGTCCGCGTCACCAACGTGCAGACCGGCAAGGCGGTGGTGGTCCGCGTCACCGACCGCGGCCCCTTCCACGCCGACCGGGTCATCGACCTGTCCTACACCGCCGCCTACAAGCTGGGGCTCGTCAATGGCGGCAGCGGCCAGGTGGACGTGGAGGCCATCGTTCCCGGCGAGGCCGCCGGCACCAGCTACGCCCAGGTCACGCCGCCGGCCAAGGCCGGCCCCGCCAACGGCGAAAAGGATGAAATCGAGGAACTGACCCGGCGCCTGGCCAGGGAAGAGCAGCAGCCCACCGCCCCGCCGGCCACCGCCGGCGACGCCGCCATGGCCAAGGGGGTCTATCTGCAACTGGGCGCCTTTGCCAGCGCCGACAATGCCGAGAACCTGAAGAACCACCTGACCCGGGAACTGGACTGGCTGACGGACCCCCTGCGCATCAATGCCGGCGGCGGCATCCATCGCCTGCATCTGGGCCCCTATGCCAGCCGGGCCGAAGCCGACCGGATGGCGGAGCGGATCCGTCTCGCCCTGGGTTTCAGGCCGACGGTGATCGTTCGCTGACCAGGCTCACCGTCGCCACCACGACATTGCCCTTGCCCTGGAATTCCAGGCTGGAGAAGCTCATCATGCGGGCCATGGCGATGCCCCGGCCGTTGGGGTCGAAGGCCCGGTCCGGATCGAATTCCAGGAAGCGCTGCCAGTCGAAGCCCTCGCCCTGGTCGGCGATGACGAATTCGATACGATCCTCCAGGCGCTGGCAGCGCACCGTCCCCCGCCGGCCGGCGAACTGCGGAAGGGCGAGGCGGCGGGCGATTTCCGCCTCCCAGTCCCCCTCCCACTTGAGCAGCGCCTTTTCCTTGTATGTGACGCCCAGGTTGCCGTGCTCGACGGCATTGACCATGAGATCCGACAGCCCCGGCGCCACGGTTTCCGGGGACGGGCACAGGGCCGCCAGGACCGGCACCAGGCAGGAAACGTCGTCGAGGGTGGAAAAATGGTACTCGACGGTATCGAGCAGCACCTGAGCCGCTTCCGCGTGAACCGCCAGGCGGCGCAGCTGCTCCCGGCTGCGGCGGTCCTCAAGGGCGGCGCGGACGATGGAAATCAGCGCTTCCGGCTCGTAAGGCTTGGTCAGGTAGTAGTAGGCGCCGGCTTCCAGACCCTGCCTGACCTGCTCCGGCGACGAGGCGGCCGTCTGCATGATGACGGGGATGCCGGCATGGCGGGGCTCGCCTTTCATGCGGCGGAGGAATTCAATGCCGTCGAGGCCGGGCATCATGCGGTCCAGGACCACCAGGGAAAAGTCGCTGCCGGGCTGCTGGAGCGCCTCCCAGGCGGCCAGGGGATCGCTAAAACAGGCCAGTTCGAGACCCTCCTCGCCGAGGAATTCCTCGATGATGATCAGGTTGAGCTGCTCGTCGTCGACCACCAGAACCCGACTTTCCGCCATCCACAAGCCTTTCCCGAAGTTGCGGGGGAGCGTCCCCGGCGAACGATAATCATACCCCAGGGCAAGGTCGTCATACCAAGAGGGCTTTGACCAGGATCAATGGCCCGGCAGACGGACTGGCTATACTGCGCGGTTCATCCTCCACCATTGCGCCCATGACCGCACTGCCCGATCTCGTCTGCCCCGCCGGCAGCCTGCCTGCCCTCCGGGCAGCGGTGGACAACGGTGCCGACGCCGTCTATCTCGGCTTCAAGAACGACACCAACGCCCGCAACTTCGCCGGCCTCAATTTCGACCCCAAGACCATGGCCGAAGGCATCCGCTACGCCCGCGGCAAGGGCTGCGAGGTGCTGCTGGCCATCAACACCTTCCCCCAGGCCGGCCGCGTCGCCGACTGGCGGAAGGCGGTGGATGCCGCCGTCGACCTGGGCGTGGACGCCATCATCCTGGCCGATGTCGGCCTCCTCGACTACGCCAGCAAGCGCCATCCGCAGCAGCGCCTGCACCTGTCCGTGCAGGGCTCGGCCACCAGCTACGAGGCCATCAACTTCGCCCACCGGGAGTTCGGCGTGCGCCGCGCCGTCCTGCCGCGGGTGCTGACCCTGGCCCAGGTGGAGCACGTCATCAGGAACACGCCGGTGGAAATCGAGGTTTTCGGCTTCGGCAGCCTGTGCGTCATGAACGAGGGGCGCTGCTGGCTTTCCTCCTACGCCTGCGGCGAATCGCCCAATACCGTCGGCGCCTGCTCCCCGGCCAAGTACGTCAAGTGGGACAAGCAGCCGGGACAGATGGAAACGCGCCTCAACGGCATTCTCATCGACCGCTTCGCCGACAACGAACCGGCCGGCTACCCCACCCTCTGCAAGGGCCGCTTCGAAGTCCAGGGCGAGACCTACTACGCCCTGGAGGAACCGACCAGCCTCAACGTCCTGGCCATCCTGCCGGAAATCGTCAAGATCGGTGTACGCGCCATCAAGGTGGAGGGCCGCCAGCGCAGTCCCGCCTACGTCACCCAGGTCACCCGCACCCTGCGCGCCGCCCTCGACGCCCTCGCCGCCGGCGGCGAACGCTACCACGTCAGGCCCAACTGGCAGGCCGAGCTGGCCAAGGTGTCGGAAGGCAACCAGGCCACCCTGGGCGCCTACAACCGCCCCTGGAGATAAGCCGATGAAGCTCGCCCTCGGTCCCCTCCTCTATTTCTGGCCCAAGCAGCAGGTGCTGGAGTTCTACGCCGAAATGGCCGAAAACCCGGCCATTGACATCATTTACGTCGGCGAGGTGGTCTGTTCCCGCCGCCAGCAGCTACGTACCGCCGACTGGGTCGGCCTGGCCCGGGATCTCACCGACGCCGGCAAGGAGGTGGTCGTCTCCGCCCAGGCCCTGCTGGAATCGGAAAGCGACCTCAAGGCCCTGCGCCGCCTCATCGACGAGGCCGGCTGCGTGGTCGAGGCCAACGACCTCGGCGCCGTCAATCTGGTGCAGGGCAGCCCCTTCGTCGCCGGCCCCCACCTCAACATCTACAACGAGGCCACCCTCGCCACCTTTGCGCGCTACGGCCTGAAGCGCTGGGTGCCGCCCCTGGAGGCCACCCGCACCCTGGTGGAAACCCTTCACACCAGCCGCCCGGCCGGCGTCGAGACCGAAGTCTTCGTCTTCGGCAAGCTGCCGCTCGCCTTCTCCGCCCGCTGCTTCACCGCCCGCCACTACAACCTGAACAAGGACGACTGCCAGTTCAAGTGCCTGGACCACGCCGAGGGCCTCACCCTTAAGACCCGGGAAGGGCAGGATTTCCTCACCATCAACGGCATCCAGACCATGTCGGCCCAGGGCTACAATCTGCTCCATGAGATTCCTGCCATGCTGGGGATGGGCATCGACAGCGTCCGCCTCAGCCCCCAGGGGGCGCGCATGCCCGAGATCATCGCCGTCTTCGACGCCGCCCGCCGCGGCGAACCGGTCAGCCCCGACACCCGCGCCTGGAACGCCAGCGGCCTGGTGGATGGCTACTGGTTCGGCGACGCCGGCATCGCGCAGCACCACACCGCCGCCCTCGCCCAATTAGGAGCCTGACCATGCCCCAAGGCTTTAGCGTCCCCCGCTTCCAACTGCCCGGTTTCATTGCCGCCATCGGCAGCAAGTTGCCCCAGTGGCCCCACACCCTGGCCCTGGTGGCCGGCCTCAATGCCGCCGTGAAGATGAAGCTGCTGCCCGAGGATTCCCTGGCCGTCCTGGAGGACAAGCAATTCCGCGTGCGCGTCCATGACACCGGGGGCGAAGCCAGTTTCGCCTACCGCGGCGGCCTCTTCCGGCCCCTCTTCCGCGTCGAGCGGGAACCGGACCTGGCCTTTGCCGCCAACCTCTCTGCCTACCTGCAGCTTCTCTCCCGCCAGGAAGACCCGGACACCCTCTTCTTCAACCGCGACCTGGAGATCACCGGCGACACCGAACTGGGCCTGGTGGTGAAGAACATGCTGGATGCGGTGGAGTGGCCCAAGCTGCCGCGATTACCGGCGCTGCGGCACTGACATTTCCGTCCTCATCAACGAAAAACGCGGCCGAAGCCGCGTTTTTTACTGGTGGCAAGCCGAGTCGACTTATTTCACCTGCTTCTGGGCATCCAGGCGGAACTTGACGTACGTGCCCGGCGCATCCTCGATGACCTTGAGCTTGCCCTTGCCCGGCTCGCGGGCGGGCACCTTGGCGCTGCCGCCCGGCAGGCCGGTAACCCAGCCGTGCCAGTGGGTCCACCAGGAACCGGCGTTCTGGGTGGCGCCGGCCAGGAAGTCTTCCGGGCTTTCCGGCAGGTTGCCGTCGGTGGCGTCATTGACCCAGTAGCCGTACTTGTTGGCCACCGGCGGATTGACGATGCCGGCGATGTGGCCGGAACCGCCCAGGACGAACTTGGTCGGGCCGGAGGGCAGGCGGGCGCCCATGTAGGTGCTCTTCCACGGGGCGATGTGGTCTTCGATGGTGGAAATGAAGTAGCAGGGAGTCTTGACCTTGGTGATGTCGATCTTGACGCCGCCCAGGGTGACGCCACCCGGATCCTTGAGCTTATTGCCCAGGTACATGTTGCGCAGGTAAAAGCTGTGCATGGCCGCCGGCATGCGGGTGGAGTCGGAGTTCCAGTAGAGCAGGTCGAAGGGGAAGGGATCCTTGCCCATCAGGTAGTTGTTCACCACGAAGGACCAGATCAGGTCGTTGGCGCGCAGCATGTTGAAG